>Ga0247781_1000026_pt1 | contig 41019 bp, 24 predicted proteins | sample UWRJL184509B5_FD_179922 | JGI IMG/M metagenome (GOLD analysis project Ga0247781, IMG submission 179922) | Plant litter microbial communities from Arlington Agricultural Research Station in Wisconsin, United States - UWRJ-L184-509B-5 | ecosystem: Environmental > Terrestrial > Plant litter >...
GGTCGGCGGCGTCGTCCGCGAGCGCCCGCGCCTCGTCCCACCGGCCGGTGGAGAAAGCGTGCCGGCTCAGCAGCATCTGCGCGTTCAGCCCGGCGGCGAGTACCCCGCCGCGGGCCACCCGCCTTAGTGCTTCCTCGCAGGCGTCCTGCCGGTCGGTGATCTGGGCGGTCAGCCCGACCCGGATGATCCTGGCCGGATCCGTCTCGTCAGCCAGGCTGCTCAGCGCGGCGTCGAGCCGGTCGAGTGCCGCGGCACCGGTGCGGGCCGGATCGCCGAGGATGTCACGGCTCAGCCGGACCACCTCGGGCCCGCCCGCGCCGAGGGCGGCGTCCAAGGGCTCCCAGAGCGACGCGCGGCCGCCGAAGAAGCAGATCATCGTCAGGGTGTAGAGCGACTCCTCGACCGTGCCCTCGTCGGCGTCCTTCATCAGGGCCTCGTCGCCGACCGCGCCGGCCAGCAGCCGGTGTGCCATGTCGATGTCGCCGTCGCCGTTGAGCAGCAAGTGCGAGGCGGTCACGGCCATCTGCAGCGAGCCGCGCGGGCCGGCGACCACCTGCCTGGCCTGCCGCAGCCCGCCCGTGATGTGCGAGCCGACGTACGCGGCCCGGGCGAGCCGCCGACTGCGGTCGCCGGGGTCGGGGCTGAGCTCCGCGGCACGGGTCAGCGCGGTGACCGCCCGCACGTAGTCGCCGCGGCGCAGCACCGAGTCGGCGGACCGTTCGAGCAGGACGGCGACGCTCTCGTCGGGCCAGACGGTGGCCTGGCCGAGGTGCCACGCGCGCCGGTCGGGACGGTCGGCGAAGAGGACCGCCAGTCGCCGGTGAGCCCGGTGCAGCTCGTCGCCGGTGGCCAGGTCGAGGACGGTCGAGCGGATCAGCGGATGTCGGAACGTGAGAGCACCGGTGTCCGCGTCGGCCTGCAACAGGCGGGCCTCTCGCAGGGTCTCGAGCTCGGCGCGGGCTGCCACGATCCGCGGGTCGCCGGTGGCGTCGAGGGCGGCGAGCACGAGCAGCAGACGCGCCGGCTCGGGCAGCGCCCGCACGTGCGGGACGAACAGTTCCCGCAGCCGCCGCGTCGGCCCGGACGGCAGCTCCAGCAGCGCGAGCGGGTTGCCGCGGGCTCGCGCCAGCACCTGGTCGCGGGCGTCGGCGGCCAGCTCAGGGAACCGCTGCCGCAGCAATCGCCGCGCGGTCTCGTCGTCGAGGGGCCCGAGTTCGAGTACGGGGATGTCGGCGTACCCGAAGAAGCTGCCCAGCCCCAGCCGCAGCGCGCCGAGGAAGCCCACGCCGTCGTCGGCCAGCCGCGGGGCGACCAGGCCGAGCACGCCCGCGCTGGCCCGATCGATCCAGGAGAGGTCGTCGACGATCATCAGCAGGGGCCGCCGGGCGCCCGCGAGCCGCAGCAGCGCGAGCACGGCGTCGCCGACCACCGTCCGTACGGGCGTGTCGCCCTCGCCGATGCCGAGCGCCACCTCCAGCGCTTCGCGGTGCTCGCCGCTCAGCCCGGCGAAGTCGTCGCGCAGCGGATGCAGGAGCTGGTGCAAGGCCGAGTAGGGGAGATCCGCCTCGAGCTCGACGCCGGTCGCGCGCACGACGACCTGCCCGCGGGCCCGGGCCAGCGCCGCGCCGGCCTCGAGCAGCGCCGTCTTGCCCGCCCCCGGCTCACCGGTGACGAGCAGCGCGCCGAGATCGCGGACCAGAACCTCGATCCGCGCCAGGTCACCTTCCCGTCCTACCAGATCCGTCACTGCAAACGACCGTAGGCGCTCTCGCTGATTCTGGCGATTCCCTTCGCGCCGGCCGGTGGAGATCATGAGGTGATGGCCGACGAGATCGCGACAGCCCTCCTGCCTGTTTTCTTCGTGCTCGCGCTCGGGTACGGGGCGGGCAAACGCCGCATCGTCGACAACACCAACGTCGGCACGCTCAACACCCTCGTCATGTCCATCGCGCTGCCGATCGCGCTCTTCACGAGCCTGGCCGCCGGTCGCCGGGAGGCGGTGCTCGCGCGCTGGCCGTTCGCCGTCATCTTTCTGATCGTGATGGCGCTGGTCTACACCCTGACGTACGTGGTGCAGCGGCGGGTGCACGGCATGACCCCGTCGGAGGCCGCGCTGCAGGCCCTCACCGTGGCCTTCCCCAACATCGCCGCCGTGGGGCTGCCGCTGGTCGGTGCGGTGCTCGGCCCCGACGCCATGCTGAGCGTCGCCGCGGCCCTGGGCATCGGTGCGATTACGCTCACCCCGCTCACGATCGTCATCCTGGAGCGCGGGCGCGGCGGCGCGGTCGGCCCGGCGATCGGCAAGTCGCTGCTGAAGCCCGTGGTGCTCGGACCCGTACTCGGCCTGGCCTGGTCCTTGATCGGTATCCCGCTGCCGGACCTGCTGCGCACGACACTGAGCGCGATCGGCTCGGTCACCGGCGGGGTCGCGCTGTTCCTGACCGGGCTCGTGCTGTCCGCCCAGGCCATCGAGTTCAGCCGCAACGCGTTCGTCTCGACCTTCGTCGCCTCGGTGGTGCGCCCGGCTCTCGCGTACCCGTTCGTGCTTCTCTTCGGTCTCTCCGGCACGCTGGCTCAGGAAACGGTGCTGTTGCTCGCCGTGCCGCCCGGCTTCTTCGGGGTGCTGCTCGGGATCGGCTACCACGTGCGGCCGGCGGTCGTCGGCTCCACGCTGCTCTTCTCGACCCTCGCCTCGGTCGTGACGCTGAGCGTCGTCATCGCCCTTCTTCCGCATCTTTGACCCGTGCCTGACGCCCCCCCTGATCAGCAGTGGTCGTGTCACCAGTGGTCGCGTGTCAGGAGTGGTCGCGGAGTGCGTGGGCGAGCTGGACCCGCGAGGTGATGCCGAGCTTGGTGAAGACGTTGCGGACGTGCGTGTTCACGGTGTGCGGGGAGAGGAAGAGCTGCCGGGCGGCGTTGCGGTTGGTCGCCCCGGCGGCGATGAGGTGCACCACCTTGAGCTCGGCGTCGGTCAGGCTCGCCCAGCCGGCGTGCGAGCGGGCCGCCCCGGCGGGCTGCGCCGCGCCGTGCTCGCGCAGGGACCGGCGGACGCGCTGGACGTCGGCCACGGCGCCCGCCTCGGCGAAACCGGTGAGCGCCTGGTCGAGCCAGCGCACCGCGTCGCCGTCCCGATCGTTGTGCACCCCGGCGCCCGCGGCGTCCTCCAACGCACCCGCGGCGAGCAGCGGCCGGCCCGCGGCGGTCTGCAGCTTGGCCGCGGTCAGCAGTTCCTCGGTGTCGCGGGTCAGCAGCCCGTGCAGGTGCGCGGCGATGGCGGCGAAGGCGGGCGCGTCGGCGGCCCCGCGCTCCAGCGTCGCCGCGGTGTCCAGCAGCCGTTCGCGCAGCGGGTGGTCGGCGGCGGCCAGCGCGACCCGGGCGGCCACCGCCAGGAACGCGAAGTCGGTCGGCAGTGGTGGGGCGGCCGGGATCAGCGGGTCGTCGCGGAGCAACCGGGCCGCCTGCCAGGCATCCCCACGGCCGGCGGCGGTCAGGGCCAGCACCCGGCCGGCCCAGCGATCCCCGGCGGCACTTCTCCTACCGTCACCACCGTCGCCGGTCTGCAACTTCCGGGCGGTCGCGGCGGCGGCGCGGCCCAGGGCGACGTCGCCGAGATGCTGTCCGAGCCGGGCACAAGTGATCATCTGCAGCACGCCGGCCAGCCCACCGGGCTCCGCCCGGACGTTCTCGGCCCGGACGCGCGCCTCGGCGAGCCGACCGCCGACCAGGTCGACCATTGCCGAGACCTGGCCGCCGAGCGCCAGCAGCGGGGCGTCCCGGTCGAGCCGGGCCCGGCGCAGGCACCCGGCGAGGGCCGGGTCGGCGTCGTCGGTGCGGCCGAGGTGGTGCAGCAGGACCGCGACGAGAAGGTCCCGAGGGCCCGCGTCCGGGTCGTCCGGGTCGGCGGTGCTGACCAGCCGGTCGAGCGCCGCCGAGGCGAGATTGCCCGCCCCCCGCGAACTGTGCACCCCGGCGAGCACCAGCCGGGCCAGGTCACCGCCGTCCGGCGCGTCCAGCGCGTCCGGCGCGTCCAGCGCGGCCCGGGCCACCCGCTCGGCCGCACCGGGGTCGCCGCCCTCCAGCAGGTTGCCGGCGAGCCAGGCCCCGTGCCGGGCCCGGATCGGTGCCGAGACGCCGGGCAAGGCCAGCGCCGCCCGGTTCTCGGCGGCCCGCTCACCGGCCGGGCGGCCGATCATGGTGGAGAGGATCAGCCGGATCTCGGCCTCCTCCCGCATGGGCAGCAGGCCGGCCAGCGCGCGCCCGGCCAGCTCGCGGGCCTGGGTCTCCCGGCCGGACCGGCGCAGGTGGCCCAGCGCCTCCAGGGTCACCGGGCCGACGTCGGAGTCGCCGGGCGGCAGCAGATCGAGGGCGCGCACGACCAGCCCGGCTGCCGTGGCCGGGTCGCTGATCGCCGGCGCGGACGAGCGTAGGGCCGCGATCGCCGTCCGGTCGCCCCGCTCGGCGGTGTCGGCCAGCAGCGCGGCGACCTGGGCCGGATCGGCACCGGCCCGCAGCAGGACGTCGGCCGCCTCGCGTTCGAGCGCCCGCCGCAGCGAATCCGGCAGCGCCTCCCGGGCCGCCTGACGCAGCAGGGGCTGGTCGAAGCGGAGGTCGCCGTCCTCCGCGGCCAGCAGACCGGCACGTACCGCCTCGTCGAGCGGCTCGACCAAGTCGGCCGGCCCCACCCGCAGCAGGTCGCCGAGGTGTGCGGCGGTGAACCGGGCCGGCAGCACGGCGGCCACCCGGACGGCCTGGCGGGCCGAGGGGGAGAGGGCGTGCAGGCGTTCCGTCAGCGCGGCGGTGACCCGGCGGGGGAGGCCGGAACCGGTCGGGGTGGCGGCACCGCCGGCGAGGGTCAGGCGGCCCTCCTCGTCGAGGCCGTGCACCAGGTCGGCGATCCACGACGGGTGGCCGCCCGCCGTGCCGGCCATCGTGAGCAGGGCCGGGGCGGCGGGGGCGCGGACGAGGTCGTCGACGAGCGCCGCCCGGGCCTCCAGCGACAGCGGGGCCAGCCGGAGCACGTCGGCACCCTCGCGTTCCAGGTGGGTCACGAGCTCCCCGGCCGGCTGACCGGCCTGCCGACGCCGCCCCGCGAGCAGCCAGAGGATGCCCTGGGGGCGCAGCCGGGCGGTCAGGACACGTACGGCGGTGGCGGTCTCGGAATCGACCGCGTGCAGATCGTCGAGGAAGATCACGAGCGGGGTATGCGCGGCCAGCGCGAGCCCGAGGTCGTGCACCATCCAGAAGCCGACCGCGGCCCGGAAACCGCGCGGGTCGGCGATCGGCGGGTCGGCCTCGAGAACCGCGGAGAGCATCGGCCCCAGCCGTCCGGCGGACCCGGACCGCAGCACCTGCATCCCGGCGCGGCCGGCGCGGGCCGTGATCTCCCCCGCCAGGACCGACTTCCCGATGCCGGGCGGACCCTCCAGCAGCAGCACCCCGCCCGCGCCGGAGAGCGCCGACGAGAGGTGGTCGTCGGCGATCGCGATCTCACACTCCCGGCCGCGGACCCCGGTCATCGTCGATGGCGGTGCGACATCCATGTCCCCTGCCCCCTTCCCCTGACGACAGCCTGGGCCCGGATGATCGCGGACGGCATCCCTCAGCCGACCCCGGCCGGGGTGGCGCAGCCCACGTACCGCCGAGTGGGGCGTGACCTGCGGCGCGGAGACCGATTGAGTCATTTGGCGGACAATGAGGCCGACGGCGGTCCACACCGATGATCGGATGACGTCCATGAGCGATCTGCTGCCCGGCCGCGCCGGTGACCTGGCAGTTCTCCACCGCTTCGTCGACGCGGCGACCCGCGAGGGCGGCGCCCTGCTGATCACCGGCGAGCCGGGCGCGGGCAAGACCGTGCTGCTGGACGCGGCGGCCCGCTACGGGTCCGCGACAGGCGCCCGGATCCTGCGTACGGCGGGCCTCGAAGCCGGAGGCACCGTGGACTTCCAGGCCCTCGACCAGCTCCTGGCGCCGCTGCACGACGAGTTCGGCCTCGGCGACGCGCTGCGGGTCGCGCTGGGTCTGGCCGGTGGCCCCGAGCCCGGCCTGCTGCGGGTGTCGCACGAGGCCCTGGACCTGCTGCGCCGCGCCGCCGAGCGGCGTCCGCTGCTCGTGCTCGTCGACGCCGGGCAGGCCCTCGACGAGAACAGCGCGCGGGTCCTCACCTTCGCCGCGCGCCGCCTGACCGGCAGCCACGTCGCCATGCTCTTCGCGGGCCGGGTGCCGTGGTCGCCCGGCGTGCTGCTGCTCGGCGGCCTGCCCGAACACGCCATCGGCCCGATCGACGACGACGCGGCCGCGCAGGTCGTCGAGCAGCGCTTTCCGCAGGTCGGCCCGCACGTCCGGGACCGACTGGTGGCCGAGGCCGCCGGCAACCCCGAGGCCCTGCTCGAGTACGCGGCCGGGCTCACCGGGGGGCAGCTGGCCGGTGCCGAGCCGCTCCCGTCCACGCTTCCGATCGGTGCGCGGGTCCGGGCCCGCATCGGCGCGGCCCTCGCGGAGTTCTCCGTCGCGACCCGCGAGGCGCTGCTGCTGGCCGCGTTGGACGAGACCGGCGACCTGACCGCCGTGCGGTCGGCGGCGGGCGGGGCCGACGTGCTGGACGTGCTGGATGCGCTGGCCCCGGTGGTCCGGCGCGGCTACGTGACGATCGACGAGCGGGCACGCCGAATCACCTTCGCCCACGCGATGCTGCGCTCGGCGATCGTCGCCCACGCGGCGGACCTGCAGGTGCGGCGGTCGCACCGGGCGCTGGCAGCGGCCTGGGCGCTAGAGCCCGAGAGGCAGGTCCGGCACCTGGCCGCGGCCGGCGGCGGCACCGACGCGGAGCTGGCCGAACGGCTGCGGGACAGCGCGGCCGCGGCGATCCGGCGCGGGGACACGACGGCGGCGCTGGACGCGCTGACCCGGGCCGCCGAGACGACTCCCGACCCCGCCGCTCGCGACCGGTGGCAGCTCGAGGCGGCGTTCCTGCACGCCGACCTCTCCGGGGACCTGCGCGACACCGCCCGCCTGCTGGAGCGCACCGGCGGCCTGACCGACTCGCTGCCCCTGGCGGTGGTCGTCTCGTCGGTGGCCCTGAACGGCGACATCGCGAACGGACCGGCCCACGAGATCCTGGTGGCGGCGATCGACGGGTACGACCGCAACACCGACGCGGATGACCCGGCCTTGAACGGCGCCCTGCACGCGCTGATGGCCATCTGCTGGTTCTCGGGCACACAGTCGAAGTGGGAACCGTTCGAACGCGCGCTCGGCCGGCTGCACCCTCGGCCGCCGATCGACCTGGAGATCGGCGCGGTCGGGCTCGGTAATCCGGTGGCGTTGACCCCGCGGCTGCTGGGCGCGATCGACGCGGCGGCCGCATTGCTGGGCGACGAGCAGGACCCGGTCGTGGTGACGCGTACGGCGCTGGCCTGTGTCTACACCGATCGGCTGGCGGCCTGCCGGATGCCGCTGGCCCGGGTCCGGCGTACCGGGGGGACCCGGCTGGCCCTGCACGCGACGGTCTCGTCCTGCCTGGACCTGTGGCACTCGGGGCAGTGGACCGAGTTGCTGGCGCTGGCGGCCGAGGGCGTGGCGGAATGCGAGCGGTACGGGTATCGCCGCTATCGGGCCATCCTGGGCGGATATCACTCGGCGCTGGTGACGGTGGCCCGCGGCGACACGGCTTCGGGGCTGGCCGCCGCGGTGGAGATGGAAGCGACCATGTCGGCGCGCGGGGTGAACGTCGGCGCGCACTTCCTGCACCAGATCCGCGCGCTGTCGGCGATCGGCAAGGCGGATTACGGTACGGCGTTCCGCTCGGCGGCGGCGATCAGCCCGGCGGGAATCCTGGCGGCCTACACGCCGCAGGCCTTGTGGGTGCTGCTGGACCTGGTCGAGGGGGCGCTGGGGGCGGGGCGGCACGAGGACGCCGCGGCCCACGTGTCGGCCATGACGGAAGCTGACCTGGCGGGCATCTCGCCCCGGCTCGCGATGGTGGTGGCCGGGTGCGCGGCGATGGTGGCGGAGGATTCGGCAGGCTTCGAGCGGGCGCTGGCCGTGCCCGAGGCCGAGCGGTGGCCCTTCGATCTCGCGCGGGTCCAGCTCGCGTACGGCCGGCACTTGCGCCACCGCCGCGCACCGGCCGCCGCCCGTGCGCAGCTCATGTCGGCTCTGGAGATCTTTCAGCGGCTCGGGGCCCGGCCGTGGATCCACCAGGCGTCGGGCGAACTGCGCGCCGAGGGCCTGGCCGAGCTCGCGGGCGACCACCGGACGTTGTCCCCCGCGCTGTCCCCTCGGGAGCGCCGGGTGGCCGAACTGGCCGCCGCCGGGCTGAGTAACAAGCAGATCGCCGATCGGCTCGGACTCTCCGCCCGTACGGTGGGCAACCACCTCTATCGGATCTTCCCCAAGCTGGGCGTCACGTCGCGCGCTGCCCTGCGCGACGCCCTGGAGGCGTAGGGGCGGATCAGCGTGACTCGAAGAGCAGGTCGTCGCGGCCGGGGGTGAACTCGAGCCGGATGGCGTCGTCCTGCGGGATCGAGATGATCCGGTCGTCGGCGTCGATCCCGTCGCTCCGGGACCAGGTGGAGGGGAGGACGAGGGTCTCGGTGGGGGTGCGGACGAAGAGTCGTAGCCCTTCGCAGCGATGCCGGAAAGGTGCGGTGGCGCTCCCGATCTGCCGGCACTTCACGACGGCGGGTAGGCCGAGGTCGTCCTGGGAGTAGACGATCACCCCGCGCCGGCCGTCGAGCAGGTCGGCCGTCAGTTGGGCTTCGCGGGTACCCACGGCCTCCGCGTACTCGTCGGTGGCCGCGAAGAGCCCGGCGGCCAGCAGCAGCGAGAGGAAGACGATGGAGAGCAGACGCATCCAGGTCGGTGACTCGCGTACGGCGTTCGCGGTTTCGCTGTTCGCTGCTTCGGTGTTCAGGACGTAGTGGGCGTAGGCCAGCATGGTGATGCCGAAGGCCAGGGTGGTCTGGGTGGCGACGTACGGCGTCTCGATCACGTAGTCGTGCGCGGGCACGGCCGCCGCGTCCAGCAGAAGCAGCAGCACGGCGACGGCAAGCCCACCGGCGACCACCGTCCCGCGCCGCTGCCGGGCCGAGATCAGCACGATCAGGCCGAGTCCGCCGGCCACGGCCGCCTGCAGCATCGGGGGTGGCTCGCCGAGGAGCCGGCCGACGGGGGCGTCGGACCAGACGAGCAGGAGAAACGTGCCGGCGGCACCGATGACCCACGCGGCGACCCGCTTCCGGCGCGGCGCGAGTCTGAAGGCCACGAACCGGTGCAGAAGCAGGGCGGCCAGGCCGGCTCCCACGCCGAAGAGAATGATGCGATAGATCGAGGTGGCGCTGCGCAGCGTGTACTCCTGCAGGCTGAAGCCGAGCACGCTGTTGTCGATCCCGAAATAGGTGGCGTACGTCTGCGTGCGTTTCCAGCCGAAGTAGAGGCCCAGCGCGGCCAAGCCGGCGGCCGGGGCGGTGATCAGGCCGACGGCCTCGACGAGGTCACGGGTTTCCAGGCCCCCGGCACTTGCTGTCCCCGGATCGGATTCGCTGCTCGCGGCCTCGGCCCTCCTATGCTCCATTCTGGGTGAGCGCCTTGACGTCGTAGCCCAGGATCCTGATCCAAGGAGCGAGCTTCGCGGGCACCGGATGGGTGCCGCAGATCGGGCTGCGGCTGATCCCGATCCCGTCCTCGGGTTTGGTGTTGATTTTGGCGGCCGCCGCGCGACAGTCGCGAATCGCCGCCCGTTGCGCCGCGATCCAACGGTCCACGGCCGCCTTCACCGTCTTCGGTACCCGGGGCAGCATGGGGCGCGGGGCCGGCTGCACCTTGGGCTGGACCGGGGCCGGCTGCTGAGGTCGGACCGGGGCGGGCTGCTCGGGCTGCTCGGGCTGCCCGGGGGCCGGCTGGTCGGGCTGCTCCTGGGCCGCATCGCCGGGCTGCACCGGGGACGGATCGTCGGGCTGTTCCCCGGGCTGTTCCCCGGCTTGCTCGCCGGTCTGTCCGTCGGTTTGCTCGTCGGCCTCTGTCGAGTCGGCGGGCGGATCCGCGCAGGGCTCCTGACCGCAGTCCCCCTCAGTGCCGTCGCCGTCCGCTGGTTCCTGGAGCTCCGGCAGCTCGTGGTCCGCTACTTCGGCCAGGACCTCCTGCTCGACGACGTCTCTTTTCTCCTCCGTCTTCTCCGCCTTTTGGTAGGCCTCGACGATGTGCTTCGGTGCGTCCGGCGGCAGCGTGAAACCGCCGTCGGCCGGCGATTCGCGCTTATCGGCCGAGGCCGAGGTCGAGGAATCAGAATCAGGTTTGCAGCCCACACTCACCAATGCCACGAGAGCGGCAAGGAGCAAGATTCGCCAGATGCGGATCATCAGTTCACGACCAATATTTCGGCAGACAGATTCCGTCTCCGATGGTCGCATCGATAAAAGATCGCTTACCCGCCGATTGTCCGACTGACCGATACACGACAGCCTCGTTCGGGTTCGGTGCTCGGACGGGGATTTCCGAGCCGTTCCGGGGAAGTACCCGGGCGCGGACTTGACCGTTCAGGATGGCGTTCCTGTCCGAACGGCCCTTCCGTTTCTCGGGCAGTTTCCGCTCGGTCTCGGCGTCAAGGCGGCCGTCCAGGTCTGGCGGCACCGACCCGACGACGCGGAAGAAACGGCGAGCCGGCAACGCGCGCCGGGCCTCCTCGAGGTCGCCGTCTGGGTCGCCGCCGGGCGGTTCTTCGCCACTCGTCCCGTCATCGCCAAGGCCGCGCGGCCGAGTGTGACGCCGCTGACAACCAGCACTGATACTTCGTTCAAGCGATGTCCAGTCCGGCGCGGGTGGACCAGATTGGGGCCATGACGCAACAGGCGGTGGTCCTGATGAAAGACGGCGACACCCTGGCCGAGGCATTCTCCGCGGTCCTCGACACCGCTACGGCCGACGCCGTGGACGAGGCGCTGCACGGGTTGCACCGCGCGGCCGCCGACCTGGGCATCGGCCTCGACCTGCGGCAGGTCGCCGCCGTGGCGCACCGGTCGGCGGGCCGGGCCCAGAGCCGCAGCCGGCGGGAGATGTCGCTGCTGGCCATGAACCAGGCCCTGGCCGAGCTCGGCGGGCACGACGACACCGCCCGGCTCTGCGCCGCGATCGTCGACACCATCCCGCGCCTGGCTCCCGGCGCGGACGCCGCCTGGCTGAGCGTTCGGGACGGGGAGAACGAGTGGCACGAGGCCGCCGTACGGGGCGGTGCCGCACCGTCCGGCCGGGGTGTGCTGCGGGTGCCGCTGACCGAGACCGCGGTTCTGCACGTGGCCCGCGCGGACGGGGAGCCGTTCGGGGCCGACGAGATCACGGCCGTGCAGCGTTTCGCCCGCGCCGCCGCGACCCAGTTCACCGTCATCAACGCCCGGCGCGACTACGAACGGTCGCACGGCGAGCTCGCCACCCGGCTCGCCGTCCTGGACCGTACGGGCTCCATGGTGGACGCTCTTCTCGAGCTCTCCACGGCGCCCGAGCCGCCGCTCCCGACCGCGGTGGTCGAGGCCCTCGCCGTCGGGTTCGACGCCGTCGCCGCTCTCCTCGACCCGAGCGGCCGGCTGTCCGCCGCGCACCCGGCCGTCCCGCTGGTGGCGGCCTCGGCCGAGCTGGTGCAACGGGCGTCGGTCGACCCGGGCCGGGTGGTCCTCGAACCGGGCACCTCCTTCCGGTACGCCGTCTCGGTCGCCACCGTGGCCCGTTCCGAGGGCACCGTCCTGATCATCCGCCGTACGCCGCTCACCAGCGACGAGGTGGCCGCGCTGCGCCGGGCCGCGCACGTGCTGGCCGCGCTGCGGATCCGGCAGAACGCGCTGCTGCAGGCGTACGAGGAGATGCGCACCGACCTGCTCGCCGAGCTGCTCAGCACCCGTCGCCCGCTGTCCCGCCCGGTCCGCGTCCTGGCCGAGGCACGCCGGTTCCCGCTCGACCAGCAGTGCGTGGTCGTGGCGATCGAGGGTGACGTCGGCCTGGGCCGGGTCGTCGCGGACGCCGCCGCCCTGCTCGGCGGCGTGGGCGGCCGGCACGAGGACCTGCCGGTCGCGGTCCTGCCCGGCGACGATCCGCAGGCGGTGGTCGAGGCGCTGGCGGCCCGGATGCGGCGGGTCACCGGGGAGGCGCCGCGGATGTGTGCGTCCGACCCGTCCGACCCGGGCGACGGTGCCCTGCCCGAGAATTTCGAGGCCGCCCGGCACGGCCTGGCGCTGCTGCGGGCCGCCGGTTCGGCCCACCGCTGCGCCACCACGCGCGACCTCGCCCTCTACCGGCCGCTCTTCGACCCGGAGCGCTCGGACGACGTACGCGACCTGCTCGACGCCGCCCTGCGGCCGCTGCTGAACTACGAGCGGGAGCACCGCATCGACCTGGTCGAGACGGTCCACGTCTTCCTCGCCACGGGCTGCAACGCGAGCCAGGCCGCCCGGCGCCTGTTCATTCACCCGAACACCATGACCAAGCGGCTGGAACGGGTGTCCCGGCTGCTCGGTGACGGCTGGCAGGACGGCGTGGTCGGGTTGCGCCTGCGCCTGGCCCTGCACCTGCGTTCGCTGGGCGCCGACGAGGTTTATCAAGAGGCGGGCTGACTACCTCAACGGCGCGTTCAGCGGCGGGCGAACTCCAGCAGCGCCGGCGTGACGACCTCGGGAAAGGTCCGCACGATGTGGTGCGGTCCGCCCCGGACCGGGATCAGCCGCACGTCGCGGATCAGCGCGGGAAGCCGCTGCGCGGTGGCCGCGAACGGCAGGATCCGGTCCTCGGTGCCGTGCATCACCAGCGTCGGCACATCGATCTTCGGAAGGTCGGCGCGGAAGTCGGTGCCGGTGAGAGCGACGCCGTCCGTGGTGGCGGCCGGGCACGCGGCGACGACCGCCTCGAGCGTCGCCCGGTACGCGGCGTCACTGACCCGGTCGGGGGCCAGCCGCCGCATGTCGAACGCCTCGTCGACGAAGGAACGCAGGTGGGCCCGCCGGTTCACGCCGGCCTCGGCCCGGGCCGCTTCGGTGCGGCAGAACGCGCCGTCGGCGCGGCGTAGGCCGGGCGGCAGGGTGGCCAGCAGGACGGCTTTGCCGATCCGGGCGGAGCCGAACGTCCCGAGGTAGCGCGCCACCTCCCCGGTGCCGGCTGAGAAGCCGGCCAGCACGACGTCCCGCAGGTCGAGGTGTTCCAGCAGCGAGTTCAGGTCGGCGGCGAAGGTGTCGAAGTCGTACCCGCTGGTGGCCCGGCTCGATCCGCCGAACCCGCGCCGGTCGTAGGCGACGACCCGATGGCCGGCGGCCAGCAGCGCCGGGACTTGCAGCTCCCACGAGTCGCGTCCGAGCGGAAGACCCGGGACGAGCACCACCGGCCGACCGGCCCCGCTGTCCTCATACGCGAGGTGCACCAGCGCGCCGCTCTGCTCACGGCCGACCGCCAGTCGGGGCATCGTGCTGCCTTTCGACGACGGACGTGTGCGACGCCAAGTGTGGACCTCCCGGACGGCTCCGGGGCATCGCACGGATGGGCTATCTATCCGCGTTGCAGGGCGGCGCGCAGGGCGGCCCGGGAGGTGACACCGAGTTTCGGGAAGATGCGGTGCAGATGGCCGCCGACCGTGCGGTGTGAGATCCGTAGTTCCTCGCCGATCTGCTTGTTGCTCAGCCCGGCCGCGGCGAGCTCGGCGATCCGGCGCTCCTGCCGGGAGAGCGCTCGGTCCTCGCCGCCGTCGACGATCAGGCCCTCGGCGCGCAGTCCGGCTCGCGGCCTGCCGGATCCAGGGCCGGGCGCCGAGCCGCTGGAAGACCTCGAGCGCGGTGGTGAGCTGCGTGCGGGCGGCCCCGCTGTCGCGGCTGCGGCGCAGATGACGGCCGTACGCGAGCCGGACGCGAGCCAGATCGAAGGGCCACCGCTCGGCCTCCGGAACGGCCACGGCGCTCTCGTACGCCTCGGTGTCGTCGGCCACCAACGCCGCGCACCCCGCCGTGACCAGTTCCAGCCGGGACGAGATCCCGCCGATGCCGCCCGCCGTCATCGCCGCCACGTGTGCCCGCGCCTCCCGTTCCCGGCCCGACCGGACGGCCCCCTCGACCAGCTCCAGCATCACCCAGAGCGCGTGCGGCGTGTACGGCGCGAACGTCCCCGCCGCACTGATCGACGCGGCCTGCCGGTACGCCTCCTCGAAGTCCCCGTCGCCGATCGCCGCCAGGGCCTCGACGTGTGCGGCGAACTGCGCGGTGACGTGGGCGCCGTGCGCCGTGCCGAACCGGGCCATCTCGCGCGCCGCGGACAGTCCGGCCTCGGTCTCGCCGCGGGCCACGTCCACCAGTGCCTGATGGAAGCCGGCCAGGACGATCCGGCTGCCTCGGCTCCCGCGCGCGCGGGACAGCTCGACGGCCTCCCCGGCCAGGGCGGTCAGCTCCGTCCACTGCCCGGAGTGCCACAGGTCGTGGCAGGACGAGATGGCCGCGGTCACCGCCAATGCCACGGCCCCGTCCCGGCGGCCGTCGCGGATCACTCGCGCCAGCGGCTCGCGGCAGGCCGCCAACCGATCGGTGTAGACACAGGCCAGCGCCGTCCGGATGACGGTGACCGGGTTGAGCTCGTCGTCCAGCCGCCCGGCGGCGTCGTCGATCGTCTTCAGCAGGGTCGGGCTGAGCCGGGCGGGGTCACCGAACGCGGTGGCGCCGAGCTCGAGGTCGATCGGGATCTGGGGGCGCAGGCGACCGGCGGCCCGCTCGAACGGCGCCCAGGCCTCGGCCCGGCCCGCGAACCACGCGTTCATCAGCATCAGGTGCAGCGCGTCGAGGAGCAGTTCGTCGCCGGCGTCGGTATTGCCGGGGTAGGCGTCGACGGCGGCCGCGAGGACGTCGTGCGCGGGCTCGACGTCCGGACCGCCGTTGATCGCGACCTGGGCGACCACCAGGGCCACCGGCAGTGAGCCGGAAAGGTCGGCGCCGGCCGCGCGGGCCCGGTCGAGCAGCCGGGCGGCGTCGCGCAGGTCGCCGGCCAGGTCGGCCCGGATGAACGCGGCCTCCAGCAGCCAGCGCGCGCGATCGTCCGGGTCGGGGCTGAGCTCGGCCGCGCGGGCGAGGGCCTCGGCGGCGACGACCGGCTCGCCCCGCCGCATCGACGTCTCGGCCCCGGCCCGCAACCGCGCGGCCAGCTCGGCGTCGGTGCCCCGGGTGGCCGCCGCCAGGTGCCGCAGGTGGCGTTCCGGGTCGTGGACGAGGGCGGCGGCGAGCGCCCGGTGGGCCCGGCGGTGCTCCAGGTCGGAGGCGTGCTCGAGCAGCGCGCTGCGAAGCTGGCCCGCGGCGAAGAAGAGCCGCCGGGACTGCTCGTCGAGATAGACGGCGAGCAGCGACTCGGCCGGCGCGAGCCCGGCGAGCACGTCCAGGTGCGGCGCCGCGGCCTGGATCGTCATCAGGTCGCCGGTGCCGTCGAGGGCGGCGAGCAGAAGCAGGTGCCGGGTCTCGGCCGGCAGCACCGCCAGGTAGGTCTTGGTGGCGTTGTGCACGAACTCGCTGAGCGGCAGCACGGACGGCAGCGGGTCGGCGCCGGCGCGCTGGCCGTCGGTGAGCGCGGCGGCGTACTCGATCAGACCCTGCGGGTTGCCCCCCGACTCGGCCACGAGCCGGTCCAGCGCCCGGGTGTCGATCGTGGGGTACCGCATCCGCAGCAGCTCACCGGCCGCCACGTCGTCCAGCGGGAAGACCCACTGCTCGGGCAGCCCGGCCACGTTCAGCAGGCCGTGGCTCCACGGCTGCCGGGCGGCCAGCACCATCGCCACCCGGCTGCCGGCGAGGCGGCGGGCGGCGAACGCGAAGACCAGCGCGCTCGCCCGGTCGAGGTCGTTGGTGTCGTCGACGAGCACCAGCAGCGGCTTCCGCTCGGCGGCGACGCGCAGCAGCTCGACGGTGGCGTGCGAGACGCTCAACCTGTCCGGTGCCGGGCCGTCGGCCAGACCCAGGACGGCACGCAGGGCCACCCGCGCCGCGGCCGGCAGAGCGCCGAGGTCGTCGTGCAGCGGGGCGAGCAGCCGGTCGAGTGCGGCGTGCTCCGGGGCGCCCGGGTCGGAGCCGGCGGCAGTTCGCAGGATCCGGGCGCCGGCCGTGGCGGCGTACCGGGCGGTCGCGTCGAGCAGCACCGACTTACCGACCCCGGGCTGGCCGATGACCAGCAGCGCGCCGCCGTGCCGGGTCGCGTCGTCGACGAAGGCCCGGAGCGCGGCGGTCTCGGCCGCCCGGCCGGGCAGCAGCTCACCCATCCGCGCCGCCGTGGCCAGGTGCAAGCGCGTCGCGCAGCCCGCCCCGGGAGCTGATGCCGAGCTTGCGGTACGCCTGCCGCAGGTGGGCGCTGACGGTGCCGGCCGAGACCTGCAAGCGTACGGCGATCTGCCGATTGGTGAGCCCGTCGGTGGCCAGGGTGGCGACCTCGCGCTCCTGCGGGGTGAGCAGCCCGGTCTCAGGGTCCGTGCCGTGCCGGCGGCGTGCCGAGGTCGCCTCCAGTTCCCGGGCGGCCCGCTCGGCCCACGGCACCGCCCGCAGCCGGCGGAACGTCGCCAGCGCCGCGGTGAGCTGCACCCGGGACGGCGTGGCCCGGCGTGTGCGGCGCAGCCGCTCGCCGTAGAAGAGCTGGATACGGGCGGCGTCCCACGGGTAGCGGGCGGCCGCCGGGAGTGCGAGGGCCTCGTCGAAGTGGGTGAAGGCGTCGGCGTCGTCGGCGGCGACCAGGGCCCGGACGCCGGCCAGCCGCAGCGCGAGCCACGGGGTGACGCGCCCGGTGCGGGCCTCCTCCAGCACGCGCACCTGGGCCCGCGCCTCCTCGGTGCGGTTCGTGCCCAGCGCCGCCTCGACCACGTCGAACGCGGCCCGGGCGGTGACCATGGTCGGCGGTTGACTGCCCGGTGGGCAGATCGCCGAGAACTGCCGATACGCCGCTTCGTAGTCGCCGCGGCCGAGCGCCGCCGTGGCCTGGATCTGATAGCACCAGAACAGCAGGCTGCCCAGCCCGCGCGGTGCCGCCCACGCGATCAACGGCCCGGTCTCGCGGAGAACCGTCTCGTGGTCGCCGCGCCCCGCGGCCACGTGCAGCGGAACCACCCGGCAGAGCCGGCCCGTGGCCGCGTAGCCGCGCTCTTCGCTCAGCCACGCCGCCTCGTCCCCGGCGGCCGTCGCGCCGTCCCAGTCGCCGGTCGCGAAGAGGTCGAGGGCGATCGCGGAGAGGGCGGAGATGGCACTGCGGACGGCGCTGCCCGCCCGGCCCTGCTCGGCGATCCGGCGCAGGACGGGGTGCAGCTCCGGCCCGCGGCCGAGCATGAGAGCCGACCCGGCGATCCAGTTGATCCGCCTCGGGTCGCTCTCGCCGGCGAACCCGGCGATCAGCTCGTCCATCAGTGCGAGGTCGGCGTCGGTGACCGACGCGGGGTCGCGCAGGGCGTTCACTCGCAGCCGCAGCAGGGGCGGGAGGTGCGGGCGGAGCCGGGCCAGCGCCCGGTCGAGCGGCGGCCACAGCTCGGGGCGCGCGCCGAGCCGGCAGGCCTCACTGAGCTCGAAGATCGCCTCGATCAGGTCGTCGTCGTCCGGGTCGAGCCGGTCGGCGGCCGCGTCGAGGCTGGCGCTGAGCAGCCGGTGCGCGGTGTCGACGTCACCGTTGGTGTCGATCAGCAGCTGGGCCGCGGCGACGGCGACCGGCAACGACCGGTCCGCGTCCGGGGTCGCCGCCTGGGCCGCGTCGAGCAGATCGCGGGCGGCCCGCACGTCCCCGTTGACGCCCATCCCGACGGAGGCCGCCTGGGCGAGTCGCCGGCCCCGTCCGGTCGTGTCGGTGCTCAGGTCGGCCGCGCGCAGCAGCGCCGTGACGGCGGTGACGCCCTGCCCGTCGGCGAGAGCCTGCCGGGCGACGTCGTCGAGCAGCCCGGCCACCGTCTCGTCCGGCTGCAACGAGACCGCCGCCAGGTGCCAGGCCCGCCGCCGCGGGGAGGCAGCGTGCCGGGCGGCGAGGTCGCGATGGGCCTGGGCCCGTTCCTGGGTCGTCGACGCGGCCACGACCGCGGCCCGCAGCAGTGGATGCCGGAAGCGCAGCCGCCCACTGCCGGGATCGGCGACCAGGATGCGGTGCCGGAGGCCCTCCTCGAGATCGGCGTCCAGGCCGGGCAGGTCGAGCTCGGCGCCGTCGGTCAGCGCCGCGAGCAGCAACGCGCGCCGCGCCGGCCGGGACAGGGCGTCCAACTGCCAGGCGTACGACCGTTGCAGTCGCCCCAGCGGCAGCGCCGGAACCGCCGGCCCGAGCCGGCCGAGTCGCTGGTCGGACTCGATCACGGTGCCCAGCTCCCGCATCGCGAGCGGGTTGCCACGGGACGCGGCGAGCACCCGGCTCCGCCCCTCCGACGAGATCCACGGATCGGCGCCGACCATCGCGGCGGCCACCGCCTCGTCCAGGCTGGCGATCTCGAACGCCTCGAAGGAGGGCGGGCTCAGACTCGCCGCGAGCAGGCCGATCCCGGTCCCGGAGATCCGGGTGGCCAGGCGCTCGACGGCGGCGCGGCTGACCCCGTCCGCCCAGTGCAGGTCGTCGATCACCACGAGGGCGGGCGGCCGCAGCGCGGTCAGGGCGCTCACCAGCGCGTCCGTCGTCAGCCGCGCGGGCACCATCGGGTGCAGCAGCTCGTGCAGGGTGGCGCCCGGCAGGTCCGCCTCGAGCAGGGCGCCGGCCGCGCGATGTACCCGGAAGCCGTGGTTCTCCGCTTTCCACGCGGCGGCGTCCAGCAGCGTGGTCTTGCCGGCACCGGGATCGCCGACGAGGCACAGCGCGGCCCCGTCGTCAGCGACGCGCGACAGGAACTCCGCGATCTTGGCGACCTCACCGGAGCGGTCGACGATCACCCCTGGACCCCCCTCCCGCCGAAGCGCCAGGGGTCATCGTGGACCGTCCCGGCGGCCGCCCGAATCGGCAAGGTCGCCAGCACACTGCCCTTCTGTGCCTGGCGTTGCAGGTCGCGGGCGGTTTAGCGTCGGCTGGTGCCGGTAACCGAGGGTCCTCCGCGGGGTGGTCACCCAGCGTCGTTGCTGGGACGCCACGCCGAACGCGCTGTGCTCGGTGACCTGCTGGCCACGGTCCGGGCGGCCCGGAGCCGGGCGCTGGTGCTGCGCGGCGAGCCCGGCTCCGGCAAGACGGCCCTGCTCGGCTATCTGGCCACGCTCACCGCCGAGGCGGGCGGCCGGGTGATCGGCGTCGCCGGCGTCGAGGCCGAACGGCACGCCGTCTTCGGCGGCCTGCATCAGCTCTGCCAGCCGATGCTCGACGGTCTCGACGCACTCCCGGCCGCGCAGCGCGCCGCCTTGCGGGTGACGTTCGGCCTGGCCGAGGGCCCGGCGCCGGACAGGTTCCTGGTCGGGCTGGCGGTGCTGAGCCTGCTCGCCGAGACCGCGGCCGAGCGGCCACTGATCTGCCTGGCCGACGACGTGCAGTGGCTCGACACGGCCTCGGTGCAGGTCCTCGGGTTCGTGGCCGGGCGCCTCGACGCGGAGGCGGTCGGTCTCGTCCTGGCCACTCGGCGGGCCGACGATCTGACCGGGCTGCCCGAACTCGTGCTGGGCGGCCTGCCCGAGAAGGAGGCGCGCGAGCTGCTCGACAGCGCCCTGACGGCGCCCCTCGATCCCCTGGTCCGCGATCAGATCGTCGCCGAGGCGCACGGCAATCCGCTGGCGCTGCTGGAACTGCCACGCACCCGTAGCGCGGCCGAGCTGGCCGGCGGCTTCGGGCTGCCGGGGGAGATCCCCGGCCGGGTCGAGGAGGGGTTCCGTCGGCGGTTCGCGGCCCTGCCCGCGGACTCCCGGGTCCTCTCGCTGCTGGCCGCGGCCGACCCTTCCGGCGACCCGGTGCTCGTCTGGCGGGCCGCCGCCCGGCTCGGTGTCGGCGCCGCGGCGGCCCGTCCACCGGCCGCCGCGGGACTGATCGAGTTCGGCGAGCGCATCCTGTTCCGGCATCCGCTGGCCCGGTCCGCGGCCTACCGGGCGGCGACCGACGACGACCGGCGTGCCGCCCACGCCGCTCTCGCCCAGGCCACCGATCCGGTCGCCGACCCGGACCGGCGGGCCTGGCACCGGGCCCAGGCCGCCGACGGGCCTGACGAGGAGGTCGCCGCCGAGCTGGAGCGTTCCGCCGAGCGGGCCGAGGCCCGGGGTGGGGTCGCCGCGGCGGCCGCGTTCCTGGAACGCGCCGCGCAGCTCACCCCCGATCCGGCGGCCCGGGTCTCCCGGTCGATCGCCGCCGCGGGCGACAAGGTGCAGGCCGGCGCACCCGGCGAGGCGCTCGCCCTGCTCGCCGATGCCGCAGCCGGCCCGTTGGACGCCCGCCAGGACGCCCGGCTCCACCTGGTGCGAGCCCAGCTCGCGTTCGCCGCCGACCGCGGCAGCGAGGCCCCGCCTCTGCTGCTCGCCGCGGCCCGCCGCCTCGAGTCCGTCGATCCGGCGCTGAGCCGCTCCACCTATCTCGACGCGCTGCTCGCGGCCGGTTTCGCCGGTCGCCTGGCGACGCCGGAGAGCACCATCCGGGTGGTGGCGCGTGCAGCCGGGCAGGCTCCGCCGCCGTCCGGGCCGCCCCGCGTCTCCGACCAACTGCTCGCCGCGGTTGCCGCCCTCTACAACGACGGGTACGAGCCTGCCCTCCCGTTGATGCGGCGCGCGCTGGCCACGCTGGACGACTACGCGCCCGACCGGCACGAGCTGCGCTGGCTGTCGCACGCCTGGGGGCTGGCCAACTACCTCTGGAACGACGACCAGTGCGCCCGGGTGGCCGATCGCTACCTCGAGCTCACCCGGCAGGCCGGTGCCCTCGCCGACCTGCCGCTGGCCCTGATCGCGGCCCTGCAGTTGCGGGTCTTCGGCGGCGAGTTGGACGCCGCGGCCGAGCTCGCCGAGGAGCTGCGGACGGTCACCGAGGTCACCGGCGCGCGCCTGGTGCCGTACGGACTGCTGCAGCTCACCGCCGTGCGCGGCCGCGAGGCCGAGACGCTCCCCCTGATCGAGTACGCCCTGCGGACCGCCGAGGAACGCGGCGAGGGGTTCGGCGTCTCGGCCGCCGAGTACGCGAGCGCCTTGCTCAACAACGGCCTCGGCCGCTTTCCCGAGGCGCTGGGCGCGGCTCGGCGAGCCACCGAGGGCGCGTTCGAGATGGGCTTCTCCACCCGTGCCCTGATCGAGGTGGTCGAGGCGGCCGTACGCGCCGGCCGGCCGGCCGAGGCGATCCCGGCCCACGCCCGGCTGGCCCGGATGACCCGCGCGGCCGGCACCGACTGGGCGCTCGGCCTGGGCGCCCGTGCCGACGCGTTGATGGCCGAGGAGGCAGAGGCGGAGGACCACTACCGGGCTGCGGTCGAGCGGCTCGGACGTACCCGTATCCACGTCGAGCTGGCCCGCACCCATCTGCTGCACGGCGAGTGGCTGCTCTCCCGCGGCCGCCCGGCCGAGGCCCGGATCCCGCTGCGTACGGCCCGTGGCCAGCTCGAACGGATGGGCGTCGAGGGGTTCGCGGCCCGGGCCCGGCGGGCGCTGCGGGCCACCGGCGACACTGTCCGCACCCGGCCCGCCCACGCCCCGGTCAGCGTGCTGACCCGCCAGGAGGCCAAGATCGCCGGTCTGGCCCGCGACGGGCTCTCCAACCCCGAGATCGGCGCCCGGCTCTTCCTCAGCGGCCGCACGGTGCAGTACCACCTGACGAAGGTCTTCGCCAAACTCGGCATCCGCTCGCGCCTGCAACTCCACCGCGCCCTCGAGGCCCGGGCCACCACCCCTGGCCCGGCCGTGGCACCCCCCGACCGGGAGCCCGCCACCCCCACCGTGGTCCCGCGCCGGACCGTGGCGGCGACCGAGCCCGACGAAAAGATCGCGGCCGAGTTGGCGGAAGCGGCGGAGCGCGCCCTGCGCCGCGGGGACCTGCCCACCGCGGCGGCCCTGCTGGAACGGGCCACGCTGCTCACCCCCGACCTGCCCCGCCAGGCCGCCCGGGCGTTCCACGCGGCCGAGGCGAAATACCAGGTGGGTGAGCGCGAGGCGGCGGCCGAGCTGCTGGCCGTGGCCGAGGCCGCACCGGCCGACGAGCTGACCCAGGCGCGGATCATGGTGCTGCGCGGGCAGCTCGTACTCGTCTCGGGCGACAGCTCCGGTGCGCCGGCCCGCCTGCTCGACGCGGCCCGGCAGTTCAGCGCGATCGACCCGGAGGCGGCCCGTGACACGTACCTGGAAGCGCTGGCCGCCGCGACGTACGTCGCTCGCCTGGCCTCCCCGGCCGGCCTGCTCGAGGTGGCTCGGGCCGTGCCCGCCCCACCGCCCGAGCCGCGCCCGGCCGACCTGCTGCTGGCCGGGCTCACCACGCTGATCAGCAGCGGCTACCGGGCCGGCGTCCCGCGCGTGCGGCGGGCCCTGGCGGCGTGGGCCGCCGACGACCTGCCGGCGGCCGAACGGATCCGCTGGTCGATCACGGCGACTCGGCTGGCCGTCGACGTCTGGGACGACGAGAGCTGGCGCGACCAGACCCGGCGGCACGCGTGGCTGGCCCGCAAGACCGGCGCGTTGGCGGTCCTGCCGATGCTGCTCCTGCAGCGGACCGGCTTCCTGCTGCACGCCGGCGAGTTCACCGAGGCCGAGGCGACCGTCGCGGAGGCCGGCACCTTCGGTACCGCGCTCCCGGCGTTCGGGCCGATGCAGCTGGCCGCGTGGCGCGGGCAGCCGGGCGCCGTTCCGCTGATCGAGGGCGTCACCCGCGACGTCACCGCGCGCGGCTACGGGATGGGGGTCACCCTCGCGCACTACACCGCCGCGGTGCTCGGCAACGCGCTCGGCCGCTACGACGACGCGCTCGCCTCGGCGCGGCTCGCCACGGCGTACCCCTCGGAACTGGGCTTCGCCAACCTGGCCCTGCCGGAGCTGATCGAGGCCGCGGTGCGCGCCGGGCGCCAGGATCTGGCCGAGAGCGCCGTCGAACGGCTGGCGCGGACGACCGGACCGGCCCGGACGGCATGGGCCGAGGGGATCGAAGCGCGCTCACGGGCCCTGCTGGCCGAGCGGCCGGCCGCCGAGAAACTGTTCGTCCGGGCGGTCGACCGGCTGTCCGCCGCGCCCGCCCGGGCCGAGCTGGCCCGCGCCCACCTGCTGTTCGGGGAGTGGCTGCGCCGCGAACGCCGCCGGGCCGACGCCCGGGATCACCTGCGGATCGCGTACGACCTGCTCTCCGCCATCGGCATGGCCGGGTTCGCCGAACGGGCCCGCCGGGAACTGCTCGCCACCGGCGGGCGTGCCCGCCCCGGTTCCACCACCGCCGGACCGCTCACCGCGCAGGAGGAGCAGGTCGCCCGGCTGGCCCGCGACGGACTTTCCAACCCCGAGATCGCCGTACGCCTCTATCTCAGCGCCCGCACGGTGCAGCACCACCTGAGCCGGGTCTTCGCCAAGCTGGGCATCAACTCCCGCGCCGAGCTGCACCGGGTGCTGCCCCGGGACCAGCCGTAGCCGGTCCCGGGGCCGCCCTCCCCGCTCAGTGGCGCACGGATCGGATCGCCGCGACGATGACGTCCGTGACCGGCTGCGGGTCGGAGATCAGGGTGAGGTGCGAGCCGCCCTGGTAGACGGTGACCTTCGACTTCGCCCGCTTGGCCATCGCCCGTTCCGAGGTGGGCGTGATGATCTGGTCGCCGCTGCTGATGAAGTACCAGGACGGGATCGTCTTCCACCCGGCGTACTTCGACGGCGTACCGAACGCCTCCGTCGAGGCACCCCGCTGCGCCGCCCAGAGCAGGCGTGCCTGCTGCTTCGGCAGGGAGCTGCCGAAGTGGTTCACGAAGATGTTCTCCTTCAGGTAGAGCTCCTGCTGACCGGCGGGGGCGCCCGGGTACGACGTGGTGTCGAAGAGCTGGCTCGCCGGGAGCGTGCTCAGGATCGAGTCGGCGCCGCTGAGCGACCCGTTCGTCTCGCCCACGGCGGGCGCCGCGGCATCGACGTACACCAGGGCCTTGACGTTGTCGACCAGCGCTGACGCGTTGGTGATCACCGAGCCGCCGTAGGAGTGCCCGGCCAGCACGACCGGTCCCTTCACCGACTTGAGGAAGTCGGCGACGTACTGCGAGTCGGTGGTCAGGTTCTCGACCGGGTTGGCGATCGAGCGCACCTGGCAGCCGGCCTTCTGCAGACGGCTCACCTCGCCGCTCCAGCTGGACGTGTCCGCCCAGGCGCCGTGCACGAGCACGACGGTGACCTTCGGCCCGCTTCCGCGGCAGGCGTCGAGGCGACCGGCGGCGGCCTCCGAGACCCCGGGCAGGGCGAGAGCGGCGACGGCGACCGTACTGACGGCAGCGATCAGGATTTTTCTCATGAAAGGGATTAGAGGGCCATCGGATGCCGTACCGGGAGGTGCGCTCCCCCCACCGTTGACCGATCGACGGTGGCGAAGCTTCCTCCTGTGATCCGCCCGCAGCCTAGGCAGTCTTGGCAGGTGGGCACCGATCGAACACCAGGCGGCGGACTGTGAGCGGCGACGGGCCCGCGCGCCTGCTGATGGGCGGCACGCTCGGCTTCCACATCATCCTGGCCTGCCTCGGCATCGCCCTGCCGACGATCGTGGTCGTCACCGAGGCGCTCGGGCTGTGGCGCAAGGACGACACCGCGCTGCTGCTGGCCCGCCGCTGGTCGCAGGTGCTGGCAGTGCTGGTCGCGGTCGGCGCGGTCACCGGCACCGTGCTCTCGTTCGAGATGAGCCTGCTCTGGCCCGGCCTGATGGACCGCTACGGCGCGGTGCTCGGCCTCCCGTTCGGCCTCGAAGGTGTCTTTTTCCTGCTGGAGGCCGTTTTCACCGCGATTTATGTGTACGGGTGGAGCCATCTGCCGCCGAAGGTGCACATCTGGACCGGTGTGCCCGTCGTGATCAGCGGCATCTTCGGCGCGGCCTCGGTGGTGGCGGTGAACGCGTGGATGAACCAGCCCGGCGGGTTCACCGTCGTCGACGGGGTGGTGACCCACGTCGACCCGTGGAAGGTGTTCTTCAGCGGCGCCTTCTCCTACGAGGTGCCGCACATGGTTCTGGCGGCGTACATGGTGGCCGGCTTTCTCGTCGCGACCGTCTACGCCTGGGGCTGGCTGCGCGGCCGGCGCGACCGCTACCACCGGCTCGGCTTCCTCATCCCCTTCGTGATCGCCGGAGCGCTCGCCCCGGTGCAGGTGCTGGTCGGCGACGTGGCGGCCCGGGCGATCGCGAACGACCAGCCGATCAAGTTCGCGGCGATGGAGTACGTGACCACGACCGGCTCGCACCAACCCGAATACCTCGGCGGCGTGTACGTCGACGGCAAGGTGTACGGCGCTCTCCGTATCCCGGACATGGACTCGATCCTGGTCGGCTTCAGCCCCGACACGGTCGTGCAGGGCCTGGACTCCGTACCGGTGGAGCTTCGACCGCCGTCGCCGACGCTGCTGCACCTGAGCTTCGACGCGATGGTGGCGATCGGCACGGGTTTGGTGCTGCTGCCGCTGTGGGCGGCGTTTATCGGGTGGCGACGCCGAAGACTGCCCGGGGCGCGGCTGTTCTGGTGGGCGGCGGTGGCGGCCGGACCGGCCGGGGTGGTGGCGATGGAGTGCGGCTGGATCGTCACCGAGGTGGGCCGGCAGCCGTGGGTGGTCTACGGGCTGCTGAAAACCTCCGAGGCGGCGACGGCCGCGGACGTCACCGGCGTCCTGACCGTGGTGGTGATCGGCTACACGGCGCTGGGCGCGGCGACGATCTGGGTGCTGCGAAGGATGGCCCGGCGATGGCGCTGACCCTGGTCTACGGCACGCTGCTGGTGACCGCGACGCTCTACGTGACGTTCGCCGGCGCGGACTTCGGGGCGGGCTTCTGGAACCTGATCTGTGTACGCGACCCGGCGTCCCGCCGCCTGATCGAGGCCTCGGTCACGCCGGTCTGGGAGTCGAACCACGTCTGGCTGATCTTCGGCCTGGTGCTGTTCTTCACCGGGTTCCCGTCGGCCTCGGCGCTCGTGTGGACGACGGAGGCCCCGGCGCTGTGGATCGCCCTGCTCGGCATCGTGCTGCGGGGGGCGGCGTTCGCGTTCATAGCGGTGGTGGGGGAGGGGAAGTTCCTGGCGGGCATCTTCGCGGTGTCGTCGATCCTCACCCCGTTCTGCATGGGGTGGGTGATCGGCCGCGTGATCGGTGCGCCACCGGAGGCGTTCGGGGTGCTCTTTGTGGCGGCGGGGGCCTACCTGGCGGCGACCTATCTGGTGCGCGAGGCGGAGATCCGGGGCGAGGAGGTCCTGGCGGCCCGCTTCGCCGGTCGGGCGATGGTGGCGGCCGCGGTCACGGGGGCGCTCTCGGTGCTCTGCCTGATCGTGCTGTCCTTCTCGGACTCCAGGTTGGCCACTCGGTTGCTGGGGCCGGCCCTGCCCCTGACGATTCTGGCCGCCCTGTGCGGGGTGGCGGTGCTCGTCCGGTTGTCGCTGGGGCGGACCCGGGGAACGCGGCCGATCGCCTGGCTCGGGGTGGCGTCGGTGGTCTGGGCGTGGGGCATCGCCCAATACCCTCTCCTGGTGCCGTCCGCGAACATCACGGCGTCGTCGGCGGCGGCCCCGGAATCGACGCTGATCGGGCTCCTGGTCGTGGCCGCCATCGCCGCTGTCCTGGTGGCGCCGTCGTTCTTCCTGCTCTTCAGTCTGCAGTCGCGGCGCCGCCTCGTCGACACCTCCCACGAATGAACCCCTGCCGCTTCGCGGGCCGACGGGCGCCCTCCTGACGCGCCGTTGCTTCCTGGCGTCGAAAATGTTGCGATACTCCTTTCGGCGCAGGTCGGATCGCGATACTCCTTTCGGCGCAGGTCGGTGAGAGAGGGTGGCACCCGTGGTTCGTGAGCCACGAACTTCAACGGCGGCATGGCCGCGACCACGCACCTGCTCGACCTGGGGCATCGCCGGATCGGATTCATCGAGGGGCCGCCCGGCGCGATGGTCGCGATCGCCCGCACCCTGGGACTGCGGGTGCCCGAGGACGTCAGCGTCGTCGGGTTCGACGACATCAACGCCGCGAAGTGGTCGGCGCCGCCGCTGACGACCGTGCGGCAGCCCTTCGCCGAGATGGGACGGGTGGCGATGCGCCGGCTGCTGCGGCTGATCGCGGGGGAGGTGCTCGCCTCACCGCGGATCGAGCTGGCCACCCAGCTGATCATCAGGAAGTCGACCGCGGTGCTCAGCGGCCGTCGAAAGCTATCGACACCATGACCAAGAACTTTCGCCCAGGGAAAGAAAGGTGCACCACATGACGTCCGTCTTCCACGTCGCGACCACCGGTTCGGATGCGGCTGAAGGATCAGAACACCAGCCCTTCCGTACGATCAATCGCGCGGCCGCCCTCGCCCAGGCCGGCGACACCGTGATCGTGCACGCCGGGGAGTACCGCGAGTGGGTCAAACCCCGCCGCGGCGGTCTCAGCGACGCGCGCCGCATCACCTACCAGGCCGCCGAGGGTGAGCACGTCGTCGTCAAGGGCTCCGAGCCGGTCACCGGCTGGGAGCCCGACGGCGGCACGGTCTGGAAGGCGTCGGTGCCGAACTCGCTCTTCGGCGAGTTCAACCCGTACGCGGAAGAGGTCGCCGGCGACTGGATCGTCTACGGCAAGGACGCGCCCCGCAAGCACCTCGGCGACGTCTACCTCAACGGCGTCAGCTTCTACGAGGCCGGCTCGCGGGCCGAGCTGGACGACCCGCCGCTGCGCACGTCGGTCGTGGACAATTGGACCAAGACGGTCGACCAGATCCGCAACTCCGCGCAGACCAAACTCGTGTGGTTCGCCTCGGTCGGCGACGAGGCGACGACGATCTGGGCCAACTTCCAGGACGCCGATCCCAACGAGTCGCTGGTCGAGATCAACGTACGGCGGTCGGTCTTCTATCCGGAGGTTCCGCACCTCGACTACATCACCGTGCGCGGCTTCGAGCTCGCCCAGGCGGCCTGCCCCTGGACGCCGCCCACCGCCGACCAGCCCGGCCTGATCGGCCCGAACTGGTCCAAGGGCTGGATCATCGAGGACAACGTCATCCACGACGCGAAGTGCTCGGCGATCTCGATCGGCAAGGAGGCCTCGACCGGGCACCACTACGCCACCGAGCGCGGCGACAAGCCCGGCTATCAATACCAGCTCGAATCGGTGTTCACCGCGCGGCAGATCGGCTGGGACAAGGAACACATCGGCTCGCACGTGATCCGCCGCAACACCATCTACGACTGCGGGCAGAACGGCATCGTGGGCCACCTCGGCTGCGTCTTCTCCACCATCGAGGACAACCACATCTACAACATCGCGGTCAAACGCGAGTTCTACGGCTACGAGATCGGCGGCATCAAGCTGCACGCGGCGATCGACGTCGAGATCCGGCACAACCGCATCCACGACTGCTCGCTCGGCATCTGGCTCGACTGGCAGACGCAGGGCACCCGGATCAGCCGCAACGTGCTCTACCGCAACAGTCGCGACATCTTCATCGAGGTCAGCCACGGCCCGTACCTGGTCGAGCACAACGTCTTCGCCTCACCCGCGGCGATCGAGCTGTTCAGCCAGGGCGGTGCCTTCGTGAACAACCTGATCTGCGGCACCGTCCGCGTCGAGGCGGTCATGGACCGGGCCACCCCCTACCACCGCCCGCACAGCACCCAGGTCGCCGGTTACGCGTACATCCGGGCCGGCGACGACCGCTGGATCGGCAACGTCTTCGTGGGCGGGGACCCGGCCATCGCGTACGGGCACGAGGCCGAAGGCAAGGCGCCGCCGCTCTCCGGCACGTCCGCCTACGACGGCTACCCGGTCTCGTTCGACGACTACCGCGCCCGCATCGAGGCCCAGGCGCCCGGCGACCACCAGCGCTTCCTCGACGTCGTGCAGGCCGTCTACACCCGAGCCAACCTCTACGCGGCCGGTGCCCGCCCGTTCGACGGCGAGACCGACCCGCTCGTCGTGGGCGGCGCGGTGGTGACCGTCACCGACGAGGGCGACACCGTGCACCTGGTCACCGACCTGCCGGCCGAGTTCGACGGCCTGCGCCTGGCGCCGGTCTCGGGCCGCGACCTCGAGCGCGTCCGCTTCGCCGACGCCGAGTTCGAGGAGCGCGACGGCACCCCGGCCGTCCTGGACGCCGACCTGCTGGGCACGCCCAAGCTGTCCGGCGACTTCCCGGCCGGCCCGATCGCCACCCTCGCCGCCGGCCAGGCCACCACCCGCATCTGGTAAGCCGCGCGCACCGGCCGGGGACGCGACCACGTCCCCGGCCGGTCAGGTGTACCCCGCAGCACTCCGACGACCGCTGGGGCGTTCCGCTTGGCTCGCTCCAGCGTCCCCGCCTCCGCTTCACCCGCGCCGATTGTCTTGGGGTCTCCGATCGGCTCGGGCGCACCGCCACTCAAGACAAATCACGGAATCAGCTCCGGCCGACCCGCGGGGGACGGCCGCGCCCGGGACCGGCTCGAGGAGTGGTTGGCCCGGCGGCTGGACCGTAAGGTCGGGACCATGCCGACGATCACCCCCAGCGACGGAGTAAATGACGTGAAAGACCTGCTCAGCGGCCTCGACGTGATCGATGACGCCGACGTGCTGGAGAGCCTCAGCCACGACGACGCGGAGTGGGCGCCTTACGGCAAGGCGCTGGCCGCCGTGCGTCCGAGGACCACCGAGGACGTACGTCGGGTGGTCGCCGCCTGTGCGGAGCGGAACGTGCCGATCGTGCCGCGCGGGGCCGGCACGGGACTGTCCGGCGGGGCCAACGCGGTCGACGGGGCGGTGATCCTCGACCTGTCGCGGATGAACCGGATCGTGGAGATCGACGCCGACAACCTGACCGTCACCGTGCAGCCCGGCGTGATCAACAACGATCTGAAGGCGGCGGTGGCCCAGCACGGGCTGTGGTACCCGCCCGATCCGGCCAGCGCGCCCTGGTCGACGATCGGCGGGAACGTCTCGACCAACGCGGGCGGGCTGTGCTGCCTGAAGTACGGCGTGACGCGGGACTACGTACTCGGCCTGGAGGCGGTCGTCGGCGGCCCGGCCGGGGAGTACGGGACGGTCGTGCGGCTCGGCCGGCGCACGACCAAGGGCGTGAGCGGCTACGACCTGGCGGGGCTGTTCACCGGCTCCGAGGGCACGTTCGGAGTGATCACCGAGATCACGTTGCGGTTGCGTCCGGCTCGGCGCGAAGCCCCCCGTACGGTGGTCGGCGCCTTTGCCAGTGTCGTCGCCGCGGGCGAGGCGGTCGCCGCGATCACCCGAGCGGGCTTGCTGCCTGCCGCGCTCGAACTGCTCGACCGCACCTGCCTGCGGGCCGTGGAGGACTGGAAGCACCTGGGCCTGGAGGCCGACGCGGCCGCGTTGCTGTTGGCCCAGCTCGACGCGCCCGGCCGGGCCGGCGACGAGGAGGCCACCGCGGTCGCCGAGGTGTTCCGGGCGGCGGGTGCGATCTGGGCCGAGCAGTCCACCGACGAGATCGAGGCCGAAGCGCTGTTCGCCGCGCGCCGGCTCGCCTATCCGGCCCTGGAGCGGCTCGGGCCGGTGCTCACCGAGGACGTCTGCGTGCCGCGCTCCCGCGTACCGGAGATGCTGGCGTCCATCGAGGAGATCGCGGCCCGGCACGGCACGACGATCGCCACCATCGCCCACGCGGGTGACGGCAACCTGCACCCGCTGATCCTGGCCCCCCCGGGCGACGAGAACGCCCGCCGAGCCGCCCAGGCCGCCTTCGACGACCTGCTGACCGCGGCGATCGCGATGGGCGGCACGGTCACCGGCGAGCACGGGGTGGGCCTGCTCAAGCGGGCCGGAATGCGTCAGGAGCTCTCGGCCGGGGTGCTGGCGATGCAGGTCGCGGTCAAGCAGACCCTGGATCCGCTCAACCTGTTCAACCCCGGCAAGGTCGTAGGCTGACCGGCGTGAACCCCCCTCGGGGACGACCGGATCCGGCTGCGCGAACTGCCCGACGGCGACCTGCCCAATGTGGACGATGACGAGGCCGGTTTGGCCGCGACCCGAGGCCTTGCGGTCGGCAATCCATCGTGCGCCAACCGGCATCGATCCCGGAGCATCCGGCTTCCGGTGAGTGAAGGGGTTCGGTGCTTGTCGGGCGGGCGCCTCCTTTTGATGCCCGGGGGATCAGGCGAGCTGGGTCATTCGTAGCGGTGCATTGGTAATTCTTTTCAAGATTTTTTCGTGAGGCTCTGAGCTGCTGTTTTGTCGTTGTCAGGGCGATTTTTCGGGGGTGGGGCGGCCGGACGGGTTGAACCGGGCGGCGGGCGGGGGCCGTACTGGCCCGCAACACCGGTGACATCGACGTCCAACGACGAGGAGTTTCTATGAGGCCCCGCACGTACCGACGAGGGAACGACGGCAACCGGCGGAAGACGATCGGCGCGGTAGTGGTCGCGGGAGTGGTCGTCGCGATGGGTGTGACCGGGCTTCAACTGGCCTCGGCGGGCACCGAGTCCAAGGCCGTCAAGCTGGTCAATGTGGATGGTCAGCGGTTCGATGTCGCGCAGTGTGCGGACCTGCAGATCAACGCCGGGGCGGTCGTCTGCGACGGTGCGGAGCTCGATCCGATCGCGGAACAGGCGCCGGGTGAGGCTGCGGCCGGGGCGGCTGCGGCGCTTGAGGCGGCGTGCGACACGTTCGCGGCCGACGCGGCGGCCGCGGGGGAGGAAGCCGGTGCCGGTGCAGAGGCGGGTCCTGGTGAGGAAGCGGCCCCGGGCTCGGCGGCGGCCAAGGCCGAGAACAAGGCGACTGCGAAGAAGTGGGCCAAGACGCTGAAGGCCGCCAAAGCACGGGCGGCGGGGAGCAAGGCGGCCGGGGGCGCGAAGGCCGGCGCGAGCGAAGCGGGCGGGAAAGCCGGAGCCGGCGCGGAGGCTGGTGCGGGCGAAGCCGGTGCAGAGGCAGGCGCTGGTGAGGAAGCCGGCGCGGACGCGGGTGCTGGTGAGGAAGCCCGTGCCGGTGCAGAGGCTGGTGCTGGTGCTGGTGCGGACGCTGCGGCTGCGGCGAAGGCTGTTGCCTCGGCCCAGCAGAGCCTGCTGCAGGCCTGCTTGACGCTCGCCGACGCGAAGGCCGTTGCCGCCGGTGCGGCTGGTGACCAGGGCGACGCCGCCGGCGCCGGCGAGGAAGTCGGCCAGGGCGAAGAGGCCGGCGCGGGTGAGGAAAACGGCGCCGGTGCGGAAGGTGCCGACGGCGCCGCGGACGAGGGCGCGGCACCGGCCGTGAAGAACGCGAAGAAGTAGCGCGACTGCCCGATCCCCGCAGCCGCACGGCTGCGGGGATCGCAGGTGATGAGGCGCCGTCCGTCAAGTTCCTGGGTCGGCGCCCGGCGGCGCTGCGGGCTTAGCGCGGGCGGCGGACCAGCGCGATCGGGCCGAAGTCGGTCTGGGTGATGGTCAGGGGTTCGAAGCCGGCCTGTTCCGCCTCGGCGACGACGTCGGCGAGCGGGCGGCCGTGGGGCACGTCGTGGGCGTGGGCGACGAGGCGGCGCAGGGTGAACTCGGCGTGGGCGCCGGCGTCGGTGGGTTCGACGTTCATTTGTTGCACCAGCAGCAGGCCGCCGGGGCGCAGGCTGCGCAGGATCATCGCCAGCGTGGCGGCGCGGGTCGGCTCGGGGAAGAACGGCTGGGCCCAGAAGGCGGCGTCGTAGGCGGACGGCTCGTCGAGGTCGCGGGCGTCCAGGACCCGTACGTCGATCCGGTCGTCCACGCCCAGTTCCTTCGCCCGGGCGACGGCCACGGCGGCGACGGCGGGGATGAGTTCGAGCGTGGTGGCCCGCAGGCCGGGCAGGACGGCGGCCGCGCTCAGGACGAAGCCGCTGACCCCACTGCCGACGTCGAGCAGGCGGCCACCGGATATGGCGTTCCGCATCTCGGGGGTGGCTTCGAGCAGCTTTTCGACCAGCGCGCCGGCGCGCTGCGGGCCGCCGGTCGGGCGCAGCGCGAACGCCTTGGCCACGACCAGGGCCTCGTCGGCGGTGAGCGGGGCCTGGCCGGTGCTGGTCACGGAGGCTACCTGCCGGGCGGACAGGGCCGCTTCGTCGATCTTGGCGGCGAAATCCGTGACGCCGGAGAGCTGGGCCGACAGGTCGGCGCTGAGCTGGGTGCGGCCGTCCGACTCCTCGGTTACGCCGAGTTCGGTCAGTGCCGCGAGGATGTCGGCCGCTGTGCCTCCGGGTAGTGCGGCGAAGGCCGCGAACTGCGCTGCGCTGCGGGGCGAGGTGAGGTAGGCCAGGTAGCCGCGCTCGTTCGCCGTGCTGACAAGGGCCAGGGCCTGGGCACCACGCGTCCAGGCGGTCAGGGATTCGGCAATCACCCGGGCATGATGCAACATCGCGGCGGTGGGCGCAGTGCGGAAAATCTCCGATCGGCGATGAACTGGGGTGACGGCGGGCGCCGCCACCCCGCGTACCCATCAGGCCTTGGTGATTTTGACGTTGTCCACTGCGGCCTCCACCAGGGAAGCCGTGGACTCGTCGGCGGCCTCCACGCTCAGTCGCACGGTCTGGCCGGCGAAGGAGGAGAGGCCGGCTGACGCGGTGGCCCAGGTGGCGGCCCGGTCGGTCGCGGCGCCTGGCTGGGTGAAGACGGTCGTGGTGGTGCTGCCCGAGACGACCTGGATGCGGAAGTAGTCCGCGCTGCTGGAGTTGGTCAGGTGCGACAGGTACCAGCTGAAGCTCAGCGTGAGCGTGCCGGTCGGCAGGGTGATCGACGGGGAGAGGATCGTGGTGGTGCCGCCGTCCACGTCGTTGGCTCCGGCGCTGCTGCCCGCCGTTGCCCCGGTGACCAGGTCGTTGGAGCCGCTTACGGTTGTGCCGAGTTGGGACGTGGTCGCGGCCGGGTCGGCGCGCTCGAAACGGCCGGAGGTGGCCGTGTCGGTGGTGCCCGCGGTCCAGCCCTGGGCCGTCTCGAAGTCGTCCTCCCACACGGTGGTGCCGGTCGGCGGGGGAGTCGTGCCGCCGTCGGCGAGGGTCCAGACCGTGTACGCGATGGCGTCGGAGTTCCGGTCGAGTGCGGTGTCGTTGATGTTGGACGTGGTGTCGCAGGACGCGTGGTAGCAGGGGTCGAACGTCGCGGCCGTACCGCCCCAGAGTTGCACCTGCGCGGCCGTCTTGCGACCCTCGGCGCCGGTGAAGATGCCGCCGGCCGGGATGCCGTTCGCGATGAAGGGGCCGTAGTCGCTGCGGCCGTCGAAGTCGGTGCCGCGGGTGGGCACGCCGATCGAGGTGAAGTACGCGGCGAGGGTCGCCTCGATCTGCGCCGAGCCGGCCGGGCCGGGACCGGAGCCGGTGCCGTCGGAGTTGTCGCCGTCGTACAGGAAATAGCCGGGGTTCGGCGAGCCGACCATGTCGAAGTTCAGATAGCCGGTGATCTCGCTCTTCTGGGCCGCGGTCAGGGAGTTGACGTACGCCGTGGAGCCGCGCAGGCCCAGTTCCTCGGCGCCCCACCAGGCGAAGCGCAGGTGCCGGTCGGGCTGGAACCCGGTGCGGGCCACGGCCAGCGCGACCTCGAGGTTGGCGGCCGAGCCGGAGCCGTTGTCGTTGATGCCCGGTCCGGCGGTGACGCTGTCGAGGTGCCCGCCGACCATCAGAGTGTCGGCGGTGTCGCCGCCCGGCCAGTCGGCGATCAGGTTGTAGCCGGTGGCGCCGTTGTAGGTGAACGACTGCTGGCGGGTGGTGAAGCCGGCCGAGTCGAGCAGGTTCTTCACGTACGTGACCGAGGCCAGATAGCCCGGCCGGCCGTGGGCGCGGTTGCCGCCGTTGGCCGTCGCGATGCTCTGCAGCTGGGTCAGGTGGGCTTTGACGCTGGTCACCGAGATGTCGGGGGCGGCGACCGCCGCTGTCGCCGGGGTGGCGTTCAACCCCAGGGCGAGCGCCGCGGCGCCCAGGATGAGTAGTGGTGCTCGCACGAAGATCCTCCGTGTGGCTCGAGGGGCGGTGGTGCCGCGAGCATGGCAGCGGAGTCGCCTCAGGCACTCATCCCAATCGATACATATCAGGATGCTGACTGAAACGGCCCGTGCGGGGCGACCCACTGCCTCGGTGTTCCCATTCCCGTTCGCCGGCGGCCTACGATGGGGGTATGAAGCTCTTCCGCCGCGACGCCGGGCCAGGCCGGTCGGAGTGGGGCCTGGAACTGCTGCACGGCGAGGTGGCCCGGCTGGGCGCGGTCATCGGGGCCGCCGAGAGCGATCTGCTGGCCTTCGAGCCGAACGACCTCGGGCGCCCGTACGTCGTCGTCGACCCCGACGGGATCTACCACTGGAAGGTCGTCCGGGGCGGCGAGGTGCTCGAGGACCGCACGACGACCTCGCGCGAGGACATCCTCTGCTGGTCGTTCGAGTTCACCACCGGCCGACGGCCGATGATAGCGGACTAAACCGTCAATGCGGGCATTTCGCGGAGTAGTCTTCGGCGGGGCGACTTGCGGACTGAGGCGGCCTGGGGCGTCACTCAGCGTTGAGAAAGGACGGTGTCGGCTCCCATGAAGGTCGGCATTCCCAGCGAGGTCAAGAACAATGAGTTCCGGGTGGCCATCACGCCTGCCGGCGTGTATGAGTTCCGCCGAGCCGGGCACGAGGTCGTCGTCCAGGCAGGGGCGGGCGCCGGGTCGTCGATCACCGATGGTGACTATGTCGCGGCCGGGGCGGCGATCCTCGACAAGCCCGACGAGGTGTGGGGCGCGGCCGATCTGATCCTCAAGGTCAAGGAGCCGATCGCCGAGGAATACCCGCGCCTGCGCCCGGGCCAGGTCCTGTTCACCTACCTGCACCTGGCCGCGTCCAAGGAGTGCACCGACGCGCTGCTGGACCGCAAGGTCACCGGCATCGCGTACGAGACCGTGGAGCTGCCGGACCGCTCGCTGCCGCTGCTCGCCCCGATGAGCGAGGTCGCCGGGCGCCTCGCGCCGCAGGTGGGGGCATACCACCTGATGCGCTCGGGCGGCGGGCGCGGGGTTCTCATGGGCGGCGTGCCGGGTGTCTACGCGGCCAAGGTCGTGGTCATCGGCGCCGGCGTCTCCGGCATGAACGCCGCCGCGATAGCGCTGGGCATGCAGGCCGAGATCCTCGTGCTCGACCGCAACATCTCCCGGCTGCGCGCCGCCGACGCCGACTACCGCGGACACCTGCAGACCGTCGCCTCCAACGCGTACGAGATCGAGAAGGCCGTCCTCGACGCCGACCTGGTCATCGGCGCGGTGCTGGTCCCCGGTGCGAAGGCGCCCAACCTGGTCCCGAACGAGCTGGTGGCGCGGATGAAACCGGGCAGCGTGCTGGTCGACATCTCCATCGACCAGGGTGGCTGCTTCGAGGACTCGCGGCCCACCACCCACGCCGACCCCGTCTACCAGGTACACCAGTCGCTCTTCTACTGCGTCGCCAACATGCCGGGCGCGGTGCCGCACACCAGCACCTACGCACTGACCAACGTCACCCTGCCGTACGCTCTGGAACTGGCCAACCTCGGCTGGCGCGACGCTTTGCGGGCCGACCACGCGCTCGCCCTGGGCCTGAACACCTACAACGGGCGCGTCACCTACGGACCGGTCGCGCAGGCGCACGGCATGCGGACACTCAACCTGGCCGAGGTGCTCAACTGAAAGTGCAGCGCGTCATCACCGCCTACCTCGACCACCTGACCGTCGAGCGTGGGCTGTCACGCAACACCCTCTCCTCGTACGGGCGTGACCTCGAACGCTATGCCCAGGCGCTCGCCGCGGACGGGATCGACGATCTCGCCGCGGTGCGGGCCGGCCGGATCAGCGACCACCTGGCCGCCCTGCGCGCCGACGGGCTCGCCTCGTCGTCGGCCGCCCGGGCGATCAGCGCGGTCCGCGGCCTGCACCGCTTCGCCGCCCGCGAAGGCCTGGTCGCCGCCGACGTCGCGGCCGAGGTGCGCCCGCCCGCACCGGCCCAGCGGCTGCCCAAGGCGCTCGACGTCGACCAGGTGAACCGGCTCCTGCGGGTGCCCGAGGACACCCCGCTCGGGCTGCGCGACAAGGCGCTTCTCGAGTTCCTCTACGGCACCGGGGCGCGCATCTCCGAGGCCGTCGGGGCGGCGATCGACGACCTCGACCTGGGCGACGAGGCGGCCGCGATCCTGCACGGCAAGGGCGGGCACAGCCGGGTCGTCCCGGTCGGCGGGTACGCCAAGGGCGCGCTGGGCGCGTACCTCGTACGGGGGAGACCCGGGCTCGCCGCGAAAGGCAGAGGGACGCCCGCGATCTTCCTGAACAGCCGAGGTGGGCGGTTGTCGCGGCAGAGCGCGTGGGCGATCCTGCACCGCGCCGCCGAGTCCGCGGGCCTGCCGGTCGAGGGACCGTACGCGGTGAGCCCGCACACGCTGCGCCACTCCTACGCCACCCACCTGCTCGACGGCGGCGCGGACGTTCGCGTCGTGCAGGAGTTGCTCGGACACGCGTCGGTGACCACGACGCAGGTGTACACGCTGGTCACCGTTGATCGACTTCGCGAGGTATACGCGACCGCACACCCGCGCGCTCGTTAGAAGCTGCGCACCCATAGGCGCGACACGCCGACCACTGACCCGGGAACGGCGGCGAGCGTGGCGTACAGTCGGGCATCGGCTGAACCGACCCGCGGCAGAACCAGAAAAACCGGGGTCGAGGCCGACAGGTCGGGAGGGGGCGAGGTCATGGCGGGTAACGATCGGGCGGGGGCCTGGACTTCCGCGCTCCGCGAGCAGCAAGGCTCCCTCGACCTCGGCGCCGACCTGGGTCCCGCCGACCCCACGGCCTACACGATGCGCCGCCCGATCCCGGAGCCGATGCCCACCGACCGGCACGGCCCCGCGCGGATCATCGCCCTGGCCAACCAGAAGGGCGGCGTCGGTAAGACCACGACGACCATCAACCTGGGCGCCGCGCTCGCCGAGTACGGACGCAAAGTGCTGCTGGTCGACTTCGACCCGCAGGGCGCCTGCTCGGTCGGCCTCGGCGTGAACCCGCACAACCTCGACCTGAGCGTCTACAACCTGCTGATGCAGGACGACGTCATGACCGAGGACGTCATCATCAAGACCGACGTCGCCGGCCTGCATCTGCTGCCGGCCAACATCGACCTGTCGGCCGCCGAGATCCAGCTCGTCAACGAGGTCGCCCGCGAGATGGCCCTCGCGCGGGCACTGCGCTCGGTGCGCAAGGAGTACGACTTCATCCTGATCGATTGCCAGCCCTCGCTGGGCCTGCTGGCGATCAACGCGCTGACCATCGCGCACGGCGTGCTCATCCCGCTGGAGTGCGAGTTCTTCTCCCTGCGCGGCGTGGCCCTGCTGCTCGACACCATCGACAAGGTGCGCGAGCGGCTCAACTTCGACCTCGAACTCGAAGGCATCCTGGCCACCATGTACGACTCCCGCACCACCCACTGCCGCCAGGTGCTGCAGCGCGTGGTCGAGGCGTTCGGCGACAAGGTCTACCAGACCGTCATCACCAAGACCGTGAAGTTCCCGGAGTCCACCGTGGCCGGCGCACCGATCACCACACTCGACCCGGCCTCCTCCGGCGCCCGCAACTACCGGCAGCTCGCCCGCGAGGTCATCGCCGCCAAGGTCGAGCGCGGCTGACTCTGTGCTCTACGCCCTCGGTGAGCCGGTGGCCTTCGTCGCCCTGGTCCTCTCGTTCCTGCTCGCGCTCGTACTGCGCGCCGTCGCCATCCGGTTGACCGCCCGCAGCCTGCACCTCGCCGACCGCCGCGAGTCGGTCACTCCCCGCCTGCGCGAGGACATCGACCCGTTCGGTGCGGTCGCGGCGGCGATCGGCGGCATGGGCTGGGGCAAAATGATCTCGGTCGACGAGATCCCCCGCCACCAGGGCCGTGGCAAGGCGATCGCGGTCTTCGCGGCCGGCCCCGTCGTGTGCGTCCTGGCCGCACAACTGCTGCTGCTCGGCTACCGGCTCGCGTACCCGGAAAATGTTCTGTCGCTCATCGGACCGGCCGACGTGCTGCTCGGCGTCAGCCTGCCCGTCGGCGAACAGGTACTGCTGTCGTTCGCGGTGGGCCTGCTCAGCTTCGGCATCCTGGCGCTGATCCCGATCCCGCCGCTCGACGGCTTCGGCATCCTCTACCACGCGGTACGCCGGCCGGGTAAGGGATTGCAGTGGATGCGGCTGTGGTTCGAGGACAAGAACATCGGCGTCCTGGTCCTGCTGATCCTCGGCATCTTCCCGTTCGGGGCACCGTTCCTGCTGCAGATACTCGACGCCCTGGGGCTGGTCTTCGTCCGAGTCTGGGGGTAGTCCCGGATTCGTGCCCCCGGGAGAAACCTGGAGGCGGACTGTGGCGCCGGGGGCGCACTCTGAACGCGTTCCCTCGGACCGGCGTTTTCCTCATACCAACGGTTCACTCCCTCCACCGGAGATGATCGAGATGCGAAGCCAGTTGCTCGCCGCCCGCGCCGCCGCCCTGTTCGCCAGTGACCTGCCCGCCGGATCCTGGCCCAGTGCCGCCCTCGTCGAGGCCGCCATCGTCGCGTCCGTCCGCACCCGCGGCGGTACCCGGGGATGCGTCGCCGAACTCGCCGCCGCCTACGGGGACTACCCCGAGACCGCGGTCACGCGGATGCGCTGGGCCCGCAGCGTGATCCAGAGCGTGTACGAACAGCCGCCGGCCGAGCTGGCACTGGCCGCCTGACCCCGGGGAGCGGCCTGGCGGGGCCGCTCCCCGAACTCCCGACCCGCGCGCCTCGCGGCAGTCACCCCGCGCCCGCTCCGGCGTTGATCATCAGGAGCGATGGGAGTGACCTGTGAGGCCTGAGCAGGTTGTCGGAGCCGTGGTCTACGGTCAGTTCGTGCCTGAAGAGTCGACCCATCCGCCCGCGCCGGTCCCCGCGCTCGTCTCCGCCGACGACGCGGTTGTCCCCAGGCCCGACTGTGCCGCGTCACCAGCCGGCGACGATGTCGCTCCTCGCGTGGCGGTCGACGCCGAGGGCAACCCGTTCGACGACTCCAAGTTCCTCGTGCGGCTCGACAACTTCACCGGCCCGTTCGACCTGCTGCTGCAGCTCATCGGCAAGCACAAGCTCGACGTCACCGAGGTCGCGCTGCACCAGGTGACCGACGACTTCATCGCCTACATCCGCGCGATGGGCGACGACTGGGACCTCGACGAAGCCAGCGAATTCCTGCTGGTGGCGGCCACGTTGCTCGACCTCAAGGCGGCCCGGTTGCTGCCCGCCGCCGACGTCGAGGACGAGGAAGACCTCGCGCTGCTCGAGGCACGCGACCTGCTCTTCGCCCGCCTCCTGCAGTACAAGGCCTACAAGGAGGCCGCGGCCCACATCATGGACCTCGAACGCACCGGCCTGCGGCGCTGGCCGCGTGCGGTGTCGATGGAGCAGCGCTACTCCGAGGCCCTGCCCGACCTGGTGCTCGGCATCGGGCCCGAGCGGCTGTTCAAGCTGGCGCTCAAGCAGTTCACACCCAAGCCCGGGCCGCCCCAGGTGTCGATCGCGCACATCCACCAGGTGCGGGTCAGCGTCCGCGAACACGCGACCCTGCTGCGCGACCGGCTGCGCCGCGCCGGATCGGCGACGTTCACCCTGCTGGTGGCCGACTGCGACAACACGCTCGAGGTGGTGGCGCGGTTCCTGGCGCTGCTGGAGCTCTATCGCGAGGGGCTGATCGAATTCGAACAGCCGGTGTCGCTCGACGAGTTGACGGTGCGATGGGTCGGCGGGGACGCGGCCGACGCGGACCTCGACATCGACGACTACGAGGGCAGCAAGCCGGAGCCGGCCGCCGAGGGGGAGCCGGCCGTCCCGGGCGAGTCTGTCGCCGGGAGTGAGCTGGGCCTCGTGACCGACGCCGCAGGTGACGAAGAGGCCGATCCGGGTAGTCATAGGGTCGCCGCCCGCTTCGAGGACGGCGAGTTCGACGCCGGCGATGCCCCGGATGTCGGTGACGTGCCTGACGACGGTGACGTGCCTGACGACGGCGGCCTGCCTGACGACGGTGACGTGCCTGACGACGGCGGCCGGCCT
>Ga0247781_1000027_pt1 | contig 40860 bp, 31 predicted proteins | sample UWRJL184509B5_FD_179922 | JGI IMG/M metagenome (GOLD analysis project Ga0247781, IMG submission 179922) | Plant litter microbial communities from Arlington Agricultural Research Station in Wisconsin, United States - UWRJ-L184-509B-5 | ecosystem: Environmental > Terrestrial > Plant litter >...
CGGTGGATGGTGCAACGTGAGCAGCGGGCGTTGCCGCCGACGTGGATGCGGCCCGGTTCGCCGCAGCCTGGGCAGGCCTGCCAGAAGCCGGGGTCGGGTCGGGTGCAGGTCGCGCAGAGCGGTGCCGTAAGTGTGCCGCTTCGGATGGGTCGGTCCTGTCCGCAGCCGGTGCAGCGGGCCCACCGTTGCTTGCAGGCGCGGCACCACGGCTGCCCGGTGGTCTTGGAGATCAGACACGGGCCGGTCTGGCCGCAGATCGCGCAGGTCCCGGTCGGCCAAGGCCGGCAGGCTTGGCAGAGTGGTCCGTCCGGGGTGCGAACGCTTACCGGGCGGCGCCGTCGGCAGGTCGTGCAGGTTTCCTGGTTCGCGGGTTGCCGCAGCAGACAGGTAGGACACAGCGGACGGCCGTGTTCGTCGCGGCTGCCGGGCTCGCGGACCGCTCCGCACTCGGCGCAGGACCGGGCACGGGTCTTGGCCACGCAGTTGCGGCAGAGCCACTGCCCGGCGATCCGCCGGTGCAGATGGATGTGGCGTCGGCAGTGTGGGCAGGCCGGTGGGGTGATCGTCTGCGTGCCCGCGGCGACGAGTAGATCGATCAGCCGTAACACGCAGGGGGCAGTCGCGTCTGCACCAGCCCCGGTAAGGAGATCGGGCCGGTCCTATGACCGGAAAAGAAACCCTGAGCACCGCGGGGTTGGGCAGCACGGGCTGCCGGGTCCGTGGAGGCGGGCTCGGGTCGGTGGTCCGGTTGCTATGCGGCAGTGAGGGCGACTGTGAATCCGAGGGCTTCGAGTTGCCGGATGTGGTTGCGGGTTCGTTTCTCCTTGTCGATGCGGCTGGAGTAGTAGTCGCTGCCGAGGTCGTGGAACCGGGCGGTGGGGTCGGCGAGCAGGTGCCAGACGATCACGAGCACGGAACGGGCTACGGCGACGAGGGCCTTGAGTTTGCCTCGGCGTTTGACCAGGCGCCGGTATCGTTCGCCGAGGAAGGTTTCCGTGCGAGCGGCGCTGGCGGCGACGGTGCCGAGGACACCTTTGAGATAGGGGTTGCCCTTGCCGGCTTTGCCGGAGGTGTTCTTGTTGCCGGATTGGATGGTGCGGGGACACAGCTTGGCCCAGGAGACCAGATGCTGCGCGGTGGGGAACCGGGTCATGTCCAGGCCTACTTCGGCCAGGATGGCTTGGGCGCCGGTTTGGCCGAGCCCAGGGATCTCAGCCAGTCGCTGTATCGCTGGTAGCGCTCGGGTGGCGGGGTCGCCGGTGTCGTCATTGTCGTGGGTTCGGATCTCGGCGGCGGGGATCGCGGCGATCAGCTCGTCGATACGGCTGGTGAGCTGGTCGATTTGCCGGGTCAGCGCATCGATCTGGTCGAGCATGACCCGGGCGAGTTCGCCGTGGTGCTCGTCGAACGCTCCGGTGAGTGCCTCGATCAGATCGGCACGTCTGGCTCGCATCCGTCCCCGGGCCAGATCGGCGAGGATCTGCGGGTCTCGCTCGCCGCGGATGAGTGCCTCGATCATGTCCCGAGCGGAGATCGTGTCCAGTTTCGACGCCACCGACGACACCTTGATCAAAGAGTCCTCGAGGAGCTTTTCCAGCCGCTGCCAGAACCGGGTACGTTCGTGAATCAGATCGACGCGCAGGCGGGTGTAGTCGCGCAGGACCCGCACCGACGCTGGCGGCACGAACGACGGCCGCAGCATGCCCTTCTCGGTCAGCTTGGCCAGCCACACCGCGTCCAGCTTGTCGGTCTTGGGCCTGCCGGGGACGTTCTTGGCGTCTCGGGCATTGACCAACTGCACGTCCAACCCACGCGCTTCGAGCAGGTAGAACCAGATCCGCCAGTAGTCCGCCGTGCTCTCCACGGTGACCTTCTCAACCCCCAGATCCACGAGTTGCTCGGCCAGTTGGCTGACCGCGTTGGTGGTGGCGGCCACGTCCCACACCTGGCACACCCGCCGGTCCGGCCGGTCCGGGTGCGGCACCCGCGTGCATACTTTGCCCGCTTGTTTGCCCACATCGATCGCGCAGACCCGGGCCACGAGCTGTTCATGCTCGGCATCCGGGATCTCCTGCGGCTGGTCCACCCACTGCGGCGTACGCCGGTTCAAGACCCCTCCCCACCACAAGATCAATATCGGTGGGTTGCCCGGGGGCCTCGGTCGGGAACCGAAATTCTGACCGGCGTGCTCAAGGCAACAGTGCGTGACCCTTCAGGTCGAAGCCCCAGCGCCAAACTAACTCACGGGTTCAAGATCCCAAGGAAGTTGCCGACGTCAACGAGCAACCCAACCAGACAACGAGCCAGGCACCAATGGCGTTTTCCCGCCTGCGAGGCGTCACCCGAAGGGGAAAAGGGAACTAACTAACTCCCAAGCCAGTTGGTGGCGCTGACCTCGCCGGGTTGCCGCCGCGTGCACCACGCCGGCCACCGATTCCGCGGTCAGGCCCGGTTCGAGACCCGTCACGATCGTGATGATGGTGTCGACCGGATCGCGTTCGTCGACCAGGCACTGAACACACTGCGGACGGCCGCGGCGGTCGCGGAAGGCCACCGGCCGGGACTGGCCACACACGCAGCACGGTTCGGGGCGGCGGTCGCAGGGCGCGCAGTACCAGTCCGGGCCGCGCCGTTGCAGACTGCGCAGCGGCTTGCCGCAGCCCGCGCAGACCGGGTCCGAGATCGCGGCCGCTCCTGCGCGGCGCAGCGCGATCAGCAGGTCCGCCACGACCCGTGGTGCGGGCGAGCGGCCATCGCGCAGCATGGCGGGCCGGTCCGTCAGGGCCTGGGCCAGGCGGCGTTGCTTGACCCGGCCACCGGCGACGCCGGCCACGATGTCCGCGATCATCGCAGGGTTCAGGCCTGGCTCGGTCGCGGCGACCAGGGCCACGGTGACGCCGATCGGGTCGGCCAGGACCGGCGGGACCGCGGGCGGGTCGTCCGCCGTCGGCGTCATGACGGGCACTGCGGCTACCGGTCAGCGCCGGTGATGCGGGCCCGTTTCGGACGCAGCTCACCGACTCCGCCGTCGCTGCCGCCGACCACCTTGCGCCGCCGGGCGGACTGGACCGCGGCGACCGGCTCGATCAGGTCATCCATCGAGCAGTCGAGGATGTCCAATAAGGCCATGAGAAAGGCGGGGCGGCCGTGGCCGCCCCGCCGGAAAACCTTGGGATCAGCGAATGGGAAGCAGGATCGAGTCGGGCTTCGGCGCCGCGACGGGCGGGCGGCTCTTGCCGGTCCCCGAAACGGTCACCGGAGCCGAGGGCAACGGCTTCACGAACGGCTGCGCCGCGTCGGTGCAGACCTTGCCGTCCTTCGGCGCCTTACCGGTCAGCAGATAATTGTCGATCGCTGTGGTGACACAGACCCCGGAGCCGTACGCCGTGTGCCCCCAGTTGTTGCTGGAAAGCAGACTGGCGTTCGGTGCCAGCCGGCGCGACGAGACCGCACCCTGATAACTGGTCGCCGGGTCCCAGTAGTTGCCGACGATCAGGAACGGGTTGCCGGTGCGGCGGGTGAACGGCCCGGTGTACGCGCCCTCGTCCCGCACGGTCCAGGTCTGGCCGGCGCACTGACTATCGATCCAGCCCCACGACCGCCCGAAGTAGGGCGCCTCGCGCTCGCGACGGTCGACGGCCGCGGGCCACGACGAGGCGTTCGCCGGGTGCTTGCCGTCGGTGCAGATCACCGTGCTGCCCGCGTCCAGCCCGTTCTCGTAGGGGAAGTCGTACGCCCGGGACGCCTTCGCCGCGTTGACCCGCTTGAGCAGCGCGGCCGGCGACGCTCCCGCCTGCGCCCGCGCGACGTCCGCGGCCAACTGCGTGACGCCGGCACCGGCGTCGGTGCTGTAGAGCGTGCCCTGGACCGCGCCGATGAACACCGCGTACGTCACTTTGATCGTCCCCCCGGCGCCGTCCGGGAACTCCACCGGATCGGTCTTGAGCCGGTTCGCCACCTGCGCGAAGTGCTTGACCGGATCACCCTCGGCGAAGACGCAGAACTTCTCACCCGCCTTGTCGCAGCGCTGGAGAATCTCGGACAGAGCCTGGTACGACCCGTCGCCGGAGCGCAGCCGTTGGTCGAGGATCTGCCGCGTGTCGCCGACCCAGGCGGTCGGGTCGAGCGTGCCGTCGACGACCAGCGCCCGGAAGCGGTCCGGGAACATGTTCGCGTAGTACTGACCCAGCACACTGCCGTAGCTGAAGCCCAGGTAGTTGAGGTTCGGGTCGCCGACCGCACGGCGCATGACCTCCATGTCGCGGGCCACCTCGGCGGTCGACGAGGCTCCGGTCAGTGGCCGGCCGACGGTGGAACAGGCCCGGCCGAGCTTCTTCGACCCGGCGACGTAGTTTCGTTCTTCGGCCGTGGTCACGGGGAACGGCACGTTCATCAGCTCGAGCACTTCGGACTGCGCGCGGACCGACGGGAAGCAGCGCACGTTCTCGCTGGCGCCGATGCCCCGCGGGTCGACGCCGACGATGTCGAAGCGGGCGAGCAGGGCGTCGCTCAGGAAGCCCGACGAGGCGAGGGCGAACTGGGTCGCCGAGCCGCCCGGTCCGCCGGGGTTGACGAACAGGCTTCCGACGCGGTGGGACTGGTTCTTGGCCTTGACCCGCAGCACCGCGATCTCGGTGGTGGGTCCCTTCGGCTTGGCGTAGTCGAGCGGCAGCCGGACGGTGGCACACTCCGCGATCGCGTAGCACTTGTACCAGCCAAGCTTCGGCGTTGGCACCGCGTCGACCAACTGATCACCTCTCCCGCCGGCGGCGGCGGGTGCGGCAGCCACGCCGGCCAGGACGAGGCCGGCGAGCGCCGCGGTCAGCAGTCGGTGCGTCTTCACTGTCATTCGGTCGACCCTTCTGACGGTGGGTCGCGGCGGCGATGCCACGACTCCGGCATTGTAAGGAGTCGATGCACACACAGTGATCATGGTCAATTCCGACCGGTACTATCAAAACGGGCGTGCGGTGACCGATTCGTCCGCCAACGCGCCAGGTGCGCAGATCTCGTATCCCCCGGTGTGCCCTCAAGACCGTCCGGTCCGGGACCTTTCGCACAGGGCAAGAGGGGGGTGACATCCAGGCGGATACATTTGACACAGTGGACGAATGCTCACCGACGTGGATCTGCCCGCGCCCGGACTCCTCTGGACGCGCTGGGCGACGCTCTCCTCAGCGCTGACCGGCCTCGGGTACGCCGACGTCTGGTTCATCGACGAGCGCGGCGCCCACCACGACGACCACGGGGGCAGCTGGGCCCGCCTGGCCCTGGTCGACGGTGCCCGGGCGGTGCTGTTCGGCTATCACCGCGACCACAGCGACACCGCCGACGCCGACCCGCCGATCGACGTGCTCACCGGCGCACCCGAGTGGCTGCCCTGGGACGACCTGACCGCGCTGGCCGAGAACGACAGCCTCGGCTTCGTCGTCTGGCACGCCGAGGGCCGCTGGTCCCGCACCCGCTACCGCGACGGCGTCGGCGACGGCCTTGTCCACACGGTCGGTCCGGTGTTGAGCACCGAGAACACGCTCCTGGAACTCTCCGAGATCGTCACCGAGTGGGGGCAGCACGAACTGCGTACGCCCACCGAGCGCGACGACGTGCGCAGCGCGAGCGAGGACCTGCTGACCGCCGCGGTGCGGGGCGAGGTCGCCGGCCCGGCCTTCGAGCGCCTGCTGGGCCGGCTCACCGCGCCCGCGCTCGACCTGCGGGCCGCGCTCTTCGCCGCCGGCCGCGGAGGCGTCACGGCGGGCACCAGACCGCCGCGCCTCCAGCCCGGCCGGCGCCCGCCGATGCGCAGAGTGCGCCGCATGAGCCAGGGCGAGCACGACCGTCTGGTGTGGGCGGCCATGCAGGACGGGGCCGAGCTGGACCGCCCCGACCCGCCGGCCGTCGCCGAGCTGGAGTCCCTCGCGGCCTGGATGCGCGACCGCTCACCCTTCCACGACGGGCGCTGCACGGTCCTGGTCTACGCCGACGCGACCAGCCTCAGCGTGCAAGCCGGCAAATACCCGCCGGCCGACCGGCCGGGCGAGCCGCGCTTCGGCACCTTCCAGGAGGTCAGCGACCTGCTGCGGAGCCTGCGCCGGGCCGAGTCCGATCCGCGGTACGGGCGGTGGCTCTTCGTGCGCGTACAAACGACGGCGACCGAGATCCTGGTCGAACGCCGCTACGACTCGTGGCCGAAGTGGTGGGCCGACGACGGCGTCTCGGGGCCGTGGCGCACGAATCTGCAGGAGGAGATGGCAGGCCGGGCCCCGCAGTGGCGGCCGAGCTGGGTCAGGCTGCTCGACCCCGAGGTGGCTTTCCGCCCCGCGGTTTAGCGTAGTTGCTCCTCGACCAGCACGGACCAATCGGTGACCAACGGGATCAAGCCGCCGGAGGCCCAGAGCGGCAGCTGGTCGAGGAAGTGCGGCGAGTCGGGATCGCCCGAGGCGCCGAAGGGCACGACCCAGCGGCTGCGCTGCCGGTCGGTGAGGTCCCAGACGTAACGCGCGACCGGGCCGCGCGAGCAGCGATCGGTGACCCCCGGAATGCTGTTGAGGCAGAGCACCGAGTCACGTTCACCGGAGAGTTCGGTGCGGGGGATCTCGGCGGTCAAACCCGGCAGCCGTACGGGATCGAGCAGGTGCCGCGAACCCCAGGTGCCCGACTCGACCGTGCCCGACTCGACCGTGCCCGACTCGACCGTGGCTGGGTCGACCAGGTCGGCGGCGGTGAGCCCCAGCCCCGCGAGGACGTTGTCGAGCGCCGCGGCGATCCGGATCCGCGGGTCGGTCCAGGCGTCGAAGAGTGGATCGAACCCGTGCGGCTGCCGCAGCGGCTCGAGCCCCGGGTGCTCGTGCAGTTTCCGCGCGAGCGCGAACCGCCAAGCGGCCCGCTGACCCGCCTCGACGCTGTCGGCCGCCATCGACGTGTCCATGTGAATCCGCGGCGCGGGCACCCCCTGATCGATCAGCTCCCGGATCCGGTCGGCCCGGGCCTTCGAGGCGAAGAACTGCCCGTACGCCTCGGTGTCGGGCCGCCGATCGTTGGCGTTCACGGCGATCCCGTCGACCGTCTCCCGCGTCATCGGCAGGTAGCCCGGCTGCCACGCGTACCGCTCCTCCCACGCCGGCACGGGAACACGCCCGTTCCGCTTGTCGCGCACCGGCACGCGCCCCACGGTGAGCTGCCGAACCTGCCCGGTCGTGTCGGCCGTGAGGATGCTGTTGACCGGCTCGACCCAGTTCTCCAGCGCGGCGGCGACATCATCCACGGTGGACGCGTGCAGCAGCGGCAACAGGGCGCCGAAGCCGAGATCGAAGTCGGCGCGGGTCGGCGTACGCAGGCTGAGGGTGCCGTCCACGATCGGCCCGCGAGCCGTCTCGATCACCTCGACCGGCCGACTGTCCTCCCCGCGTACGGGAATGGTCTCGGTGTGGATCTCGGCGGGCTCCCAGCCCCGCGGACCACGGGCCTCGATCCCCGTCGCCGTGCGGCGCAACTCCTCGACGAAAAGGTCCTGGTAGTCGGCCGAGGCGTTGGTGACCGCCCAGGCCACCCCGCCGGCATGGCCGAAGTGCTGCACGCCCGGCACACCCGCGAAAGTGAGCCCGGCGACGTCGAACTCCTGGCAGGAGAGGCGGATCTGCTGGTAGACGCCCGGTAGCTCGATCAACCGGTGCGGGTCGCCGGCGATCTGCCCCGGAATCGCCCAGGCGTTGCTGCCCGAGCTCGAAGCGGCCTCGGTCTCGGTCAGGAACCACGCTGTCGCGGCCGGCCCGAGGGTCCGCTCGACGTGCGAGTTGAACATCTTGGCGGGGAAGCTGGCGAAGGTGATGTGCCGGGCCAGGAAGACCCCGAGCGACGACCAGGGATGCCAGGCGAGCCCCTCGGCGCGGACCCCTTCCGCGTACGCCCGGAGCCACTCCCGCGTCCGCTGATCAAGGTTCGCGAAGGCCCGCCGCGCCGTGTCGTCGATGCGCGCCCGCCGCGCGAACCTGTCCCACGGCAGCCCGTCCGCCCCGATCAGCTCGGACAGCAGTCCCTCGGATTTCCGTCGCTCGACCTCGATCTGCTGCCGGCGGTCGAGCGCGGTCACCCGCCCCTGCAGAAACGCCAGCTCATCGACCGTTCCCGCCCGCAAATGGGGCACACCATATCCATCCCTGAACACCCGCATCCCCCATGCTTACCCGCTCCCCCTCTAGTCTAACGACTAGTTTCCGCCTTACCCCCGTTCAGTCGGCGTCGGCGGGGCCGGACAGGCCGGCTTTCTCGTCTCGGGCGGCCCACTCCAGGAGGGTCGCCAGGGAGTGGGCCTTGTCGTCGATGGTGGCGTGCAGGTCGCCGAGCTCGGCGAAGCGGGCGGGGACGGTCCGGATCGTGAAGTCGCGCGGGTCGACGTCGGGGATCTCGGACCACGTGACGGGGGTGGAGACGGTGGCCGTGGGGACGCCTCGGACCGAGTAGGCGCTGGCGATCGTGTGGTCGCGGGCGTTCTGGTTGTAGTCGACGAAAAGGGCGTGCGGATCTCGGTCCCGGCGCCACCACGTAGTCGTCACGTCGGCGGGGGCTCGGCGCTTCACCTCGCGGGCGAAGGCCAGCGCGGCCCGGCGCACGTCGGAGAAGCCCCACGACGGCTCGATTCGCACATAGATGTGCAGGCCGCGACCGCCCGAGGTCTTGGGATAGCCGACGATGCCCAGGTCGTCGAGCACGTCGTGGGCGACCGCGGCCACGCCGCGCACGCGGTCGTAGGGGCACTCGGGCATCGGGTCGAGGTCGATGCGCCACTCGTCGGGCTTCTCCGTGTCGGCGCGGCGCGAGTTCCAGGGGTGGAACTCGACCGTCGACATCTGCACGGCCCAGATGACGTCGGCCAGTCTGGTCACGCAGAGCTCGTCGGCGTGGCGGTTGAAGCGCGGGAACTTCACCCGCACCGTCTCCAACCACGGCGGCGCACCGTGCGGCACCCGTTTCTGGTGGACCTTTTCGCCGGCCAGCCCGTCGGGGAAGCGGTGCAGCATGCACGGCCGTTCCCGCAGCGCCCGCACGATGCCGTCGCCGACCGACAGGTAGTAGTTGACCAGGTCGAGCTTGGTCAGGCCGAGCTCCGGAAAGTAGACCCGCCCGGGGTTCGACACGCGCACGGTGTGGTCGCCGACCTCGACCTCGGTCGCCGGGGCCTTGCTCGAAGAGGCCATGCGATCAAGTTATCCCAGGCAGGCGTCGTCCAGGTCGGCCACCAGCGTGTCGCCCGAATCGAGCAGGTCGAGCAGTGGGACGATGCGGGGCAGTTCGTGGGTGAGGAAGTAACGCGCGGCCAGACGCTTGCCGTCGTAGAACGAGCCCTCCTTACCCTCGGCGGCGGCGAGCTGGGAGAGCCAGAGCCAGGCGATCACGAGGTGGCCGGCGGCTTCCAGGTAGGCCGTCGAGTTCGCCAGGGCGGCGGTCGGGTCCCCGGCGGCCCAGAGCTTGCGGGTGGTGGCCGCCAGGCGGTCGCAGAGGGCGATCACCGGTTGGCCCAGCTCGGCCGGGGCGGCCACGGCGGTGGTCACGATGCGGCCGATCAGCACCGACAATCCGGCGCCGCCGCGCATGATGACCTTGCGGCCCAGCAGGTCGAGGCCCTGGATGCCGTCGGTGCCCTCGTGGATCGAGTTGAGCCGGTTGTCGCGGTAGAACTGCTCGACGGGGTATTCGCGGGTGTAGCCGTAGCCGCCGTGCACCTGGATCGCGTGGTCGTTGGCCAGCCGGCACCACTGCGACGGCCACGCCTTCACGATCGGGGTCAGCACGTCGAGGAGCAGGTCGTTCTCGTCGGAGGGCTCGTCGAGCAGCTTGGCCGCATAGAGAATCAGGGCCAGACCACCTTCGACGTACGACTTGGAGGCGAGCAGCATGCGCCGGACATCAGGGTGCTTGACGATCGGCACGGGCGGCGCCAGCGGGTCCTTCGCCGCCACCGGACGCCCCTGATCGCGCGAGCGGGCGTAGTCGAGCGCGTGCAGATAACCCGTGTAGCCCAGCGCGACCGCGCCCGCGCCGACCCCGATGCGGGCCTCGTTCATCATGTGGAACATGTAGGTCAGGCCCTTGCCCTCCTCGCCCACCAGGTAGCCGGTGGCGTCGTCGAAGGCGAGCACGGCGTTGGTCGTGCCCCGGTAGCCCATCTTGTGGTTGAGCCCGGAGAGCGACACCCCGTTGCGCTCGCCGACCGTGCCGTCGGGCTCGACGTGGTGCTTGGGCACGATGAACAGCGACAGCCCCTTGACCCCGGCCGGTGCGCCCGCGACCCGGGCCAGCACCAGGTGCACGATCGTCTCGCTCAGCTCGTGGTCGCCGCCGGAGATCCACATCTTGGAGCCGGTGACGCGGTAGCCGCCGTCGCCGGCGGGCGTCGCCCGGGTCAGCACGTCGCTCAGCGAGGAGCCCGCCTGCGGCTCGGAGAGGCACATCGTCCCGGTGAAGCGACCGTCGAGCATCGGCTTCACATACGTCTCGATCTGGCCGGGGGTCCCGTAGGTCAGCAGCAGGCTGGCGTTGCCGGCGGTGAGCAGCGAATAGGACGAGGTGGCGATGTTCGCCGCCTGGAACCAGGCGAAGCAGGCCCGGGCCACCACGTGCGGAAGCTGGAGGCCGCCGACCTCGGCATCCATCGTGGCACTGAGCAGGCCGGTCTCGTTGAAGACCTTGAGCGCCGCGGCGACCTCGGGGATGACCTGGACCCGCCCGCCGTCGGAGGTCGGCTCCGCCAGATCGCTGAGCCGGTTGTGAGGTGCGAAGTCGCGCTCGGCGATCTGGGCCGAGACGTCGAGGAAGGCGTCGAACGTGTCCCGGGAGTGCTCGGAGAACCTCTTCCGGGCGGTGAGCGCCTCGACGTCGAGCCACTCGTAGAGCAGGAAGTCGAGATCACGACGCGAGAGAATCTTGGACACCGCCGGCACCGCCGTTCTTCCAGGAATCGACCGGTCCCTAGTCTGCCCGCTCCTTCGACTGCGCGGCGTCCACCCACCCGGGCCGGTGGGCAACCGGCCGCTCAGGTCCGCCATCGTGCCCAGCCGGGGTCGACCGCACGGTAGTCGCGTACCGCGTACCCGCCGTCGTTCGCGCCGGGCCGGGGTTCGAGCAGCGGTATCGGGTGCGGAGAGGTAACGCCCAGCTCGTCCAGTTAGTCCAAGTTGTCGGCCACCGCACGAAGTGATCCGGCGAATCGGTCAGCAGGGCCTCGAACACGCTTGCGGCCCGGGGGGCGAACGGAAGATCCTGCCATCGGGTCAACGTCACCATCGGTGGCGCGCGGGTCACGCGAATCGACGGCGGTGACGAGGAGGCGGGGGAGCCGATGCGCAGACTGGTGGTCCCGGCGCCCACCCGTGCGCTGATACCCACGCAGCGCCGCGTCCTCTCCCTGCCCGCGACCGCGGTCCCCCGCCGCCGGATGATCCGCTGTGGTCTGAGCGTCACCGGCTTCGGCCTCTGCGCCGTCTTCTACTGCCTCACCTACACCCCGTCTCTGCTGCCCAGGCCGTGGTTGCTGCAGGGTGTCGTGGCCGGCTTGACGGCCTCTTTCGGGTACGCCGGGGGAACCGCGATCGGTGCGATGGTGCGCCTGCGGTGGTGGCCGTCGCGCCGGATCGAGCGGATCGCCTGGCGTGTGCTGGTCGTCCTGGTCCCGCCCCTGATCCTGCTCTTCCTCCGGCTGGGCACCCGCTGGCAGCGCGATCTACGGGTACGTCTCGGCATGCCACCCCCACAGGAGTACGACCTGATCCGGACGGTCGGGATCAGCCTGCTCACCTTCGCGGCGCTCCTGCTGCTCGCCCGCTGCCTGCGGCTCGCCGCGCACGGGTTCGCCCGGCTCTTCGGACGGCTGGTGCCCGAGTCGGCGGCGTACTGCGCGGGTTTCGTGGTGGTGTCCCTGCTCAGCTACACGGCGTTCGACGGCCTGCTGGTCAGCAACCTCTACACCAGCGCCGACCGGTCGGCCGCGATCACCGACAGCGGTACGGGCGACGGGGTCGTGCAGCCCGCCTCGGCGCTACGCTCAGGCAGCGGTCCGTCCCTGGTGAGCTGGGACTCGCTGGGCCGGCAGGGGCGCAACTTCGTGACCAAGGCGCCGACCGCCGACGCGCTCGGCGCCTTCTCCGGGCGTTTCGCCCTCGACCCGGTGCGCATCTATGCCGGGCTCTCGTCGGCCGACACGGTCGACGAGAGGGCCGCGCTGGTGGTGCGCGAGATGGACCGTACGCGGGCCTGGGACCGCGCGGTGATCGCGGTCTTCACGCCGACCGGCACCGGGTGGGTCGACAACGCCGTGCCGAGCTCGCTGGAGTACATGTACGGCGGGAACACCGCGCTGGTCTCGATGCAGTACAGCTACCTGCCGAGCTGGATCTCGTTCGCGGTCGACCGCACCAAGGTGGTCGACGCCGCGTCCGCCCTGATCACGGCGGTGCGGTCACGCTGGGCGGCGATGCCGGCGGACCATCGGCCCAAGCTGCTGATCTTCGGCGAGAGCCTGGGCACGTACGGGACCGAGAAGACCTTCGGCACGGCGGCGGCGATGGTCGACGGGGCGGACGGGATCCTGCTCGAGGGGCCGATGTTCGCCAACCCGATCCACCGCGAGCTGACCGCCGACCGGGAGCCGAGTTCGCCGGTGTGGGATCCGGTCTACCGAGAGCTGCCGGTGGAGTTCGCCGCGGAGGCGCGCGAACTGCGCGACCTGGCCGGACCGCGACGCAAGGTCGTCTACATGCAGAACTCGTCCGACCCGGTCGTGTGGGTGAGCCCGAGCCTGCTCTGGCACAAGCCGGAGTGGCTGCGCGGCCGGCGGGGCCCGGACATCACCCCCGACATGCACTGGTACCCGGTGATCACGTTCTGGCAGACGACGGTCGACCTGCTCTTCGCCAACAAGGCCCCGACCGGCCACGGCCACGTCTACAAGTCCGGAGCGGTCGACGGCTGGGCCGCCCTGGCCCCACCGCCGGGCTGGACCGTCGGCGACACGCTGCGGCTACGCGCCCTGCTCGACGGCTAGTCGCCATTCTCCGGTTTCCGTGCCGTGGTCCACACGGTAAGTTCCGCGACATGACCTTGCAGCGAACTTTGTCGATCGCCCTGGCCGGCGTCGTCGCGGCCGCCCTCGTCCCCGCTCCCGCTCAGGCGGGCGGAAAACTGGGCTGGGAGCTCACCCCGACCGGCACCGCGGCGCGGTTCCGCGGGCTCGCCCCGGTCAGCTCTTCCGTCGCGTGGGTCGCCGGTTCGGCCGGCACCGTGCTGCGCACGGTCGACGGCGGCCGGAGCTGGGCCTCGGTCGGGCCCGCCGACGCCGCGGGCCTGGAGTTCCGCGACATCACGGCGTTCGACGCCCGTAACGCGGTCGCCCTGACCATCGGCAACGGCCCGGATTCCCGGTTGTACGCGACGTCGGACGGCGGGCGCAGCTGGACGGAGACGTTCCGCAACGCGGACCCGGTCGCCTTCTACGACTGCCTGACGTTCCTCGACCGGCGGCACGGGCTGGCGCTGTCCGACCCGGTCGACGGCAAGTTCCGCATCCTCGCGACGCGCGACGGCGGACGGTCGTGGCAGGTGCAGTCGCCGGCGGGAATGCCGGACGCGGTGACCGGCGAGTTCGCGTTCGCCGCGAGCGGGACGTGCCTGGTGTCGGCGGGCGGTAAGGCGATGTTCGCCACGGGCGGTGGCGCCGCGTCCCGGGTGTTCACGTCGCGTGACGGCGGCCGCCACTGGTCGGTGACGACGACGCCGGTTCCGAGCGGTCCGAGCGCCGGCATCTACAGCCTGGCCCTGAAGCGCTCGGGCGAAGCCCTCGCGGTCGGCGGCGACTACACCGCGCCCACGGCAGCCCCGGCGGGCGCCGCCTACTTGAAGCACCGCACCTGGACGGTCGCCCGCACGGTTCCCGGCGAGTACCGCTCGGGCTCGGCCTGGCTGGGCCGCGGCGACACGGCCCTGGCCGTCGGCCCGACCGGCAGCGACATCTCCCGTGACGGCGGCCGCTCCTGGACCCGCTTCGACACCGGCAGCTTCGACGCCGTCGAGTGCACCGCCGACGGCACCTGCTGGTCCTCCGGTGAGAAGGGGCGAGTAGCCCGACTGACCCGCTCCCACTGACCGGCGCACGATCAGGAAGGCCGGGGGGCGCACCGGCGGCTCAGGCGGTCGTGCCGCGGACCCACGGGAGTGCGAGCCGCTCGATCAACACCAGGAGGTAGTAGAGCACGATGCTGACCAGCGCCATCAGCGTCAGGGCGGCGAACGCGGTCGCCGTGTCGCCCTGCCCCGCGGTCTGGACGATGATCGTGCCGAGGCCCTCGTCGACGCCGCCGGACTGCATCTCGCCCACGGCCACACCGATGACGGCCAGGGGCATCGCCAGTTTGAGGCCGACGAAGATCTGGGGCAGGGCGGCCGGCACGCGCACGTGCAGGAACGTCTGGGCGCGGGTGGCATCCAGCGAGCGGGCCAGTTCGGCCAGGTCGGCGGGGGTGCCGGCCAGGCCGGTCGCGGTGGAGAGCACGATCGGGAAGAAGCAGAGCAGGAACGCCATCGCCAGTACGGGCTTGGTGCCGAAGCCGAACCAAGCGATCAGCAGGGGTGCGATCGCCACCTTCGGTACGGCGTTGAGCGCCACCAGCAGGGGGCCGAAGGCGCGCTCGAACGGCTTCCACGCGGCGATCGCCGTGCCCAGCGCCACGCCGACCACGACCGAGAGGCCGAAACCGTAGAGCGTGACTCGGACGGTGTCCCACGTCGTGTTCAACAGCAGTTCCGGGTAGGTGCGGAAGCCCTCCCACACGTCGGCGGGAGACGGCAGGATGATCGGCTGGATCTCGAAGATCTCGACGACCGCCCACCAGAGGGTGATGGTGAGGACGATGCCGAGCACCGGCCAGGCCACCACCGAGGGGGACCACCGCCTCGCTGGGCGGGAGGGACGGGCCACTGTGGCCTCCGACGGGGGCGTCAGGGTGTCTTGCACCGGGTGCTCCTAGCAAGCGAGTGAGATGCAAGCGAGCGAATGAGATGCGAGTGCGGGATGCGCCGGCGGACCGGCGCATCCCGCATCTCAGAACAGATCAGGCCTGGGGGACCAGACTGAAGTCGATGACCTGCTCGGGCCGGAGACCGGCCTCGATCTGACCGGATCCCTGCAGGAGCGCGATGCTGCGGGCGACCCGCTCCGCGTCGAGCGCGCCGACCGGGATACCGGCGGCGGCCGACTTCACATACGGGCCCATCAGGGTGAGCTCGGCCGCGACGCCGTCGGGCTTCGTCGTCGCCACGAACTTCTGCTGGATCTTGCCGGCTTCATCGGGGTTGTCGATGGCGTAGGCGAGACCCTTGAGCAGTGCCGTGCTGAACTTCTTGACCTTCTCGGGGTTCGCCTTGGCGTAGTCACTCGAGGTGATCAGCACGTTGCCGTACAGGTCCTGCAGGTAGTCGCTGTAGGGCAGCACGACGGCCTTCTTGCCCTTGGCCACCGACTCGACCGTGGGCTTGCCCACCACGAACTGGCCGATGCCCTGCGTCTTGCCGGAGGCGAGCAGGCCGATCAGCTCCTGCGCCTTGCCGTTCTGGAACTTGACCTTCTTGTCGTCCACGTTGGCGAGCTTGGCGTAGGTCGGGAAGAGCGTCCGCACGACCGAGCCGGGCTGGTCGGTGATCGTCTTGCCCTCGAGGTCCTTGGGCCGATTGATGCCCGAACCCTCGAGCGCGATGATCGCGGCCATCGTGCGCTGCTGGATCGCCGCAACTGCGGTGAAACCGCTGGTCTTGTCCTTGCCGCCGGCGGCGATGAGGCCACCGGTCAGGTCGATCGGGGTGAACTGCGCCTGGCCGGCGACGATCGACTTGATGTTCTCCCCGGAGCCGGCGCCGGGCTTGACCTCGACATCGAAACCGGCCTCCTTGAAGTAGCCCTTCTCGAGCGCGACAAAGGCGTACGAGTCGCGGCCGAACAGTCCGAACGAGGTCAGGTAAGTGATCTTTTCGAGCGAGGCGCCGTTACCACCGTCGCCGTCAGCCGAGTCGTCGCTGCACCCGGCGGCCGCACTCATGGTAAGGGCGAGCGCGCCGGCGACAACGGAACGTACGAGGGTCCTTCTGTGCACCGTGATCCTTCCCGACCTTGGTTCGGTCGATGAAAAGTCGACTTCCCGGTCAAATAGCCCACCGGGGTCGTGAGGGGCCGAACGTGGGACCAGAGGTGTCCCGACCGGGATCGTAGGGCAAACTGGCGCAGGCATCGATGACAGGTTCATCTCAAAAGCCGAAGTAGACGTATCCCGGACGATCGATCATGATGATCCGGTATCCGTCCGATCGCTGTTCATTAGGGACGATGATGCGGGTAAGTCTGTTCATCGAGCCTCACCGGGGTGCGACGTACAACACCCAATTGAGGTTCGCCCGACAGGCTGAGGACGCCGGTTTCGAAGGCCTTCTGCGAGCCGACCACTATCGTGCGCTCACCCCCGACCCGGGACTGCCCGGCCCGACCGACGCCTGGATCACCCTCGCCGGCCTGGCCCGGGAGACGACCACGTTACGGCTCGGCACGATGGTCAACGCGGCCACGTTCCGGCTGCCCGGTCCACTGTCGATCATCGTGGCGCAGGTCGACCAGATGAGCGGCGGCCGTGTCGAGCTCGGCATGGGCGCCGGTTGGGTGGAGCGCGAGCACACCGCGTACGGGATTCCGTTCCCCCCGATCGGCGAGCGCTTCGACCGGCTCGAGGAACAGTTGGAGATCCTCACCGGACTATGGGGCACGGCCGAGGACGAAACGTACTCGTTCGAGGGACGGCACTATCAGCTCGCCGAGGCGCACGCGCTGCCCCGTCCGGTCCAGCGGCCGCATCCGCCGATCATCGTCGGCGGCCGGGGCCCGAGGCGTACGCCGGAGCTCGCCGCCCGGTACGCCGACGAGTTCAACATGCCCTTCAAGACGGTCGCTGAGACCGCGAAAGCCTTCGACCGGGTACGTGCCGCCGCGGAGATGACCGGACGCGAGCTGACCCTGTCGGCGGGCATCGTGGTCGCGATCGGCCGCACCGACGCCGAGGCCGCCCGCCGCGCCGCTCCCCTGCACGTCAAGAGCGCGCTGCCGCCGGAGGACCCGGTAACGGGCTCCCCCGATCAGCTCGTGCAGCGGATCAACGAGATGCGCGAGATCGGCGCCTCCCGGGTGCACCTGCGGATCATCGAGATGGACGACCTCGACCACGTCGAGCTGATCGCCGCGGACGTCCTGCCGCAGCTGTCGAAACAAAAATAGGCTCAGCTGTCGAGGTAGGCCAGCACGGCGAGCACCCGACGGTTGTCGTCCTCCGACGGCGGCAGTCCGAGCTTGGTGAAGATGTTGTTGATGTGCTTGCTGATCGCCTTCTCGGTGATGAAGAGCCGCCCCGCGATCGCCGCGTTGGAACGTCCCGCGGCCATCTCGCCGAGCACCTCACGCTCGCGGCCGGTGAGCACGTCGAGCGGCCGGCTGCGGTCGAGCAGGCGGGCCACCACCTCGGGGTCCATGACCGTGCCGCCGCCGGCCACCTGACGCACCGCGTCGACGAACTGGGCCACGTCGGCGACCCGGTCCTTGAGCAGGTAGCCGACCCCACCCCGACGGTCGGAGAGCAGCTCCCGCGCGTAGAGCGGCTCGACGTGCTGGGAGAGCACGAGGATCGGCAGGCCGGGCGCCTCCTGACGGGCCGCGATCGCCGCCTGCAGCCCCTCGTCGGTGAAGGTGGGCGGCAGCCGAACGTCGAGAACGGCCACGTCGGGCTTGTGCGCGAGCAGGGTGGGCAGCACGTCGGGACCGCGGCCGGCGACCCCGACGACCTCGAAGTCGAACGCCTGGAGGATCCGGGTCAGTCCGTCCCGGAGGAGAGCGTGGTCCTCGGCGATGACAACACGCACGGCAGCTCCATGGTCACGATGGTCGGCCCACCCGGCGGGCTGGACACGGTCATCGTGCCATCGAAGGCGGCGAGGCGTCGTTCCATTCCGATCAGGCCCGTACCCTGCATCGGGTCAGCGCCGCCGTGCCCGTCGTCGCCGACCTCCAATCGAAGACCGTCATCGGCGCGGCGGATGCTGACGTACGCGAAGTTCGCCCCGCTGTGCCGTTGCACGTTCGTCAGCGCCTCGGCGATCGCGAAGTAGCCCGCCGACTCGACCGGCGTCTCCAGCCGCCCCTCGAGGTCGGAATCAACCGTGGTCGGGATGCGCAGGGTGAGTGCCAGCGCCCGCACCGCGCCGTCGAGCCCCCGCTCGGCCAGCACCGGCGGGTGGATCCCGCGGACGAGGTGGCGCAGCTCGACCAGCGCGGTGGAGCTGGTCTCCCGGGCCTCGGCGAGCAGCTTGCGGGCGGCCCGCGGATCGCGCTCGACCAGTTCCTCGGCGAGGCCGATCGTCATGCCGAGCGACACCAGCCGGGCCTGCGCACCGTCGTGCAGATCACGCTCGATGCGCCGCAGCTCGGCCGCCTGGGCGTCGACCGTGTCGGCCCGGGTGACGGTGAGCTGGGTGACCCGCAGGCGCAGCTCGGCCGCGCGGGTGGGCGCCAGGAAGAGCCGGGCGAACAGGTATTCGACCTTGCGGAGGTAGGGCGCGACGGCCAGCCCGAGCAGCAGGATCACCACACCCTGGGGCAGCGACAGGAACCCCTCGCCGACGTTCTCGATCGGCCAGATGACGCCGTAGCCGTACCAGTCCGTGCCGAGGTAGAGCCAGAGCGGTAGCAGGACAATGCCCTCCACCCCGTACGCCGGGAGAGCGAGCGTCAGAATGCCGAGCACCAGCCCGCCGACCGCGCCCGGGAGCAACCACGCGAAGTCCCGCCAAGTGGCCGGGTCGGTGATGATCCACTGGTAGCGTCGCCAGCCGATCGGGCCCATCCGCTGCGGTTTCGGCCGGTAGGGCCGCGCGATCGCCACCCCGGCACGCTCCCCGAGCCGGCGGGCCACATCGGCGCGAAGCCGGATCAGCGCGGTCACCGCGGGCAGCAGAGCCAGACCGATTCCCAGGACGGGGGTCAGCACGAGCGACACCACGAAGAGCACGAAGAGTGGGAAGTTCAGGATGGCGAGCACGATCGACAGCACTCCGGCGCCGATCGCCCGCAGCCCGTCCCGTAGCCAGTCTCTTGTCTCCACGCCTTTCATCGTGGCCCAAGGCCGCTCTCAACTCAGTAGTGCTAGCCCTACCAAGCTTCGGGGAGCTGACGCTCCTGACCTGGTGGGTCCTCGCGCGGTCTCCTTTACCCATGACGACACTGGCAGAGCGGTCGCGCACGGCGGCCGGCAGCGACTTCGCGGAACTGGGCCGGCGGATCAACGCGGCCGGGCTGTTGCGACGGCGGCCCGGGTATTACGCCGTACGTCTCTCTCTGGTTCTTGGCGCCCTGGTCGCGGGGTGGGCGGCGTTCTTCGTGATCGGCTCGTCATGGTGGGTTCTGGCCGTGGCGGTGTTTCTCGCGGTGGCGTTCGCGCAGACCGCGCTGGTCGCCCACGATCTGGCCCACCGGCAGGTGTTCCGCACCAATCGGCCGAGCTCGCGGGCGGGGTTGATCGCGGGGAATCTGGCGATCGGCATGTCCTACGGCTACTGGATGGACAAGCACACCAAGCACCACGCCAACCCGAACCACGACGACCTGGACCCGGATGTCGGGCCCGGAGTTCTGGTGTGGTCCCGCGAGGCCGCCGCCGGGAAGGGATTCCTCACGCGCTACCAGGCGTACTTCTTCTTCCCGCTGCTGACCTTGCTCGGGTTGTCGCTCAAGCGGGACAGCATCAGGTGGCTCGTCGAGAAACGGAAACCACTGGAGGGGGCCCTGCTCGGCGTCCACCTTGTGGCTTATTCCGCTGCGGTGTTTCTGGTGCTGTCCCCGCTGCAGGCACTGGCTTTCCTGGTGATAAATCAGGCAGTTTTCGGGGTGTATCTGGGCATGACGTTTGCCCCTAACCACAAGGGGATGCCGCACCCGACCGGGGCTGAGGACTTTCTGCGCAAGCAGGTACTGACGTCGCGGAACGTGCGTGGCGGGCTGGTCGTGGACGCGGCCCTGGGCGGTCTCAACTACCAGATCGAGCACCACCTGTTCCCGGCCATGCCGACCCCGAACCTGCGCCGGGCCCAGCCGATCGTGCAGGCGTACTGCGCGGAGATCGGGGTCTCGTACGAGATGACAAGCCTGACCGACTCGTACGGCCAGGCTCTTCGTCATCTTCACGACGTGGGAACGGATCTGCGGAACTCCCCCTGATCAGCGGGGAATGTTCCGCAGGTTCGTGCGGGCCAGGTCGAGCATTTGGCCGACGCCGCCGGAGAGCACCGACTTTCCGGCGGCGAGCGCGAACCCGGCCGCTTCCTCCTTGCTGATGTGGGGCGGGATCTCCAGGGCGTTGGCATCGGTCACGACGTCGAGCAGGGCGGGCCCGTCGTGTTCGAGCACCGAGCGCAGCCCGACCCGCACCTCGTCGGGTTTCTCGATCCGGATGGCGTGCAGGCCCGCGCCCCGGGCGATCGCGGCGAAGTCGACGGGTTCGTGGTCCGTCTCGTACGGCGGGTCGCCGGCCACCAGCATCTCCAGCCGCACCATGCCCAGGCTGGAGTTGTTGAAGACGATCACCTTGACCGGGAGGTTGTGCAGCCGGGCGGTGAGCAGTTCGCCCAGCAACATGGCCAGGCCGCCGTCGCCGGACATCGAGATCACCTGGCGGCTCGGGTCGAGCTTCGAGGCACCGAGGGCGTGCGGCAGGGCGTTCGCCATCGTGCCGTGGACGAACGAGCCGATCAGGCGGCGACGGCCGTTCGGGGTGATGTAGCGGGCCGCCCAGCTCGTGCACATGCCGGTGTCGGCGGTGAAGACCGCGTCGCCGGACGCTTCCTCGTCGAGGATCGCGGCCACGTACTCGGGGTGGATCGGTACCAGGTTCTCCACGTTCTTGGTATAGGCGTCGACGACCCGTTCCAGGTCCTCGACGTGCTTCTTCAGCATCCGGTTGAGGAACTTGCGGTCCTTGCGGATCAGCCGGGGCATCAGGGCCTTGAGGGTCGCCCCGACATCGCCGGCGATGCCCATCTCGAGGGCCGTGCGGCGGCCCAGGCGGGACGGGTCGATGTCGATCTGGATCGTGTTCTTCTGGGGCAGGAACTGCCGGTACGGGAAGTCGGTGCCGAGCAGCAGAAGCAGGTCCGCCTCGTGGCTCGCCGCGTAGCAGGCGCCGTAGCCGAGCAGGCCCGACATGCCCACGTCGTACGGGTTGTCGTACTGCAGCACGTCCTTGCCGCGCAGCGTGTGCCCGACCGGGGCGCCCAGCACCTCGGCCAGTTCGAGCACGGAGGCACGGGCGCCGGTGCAGCCGATACCGCCGAAGATCGCCACCTTGTCGGCCGCGTTGATGCGGTCGGCCAGGTCTTCCAGGACGTACTCCGAGGGTGCGCCGCGCACCGGACCGGCCACCGCGTGCCCCTGGCCGGTCTCGTTCGTCGCCTCGGCGGCGAAGACGTCACCCGGCACGACGAGTACCGCCGCGCCGCGTTTGCCGACCGCCTCCTGGATGGCGACGCGCGCCAGCCGGGGCATCTGCTCGGCCGACGAGACCAGCTCGGTCCAGTAGCTGGCCTGGCCGAAGAGCTGCTTCGGGTCGGTCTCCTGGAAGTAGCCGGTGCCGATCTCGGTGGAGACGATCTGCGAGGCGATCGCCAGCACCGGAGCGCCCGAGCGCTGCGCGTCGAAGACACCCTGGATGAGGTGTGTGTTGCCCGGTCCGCAACTGCCCGCGCAGACCGCCAGTTCGCCGGTGAGCTGAGCTTCCGCGGCAGCCGCGAAGGCCGCGGACTCCTCGTTGTAGACGTGGACCCACTCGATCGCGTTGTTGCGCCGGATCGCGTCGGACAGCGCGTTGAGGCTGTCCCCCACGATTCCGAAGACCCGTTCCACGCCGGCCTGGACCAGCACCTCGACGAACTGGTCCGCCACTGTCTTCTTTCCGAACACGCCGGCCTCCCCCTCTTCATCCGAATGTGCGGGAAGTACCCGAGTGTTCGAGCCGCTGAACGAAGTCACCGATGGATCTGCGTCTCACCAATAGGGCGACCGTGATCACCAGGTAGCGCGGGGCTGACCGAACGGCCGGTGTGCGGGCCGGCCACGGAGGCAGCCGGCGACGCGACGCGGTGCTTATTTCGGGGCGCCCAGGTCGTCGCTTATCTCGGGGCGCCCAGGTCGTCCAGGGCCTTGGCCGAGCCGCGGTGCAGCGGTACCGGGTCGGTCTTGCGGGCCTGGTCGAGGCTGATCTCCTTGGCGGCCGCGTTGGCCTGTTCGAGCTGGGGTTTGCGGTCGAACAGCGCCTTGGTCAGCACGCACGCGACGTTCGCGTCCAGGTCGTTCTTCACCAGCAGGAAGTTCGGGACGACGACCGTGGGGGCATCGGCGGGCAGCTGGTAGGTGGCGGCAGGGATCGTGCCCGTCTCGTATACCGGGTTGATCTTTTGCAGGTCGGGCAGCAGCGGGGTGACGTCGAGGAACTGGACCTGGCTGCCGGCGGTGGTGAGCAGGTCGGTGATGCCGGGGGTGGGCAGGCCGCCGGACCAGAAGAGCGCGTCGATCGAGCCGTCCTTCATGCCGTCGACAGTCTTGGTGAGGTCGAGCTTCTGGGCGCTGATGTCCTTGGCGGGGTCCAGGCCGGCCGCGGTGAGCAGGCGGTCGGCGATGACCTCGGTGCCGGACTTCGGGGAACCGGTGGAGACGCGCTTGCCTTTCATCCCGGCGACGTCCTTGATGCCGGCCGCCTTGCGGACGATCACCTGGGTGTAGTTGGTGTGGATGCGGGCCAGGGCGGCGATCGGCTGTTCGCTGTCGAAGCTGCCGGTGCCGTTGATCGCGTCGGCGGCGGTGTCGGCCAGCGAGAACGCGACGCCGTAGGAGCCGGCGACGAGCTGCTGAATGTTCTGGACCGAGGCGCCGGTCTCCGAGGCGGTCGCCTTGACGTTCTTGCCGGTGGCGCCGATCTGCTCGGCGTACGCGTTGCCGAGTGCGAAGTAGACGCCGGTCGCGTTGCCGGTGGCGATGCCGATCCGGGTCTCGTTCGCGACTTCGCAGGTGACGTCGCCGCCCGCGTCGGTCGAGGCGGCGTTCTGCCGTCCGCCGCAGGCTGTCAACGTTCCCGCAAGGGCCAGAGCGAGCCCGGCGAGGGCCACTGATCTCATGCCAACTGTTCTCATGTCAACCCCGTTCTTCGATGTGCGTGATCTCGCGGTCGGGCACGTTGCCCGGGTCGCGGTCGAGGGCGGCCCAACCCGCAGCCAGCGCCAGGAGCACCACACCGGCGCCGATGGTCAGCGGCTCCAGATAGAGCAGGAGCAGCCCGGCCAGCGCGGCCAGCACCCGCGGGCCGGTGCTCGCGCGGCCGACGCCGAGCACCCAACCGCCGGTGGCGACCGCGAGCCCGGCCACCCCGGCCAGCGCGGCGAGCGTGGCCCCCAGGATGTCCACGAACGGGCCGCGGGCCAACAGGTACGAACCGGCGGGTGTGAGCACGAAAGCGATCGGGGCGAGGAACGCCGGAAGGGCGTACTTGAGGGCCTGCCACATCGTCGGGATCGTGCGGCCGCCGGTGATCGCGCTCGCGCCGACGGCGGCCAGGGCGGTCGGCGGGGTGACCTCGGAAAGCACCGAGTAGTAGAAGACGAACATCGCGGCGGCGGGCGCGGGGACACCGAGGGCCAGCAGCGCGGGGCCGATGATGACCCAGCCGATGATGAAGCTGGCCGTGACCGGGACCGCCAGGCCGAGGATGGCGAGGGCGACGGCCGCGAGGATCACGGTCAGGGCCAGGACCGCTGTCGGGTTCGAGGTGACGGCCTGGGCGCCGCGGACCAGCAGGGAGGCGAGCTGGGCGCCGAGTCCGGTCTTGGTCGTGGTGGCGGTGATGATGCCCGCGGCGGCGCAGACCGCGACGACCGGGAGCACGCTGCGGACACCGGCACTGAGCGCGCCGAACAAGCGCCGCGGGGTCAGCCAGGAGCGCCGGTCGAGGAAGGACAGCGCGAAGGCGAGCAGCGTGGCGTAGACGACGGCCCGGGTAGCGCTCTGCCCCAGCGCGAGCAGGACGACGATCAGGATCAGGGATGAGAAGTGGTACCCGAAACGGGCCAGCAGCCGCAGCGAGCTCACCGGCGGCGCTTCGAGGCCCTGGACCCGGAACCGGCGTACGTCGATCTCGACCGCGAGCAGGATGCCGAAGTAGTAGAGGACCGTCGGGATCATCGCCCAGCCGAGGACGGTCAGGTAGGAGACGTCGAGGTATTCGGCGACGATGAAGGCGGCCGCCCCGAGCGTGGGCGGGGAGAGGATCGCGCCGACGCCCGCCGCGGCGAGCATGCCGCCCGCCTGTTCGGCCGGGTAGCCCGCACGGCGCAGCAGCGGCCAGGTGACCGCGCCGACGCTGACGGCGGTGGCGGTGCCTGAGCCGGAGACGGTACCGAGGAGAAACCCGGCGGCGACGGCGGTGCGGCCGGCCGCGCTGCGGGAACGACGGAACGCGGCCACCGACAGATCCACGAAGAAACGGCTGGCGCCGGAGAGATCGAGCACGGCGCCATAGATGGTGAAGAGGACGATGTACGTGGCCGCGACGTCGAGCGGGGTGCCGTAGAAACCGCTGCCCGAGTTGTAGAGCGCGTCGACGATCTGGGCGAAGTCGAGCCCGGCGTGCGCGATCGGCCAACTCTGCGGCAGCAGGCCGCCGTAGTAGGCGTACGCGAGGAAGCCCAGGCAGACGATCGGTAGGGCAAGCCCGGTCGTCCGCCGGCACGCCTCGACGACCAGTACCAGCAGCACGGCCCCGAAGATCACGTCGGTCGGTTCGAGCAGGCCCTGACGGTCGAGGAAGCCGTCGTAGCCGCCACCGAACGGGTTCACCGGATAGAGGCAGACGACCAGGGTGGTGACGGCCAGGATCCGGTCGGGGACGGTGGGCCGGTCGCGGCCCTTCTTGAGGAGCCGCGAGCGGTACGCCAGGAAGACGAGCGGGAGTGTGCCGGCCAGAAAAATGATCAGGTAGAACTGGCTGCCCCGGGCCAGCGGCCGGAACACCTGCCAGAGCACGAGCAGCGCGACGGCGAAGGCGACGATCGCGACCGCCAGCCCGGTCCGGCCCACCAGATCGCGGGCGGGCAGCTCCTCGTCGTCGACCTGCGGGACGTCCATGGTGGACGCCCCGGAGCGCACCGACGACCCCAGAGATCGATCATCGCCCATGAAACGGACAGTACTAGCCCAGGTCGCGCTTCGTAACCGCACGACTTTGTAACGAGCCACGGGCCCGCATCGTCCGGACGCCTCTCCGGGGGCGATTTCGCCGGTTGATGTGATCATGGACCCTCGCCGGGCTATGTTGGCGCGATGCTGCGACGGCGTCTGCTCTTTCCGCTCGCCGTGGTCCTGCTGCTCGGGCAGATGGCGTTCGCCATGGTCACCGCGGCCGTGCAGCAGTCGCCGACGATCGACGAGCCGGTCTACGTGGCGACCGCCGAGGTCTACCTCCAGCAGCACAGCCTGGTCTACAACCCGGAGCATCCGCCGCTGGCCAAGCTGGCGATGGCGGCCGGGCTGGCCTTCGCGGGGGCCGAGCTGGACGCGCCGCGCCCGGTCGATCAGACCCTGCTCGGGCGGCACCTGCTCTACGAGAGCGGCAACAACCCGTTCCGGCTGATGCTCTTCGCCCGCCTGCCGATCATCCTGCTCACGCTGCTGTTCGGGCTGGCCGCGCTCTTCTTCGCGCGCGATCTCGCCGGCCCGTGGGCGGGGCTGGTCGCGCTGGCTCTGTACTCGTTCTCCCCCGACCTGATCGCGCACGGCTCGCTGGCCACCCTGGACGTGCCCGCGGCCGGCTTCGTCCTGGTGACCTTCTGGATGCTGTGGCGCGCGCGGGGACGACCACGCCGCTATCTGCCGTTGGCCGGGCTGGCGCTGGGTGCGGCCCTGGCGACGCGGATGAACATGCTGGCCGTCGTACCGCTGGCTCTGCTCCTGGCCCTTGGGGTGCCCGCCCCCGGTGAGCGGTGGCGCAAATGGGGGTTTCGCCTGCTCGGCGCGCTGGGGGTGGGAGTGATCGCCGTCGCCGTGGTCTGGCTCGTCTATCTGGCTGTCGATCCACGGCTGCGCTGGACCACCCCGGCGAACCTGCCGCACCCCGGCGGGCTCCGCGGACTCGCTGTCGACCTGCTGCCGTTCCCGCGGGCCTACCGGGACGGGGTGCTGATCCAGTTCCAATTCGAGTCGCGCACGTTCAACGGGTTCCTGCTCGGCGAGGCCTACCGGGGATCGCGCTGGTACTACCTGCCGGTCGCGCTGCTGATCAAGACGCCGATCGGAATGCTGCTGCTCTGGCTGGCCGGCGCGATCACGGTGCTGATCAAGCGGTGGGCTGCCGCGTTCTACCTGCTCGCGCCGGCCGGTCTGCTGACGGCGGTGGCGATGACCGGCTCACGCGACTACGGCACGCGCTACGTCATCTTCGTCCCGATGCTGCTCGCGGTCGCAGCCGGAACGGTCGTGCTGATCCGGTGGCGGTGGGCCTGGATCCCGACGGCGGCGCTGGTGGCGTGGGTCGGGGTCAGTTCGGCGCTGACGTTCCCCTACTACCTGCCGTACTCGAACGAGGCCTTCGGCGGCACCGCGAACACCCACCACAACCTGCACGACTCGAACGTCGACTGGGGTCAGGACCTGCCCAGGCTGGGCGACCATCTGCGGGCGAAATATCCGGGCGAGCGGATCTGGCTGGTCTACAAGGGCGCCGGCGTGCCGAGCTACTACGGGATCGCGGGTCGCAACCCGCTCGCGGCGCCGATCGACGAGGTGCACGGCCTGCTCGTGGTCTCGGACTCGCGGGTGGCGCTGGCCCAGACCCGCCTCCAGCAACTGATCGACACCAGCCAGGCCATCGACCAGGTCGGGTACTCGATCACGATCTATCGCCGTTGAGTTCGCCGGCCGCGAGGCCGGTGGAGATCCTGCGGGGACAGCCACCTGTGGGAGCGCTCCCACAACACGTTACCGAACAATCACGAACAGGAAAAGGGTTGCCTCGGCCGACCCGCCCGGCACGCCGGAACACCCTCCCGGCGGGTGTAAGACGGGCAGAATTGCGACATGCGGAAGGGGGCAATTTGCACTGAGAACTATCGCGAGACAGAATGAAAGCGGCATCAACATTCACGGCGCATAGTCGTGGTTCAAATGACTTCGTTGTAGGAGCGGGGCACTCCATGGCCAAGCAAGTAATTACCCTTCTGACCGACGACCTGGACGGCGGAGAGGCTGACCGCACCGTCGAGTTCGGACTGGACGGCGTGAACTACACGATCGACCTCTCCGAGAAGAACGCCGGCAAGTTGCGTAAGGCGCTCGACCCGTTCCTGAAATCCGCCACCCGGGTGGGTCGCACAGCGGTTCTCTCGCCGACCCGGCGCACCGCCCCGGCGAGCACCGGCCGCGCGAGCCGCGACCAGAACCAGGCGATTCGCGAGTGGGCGAACAAGAACGGCTTCGAGGTCTCGGAGCGCGGTCGCATCCCGAGCCACATCGTGGAGGCATACCACAGCAAGCGATAGATTGATCCGCAGGGAATCACGGCGCCGCCGATCCGGGGGCGCCGTTTTGCGTGGATCGGAGAGAACCATGCCGGTGGTAATCGTCACGGGCGCGTCCAGCGGAATCGGCCGTACTACCGCGGAACGCCTGGCCCGCAACGGCACGACGGTAGTGCTGGCCGCCCGCCGCGCCGACAAACTCCAAGCACTCGCCGCCCATTTACCGAACGCCGTACCGATCCCCACCGACGTACGCGATCCCGCCGCCATCGACGCCCTGGTGGCCCAAGCCTTGGCGCTGACCGGCCGCGTGGACGGCCTCGTCAACAACGCCGGCATCGGTGGGGTCGCCTCGATCCTGGTCGCCGGCGCTTTCCCCGCCTTGGCCGACCGCGTCTACGCCAACAGAGCCGCCGGCAAGACCGACGTGAAAGGCCAGCTGTAGCCATCCCACGAGCCGAGGAGAACATCGTGACCAGTCGCTACCGAAGCATCGTCGATGTCTACGTGCTCCTGCGAAGAACCGACGGTCATATCCTGCTCATGGAGCGCGCCAACACGGGTTACGCGGACGGTCAGCTATGCCCACCGAGCGGACACCTTGAGGAAGGAGAGTCCGTCCTCACTGGCGCCATCCGCGAGGCCGCCGAAGAAGTCGGTGTCGAACTCACCGAAGTCGATCTCCACTTCATCCACGTCGTCCACCACCGCAACGGCGACGAGGAAGGGCGCATCGGCTTCTTCTTCCTCGCCGACAACTGGCAGGGCGAACCGAGCAACCGCGAGCCGCACAAATGCGCACGTCTTCTCTGGGCGGACCCTAGCAACCCGCCCGTCAACACCGTGCCCTACACGGCTGCGGCCTTGGTACAAATCGGCAACCATCAGCCGTTCTCGCTCGACGGCTGGAACCAGCCAGTGGTCGCTTGATGATGACGGGGGCCGAGCCGCGGGCCCGCGCGCATGGCGCTGACCCTCTACGCCAAGGGAGAAACGTACTCCGAACGCGGCTGCCCGGAGTAGGTCTTGACAGCGGACCGCTTGTAACGGAAGTGGCGTAGTCGTTGAGATGCCCACGGCCTCAATGGTCGTGCAGTAGGAGCTCGAGTCGGGCTTCCGACACCAACAAGCACGTGCCGGAGATCGATGGCACGGCAAGATGTGTCGATGACGCAGCCGCACCGGCCGCGCCGCGACTCGTGGACCGTCAGCCTGCACGCTGACGAGACCACCGAGCGTGCCCTGGGCAGCGGCGTGGTGATCGACGAGACGCGGGTGCTGACCTGCCATCACGTCGTTGCCCGGCGGGAGTCGGTCTGGGTCGCGTTTCCCAAAGCCGGCGTGCCCCGCGCCCTGCGCGTCAAGGTCGTGTCGATCCGGTCCGCCGCTGACGGCACCGACGTCGCGGTTCTCGATCTGGAGGCCGCCGTTCCCGAACAGGTGACGCCGGCCCCGCTGCGCTGCCCCGACGGGCCTGACCTGGTCGACGAGCCGTGGTGGGCGTTCGGCTTCCCCGAGGAGGTGCCGCTCGGGCTGGGCAGCGAAGCCCACGGCACGGTGGGCGCGACGCTGGGCTACGGCTGGGTCCGGCTCGACACCGAGTCGCGCTACCTGGTCAAGAAGGGCTTCAGCGGTACGGGGCTGTGGTCGTCCCGCTACGAGGCGATCGTCGGGCTGATCGGGCAGACGAAGGCGGGCGGCGAACGGTCGGGCGACGCGCTCGCGCTGACTTTGCACCAGGTCGACCGGGAACTGCCGGGCGAGAAGCTGGCCGTCCTGGCCGCCTGGTCGGTCGCGGCGGCGGGCGAAACGGCGCTGGCGGCCTGGGGCTGGTCGCTGGAGACGGACGAGGAGGCGGTTCGCCACTGGCGGCCGCGTGCGCGCGGGGTCTCGGTCGACTCGGAACGCGGCTACCGGTTCCGCGGCCGCCGGGCGGCGCTGACCGCGGTGAAGGAATGGCTGGTGCGGTCCCGGCCGGACGACCACGTGCTGGTGGTGACGGGCTCGCCCGGGGTGGGCAAGTCGGCTGTGCTGGGGCGGGTGGTCACCACGGCCGACGCGGGCATCCGGGCGACCCTGCCGGCCGAGGACGACGGGGTGCGGGCCGAGGTCGGGTCGGTGGCGTGCGCGGTGCACGTCAAGGGGAAGACCGCGCTCGACGTGGCGGTGGAGATCGCCCGGGCGGCGGCCGTTCGCCTGCCGCAGCGGGTGAAAGACCTCGAACCGGCACTGCGCAAACGGCTTCGGAAACGGCCCGGGGTGCGGCTCAACCTGGTGATCGACGCGCTGGACGAGGCGAGCAGTCCGGCCGAGGCACGCCAGATCATCGAGGAGATCGTGCTGCCGATCGTCCGCGAGTGCGGTCGCGACGGCGCGCAGATCGTCATCGGGACCCGGCCGGCCGACAACGGCGGAGAGCTGCTCGAGCTGTTCGGCCCGGCGCGGACGGTCATCGACCTGGACACCGCAGCCTACTTCGAGGTCGCCGATCTGGTGGCCTACGCGACGGCGACCCTGCAGCTCAGCGGGGCCGAGCGGATCGGCAACCCGTACGCCGAGGAGGCGGTCGCCGAGCCGGTGGCGGCGCGGATCGCCCAGCTGGCCGGGCAGAACTTCCTCGTCGCGGGGCTGGTGGCGCGGCGCCACGGACTGCACGACACGCACCCGGTCGAGCTTTCGTCGGTGAGCTTCCCGCCGGATGTGGATGCCGCGCTGGCGGCGTACCTGAAGCCGTTGGCGCCGGTGCGCTCGGTCCCGCCGGGGCTCGTGCTGACCGCGCTCGCCTACGGGCAGGCGCCGGGGTTGTCGATCGAGCTGTGGCGGATGTTCCTGGCGGCGCTCGGGGTGCGGGTCGAGTCCGACGATCTCGTCGCGTTCGCCCGGTCCTCGGCGGCGAACTTCCTGGTCGAGATGAGTACCGAGGGGACGACCAAGCGGTTCCGGCTGTTCCATCAGGCGCTCAACGACGCGCTCCTGCGGCAGCGCGGCCGGACCGAGAAAAATCAGGCCAAGGAAGATCAAACAGCGATCGTACGGGCCCTGGTCACGCACGGCCGCGCGGTGGGCTGGGCGTCGGTCGACTCCTACTTGAGGCGGTCGCTGCCGGGGCACGCCGAGGCCGCGGGCCTGCTCGACGAGTTGCTGCTGGACGGCGACTACCTGCTGCACGCCGATCTCATCCGGTTGGGGTCGGTCGCCGCCGACGCCGTCACGCCCGAAGGGCTGGCCCGGGCGCGTCTGTTGCGGCTCACTCCCCATGCCGTCACCGCGGAGCCGGCCGAGCGGGCGGCGATGCTCCGGGTCGCGGGTCTGCTGGAGAACAGCGACGTCACCGGGATCACCGCGGACGGCCTGCCTTATCGGGCGATGTGGGCCGAGGTCGAGCGGCGTCTGGAGTGGGCAGTGCTCGAGAGCCAGGCCAATTTCGCGCCGACGGTCTGTGAGCTCACGGTCGACGGGCGCAGCCTCGTGGCCGCACCCGGATTGAACGGCCTGCTGCACGTGTGGGATCCCGACAACGGGCAACGGCAGTTCACGATCGAGTCACCGGACGGCTTCTGGTGGAACGTCTGCGCCGCGACCGTCGACGGCCGGCCCGTTCTGGTCTGCGGCGGGTTGGACGGCCTGATCCGGTTGTGGGACGTTCGCACGGGCCGGCCGACGCGGACGCTGACCGGCCACACCGACGCGGTGATCTCGATGTGTACGAGCGCCGTCGCCGATCGCGTCTTCTTGGCGGCGGGAAGCCACAACGGGCGCCTGTTGATCTGGGACCTCACCGACGATACCGAGGCTCGCGAGCTGACTCGCGACTCTTCCACCACGGCGCCCTCCATCTGTGCCGTCGACGCGGGCGGGCGCACCCTGCTGGCCGCCCCTCTCGATAACGGCACCATCGGCCTCTGGGACACCGTGACCGGCGTGCTGATGCTTCAACTCGGCGAGGCCAGCCGCACAGCGCGAAGAATCCTTTCGATCAGGACTGCCGAGGGCGTAGTGCTGCTTGCGGCTCTGCACGGGGCCGAGGTGTCGCTGTGGAATCCCGTGACCGGCCGGCCGCATCAGGTCACGGGCCGGGGTCCGGGTCGATATTGGACCGCGCTCGACCGGATCGAGGTGGACGGAAAAGACCTCCTGGTCACCGCGCACAACGGCGAGCTGCAATTGTGGGACCCGGCGACCGGGGAGACGGAGCGGAGCATCTCGACGGGAGACCTCCGGCTCCGATCGCTGTGCGCGACCCGGGTACGTGGCCGCCCGGCCCTGGCCGCGGCCGGCGACGACGGTGCCGTGCACGTCTGGGCCCTCGAAGCCGAGAGGCCGGCGCCGGCCACGAATCCGCGACAGACCCGGGTCGACGCCGTCTGCGCGGTGGCGACCGGCGATCGCACCCTGGTGGCCGTCGCCTCCGACGAACACGGACTACGCATGTACGAGCCCGGCACCGGGCAGCACGTCGAATATCCCGATTTCCTCTCGGCCCGCGCCTTGGTCGCCGCCACGGTCGGAGGCCGCACGGTTCTCGCCGTGTCGCACGACGACTTCGTCTTGAGGATGTGGGACCCGGGGAACGGCCGGTTGCTCCCCACCCCTCTGGGCGCGACGAACCGGGCCGACCTGCTTTCGCCGGTGCACCACGCCGGCCGGTCGATGCTCGTGTCGTCCGACGGAGACTCGATCAAGCTCTGGGACCTGGACGCCGGTGGCCGCCGCCGGTTGGGACCACTGCGCTCATTGCTGCTCCGTCGATTCTTCCGCCGCAGCAACTCCATCGTGGCGATGTGCGCGATCACGGTCGACGGCCGGACGTTGATGGCCACCGAGCTCATGCAGGACGTTCGGCTGTGGGATCTCCGGACGGGCTTCCAGCGTCATCGGTTCACGGGGCACACCGGATGGGTGACAGCGTTGTGCGGGATCACCGCCGAGCAGCCGGTTGTCGCCTCGGCCGACCGGGAAGGCACGGTACGGCTGTGGGACCCGCGTACCGGCCGCCTGCTGCACGAGCTGCGCGGCCACACCGATGTGGTCTCGGCGCTCTGCACGATCACCGTGGGTGGGCGGACGATGCTCGCCTCGGCCGGCGCCGACCGGACCGTACGACTGTGGGACGTCGACTCCGGCACCCCGTACCTGACCATTCCGGTTCACCACAGCGCGGAATCCTGCGCGGCGGTGGACGACCTGCTCGTGGTCCGGTTCAAGGCGGGGCTGCTGGCCCTGCGCATCCACTGACGACATCTGGCATCGAAGGAGACGACGTGGCCGAGACGACGCAGGTGGTGACCTACTCCGTCGGGGAGGGGGTCACCGTGGGGATCGAGATCGCACCGGTCGACGGCTTCGAGCCGGCCGGGATCGACGACGTGGCCGGCTATGTGCAGGCCGCGGTCGCGCCGGCCATCACCGCCGCGCGGGCTGTGCTCGAGCAGGTCCGGGCCGTCGCGCCCGACACGGTGCAGGTGAAGTTCGGGGTGAAGGTGACCGGGACAGCCAACTGGCTCGTCGCCAAGGCCGCCACCGAGGGCAACTTCGAGATCAGCATGACCTGGGACCGCGGTGGGCGGCCCCCGGCCGACGACGGGGGTTCCGACGACGACGGGCCTTCGGCCGAGTGATCAGGCGACCAGCGGTACCCGGTCGGTGAGCTGGCTCAGGGCCTCCGTGCCGTCGACCGGGCTCGAATACAGGTAGCCCTGGCCCAGCGGGCAGCCCAGCCGGGCCAGCAGGTCGTGCTGTTCGGGTGTCTCGATCCCCTCGGCGATCACGGCGATGTCCAGGGCGCGCGCAGCGTCGACGATGCCGGTCACCAGGGCGAGCCGCTGCGGAAGCTCGTTCACGACCGACTTGTCGATCTTCACTACGTCGACCGGGCGACGGCGCAGCTCGGCCACCGAGGAGGTGCTCACGCCGAAGTCGTCGATCGCGATCCGCACGCCGAGTTCCCGCAGCTTGGCCAGGTCGTGCCAGACCGCGTCGGGCAGGTCCTCGGTCAGTTCGAGCACGAGCGCCCGGGGCGGCACCCCGGCGTACGTCAGGGCTTGTCCGACCTGGTCGACGAAGTTGCCTTCGCGGAACTGGCGGGCCGAGACGTTGACGCTGACGTACGGCTGCCGGGTGCGCGGCAGGATGCGCCGCCACTGCGCGACCGTGTGCAGGGCCTGGTCGAGCACCCAGCGGCCCATCGGCACGACCAGGCCGCTCTCCTCGGCGACCTCCAGGAACTCGGCCGGCTGGACCAGCCCGCGAGTCGGGTGGTGCCAGCGCACCAACGCCTCGAAGCCCACCGGCTCGTCCGTCGCAAGATCCACGATCGGCTGGTACGCGAGCAGGAAGTGACCCTCGTGCACCGCGTGGTCCAGCGCCGACCGCAGTTCCAGGCGCTCCACCATCGTGTCGTGCAGCCGGCCCTCGTACCGGCGCCACTGGTTCTTGCCCGCGCCCTTCGCGACGTACAGGGCCAGGTCGGCCTGGCGCAGCAGTTCGTCGGCGGTGTCGGCCTCGGGCGTGGTGGTGATGCCGATGCTGGCCACCGCGGTCAGCATCGTGCCGTCGTCGAGCGGGATCGGCTCGGCCAGCGCGGCCAGGATGCGTTGCGCGGCCTCCTCGACCGCGCCCGGGTCCTGCACGTTCTCGATCAGCGCGGCGAACTCGTCACCGCCGAGGCGGGCCGCGGTGTCGTCGGCGCGCAGGGCACCCGCGATCCGGTTCGCGACGCCGATCAGGAGTTGGTCGCCCACGGCGTGCCCGAGCGTGTCGTTGACCTTCTTGAAGTCGTCCAGGTCGATGAAGAGGACGCCCACCACCGAGCCGTCGCGGGCGCTGCGGGCCAGCGCGTGACCGAGCCGGTCGTGGAAAAGCACCCGGTTGGCCAGTCCGGTCATCGCGTCGTGGAACACCCGGTGGGTCAGCTCCTGTTCGAGCCGGCGGCGCTCGGTGACGTCCCGGAGCGTGAGCACGAGCGCGGCCACGGTCGGTTCGCTGCGCAGGTCCTGGCCGTGTACCTCGAGCACGACCCCGGCCCGGCCCCGGAAGTCCAGGCCGTCCTGGGTGCCGGTGCCGAGCCGCAGCGCGGCCAGCACCTCGGCCAGGCGTTCATGCTCGCCGGGATCGACCGCGGCGGCCATCGGGCGGCCGGTCGGGTCGGCGCCGAGCACGGCGGTCGCGGACGGGCTCGCGTACCGGACCAGGTCGTCGTCGCCGACGATGAGGATCACGTCGGAGGTCTTCTGCACCAGTGTCCGGAAGTACGTCTCACGGTTGCGGCGAATGACCTCCTGGCTCAGGCCGATCCGCTCCAGGGCGAGGGCGGCCTGGGTGGCGAGCACCTCGATCGCGTGCGACAGCCCCGGCAGCGCCGGGGTGAGGGCGCTGACGTGCAGCACCCCGACGAGCGGGTCGCCGGTGGGCCGGTCCGCGAGCACCATCGGGCAGCGCAGGGTCAGGGCGAACCGGGCCAGCCGTACGGAGACCGCCCAGTCGACGTCTCGGGTCGGCAGCACGCGGGCGGCGGTCCCGGTCTCGCGGTCCACGGCGGCCTGGGCGACGGCCTCGGGTGAGAGCGGCCCGTTCTGGGCGATGGTCACGGCCAGCACGACGCCGTGCGGGGTGCCCGGGGGCAGCAGGTGGGCAACGGCCGTGCGTACGGCGGCGACGACCTGGTCGGTGTCGGCGGCCGAGACGAGGGCGGCGGACGCCTCGTGCAGCGCCCGCTCCCGGGCCAACGCCTGCCGGTGGCTCGCCATGATCCCGGCCATCCGCGCCAGGACCAGCAGGAACGTGAGCGCGCTGAGCGCGGCGACCACGGTCAGGTCGGGCCCCTCGCCGGCGCGGAACATGCGCACCACGAGGACGACGGGCGCGATCATCGAGGCGATCCCGAGCAGCACCAGGCGGCCGCGGTCCCCGTCGGGCGTCTCGACCGGGTGGTCCAGCTCGGCCATCGACGGGTGCAGGGCGGCCAGGCCGGCCGCGGTGTAGAGCACGAGCCGGCCCAGGCCGACGACGACGGGGGCGGGCCCCTCGATCAGGGCGAGCTCGTAGCCGATGTCGGCGAGGAGCAGAGCGACGACCCCGGCGCCCAGCAGGCGGACGGAGACCACGGGCCGGCCGCTCATAAGGAGGCGGGTCACCATGCCGAGCAGCAGCAGATCGCCGAGGGGGAAGGCGACCGTCACCCAGAAGTCGGTGCGGTGCAGGTTCGGGCCGATCAGGAAGCTCCAGGCCAGCAGCGCGACCCCCGACGTGATCGTGAGGGAGTCGAGCAGCGCGGCCCGGTCGTGCGACCCGGCCGTACGCCGCCGCAGGAGCACGCCCGCGAAGACCGGATAGGCGGCGGTGACAAGCAGCGCCCCGGCGATGACCAGCCCCGGGACGCCGGACGTGGCCCAGTCCGGCGCCTGGTAGAGAGCGGTACCGACGGCGCTCAGCGCGATGCCCGCCGCCAGCAGCCGCCACGGCAGGCGGCGCTCCGGCCGGTGTCGCCGCACACCGAAGGCCACGACGCCGATCGCGGTGGCGCCGGCGAGCAGACGCACCGCGGCCTGCACGCCGGATGACGCGGGCACGAAAAGCGCCGCGAGCACAATCATCCAGCTGCCGAAGAGTGCCGCGACCCACCGTAGGGGCATGCGTATTCCTTTGATCGTCTCAGGGGGGGCCGCGTCCCTGATCGGTCCGTCGCGGCGAGAGTTGAGCAACCAGGCACAATCGGTAGGTGCTCCTGGAGTTCATTCGCGGCAATACGACGGCCGCCCCTGTCCCGTTCGTCCCCGAGATCACGCTTTACCAGGCGGATGAGCCGATCGCCCTCTGGGAGAAAACCGAGCAGTCCGGCGCCGAGCAGCCGCCGCCGTTCTGGGCCTTCGCCTGGGCGGGCGGCCAGGCGCTGGCCCGGCACGTGATCGACCATCCGGACCTGGTCTCCGGGCGTTCGGTGCTCGATCTGGCCACCGGCTCGGGCCTGGTCGCCGTGGCCGCCGCCCGAGCGGGCGCGACCCCGGTGACCGCCAACGACATCGACCCCTACTCCCTGGCCGCCGCCGAGGCCAACGCCGCCGCCAACGACGTCCCCGTCCGCCTGCTCGAGGCTGACATTTTGGACACGAACGACGAGTACGGCGTGATTCTGGCCGGGGATGTCTTCTACAGCCGCGAGATGGCCGCCCGGGTGCTGCCGTTCCTGCGCCGTGCCGCCGGCCGGGGCTCGTTGGTGCTGGTCGGCGATCCGGGCCGCGCCTATCTGCCCGACTCGGGCCTGATCGAGCGCGCGGCCTACGACATCCCCGTCCCGGTGTCACTCGAAAGCGTCCCTACCCGCCACACCAAGGTCTGGCACCTCACCACCTGAGCCCCATGAGCCGCCACAGCCCCATGAGCCGCCGCAGCCCATGAGCCGCCGCAGCCCCATGAGCCGCTGCGCGGTTCGGGAGCTCGGGCACGACGGCTGGGCCGCAGCGGGTCTACGGCCGGGAGTCGGCACTCTGCTGGGACTGCTGGTTCGGGCTGGTCAGGACTCGTACTTCAGGAGGTTTTCGCTATTAGGGCCTGGAGGCTGAAGCCGTCTTCGACTGTGTTGTCGGGGGTGGGGCCGTCGGGTTCGACGGTGGTGCGGGGGGACGGCATGAGGATGGCTCGCTGGATCCCGGCGCGGCGGGCGCAGACGAGGTCGCGGCGGGGGGTGTCGCCGACGAACCAGCAGTCCTCGGGGGACAGGCCGAGCTCGTCGGTGGCGTTCCAGATCATCTGGGGGTTGGGTTTGCGGACGCCGGCCTCGTCGCTATAGATCTGGACGGCGAAGAAGCGGCCGATGTCCGCCTTGTCGAGGAAGTCGCGGTGCGCGGCGCCGGACAGGGTGTTCGAGACCACCGCCAGCGGGATGTTCGCGGTGGCGGCGGTGTGCAGCGCCTCGGGGATGCCGGGGCGCAGGGCCCAGTTGTCGCGCCAAGCCCACTCGTAGCTCAGCTTGCGGGCGGCGCCGCGCACCGGAACCTGCGCCGCGGGGGGCCAGCCGGGCAGGATGAAGCGTTCCCACACCTCGGCCTGACTCAGCTCGTCGGGCCAGTCCTCGTCCCGCCAGGCGGCGTAGGCGGCGGCACCGTCGGTGAGTGAACGCTGGATCTCGCCGGGTGTGAGCGTTCCCTTGATCAGGTTGAAGATGCGCAGGACGAGCCCGGGTGGCGCGGTCCGCCGCGGCGGCGCGTCCGCGAGCACGCCGCCGAAGTCGAGCAAGATCGCAGCCGGACGCATGTCAGCGGGCGGGGCCGAGGGTCCAGGCGCGCACGCCACCGACGATGCCCGCGGTGTTCGGAACCACCACGACATCGTCGCCCATGCGGGCCAACTGGGTGGCGGTAATCAGGCGCGAGTTGCCGCCGCCCAGATAGAGCCGATCCCATAGGAAGACGGGGCGTAACCCCTCGACGACGTTACGCACCCGGCGGGACCAGAGGGCGTCACCGAGGCGGCGGCGTTCGTGCTCGCCGATGTAGGTGTCGTAGGACATGCCCCAGCGCACCGGCGCCTGTGACATCTCGAGGTGCGGGGCGAGCGCGCCGCCGTCGAAGAGTGCGCAGCCCAGGCCCGTGCCGAGCGTCAGGACCAGCTCGTTGCCGGTGCCCGCGACCACGCCGGCCCCGTGCACCTCGGCGTCGTTGAGCACCAGGGTGGGCCGGCCGAACGCGTCCTCGAGCGCGGTGCGGGCGTCGAAGCCGAACCAGGCCTGCTGCAGCTCCGGGTCGATCTTGGTGCGCGGGCCGCTGCGGGTGATGTAGTGCGGGGTCGCGACGACGACGCCGTGCCGCAGCATGCCGGGCATCCCGACGGTGACCCGGTCGGGGGCCGGCAACCGCTCGCCGAGCTGCACCAGCGTCTTGACGAAAAGGTCGGGGGGAAGCGGGTACGGAGTAGCGACTCGCAGCGGCTGGGCGCGCATCGTTCCTGCCTCGTCAAGCACGGAACCCTTGATGCCGCCACCGCCACAGTCGATCGTCAGGGTGAAAGCCACGCCGCCAGTTTGCCTGGCGGACATCTCCCCGCACAGCGATTGTGACCCGGTATCGTGCGGCGATGTCCAGGTCCGTCCGGGTGAGCACCCGCAATGCGAGTTTCCAGCAGTGGCAGGCCCTGCTGACCAACCGTACGAAGCGGCACCGCGCCGGGGAGTTCCTCGTGCACGGCGTACGCCCGATCTCCCTCGCCGTCGACCACGGGTGGGAGATCCGCGACCTGATCTACCCCGACCGGCAGTCCCTGTCGACGTGGGCCCGCTCGATCCTTTCGCGTACGGGGGCCCGGCCGGTGGCGATGTCCCCCGAGCTCGTCGCGGAGCTGGCCGGCAAGGAGGACGCCGAGCTGATCGCCGTGGTCGGTCTGCCCGAGCCGCCACCCCTGCCGACGACGGCCGACCCGCACCTGCTCGTGGTGATCTTCGACCGGCCGACGACACCGGGAAACATCGGGACGCTGATCCGGTCGGCCGACGCGTTCGGCGCGGCCGCGGTGGTGATCACCGGGCATGCCGCCGACCCGTACGACCCGAAGTCGGTGCGGGCGAGCACGGGCTCGATCTTCGCGCTGCCGGTGATCCAGGCCGAGGGGCCGGACGAGGTGCTCGACTGGGCATCCTCGTCCGGGGTGCAGATCGTCGGCACCGACGAGCACGGCGCGGTCGACGTCGCCGACCACGATCTGACCGGGCCGACGGCGCTGCTGATCGGCAATGAGACGACCGGGCTGAGTACAGCGTGGAAATCGTCGGCCGACGTGCTGGTCCGCATCCCGATCACCGGCGCGGCCAGCTCGTTGAACGCGGCCACGGCGGCGACCGTCGTGCTCTACGAGGCGAACCGGCAGCGCTCACTTCACTGAGTCAAAACTGCTCTTCACCGAGTTGAAACTGCTCTTCACTGGGTCAAAAGCGGGCGAACGACCTGATCGGCATGCGGGGGCCGAACTTGGGCGCACCGATGCCGCCGTGGGCGAGCAGGTCGCAGACCCGGCCGCGGTGGCCGCGGAACGGTTCGAGCAGCTCCAGCATCCGTTCGTCGGTGCCGCGCGCCTCGCCCGCCAGGGCCCAGGCGACGGTGTTGGGGATGTGGAAGTCGCCGACGCTGACCGCGTCGGGGTCACCGAACGCGACCCGGACGACCTCGGCGGCGGTCCACCCGCCGATGCCGGGCAGGGCGGTCAGCTGCTTGGTGGCCTCGGCTGGGTCGGCGCACCGCTCCAGCCGGGCGGCGACCACGGCGGCCCGCTGCAGGGCCTGGGTGCGGCGCTGCTCGACGCCGAACGGGTGGAAGGCCCAGTAGGGGGTCGCGGCGATCACGGCGGGGTCGGGCGGAAGCATCAGCTCGACCGGCCCCGGGGCCGGGTCGCTGAGGTTCTTGCAGATCATCCGGTACGCCCGGTGGGCCTCTTTACCAGTGACCTTCTGCTCCAGCACCGCACGCAGCACGCTGCGGAAGACCAGGCCGGTCGCGGGCATCCGGACGCCGGCGAACGTACCCGCCAGGCGCTTGATCAGCGGGTTGGCCGCGACGAGGTCGCGGAAGCCGGTGAGGTCGTCACGCAGGCCGGCGATGGCGTCGGCGCGGTCGATGATCCACTCCTCGCCGGGGCCGTAGGCGGTGGCGACCAGCTCGGCGCCGTCGCGGGCGAGGTGCAGGGTGGCCGGGCCGGCAGGGGTACGCGCCGCGAGCCAGAACTCGTCACCGGTGAAGCGGCCACACGGGTCGAACCTGGGCACCAGCAGCGAGCGGACCGAGGCGCCGAACTGGTAGCGCTCCGGGGTGCTCAGCCTGCGGGTCACCGGAACACTGTGTCACTCGCCAGGGCGATTGCCCACTTCAGGGCAGGCCGATGGACAGGCCGATGGACAGGCCGATGGCCCTGACCGCGCTCCCGGTCAGGGCCATCGGAAGGGGCGGCCGGACACCCGAGTGTGGTCCGGAACACCCACGGAGCTGCCGCGCTGTCGTCCGTCAGGGGGAAGGGCGACCACCCGGAGTCGATGGGGGGTCCCGCCAGGGGCGGGGTCATGTCGGTGACCCCGTCCCGTCCGGGATCGCCTCCGGGCTTGCCGCGGCGAGGCTCCAGGATCAGCGGCGACCGTTGCGAACCGTGATCCGGACCGCGTCGAAGGCCGGCGTCTGGTTGGCCCGCACCATCATCGGGATGCGGTGCGAACCGTCACCGCCCCACGAGGCGCACTGCACGATGCCGGCGGTCGGCAGGCCGGGG
>Ga0247781_1000028_pt1 | contig 39697 bp, 25 predicted proteins | sample UWRJL184509B5_FD_179922 | JGI IMG/M metagenome (GOLD analysis project Ga0247781, IMG submission 179922) | Plant litter microbial communities from Arlington Agricultural Research Station in Wisconsin, United States - UWRJ-L184-509B-5 | ecosystem: Environmental > Terrestrial > Plant litter >...
ACCCGCCCACCCCCACCGAACCGGTCACCCACCCATACCAACCAGCCATCGAAGATCACAACAGGCGGACACCGACACAACTCAGACCAAGATCACCGTCACTCAAGAAGAAACGCACCCAAACGAGACACGGTCACAAAGCAGAGGAAATCGGCTGGATCGCCTCCGACGCAGGCCACTACCGGCACGCCGAACAGGCATACCTCACTGGCGCTGCCGCAGCCGATACCGCCGGAGACCGGGTATTGGGTGGGCAACTGCTGTCCAGCCTCGCCTACCAGATCACCAACATCGGCAAACGCGAAGACGGCCTGCTCATCGCCAAAACCGCCGTAGCCGGTGCCACCGACGCGACCCCGGTCGCGCGGGCGTTGCTGCTGGAACGCCTCGCCTGGGCCGCCGCCCGCTGCCACGACCCCGACACCTGCCGCCGCGCCCTGGACGCCGTCGACGACGCCTACGAACAGCGCAGCCCGGGAATCAGCGAACCGGAATGGGTGTACTGGCTCAACCGTGCCGAGATCGACGTCATGGCCGCCCGCTGCCACATCCAACTCGGCCAACCCGCCGCAGCTGAACCCCTGCTCACCCGCGCCCTGTCCGGCTACAACCCCGACCACGTGCGCGAGGTCGGCCTTTGCCAAACCTGGCTCGCCGAAGGCTACGCCCGCACCGGCAACCACGACGCCGCCCGCCACATCCTCGACCAGATCGACACCAGCGCCGTCGACGCCGGCTCGGTCCGCCTCCAACGCCGCATTGACGCTGTCACCCGCCTGACCACCACCGGCAGCCACTGACCAATCGGGGTCGGGTCAACGGCGCCATCGTACGTGCGTGTGCGCTCACGTTGCTGTCACGGCTGCTGTCAACGTTGGCATCCATCGATGGGAAGCAGCTCGTGAAGTTGACCGTCTCCCAGCTCAGAGCCATGATCCACGCCATGCTGTCGCCTCGTCCGCTGTAGCCGCTCCACACGTACTATGTGGTGGCCGGCAACACCCCGGTACTTGTTCACAACTGCGACGGCCCGACTCTCAATCTGACATACAAGCCCGGATGGAATCCTGAGCAAATCGCAGCGGCAGATGCCAAGGTTGCGGCTCTTAACGGCGCAGACAAACTGGTAGTTACCCATGGAAGTCGCGGGAGTACGTCGGCGGCCGACGTTTGGCGCAGGAGTGGAAATTCAGTTCCGCGGGGCGCCGATATCGATCACAAGGTTGATTTGCAGTTGGGCGGTGCAGATGACATCGCAAACATGTGGCCGCTGGATGCCTCGGTGAATAGAAGTCTCGGTGCACAAATATCAGCGCAGCTGCGACAGCGTGGCCTCAAGCCTGGTGATGTAGTGTGTAGCGTCACCATCAGTCAGCGATGTTAGGGGATCTCATGGAAGCTGAGGTTTGGCAAGCAGGCCACATTCTGAGCACGAGCGCCGGAATGTTCGGCCTATGGCAACCCGAGCGATTCGAGGGTGTGCGCAGCCTAGATGCCTGGGAAGATGAGGTGTCAGATGATAGTGCACTCTCGCTTCACATCGAGGCTGGTGCTTTTGTTCCAATAAACGTTGGCGGAGACGGAACTTTCCAGATTTCGGTCCGCAATGCTCCCCGGAATACACGCGAAGAGCGCTACACGCTGGTGTCCTCCGAACCCTATCTGCTGGTTTCGAAGGGATCCCTTGCATTGGGGGGGCTGGAGAATGTTGGGTCGTATATTGGCGGCGCGACAATCTTTTCCGTACCCGAGGGAAGATACGCCATGACAGTTCACCTCATTGACTGGAAAGCGGAGCCGCGCTCAGTGGGGACGGACGGGAATCCATCCGACTCGGCTTTACCGGATTTCATCGTGGTGTTGGAGCCCGAAACGGCCCCAGGGGCAGCGTATAGGAGCATCCTGGAAACGTTCGTTCGGCCGGAGAGTGACGGTTAGAGTTGCGAGATTCGACGCGGCGCCCAGGTGACGGCGCGTGTCAATTGTGCGCTGATGGGCGCGGCCGTAAGCCTGGGTTGCCTTCACGGTTGCCGTCAGCCTTCAAGGTACATCTAGGTATGTCGCTGGCCGTGGGAGAGCCTGCAATAGATTGCTCGGTTTCGCTTGGCGTGCGCGCGGGGCCGTAGGCCTTGAGCGCGTGCGCGCGGCCCGGCGCAAGCCGGGCCGCTCTTGATCCTGTATAGCTTTTCTTAGCCATCGGCCGCTGCGGGCTCGCTGGCGCCGGGCTGCTGCGGCTACTTGGCCGGCTTGCGGGCGCGGCGCGGCTTCGCGGGCTCGGGTGCTGCTGGTGCGGCGTCGACTGGGTCGATGCCGGCGTTGGCTTTGTACTTCGCGATGTCCTCGGCGAGATCTTGGTGTGCTGTGTTGAGGTCGGCGAGTTCCTGAGCGGCGACGTTCATGCCGTGGACGTCTTTGGCCATCATCGCGTCGACGACGCGGCCGGCGATCTCGTTCTGTTTCAGGAGGAACTGGGCGACGCGTCGGTTGAGGTCCGGGTCGTCGGCCATGGCCGCAGTGCCGCCGCGGGTCGGGTCGGGTCGTCCGTTGGTGCCGATGCGGTCGGTGGCGAGTGGGTGCACGAAGGTGCCTTTGCCGGCGACGGCGTAGGTGATGCGCCGGTGTTGCAGCTCGTGTTGGGCGCGTTGGGCGGTCATGGAGGCCACGCCGTACACGTCGGCCATGCCAAGCGGTCGGCGGCAGCAGCAGCAGCAGCAGCAGCGGCAGCAGCAGCAGCGGCGGCGGCGGCAGCAGCCCTGCCGATCCAGGGGCGGCAGGACGGCACCGGTGCGTTGTAACTACTGCGGGGTGATGCTGGTGAAGCGGCGCAGTCGCAGGCTGTTGCCGACGACGAACACCGAGCTGAAGGCCATCGCCGCGCCGGCGATCATCGGGTTGAGCAGACCGGCCGATGCCAGCGGCAGCGCGGCGACGTTATAGGCGAACGCCCAGAACAGGTTGCTCTTGATCACCTGCAGAGTGCGCCGTGACAAACGGATGGCGTCGGCTGCGTCGCGCAGGTCCCCGCGGACCAGGGTCAGGTCGGAGGCCTCGATCGCGACGTCGGTGCCGGTGCCCATGGCCAGGCCGAGGTCGGCCTGGGCGAGGGCGGCGGCGTCGTTCACGCCGTCACCGGCCATGGCGACGACCTTGCCCTGAGCCTGCAGTCGCTTGACGACATCGACCTTGCCCGCGGGCAGCACCTCGGCTACAACCTCGTCGATGCCGACCTCGGCGGCGACCGCCCGGGCGACAGTTTCGTTGTCGCCGGTGAGCAGGATTGGGGTCAGTCCGAGGCTGCGCAGTGCGGTGATCGCTTCGCGGCTGGTGGGTTTGATTGCGTCCGCGACGGTGAGTACTCCGCGGGCGTGGCCATCCCAGCCTGCTACCACGGCGGTTCGACCGGATTTCTGCGCCGTGGCTAAGGCGTGCTCGATCTGGTCGCCCAGGCCGTAGCCGTGCTCCCGGAGAAGCTGGGGCCGGCCGACGAGCACGTCGTGGTCCTCGACCGTACCGGTGACGCCGAGACCCTCCAGGTTCCTGAACCCAGTGACCGGAGGCAACGGGCCCCGGGCGGCGCCGGCTTGGGCGATGGCTTGGGCGATGGGGTGTTCGGAGGCGGCCTCGACCGCTGCGGCCAGTCGTAGCAGCTCGTTCTGGTCTTCTCCGTCGGCGGCGAAGGTGGCGGCGAGGGTCATCCGGCCGGTGGTGACGGTGCCGGTCTTGTCCAGCACGATCGTGTCGACGCGGCGGGTGGACTCGAGGACCTCCGGCCCTTTGATCAGGATGCCGAGCTGGGCGCCGCGTCCGGTGCCGACTAGCAGGGCGGTCGGGGTGGCCAGGCCGAGGGCGCACGGGCAGGCGATGATGAGCACGGCGACGGTGGCGGTGAACGCCGGTGTCCAGCCGTTGCCGGCGCCGACCCACCAGCCCAGCGTTGCGGCGGCGAGGGCGATGACGATCGGCACGAACACCCCGGAGATGCGGTCGGCCAGGCGCTGAACGGCGGCCTTGCCGTTTTGGGCCTGCTCGACCAGTTTGGCCATCTGCGCGAACTGGGTGTCAGCGCCGACACGAGTGGCTCGCACAATCAGGCGGCCGCCGGCATTGACGGTGGCGCCGACCACGGTGTCGCCAGGGCCGACCTCGACGGGCACGGATTCGCCGGTGAGCATGCTCGCGTCCACGGCCGAGGTGCCGTCCTCGATGACGCCGTCGGTGGCAATCTTCTCGCCCGGTCGCACGATGAAGCGGTCGCCTTCGGCGAGCTGCCCGACCGGGATGCGGACCTCGGTGTCGGCGCGGAGCACCACGACGTCCTTGGCGCCGATGTCGATCAGGGCCCGCAGTGCCGCGCCGGCCCGCCGTTTGGAGCGGGCCTCGAAGTAGCGACCGGCCAGCAGGAAGCTGGTGACGCCGGCCGCGGCTTCGAGGTAGATAGCGTCCATCCCGTAGGTGCCGCCGATGTCGAAGCTGAACGGGTGCGTCAACCCGGGCTGACCGGCGGTGCCGAAGAACAGTGCCCACAGCGACCAGCCGAACGCGGCCAGGGTGCCGAGTGAGACGAGGGTATCCATGCTGGCGGCACCGTGCCGCAGGTTGATCCACGCCGCTTTGTGGAACGGCAGGCCGGCATAGACGACGACCGGAGCGGCCAGCGTCAGCGACGCCCATTGCCAATGGGTGAACTGCCAGGCCGGGACCATCGCCAATACGACGACGGGAATGCTGAGCACGATCGCGGTGAACAGCCGGGTCCGCAGGGCATGCAGTTCGTCGACGGGCGGGGCGGGTTCGTCGGCGGATGCCGGTGGTGGCGGAAGGGCTGCGGTGTAGCCGGTCTTCTCCACGGTGGTGATGAGATCGTCCGGATTGATCGTGTCGTCGTAGGTGACGAAGGCCTTCTCGGTGGCGTAGTTGACGGTCGCGGTGACGCCGTCCAGGCGGTTGAGTTTCTTCTCGATCCGCGACGCGCAGGAGGAGCAGGTCATGCCGCCGATCGACAACTCGAGCTGGTTCGGGGCTGCCGGCAGCGGCCGCGTGGTCGTCATGGCTGCTTCTCCTCAACCGTGGGTGTGGCCGTCGGCGCCGTGCTCGGACGCGCTCGGCGGCGGGGTGGCCGGGGCCGGCGAGGCGCCGGCAGTCGCGGTGAACTCGGCCGTGCGCACCTTGCCTTGGTGCTGGAAGTCCAGATAGAGGCGGTAGTTGCCGGTGGAGGGGACGTCGGCGTGGAAGACGATCTCGGGACCGGCTTTCGTCTTGCCGTCGCCGGGTTCCCCGTCGGGGTGCACGTGCAGGTAGGCCAGGTCGGCCTCACGCAGGGCGACGAGGTGACCGTACGCACCGAGGTAGGGCTGCAAGTCGGTGACCGGCTTGCCGTTCATGCTCACCGAAAGACTCAGCCGAGCTGAGCCGCCCGGGGTGAGGTCCCCGGCGAGGGTGACGGTGTAGCCGTCGACGGTCGTGCTGCGTTCGGCCGGCGGCAGCGGGCGGGGCCGGTAATTACCGAGTGCGGGAAGGTCCGCGCCGAGGGTCAGTCCGTCGGCGCGGCCGACGGGCTGGAAATCGGCGAAGACCCGGTACTGCCCGGGCTCGGCGACGGCGAGCGGGATCGACCAGGTGCCGTCGGCTGCCCGGTCGGGGTGCACGTGCTGGAAGCCGGACAGGTCCCGGCGGACCACGATGAGGTGCAGGTCCTTGTCGTGGCTGACGGTGTAGTCGGTGACCGGTTTGTCGTCGGGTCCAACGATACGGAACTGGAACGGCTTCGCGGCGCCGACGGCGAGGCCGGAGCTGATCGGCTGCAGCCGGTAGCCGTCCTCAATGACCTGCAGGCCGTCCGGCAACGCGACAGCTGCTGCGGCAGCGGGCGCTTCGTGCTGGTCGTGGCCGGCGAGGGCGTCGGAGGCCGTGGAGGGGCCGACCGTGCGGCCCAGGCCGAGGGCGGCGGTGAACACGACAGCCAGCCCCAGGCCGAAGGCACCCAGTTTGGTCGGGGTGTTCACGACGACCTGACCAGGTTGTAACCGGCCTCGTCGACGGCGGCGGCCACCGCGGCCTCGTCGAGGGGCTGTTCGCTGGTGACGGTGACCCCGCCGGAGGTCAGGTCGACTCGCACGTCGGACACGCCGGGAAGCTGACGGAGTTCGGCATCGACGGAGTTGACGCAGTGCGAGCACGTCATGCCGGTCACGGTGTAGGTGTTCCGGATCCCCATGGAGGTCCCCTCAAGATTCTCAGCGGCCCGACGCCGCCTCACTTCATCGAATATACCCATACCCCCTTAGGGTATGCATCAAGAGGGTCGAGCGTCGGGTGAAGTCATCCTGCGATCCTTCGTGCCGGCGGCGCGAGAGTTACGGCACGCCACGAGAAACTCGAACTGGCGAGCAGGCGGCCGCTACCCCGGACGGTGACCGTGCCCGCCGCCCGGGGGTGGCGTGTGGTCGGTGACCGTCGGCGCCTGCGGAGCAGGATCCTCCATCATGGACCGTAAAGCGGGTCCGATCACTGTGGTCGACAGGGTGAACATCACTGCGTACGCGGCCAGCGCGACGGCTGGCCCTTTCCAGCTGAACCGGCGGTGCAGACGCAGCAGCATCGGCGCCATCAGCGCCAGGCCCACCACCGCGAACAGGACCGTACCGCCGGCACCGGCGATCAGGGCGGCACCGGCGAACCAGCCGATGTGGTGGGCGAGATGGGGCAACAGCCCCAGAACCACGCCGAACACGGCCGCAGCCGGGCGGGCACCCACCCGGCCCTGAGATCCGGCCGGCGCCTTCGGGACCGCAGGCGGGGCGCCGGACGTCATGGAAGCGCCTCGGCGGGAACGGCGCGCTGTTCAAGCCCGGCCGGCACGTCCAAGGGGCCGGCCGCGGCCTGCACGAGCAGGGCCAGGGCATCGATCACGGCTGGGCGCTGCTCCACGGGGATGTTGTCCAACAGCGCCGCGAAGCGAGCCGCCCGCGCCGCGGCGAGCTGCTGGGCGGCAGCCCGGCCTCCGTCGGTCAGCTCCAGCCAGACCAGACGGGCGTCGCCAGGGCGTTTGCCCCGCCGCACCCAGCCTCGGCCGATCAACTGTCCGACCAGGCGGCTGACGGTGCTCTTCTCCAGCCGCAGCCGGCTCATGAGCTCGGTCTGCGTCAGGGCGCCGTCGTTGGCCAACTCGGCCATCGCGTGCACCTCGGACACCGGCACCACTTCACCGCAGGGCGTGCGGTCGGGCTGATGCAGGCCGAACGCGCGCACGAAAGCGCTGATCCGGTTCTGCAACGCCAGCACGTCCACGTCTATCATGGTTCCACCGTACAACTAATTAGTTCGACCGTACAACCATCAAGCGCCGTCCGGATGGGACGCAACAATCCACCGGGACGGTGTGCTGTCATGCCCTCACGAAGCACACCAGCCGGCCCGGCATGACGTGGCAGACCGGGCTCCGCGTTGCTGGGAACCCGGCTGCGACAGCTGCTCGGCGTCCTCGCGACCGCCCTCGCCGTGCTCTACCTGTTCATCAGGCCGGCCGCGGCTGCCGTTCCCGGCCTTCAGCGGCCCGCAGGCGCAGGGTGTGCGGGCTGTCCGGCCACTCGAGCAGGTCCACCCGATGATGCCGGCCCTCGGTATGGGCCAGAGTCTGGTCGTCGTAATGCGGGGATGCCGGGTTGCCCGACGCTCCGTGCCGGAGCACGTCCCACAGCTCAGGCCCGGACGGGGACAGGTCGGCGACGAACCGCCACGGTGCTGCGTCGACCACTTCGCCACTCGGCCCGGCGGAGGCGAGGCAGACCGAGTGGGAGCTGCCGCCGACCGGCGTCGACGGCGCACCGAACAGCGGGGCGAGCCCGGGAACCGCCTTGGCGATCGGGTGCTGATCGCGGATCCGGTGCACCTGGTCATAACGCCACCGCGCTGGGTCGTCGCCCAGGTCGGCGGCGATCTGTCGCGCGGTCTCGGCCAGGGCGCGCCCAACGACGGCCGGAAGAGGTTCGGTGTCGCCGAGAGCTGCCCGGGCGGCGGGATCGACCAGCAGGTGATCAACTTGCAACGCCACGTCCGGCATGGTCGCGGCCAGCTCCTCCCCCAGCCGGCTGCCGATCCAGTGTCGCGCGAGCGCCTGCGTGAGCCGGAAGAACACCAGCGGCGCCGCCAGATGCCCGTGGTCGTGCCCGTCCCAGTCGGCGAGCATCCGTCGGCACACGGCCGCCGGCGAGGACTCAGGCGGCGCCTCATCCATCGCGGTGAGCAGGACGGGGAGCACGCGGCGAGCTCTTCCGTTCAGGACGTCGGACTGCCAGCGGGCGCTCGCCGCGGCGGTGACCGCCCACTTTTCGGTGATCAGCTCCTCGATTCGTTCCGCCCGATACGGCGGCAACCAGTCCATCCCGAGGTCAACCGAGGCCCCGTCGGGCAGCAGCCGGTGATTGGCGGACACGATGTAGCCCTCGGCGGGGTCGACCGCCTCGGGCAGCTCGTCGAACGTCAGGAAGTGCTCCCACGAACGCGCCACCTGGTGATATTCGGCCGGGACGGTGCCACTGCCCGCTTCACGCATCGGGATGTTGCCGGCCGTTTTCAGAGCGATGGTGCCGTCCCGGCCGGCGACCAGAACATTGAGAACCGGCACTCCGAACGACCGCAGCGCATCGCGGAGTTCTCGGTAGTCCCCGGCCCGCCACATCTGCTGGCAGGCCGCGATCTCAGCCGACGGACGCAGGCCGCTCCAGAACAGGCCGTATCGCCTGCCGGCGTCCGAGCCGGGCAGGGTCAGCTCGACGTGGTGGTCGCCGCCGGCCGCCCGGACCGGGATGGATTCGGCGCCACGTACGGTGATGACGCTGTCCTCGGTCCATTCCGGAACTATGGCGGCGGGTAGAACGCAGAGATCTTGAGTGTCCGCGGTGGCGTTGGTGACACCCCATGCCAGGTTGTGGTTGGCCCCGGCGACCAAGCCGGGGAGACCGGGCACGGTGACGCCGTAGGCCGCTGTACTGCCCTGCTGTTCGTCGAGTCGCAGGCCCATCTGATACCACATGCTGGGTTGAGTCACGACGATGTGCGGGTCGTTGGCGAGCAACGGATGGCCACTCGCCGTGCGGGCTCCGCAGACGACCCAGGCGTTGGAGCCAGTCGGGTGTTCCCCGCTCAGCAGTGTGGTGAACCAGGCCCGCGACGCGGATGGCAGGTCGGCCGTCGACGGCTCGGTCGCGCCCGGTTCGATCGGCGCGGCGGACCGGTGGGTGCGGACGGTGACCGCTCCGTCAGCGGGATACCTCGGCGTACTGAAAGCCGCGGCATGCTCGGGGCGTTCCTGAGCCACCCGCGCGCGGAACGCCTCGTGCGCGAGATTGCGGCCGAGGTCGAACCCCAGGTATTTGATGACGACGATCGAGTCCTGAGGGGTCCAGGGTTCGGGACGGTAGCGCAGCAACAAAAATTCCACCGGTAGGCCGCCACGACGCCGCATCCGCCGAACAGCCGCGTTGACGCCGTCGCTGAACGCCCTCAAGTTCGCTCTCTGCTCGTCGGAGAGCAGAGGTTCAGAAAGACGAGCGAGCCGCCCAAGACCGACCTGGCGAGCTTTGACATCCTCGTCGATCAGGGCAGCGCCGAAGATCTCAGCCAGCCGTCCATGTGCTCGGCGTCGCAACACGTCCATCTGCCAGAGCCTGTCGATCGCCTGCGCATACCCGACAGCGAAGTACAGGTCGTGCTCGACAGCTGCCGAGACGAATGGAACTCCACGCTCGTCGCGCCCGATGTCGGCACCTTCGATCAGTCCGGGGAGGCGCAGGCGGCCACGGGTCCGCTGAGCACGGACGCTGGGCAGCGCCAGCAGCCGCAAGCCTCTTTCACGCCAGTTCATCAGACTGTTCCTTCTTCACGATGGACGCGTCACCGGCCAGCCCGGGTACCCGGCGGCCGACGAGGAGATAGATGATCACGCTGGCCAGGGCGAACAGGCCGACGCCGAGGAACATCGTCGTGCCGCCGTAGGCGCCGAGCAGCAGGCCGCCGGTGAACGGACCGATGAAGACGCCGATCTGGGCGAAGGTCTGCGCCCCGAAGTAGGCGCCGCGGCTCTCCTCCGGGGCGATGCGGTCGATGATCGCGAACTCGGCCGGGTAGATGAGGACCTCGCCCAGCGAGAACACCACCATCGCGACGATGAAGTGCCAGACGTTGCCCGCCACCGCGAATCCGACCATGCCGGCGACGGTCAGCAAGCCCCCGACGGTGATCGACGTGACGGGGTTGCGTTTCACCATGAACCGGGAGACGAACACCTGCAGGACCACCACGGTGACCGCGTTGGTGGCTAGCACGTAGCCCAGGATGGTGACACCGTCGGTGAAGCCGACCGACAGGTACTGCGCGAGCAGTGAGGAGATCCGGCCGTGCACCGCCTCCAGCAGCAGACCGGCGAGAATGAGAAACAGCAGGCGCCGGTCGATCGCGACGATCCGTGCGCTGTCCGCCAGCCCTCGCAGCACGCTACCGAAGTGCTGTTTCCCGGCGTCACCGCCGCCCGGCCTTCCGGCGGCGGCTACGGAAGCCAGCCGGAGAACAGCGACCAGACCGACCAGGTAGAGGCCGTAGCCGACCGCGCCGGCCAGGAACGCCGCCCGGCCGCCGGCCAGCCCGACCGCCGCCCCGACGACCGGTCCCACGGCGTAGCCCATGTTGGTGGCCATGTACTGGTAGGAGAACGTCTTCGCCCTGCGCTCCTGCGGGAGCAGGTCGCTGAGCAGCGCCTTGCCGACCGGCGCGAAGGAGCTGCTACTCAAAGCCAGCGTCGCGTTGAAGACGAAGACAGCCAGGACACCGTCGCTGAAATAGAGACCGAGGAAGGAACCCATCACGCCGAGCAGCGAGACCACCAGCAGCCGCGTGCGCCCGAGCAGGTCGGACAGGGAGCCACCGACGAACCCTGCGAAGATCGAGAAGAACACCGACGAGCCGATGATGAAGCCGATCATGCCCGGTTCCAGGCCGAGGTCCTTGCGCAGGAACACGGCCAGGAAAGGGATGGTGACCGAGTTGGCCAGACTCATGATTCCGGCCCCGGCGATCAAGACCCGGGCGAGGATGGGGAACGGCGCGGTAGCTGTGGTAGGCGTCATCCCGCTGTAGTGTCCAGCCCCGGCGCCCGGCGCGCTTCATCATGCTCGCCGAGGAACCGGTGAAGCAGCTCGGCCAGGCGCCGGGCGTGCGGATTTCGCAACATGCCCTCATGACTGGCGTCGATGTGTTTCACCTGCAACGTGCCGGGCAGATGCCGTGTCCAACCCGATGGATCTGCCGTGCCGGCCCGCCCGTCCGCCCCGGTCGCCCTGACGAGGAGGGTGGGGTAGTCGGCCGGCCGCGACGGAGGCCACCGGAGATCGCACATCTGCCGGTAGGTTCGGAAGGTCGTCGTCAGGCCGCCGTCGAAGAACCCCACCGCGTGCGGTCCGATGATGTTCTCCACCCGCTCCAGGATCGACGTGGTCGATTCGGTCCACAGCAGTTGCCGCAGCTCGGTGTCGTGGTGCCGGGCGAGGTCGGGGAACAGCCCGCCGAGGGTGGCCAGGAACGCGCGGAACTGGTCATCGTGACCTCCCGACAGTGCCTTTGTCATGGCGGCTGGGTCGAGAGCGTCGAGCAGAGCCAGACCGGCGACCGGCACGCCGCGATCGCGCAGTTGCTCGGCGACGTACAGGGCCAGACATCCGCCGTAGGAATGGCCGACAAGGTGAACGGGACCGCTCGACGCGCCGGCGATGACCTGCGCACACGACGCGGCGAGGTCGGCGGCATCCGGGCGGCCCGCGAGCGACCCTACGAGGTCTGCGGTGGACACGGCGGAGAAGCCGCGGTCCTGGAAGTGGGCGGAGAGCTGCGCGAAGGACTCCCCCATTCCGAGTACGCCGGGCAAGGCGAAGACCGGCGGCCGGTCCGCGCGATTCTGCCGGAGCCGCACCAGCGCATGATCGCGGCCGGGGGAACCCGTCCGGGCCGGCGGCGCGGAGGGCCCGGAGTGATTCAAGGGCTGCATCCGAGCTTCGGCCGAGCTGCTGAGACGGGTCAGCATCGACTCGAACTCGTCGGCCAGCTCGGCGATCGTGCCTTGCCGGAACAGGCCCGTGTGGTAGCGCCAGCGCAGCGTCAGCTCGTCGCCGTCCTCGACAGCGTCGAGCATCAGCTCAGCCTGAGCGCCGAGCTCAGGGCTGCGTACGGAGGTAACGTCCAGCCCGTCGAAGTCGAGGACCGGCGGCTCGTTGTTCTGCAGGACCAGCATGATCTGGAACAGCGGCGCGTGATCCGGATGGTGCGGCGGGTTCAGCCGTCTGAGCAGCGAGGCCAGCGGGACGTGCTGGTGTTCCAGGTCGCGGGTGGTCTGTTCGTGCACCCGGGCCACCAGGGCGTGGAAGGTGGTGGCGCCGTCCAGACGGGTTCGCAGGACCAGGGTGTTGACGAACATGCCGATCACGTCGTCGAGCTCCGCCGCCGGGCGACCGGCCACGGCGCAGCCGACGACGATGTCGTCGGTGCCGGAGCGGCGGGCCAGCAGCAACGAGAACGCGGCCTGCAGGAAAGTGAACAGGGTGACGTTCTCGTCGCGGCAGGTGCGCTGGATCGCCTCGGTTACCGGGCCGGTCAATGTGGTCGTGAAGGTGTCCGCGGCATCGGTCCGCACCGGTCTTGGGTTGTCGAGGGGCAGCCTGTGTATGTCGGGCAGTCCCGTCAGGCGTTGCTCCCAGTACGCGAGATCGGCTTCCGCCGGCGGGCTCTGGAGCCACCTGTGCATGCTGTATGCGTAGTCGGCGTAGTTGTAGGGCAGCGGTGCGAGGGGGATCGGTGCGTCCGGGTTGCCGCGGAAGTGGCCGTACAGGGCCTTCAGTTCACGGCTGAGCAGGGCGATGGACCAGCCGTCAGCGGCGATGTGATGCGCGGTGACGAACAGGACGTGCAGATCGGGGGCGACTTCGGCCAGGCGTACCCGCAGCATGGGATCTTTGCCTAGGTCGAACGGCCGGACCGACTCGCGGTGAGCCCACCGGTCGATGCTCTGCCGCCAGCCCTCCCCTGGCATCCGCGGCAACTGTTCGGCCCGGAGCAGCAGAGGTGTCGGGGGTTGGATGACTTGGACGAGATCGCCGTTCTCCACCCGCAGCACGGTGCGCAGCGGGGCGTGCCGCTCAACCACGGCGGAGAAGGCCCGTTGCATCGCCTGCACATTCAGGTTGCCCTCGAGCAGCAGGGTGCTGTGCAGGTGGTAGGCCGCGCTGTCCGGTTGCAGCTCGGACAGGAAGTACAGCCGTCGCTGGGCGTCCGTGGCCGGCTGGTGGACCTCTCCGGGTGCTTTCTCGAGGCTGACACCCCCGCTGCGGTGGCGCGACGGCTCGGCCTGACGGTCCCGGACGGCGGCGGCCAGCGCGCGGGCGGTGGGCTCGCGCAGGAACTCGCGCAGCGGCACCTCCACGTCGAAGGCGGATCGCACGGCGGCCAGCAGGCGGGTGGCCAGCAGGGAGTGGCCACCCAGATCGAAGAAACCGGCTTCCGGATCGGCTCGGTCGAGGTGCAGCAGTTCGGTGATGATCTGCAGGATCCGGCCTTCGACCGCGTCGGCCGGGTCGCGCTCGTCGCCTGCGGGCAGCGTCAGGGCCGTGGCCGTGGCCGTGCCGGGATCGGGCAATGCCTTGCGATCGGTCTTGCCGTTCGCGGTGAGCGGTAGCCGCTCGAGCGGAACGAACAGCCGCGGAATCATGTAGCCGGGCAGTGTCACCGCGAGCGCCTCGTGCAGCGACTCGACCGACAGTGTCGCTCCGTCCGCGCCGACGACGTAGCCGATCAGGCTGTCACCGCGGCCCGGGAGGTCACGGGCGACGACGGCGGCCTCGGTGACCTGTGGGACGGCCCGCAAAGCCTGTTCGATCTCGCCGAGCTCGATCCGGTAGCCGCGGATCTTCACCTGGTCGTCCTTACGGCCGTGGAAAGCGAACGCGCCGGTAGAGGTGACCCGAGCCAGATCACCGGAGAGATATCCGCGGCCCTGACCGCCTGGCAGGTCGATGAACCGTTCCTCGTTGAGCTCGGGGCGGTTGAGGTAGCCGAGGCTGACACCGGGCCCGGTCACCACGAGTTCGCCGATCTCGCCGGCCGGCACGGGCGTCCGAGCGTCGTCCAGCAGGACGAACCCGCTACTTGAGACGGGCCGGCCGATCAGTGACTCCCGCAGGGACAGTTGATCCTCGGTCACCCGGTGGAAGGAGGACAGGATCGTGGTCTCGGTGATGCCGTAGCCGTTGAGCAGACGAGGCGACTCGTCGCCGTACTTGGCGAACCACGCGGCCAGGTCGGAGAAGTGCAGCGTCTCCCCTCCCAAGATCACCCAACGCAGCGGCAGCCGGTCCGCGGAGCGGATGTCCTCGGTGATCAGTGGGGTAAAGGCTGAGGGAGTCTGGCAAAGGACGGTGACTCGTTCGTCGCGCAACAGCCGCCGCAGCGTTGCCGGATCCTGCGCGGTCGGTGCCGGTACGACGACCAGCCGGCCGCCGTGCAGCAGGGCGCCCCACATCTCCCAGACGGAGAAGTCGAAGGAGAAGGAGTGGAACAGTGTCCACACGTCGTCGGGACCGAAGTCGAACACCTGCTCGCCGTCGGCGAGCAGGCTCAGCAGGTTGCCGTGTGAGACCTGCACTCCCTTGGGGCGGCCGGTGGTGCCGGAGGTGAAGATGATGTAGGCCCGGGTGTCCCGGTCGATCGTGGTCTGATCCGCCGTGCCGGCAGCCTCCGGCAGTGGCCCGTCGACGACCACAGCGGGCATCCTGCCGGGGGCGATGCCGCTCAGGGACCGGGACGTGATCAGGGCGGCGGGTTCGGCGTCCTCGACGATCATCTCCAGCCGCGCCGGTGGCGAGTCCGGATCCAGCGGCACATACGACGAACCGGTCCGCACCACGGCCAGAGCCGCGGCCACCATCCACGCCGAGCGTTCCAGCAGGATCCCGACCGGACGGCCCGGATCGGCAGTCACCGCGCGCAGAGCCGTGGCCAGCTGATCGGCGGTCTCGTCCACCTGGCGGTAGGTCCAGCTCCGGTACCCGTCCTGAACGGCTGTGCGGTCAGGATGCTGAGCGGCCACCGCGGCGAACGCCGCCACCAGGTGCTCCGCCCGGCGTCGGGCGGAGCCGGCAGCGGGGGCGGCGATGCGCTGGGCGACACGTCGGCGCAGTAGTTGCGCCCGGTTCTCGGTCATCGGTTCTCCTTCACTCGCGTCACCGGGTCAGGAAAGGAACAACAGCGCCGGCAGCAGTCCCCGCGTTTCCACCTGGTCGACGAACGCCGGCCAGTCAGGGGAATCGGCCGCCGCGGCGAGCTGCTGCTGGTCGCCGACGTCGAGGCGGTCGCCGGTGAGGCCGATCCAGATCTGCGCGAGCTGCTCGCACTCGTCCGCCGTGGTCAGTGGGATCGTTGCCACGACCCGGTCCGGCTCGTGCAGGAAGACGTCGAGAACATGGGCTACCGCGTCGATGAGCCGCTGCACGGTGGCCGAGGTGAACAGGGTGGCGTCGTACTGGACCTCGAGGCGCAGGCGGTCGCCTTCGAGGAACCGCAGGAGCAGGTCGAACATGCTGGTCTGCGGGGCCACTTGCTCCAGCGTGGCGGTCAGGCCCGGCAGCTCCCGCAGCTGCATCGGATAGTTGTCCACGGTGACGAGGACCTGCACCAGCGGTGGTACGCCCGGGCTGCGGACCACGTCGAGGGTCCGGACGATCTCTTGGAACGGGGTCAGCTGGTGCTCCAGGGCGGTCAGCGCACTGGAGGTGACCGAGGCGAGCAGGTCGTCGCCGGTATGGCCCGGCTCCAGCCGGTAACGGCAGGGCAGGGTATTGGCGAAGTAGCCCAGCAGGTGCTCGGTGCCGGGCACCGCGCGGCCGGCGACACCGGTGCCGAGAACCACGTCGGTCTGCTGCGCGAACCGGGACACGACGGCCGCGGTCGCGGCCTGGACGAGCATGAACAGGGTGGTGCGGCGGACCTGGGTGAAGGCGGCGAACCGGCGGGTGGTCTGCTCGTCCCAGGTCCGGGTGGCGTGTCCCGGGGTCCGGGCCCGGGCCTCGGTGCGCTCGTGGTCGGTGACGAGAGCGAGTTCTCCGGGGTAGCCGCGCAGGTAGGAACGCCAGAATGCTCGTTCCTGGTCGGCGGCGGAGGCAGCGTGGCCGTTCTGCCAAAGAGCGTAGTCGCCGTACTGGACGGTCAGCTCGGGCAGCCGAGGCGGGCGGCCCTGCTGGTGGGCGAGGTAGGCCTCGGTGATCTCGCGGACGGCAACGTCGATCGACCAGCCGTCGGAGACGACGTGATGGGTGCTCCACGCCAGGATGTGTTCGGTGGTCGAGAACGAGTGGAGCCGGATGACCGCCAGCGGCCCGCGCTCCAGGTCAAATCGGTGTTCGGTCGCACGCTGCCGTGCGTACGCCCTGCGGGCCTCGGCATCAGCGAGATCGGCTGCCACCTGCTCGACCTCGAGGTGGACCCGGGCCTCGGCCGACGGAACCTGGTAGGGGATGCCGTCGCGGGCGAGGAAACGCACCGAGAGGATCTCATGGCGGTCCACGAGCGTGTCGACCGCGTATCGCAGGGCCTCGACGTCGACGTGGCCTCGCAGGTGCAGCAGACTAACGCCTTCGTAGGAGCGGTCGTCGGGGTCGACCTGGTTGAGGAACCACAGGCTGGCCTGGTTGCCGGCCAGCGGAAGCTCCGTCGTTCCCGCGGGTCGGCGGGCGATGGTGACGGCGTCGAGGGAGGCGGGCCGGTTGTGGGCGGTCGAGTCGACCAGAGCGGCCAGCGCCCGGGGGGTCGGGTTCTCGAACAGGTTCCGTACGGCGAGGTCGACGCCGTAGCGGTCCCGCAAGCGCGCCATGACCTGGGTGGCGTGCAACGAGTGCCCGCCGAGGTCGAAGAAGTCGGTGGCCGGGCGGGGGCGGTGTTCCAGTCGCAGAACGGACGCCCAGATGTCGATCACCGCCGTCTCGGTGGCGGTGGCCGATCCGCCGTCGGTCTCAGTGGCCGCGGTGACCAAGCTGCCGACGTCCCAGGCGGCGAGGACCTTGGTGTCGACCTTGCCGTTGGTGTTGCGCGGCAGTTCGTCGAGGCGGATCAGGAAGTCGGGGACGGCGTATCGGGGCAATACCGCGGTCAACCGGCCGCGAACGGCGGCCGTGGTGACCTCGAGGCGCCGGACCGGCTCGCCGGGGGCCGCCGTGACCTGCGGGCCGGCGCCGTTCGTGGCCACCCTCGGCACGTAGAAGGCGACCAGCTGCTTGCCGCGGGCTTCGCTGAAGGTGCGGACGATGACCGCGCTCTCCTGCAGGTCGTCGAGAGCGGCCAGGGCGGCTTCGATCTCGCCGAGCTCGACGCGCTGGCCACGGATCTTCAGTTGGCTGTCGACGCGGCCGAGGAACTCGTAGCCGCCGTCCGCGAGTTGGCGGGCCCGGTCACCGGTCCGGTAGGCGACGATTTCCGGGTCGCCGGCGAACGGGTCGGGAAGGAACGCCGTGGCAGTGCGCTCAGGGTCGTTGAGGTAACCGGCACCGACGACGATGCCACCCACATACAACTCGCCCGGGGTGCCGACCGGCACCGGCTCGCGGTGACTGTCGAGGACGTAGACGGCGCCGTTGCGGATCGGCCGGCCGAGCTGCACCGAGGTGATCCGCTCGTCGATGTCTTCGACGACCTCGTAGTGCGTGACGTCGTCGGAGATCTCCGTGGCCCCCCACATGTTGAGGAACCGCACGTACGGCAGCAGCCGCCGGAACGTGTTGACGGTCTTGGGTGCCAGGGCCTCGCCCGCGCAGACAACCCAGCGCAGGGCCAGACCGGGGAAGGCGTCTACGCCGTAGTAGGTCAGTTCCGCGTTGATCACGCTGAGAACCGACGGTGAGACCTCCAGGATCGTCACGCCGTCGGCGGCGAGTGCGCGCAGCAGCCGGGGTGGGTCCTGGCTCACCTCGTCGGGGTAGATCACCGTGGTCGCGCCGACGCCGAGCGGTGCCAGCATCTGCCACACCGAGATGTCGAAGGTCGCGGCGGCGTCCTGCGACACCAGATCCCCGGCGGCGATGTCCAGGGCGGCGACCTTGGCCTCGATGTGGTTGAGCATGCCGTCGTGCCGGATCAGCGCACCTTTCGGCTCGCCGGTGGACCCGGACGTGAAGGTCACGTAGGCGCTGTCACGACCGGCCGGCACAGGACCGGCGTACGGCTTCCGGTCCGCGGTTTCGGCAAGGGCTCGCCACAGGTCCAGCACCGGCGTCGCCAAGCTCTCGCCCGCCGCCTCGACGGCGGCGGTCAGCGTGCCGGCGAAGGTGGCACCGGCGAGCACCAGGGTGGGTTCGCTAGTGCGTAGCATGCTCGCCACCCGCGGGACCGGGCCATTGGGCAGCGGCAGGTAGATCGCGCCGATACGCATGATTGCCATGGCAGCGGTGAGGAAGTCGAGGTCGCGGTCGGCTCCCAGACCGATCACCACGCCGGGAGTGGCGCCCCGCTCGACCAGTCGCGCGGCCAGTCCGCCGACGCGCTCGGACAGCTCCCGGTAGGAACAGGTCTGGGGGCCGCAGACAGCGGCGATGCTGTCGGGATGCGCAGCGGCGGCCCGCTCGAACACCTGGAACCAGCCGTCAGCCGACAGCGGTTGCGGCGTCGGGTCACCGAATCCGGCCAGCAGCGCCTGCCACTGCTCGTCGCCCAGCAGTTCCCTGCGGGCCGGTGTCCGATGCACACCAGCGGCGATGCTCTCCAGCGTGCTGCGATACAGCTGCGCCACGTCGCGCAGCTGCCGTTCGGAGACCCGCTTCATGTTCCCTTCAAGGTCCAGCGCGAGCAGGCCGTTGAACGGGTCCCGATTGAATTCGGCGCGCAGCGTGTAATTGGTGTGCATGTACGCCTTGCCGTCCAGCACCTCCAGGCCGGTATTCGCGGCGAGCCGGTGGTAGCTGTGGAAGTGGGTGTAGTTGAAGCTGATGTCGGTCAGCTCCCGGATGCCGATCTGTCGCTGGATCTCGGCGAGGGGATATCGCCGCATCGGCAGCAGCGACGTCTCCTTGTCCAGGGCTGCGCGGATCAGGTCGCTCCAGCGGGCGTCGCCGGTGCGCATCCGGTACGGGACCATGTTGAGGTGCAGGCCGAGGACCTCGGCGCCGCCCGCGTCCTCCGGCCGGCCGTTGGACATCACCGACAGCACGACGTCGTCCTGGCCGCTGAGGATGGCCACGACCCGGGCGTGAGCGGCGATCAGGACGTGGCGGGCGGTGACGCCGCAGGTGCGGGCCACCCGGTCCAGGGCATCGGACAGTTCCGGGTCGATGTCCACGCTGAGGAACCCCATGGTGCCCTCGTGGACGTCAGAGGCGTCATCGACCAGCCGGGGCAGCAGTGTCGGCTCGACCCCGTCAAGCTCGGCCACCCAGAACGCGCGAGCCTCGGGGTCGCGCAGCGTCTGCTGCTCCAGCGCGATGAAGTCGGCGTAGCGGCGCGCCGGGCGGGCTGCGAGGTGCGGTTCCCGGCCGTTCTTGATGGCCCAGTAGTCGCTGAGGAGCTCGGTCATCAGCGACGCTTCGCTCCACCCGTCGAGCAGGACGTCGTGGAAGCTCATCGAGAACAAGAACTCCCGCTCGCCCAGGACGTGTATGTGGAATCGGGACAGCGGTGGGCTGGCCCAGTCGTAGGGGACGTTCTCCTCGCGGGCGTGCCACGCCGCCAGCTCCGCTTCCTGGTCCGGGGCCGGCAGGTGACACAGATCGGTGCGGGCCGGATGGACAGTGGCGCTCCGGTGAACCAGTTGGAGCGGCTCGCCGAAACCGGTGAGGTCGAAGGAGGTGCGAAGAATGTCGTGACGGTCCACGATCCGGGCGATGGCCCGCTGCATGGCGGGATGGTCGTAGGCGTCCCTGATCCGGAAGGAGAACACGTCGCAGTACATGGTGGCGTCGGCCAGGTAGGCGCTGTGGAACAGCAGGCCGGCTTGCAGGGTGCCGACGGGGTAGGCGTCCTCGATGTCCGTCGTGGCCGCGAGCCTGTCACGGTCCTCCGGCGTCAGCTGGCTGAACGGTGCGACGGGCTGCGTCGCGGTGGATGTCTGTCCTGCCACCGCGGCCAACGCCTTCGGCGTCTGCAGGGCGTAGATGTCGGCCAGCTCCAGGGACATGCCTCGCCGTTCGGCGTTCGCCCGCAGTTCGAGGGCCAGGATGGAGTCGCCGCCCACGCTGAAGAACGAGTCGTTCTCGGTCACTCCTGTCACCTCGAGGACCTCCTCGTAGAGGGTGACGAGGGCGCGGATGGCGTCTTCCGGGCCGGCTTGCGACGCACCGTCGGGATGGGGAGCCGAGGTGATGCTCGGCTTGAGACTGCCCAGAAGTGTGGGGGCCGGCAGGCGGGTGCGGTCGATCTTGCCGTTGACAGTGACCGGGAGGGCGTCGACGGGGATGACAAACGCGGGAATCATGTAGTGCGGCAGTCGACGGCCCAGCTGGGCGAAGAGCTGGTCCGGGTCGAGATCACGGTCGGCGACGACGTAGGCGACGATACGTGGTGTTGGGTCGGCGGTAGCGGCGCGGGGACGGTCGCCGCCCCGGATCAGGTCCCGGATGCCGGTGATCTCGTTAGACACGGTGCGTTTCTTCACTACCGGGTTGGCCGGCGAGGCCGGCCTGGTAGCGATCACCGCGGCCTGGCGAACGCCGGTGACGTCGGCCAGGGCGGAGCGGATCTCGCCCAGCTCGACGCGGAAGCCACGAATCTTGACCTGGTCGTCCTTGCGGCCGTGGTATTCGTACTCCCCGGCGGCGGTGAGGCGGGCCAGGTCACCGGAGCGGTAGGCGCGCGCGCCACGCAGCGGTACGAAGCGGTCGCTGGTCAGTTCGGGGCGGTTGAGGTAGCCGAGGCTCACGCCGGGACCGATCACCACGATCTCGCCGATCTGTCCGTCCGCGACCTCTGACAGGTCGTCGTCGACCAGCACGAACTCGGAGCCCGGCAGGGGCCGGCCGATCAGCGACACGTCCGCTCGCAAGTCTTCCTCGCGTACCCGGCGGAACGACGAGTGCACGGTCGTCTCCGTGATCCCGTACATGTTCACCAGGCGTGGCGCATCGTCGCCGTACTTACCCACCCACACCCGCAGATCCGAGAAGTACAGCGGCTCACCGGCGAACACGATCCAGCGCAGCGGCAGCCGGTCGCCGAAGCGGGTGTCCTCCATCCACAGGTGCTGGAAGGCCGTCGGCGTCTGGCTCAGCACCGTGACCCGTTCCTCGGACAGCAACCGGCGCAACGCCGCCGGGTCCTTCGTGGTCTCGGCCGGGACGACGACGAGACGGCCCCCGTGCAGCAGGGCTCCCCACATCTCCCAGACGGAGACGTCGAAGGCGAAGGAGTGGGTCAGGGACCAGACATCCCCGGGGCCGAAGTCGTACACCTGCTCGGCGGCGGTGAAAAGGCTCAGCACGTTGCCGTGGGAGACTTGCACACCCTTCGGCCGGCCCGTGGTTCCGGAGGTGAAGATGAGGTACGCGCGGGTGTCCCGCGTGATGGCCGCGGCCGCCTTGTCGAGGGTGGCGGCCGGCAGGGGCTCGTCGACACAGATGGCGGTGACACCGTCGGGGACCTGCCCGGCCAACGACCGGGAGGTGATCATCGCCGCCGGTTGCGCGTCCTCGGCGATCATGCGGAGACGGGCGGGCGGCGTCTGCGGATCGAGCGGGACGTAGGACGAACCTGTACGCACCACCGCGAGGGCTGCTGCCACCATCCACGCCGACCGTTCGAGCAGAATGCCGACCGGCCGGTCCGGGGCCGAGGCGAGATCCAGCAGCGCCGCTGCCAGTCGCGCGGCGTTCTCGTCCAGTTGGCGATAGGTCCACCTGTGCTCGGCGTCGACGATCGCCACCCGCTCCGGATGCGCCGCGACCGCGGCGGTGAACGCCTTGGCCAGATCGTTGACGGACGTCAGGGTGGGGTTGTGGGTCTGGTGCTGTGTCATCGCAAACCTCCAGATGGTCCGTCGCGGGGGTCAGGGTTGGGCGGTCAGTTCTCGAAGGCCGGACCGGAAGTGCTCGCACACCCGCTCCGCGATGCGCCGGCCGACCAGTTCTCGCTGGTACTGGCAGCGGAACACCAGGCGGTCGCGGTGACGGGCGCCGTACAGGCTGACCGCGAACGCGACGTCGCGGGGCGGCAGATCAATGGCCTGCAGTTCGACGCCGGCGAAGGTCTGGCGGCAGCCGCTGGACGGTAAGGCGAATCCGTCGTCGAGCCGGCCGTCGGCCGACTGCTGGAAGGTGAGCGTCGCCTGGAACAAGGGATGCTGGCCGTGCCGGTCCGGTGCCAGTTCCCTGATGAGTCGAGACAGCGGAATATGTGCCGTCTCCAGGCTGGCGTGAAGTTCACGCCAGGTACGCCGTGCGAGATCGTCGAGGGCGTCACCGTCGCGGAAGTCGCCGACCAGGGGCATCATGTTGACGAGGTAGCCGACCGTGTCGGCGTAGCGCCGGTCGTCTCGTCCGTGATGGGGCGTGCCGATGACGACCTGCTGGCGTCCGGTCACCCGGTGCAGGGCGCGCAGGTACGCGGCGGCGAGTCCGGCGAACGGGGTGTACGCGCAGGACCGGGCGTGGTCGTACAGGTCTCTCGTGGCTGCGGCGTCGATCTCGAAGTCGACGATGCCGGCCGGGTTGCGCCGCCGCCGGGCCGGCGTCGAGGGAAAGAGCTGCTGGTTGCGCAGGTGGCGCCAGCGCTGGGCCAGGACGGCAAGCTCCTGCTTCGCCGACGCGGAGTGCGCGGTTCGGGCCTGAGCGTCCGCCCGGTCGACGGCGCTGGCACGGTTCGTGCGGCCGCCGCCGGGTTCCTGTTCAGCTCCCAGCACATCGGCCAGGATCTCGGCCATGACGATCCGCAACGACCAGTAGTCGACGATCACGTGGTGGCAGGTCATCAGCAGCAGGGTGCTGGTGGGGGTGACGACGGCGGCGACGCGGACCAGCGGGCCGGTGGTGAGCGCGAATCGCCGGAAGGCGACGTCTTCGAGGAAGAGCCGGGCCCGCGCCAGGTCCTCGACGTCAGTTTCCCGAAACTGCAGGTCGGGCGGGAGGCTGTGCCGCACGATCTGGGTGCCGGTGCCCAGCGGGCCCAGGACGGTGCGCAGGGCGGGATGCCGGGCGACAGCCGCGGTGACCGCCGTACGTAGGCGGTCGGGGTCGAGTCGCCGGGCGACGCGTACGGCGATCGGCAGGATGTTGGCGGTGTCGTCGGGGTGGAGCTCGTCGTGGAAGGCGAGTTGAACCTGGCCGTCGGAGGCGGGGAACGTCCCCGGCCCTGTGCCGGAAGCCATCCGGGCCGGCTCGGTCGGTGAGTCCGAGACGGCGAGGTGCTCCGCGATCTCGGCCAGGGAGCGGTCCCCGTAGAACAGGCGTGCTTCGACCGGCCGACCGAGCAGCTGCTCCACGCTGCTCTTGAGTGCCACCAGTTTGAGCGAGTCCATGCCGAGCGCGGCCAGGGACTGCTGCAGATCCTGGCCGGTCAGCTCGTAGCCGAGATGAGCGGCAGCAAGCCGTCCGACCGCGCCGGCCAAGGATGCCTGGCTTTGCTGCCGCTCCGTGGGCGGCGGGACGTCGGTGGCGCCTTCCGGCCGGTGGCGCCGCATCGTTCGCAGGGTGCCGTCGAGGTGGCGCCGGCGGCATTCGGCTCGACGGATCTTCCCGCTCGAGGTTTTGGGCAGCGCGCCCGGGAAGACGAACACGACGTCGCTGAGCTGGAGGTCGCATCGCGTGCCGACCTCCCGGCGCACCGATTCGGCGAGCCGGCGGGCTGCGTCCGCATCGGAGCGCAGGGCGGCGACGGCCTGGCGGGTGACCTCCAGCAACAGGACGACGTCGCGTTCTCCCGGGTCCGGTTGGAAGGCGGCCGCACCGCCGGGCCGCAGTTGTGGCGACAGGTGTGATGCGACGCTTTCGACGTCGTGCGGGTGGAAGTTGCGGCCACCGATGATAATCAGGTCTTTGCTGCGTCCCACCGGGTACACGTGGCCGTCGTGAACGGCGCCGAGGTCCCCGGTGCGCAGGAACGTTCCTGCCTGTCCGGCGATGCGGGCGTGGAAGGTCTGTTCGCTGATCGCGGGTTCACCCCAGTAGCCGCCGGCCACGCCCGGTCCTTGCACGCAGATCTCGCCGACATGCCCGTCGGGCAGGCTCCGGCCGTCGTCGCCGCGCACGAGGACCGTGGTGCCGTCCGTGGGGCGGCCCGAGGAGATGACCTCGACGGCGTTCGCGGCGTCTTCGCCGACGGACCGGAGCCGTCCGTTCTCGACGGCGCCGCGCTGGAATCGGGTGGAGCGGTAGCCGGCGCCGGGCCGGGATCCGCAGACGAACAAGGTTGCCTCGGCCAGGCCGTAACACGGGAAAAGGGCTTCCTGGTCGAAGCCGTGAGCGGCGTAGCGGGCGGCGAAAGCGCGCAGCGTGTGCCCGTCGACCGGCTCGGCACCGTTGAACGCGACCCGCCACGAGCTGAGGTCTACCCCGGTCAGCCGCGCCGGGTCGTACCGGTCGGCGAGGAGTTGGTAGGCGAAATTGGGTCCGCCGGAGCAGGTGGCGCCGAAGCGTCCGATCGCCGTCGGCCAGATCATCGGGTCATGGATGAAGGAGAACGGGTCGAGCAGTACGGCGGGTATGCCGTAGAAGACGGGAAGCAATCCGGTGCCGATGAGTCCCATGTCGTGGTACATGGGCAGCCAGCTCAGGATGACGTCGTCCGAGCCGATACCGAAGCCCTCGATGATCGCTGTCTCGTTCGCCACGAGGTTGTGATGGCTGACCATGACGCCCTTGGGCCGGCCGGTCGAGCCGGAGGTGTATTGCAGGAAGGCGACGTCTGCGGGGTCGGGTCCGGCACGGTCGAACAGTGGGTGGCCGCTCGTGCGGGTGGCCGCGACGGTGTGGGCCGGCGGACCGCCGGCCGTTCGTAGTGCCTCGCCCACGGTGGTGGCGAGTTCGTCGGTGGTGAGCGCGAGTGTGGGCCGGCAGCTGTGGACGACCGCCGCGACACGGTCCAGTTTGGCGCCGGGCCGCGGTGCGTAGAGAGGGACAGCGATGACGCCGGCGTAGAGGCAGCCCAGGAAGGCGGTCAGGTAGTCGAAGCCGGGCGGCAGCAACAGCAGGACCCGGTCGCCGGGACGGGTGACGTGGCGCAGGTGGGCGGCGATCCTGCGCGTCGCCTGTTCCAGCTCTCGATAGGTGACCCGGCGTCGGACGGTCAGGTCGCCGTTCACGAAGGTGTACGCGACGGTGTCCGGCTGTTGGCTGGCCCAGTGGGACAGGGCGGCGGGGATGGAGGTGAACGCGACGGGTGGGCGGACCTGAAGTTCGCTCACTGTGCGACCACTTCCGGCGGTACGGATTCGCGGGTTCGAAGGTCCAGGTGGCCGATCGCGTCGGCGCACGCCCGGGTGACCTGGGTCGGCGTTTCGCCGTGCGCGATGACGTAGCCGAGCCGGTCGTAGGCGTCACGGGGCGGGCGTATCTTCGTTCCGGGTCCTGCGATGACGACTACACAGTCGACACCGGCGACGCCCTGCGCTTGTTCGACCCCTTCGACCCTTGTGAGTTCACCCTCGTGCTCGGCCAGCAAGAACTGGATTCCGACATGGTGGATCGGTTCGGCGACCGGTCCCGGTGGTTGGCCCACGGCTGCCCGCAGCTGCTGCTCGAGAATGTCCGTTCCGGTCGCCAGCCGGATCAGTTCCGGGATCATGCCACCGGCCAGCCGGGGGTTGATCTCGATGATGGCCGGCCCGTCCTCGGTGAGCCGTACTTCGGTGTGGGTGGGGCCGAGCGTGATTCCGAGGTCCTCCACCGCCCGGCGGACCGTGTTCTCGAGTTCGGCCCGGACGTCCGCCGGAAGGGCCGCGGGAAAGACATGGCGGTGCTCGACGAAGAACGGGGCGGCGGTGACGCTCTTCTCCGTGATGCCGACGCAGTGCGTCTGCCCGTTCCAGCTGAACATCTCGACGCTGAACTCAGGTCCGCGCAGGTACTGCTCGACCAGCGCGATGCCGGCCGACGGTAACCCGCGGGCGTTCGTCCGGACAGCGAGGATCCTGCCCACCTGGGCTTCGGCCTGCTGCTGGGTAGAGCACAGCAGCACGTTCGTCGAGCCGGACTCGTCCGCCGGTTTGACGACGCAGGGAAGGCCCACCGCGGCGACGGCCGCGGCCACCGACGTGACGTCGGTGACGGCCACGAAGGTCGGCTGACGCACCTTGGTCGCGTTGAGCCTGCGCCGGAGCGCCGATTTGTCACGGCAGGCGGCCACCGCCTCGACAGGGTTGCCCGGCAGTCCGAGCCAGGCGGCGAGCTCAGCGGCCAGGCCGACGTAGAAGTCGCTGGTGGTGGTCACGCCCGCGATCTCTTCGCGGCGGAAGTGGTCCTGGACGGTGCGCCGCAGGTCGGCCGGCGAGTTCGTGTCGCAGGTCAGCACCTCGCACCGCGTCGCCGTCAGGCCGGCGTACCGGCTCGGCCGGCTGGTCACCAGGACGGGGTCGAATCCCAGCCGTCGCGCGGTGTCGAGGGCGAACATGCCGGTCCCGGTGGTGTTGGATTCGACGAACAGCAGGTGCTGAGCGAGTCCGCCGGTACCGTCGCCCTGCCGTGCGGTGCGCGACCATTGGTGCACGACGCGGCGAGGTTCCACCGTGCGGGGTTCGGAGGCGGTGGCGAGGTCGTGCAGGCCCTTCTGCTCCCAGTACGCGTCGTCGTAGATGGTGTCGGCGTATCGGTCACCGCGGTCGGGAAAGATGCCGACGATCCGGGTGCCGGGCTCGGCGCGGGCGGCGAGGTCGCACAGCACCCGGTACACCGAGCCGGAGGTGTTCCCGGCGAAGATCTGTTGCTGCCGGGCGAGGGCGCGGGTCGACTCGAACGCCTCGGCATCGTTGAGCCAGTGCACTTCGTCGATGAGGCGCCGGTCGAGGTTCTTCGGCAGCAGGCTGTTACCCAGGCCGCTCTGCAGCCGGCCGGGAAGGTCCGGCTGCCCGAAGAGCACGCTTCCGACGGCGTCGACACCGACCACCGTCAGATCCGGCAGTGTCCCCCGCAAGGCACGGGCAGTGCCGCACAGCGATCCGCCGCTGCCGACCGATCCGACCAGCACGTCGATCTGCCCGAGGTCGTCGGCGATCTCCTCGGCGAGGAGCCGGTAGGCGCCAGGATTGTCCGGGTTGCTGTACTGCTGCGGCCAGAAGGCACCCGGCAGGTCGGCGATCAGCTGGTCGAGCAGTTCGAGGCGGGCGCTTTGCCAACCCTGCCCGCTCATCGCCTCGACGACGTGGACGTGGCACCCCAGCGCGCGCAGCTTGGCCAGAGTGACCGCGTCGATGCGGGGGTCGGTGACGATGTGCACGTCGTGTCCGAGGGCAATGCCGACCAGGCCGATTCCGAGCGCCATGGTGCCCGACGAGCTCTCGATGATGGGTGCGCCGTCACGGAGGGCGCCGGTGCGTCTGGCTTCGAGGATCATGTTGCGGGCGACGCGGTCTTTCATGCCGAACAGGTTCTGCATTTCGAGCTTCGCGTAGACGCCGACGTCCGGCGGGCCGTCTATACGCAGGCGGACCAGCGGGGTGTGTCCGATGGTGTCGACCACGCTGTTGAAGAGCATGCTCACGTCCCTGGATGGTTTCCGACAGGAGTGGAGAAGGGTGTTGCGGGTCGTTCGGGGTCCTCGGATCGACGACTCTGCGGGCCGAGCGAGCGGTAGATGGACACGGTGCCGGGGAAAGCGGCACACGATTCGCGGATGTGGGCGATGTCGTCGACGTGCTCGTCCACGCCGCCCGGGAGCAGGATGCCGAGGTTGGTGCCGCTGTGGGCCAGTACCAGCCCGAGTCCGTCGACGTCGTGGCACAGGCGCAGCAGATCACCGAAATGGCGGCGAGGTTTCAGGGTGGAGTTCATCTCGGCGCTTCGGGTGGAGATGTCGCCTACGGCGCGGAGGTCACCGACGCGTACGGCGTCCGTGAGCGCGTCGAGCAGCTGCTGATATTCGCGTTTGTCGCCGTCGCTGCGTGGCTTCTTCGTCCGGTTGAAAGCGACGGTGTCCACTGTTCCGCCGGCGTCGTGGCCGACGATGGTCAGCGGCGGCAGGTACCCCAACGGTTCCAGCAGCCGCACTTCGCGGTGGTAGAAGGCGACGATTCCGGGATACATCACGCCGTCGGTCGGTTCGATGCCGCGCAGGAGGGACTCGATGTCCTTCTCGCTGAGGCGTACGCCCACCGCGTCGCCGACAGCGCGGGCTGTGGCGACCAGGTCGGCTGAGGAGCTGGCGAGCCCTTTGCCTTCGGGCAGGCTGGTGGTGATGGTCAGTGAGCCTCCGCCGTGGTGGCCGTGGGTTCGCAGGATGCGGTAGGCGAGCATCTGAGATTTGGTCTTGTGTGCGGGCTGGACCACGACGTCGTGGTGGGCGGCGACGAGGTGGAAATGGGCGACGGAGGTGTGGGTGATCGGGAAGGTGACGAGAAAGTCGAGATCGCCGTCCGGGAGTACTCCCTGGAGCAGCTCGCCGAAGGTTCCGTGGGCCATGCCGACTCCGACGGCCGGGTCGTTGCGCGCCGGCCGGTGCGGTTCCCGTGATCCGTTCATCTGTCCCCCCGTTTTGGTGCCGTTCCTCCGCAGCGGTCAGAGACCGAGCTGGCGATCGATATCGGCGAGTGCGTTGTGGACGCGTTCCCGGCGTTGCTCCCACTGGGTGTGCTGTTGCTCGAGGCGGACGGCGTGTTTGGCCAGCAGGTCGCGGACCGCGTCCGGGTGCGTTGATCCCGCTGACCGCTTGCGGCGCAGGCTTTCGCGCACGTCGAACGCGAGGGTCAGGGCCCGTCCGGGTTGCGTGAGGGTGAAGCCGTGCCGCAGCGCGGTGTCGTGCAGCAGGTCGGGCGCGGTTTCCCGGGGCGGAAGTCCCCGTCCGACGGCGGCCACGATGTACTGGCCCGCGATGACCTGAGCTTTACGCCACGGCACGTTCTCGTCGAGCGTCAGCAGGTTCGCGAGGGTGAAGCCGCCGAGGTAGTCGCGTTCGCAGACCTCCAGCATCCGATCCTGGTTGAAGTGCAGGTTGTCCAGGACCGTGGTGAGCAGGAGCAGCACGCTGCGGGTGGTGGTGAAGGCCGGCAGAAGGTAGGTGCCGGCCTCCTTGGAGACCTCGACGGAGTTCGAGTACGGCGTGTTTCGTTGCCCGAGGACGAGGTCGAGGTGGAAGGCGCTGAGGTGTGCCGTTCTGCCGCGGATCCGTTCCAGGACGGGGTAGTTCTTCTTTTGCGGCATCGCCGACGAGATGCCGGACAGGTCGTCGGGCAGGTCGATGAATCCGTATTCGCCGCTTCCCCAGCTCATCAGGTCGGTGGCGAAGCGGCTCAGCGCGACTCCGAGGATCGACAGCTCGGCGGTGATCTCGAGCGACCAGTCGCGGGAGGCCACAGCGGCGAGGGCGTGGTCGCGGGCGGCGCGGAAGCCGAGCAGGCCGGCCATGCGATTGCGGTCCCAGGGCAGTTCCTGCCCGGCCATGGCACCGGCGCCGAGCGGGCAGAGGTCGATGCCGTCATACGTGTTGAGCAGCCGCGACAGTGTATGAATTGCTTGATCGGCGACGGCGGAGAGGTAGAAGCCGGGCGTGATGATCTGGGCAGTCTGCTGATGGGTGTAGCCGGGCATCGGGATGTCGAGGTGATCGGCGGCGACGCGGTGGGCTGTCTCGGCGAATCGCAGGAGGTGCTCCGCGGTGCGCATCAGTTGCTGACGGGCGAAGAGCAGTTGCGCGCATGCTTGGAGGTCGTTGCGGCTGCGGTCGACGTGCCAGGCCGGGACGGGGCTGCCGAGTTGCCGTTCGAGGAAGCGTTCCAGGGCGAACGCGATGTCCGACATGTTGTCGGCCGGGCTCGCCTGAATGCTTTGCGCGGTGACGTCCGACAGCAGGCGTCCGATCTGTCTGACCTGCGTCTCGGGCACGAGCGTCATGCGCCCGTACTCCAGAGCGAGGACTTTCTCGATGGTGACGTACCAGGGCAGCAGGTTCTCGGCCTCGTAGCGGAATTGCGGGGCGAGGATCTCGTCGTGCAGAAGAACGCTGGGTGCCGAGGTGACGCGCCCGCTGAGCGGATCGGGCGTCATCAGATCGTGTTCGGGCATGTCGCTCACCTTCGTGAGGGCCTTGCCGAAGGCCGTTCATTCCTGGAGCAGGGCAGCCGGACAGAAGCGTGTGACGGGGAACGGGCACGCTGACCCCGGCGATCGACGAACGGGCGGGGCGGGCCGAGCTGGCGCCAACGGCGGCCCAGCACGTCCGGCGCGGCTATGAGGAGGCCTGGTAGGTGGATTTCATCTTCCAGGCGAACCATTCGCCGACCGTGACCCGGTCGAGTTCGGCCTCGCCGGTGCCCGCCGCGGAGGGCCGCATGGGTTCGATCGAGGTGTCGTGGTTCGGCAGGTAGAAGAACGGGATGGAGATCCGCGACGACGTGTCCTCGGGCGCCGGGTTGACCACCCGGTGCACCGTCGACTTCCAGCGGCCTCCGGTCCAGAACGCCATGAGATCACCGATGTTCACCACGAAGCTGCCAGGAATCGAGGGGACGTCCAGCCACTGCTCGTCGCGCTGCACCTGCAGCCCACCGGCGGCGTCCTGCACGTAGAGCACGGTCAGGCTGCCCCAGTCGGTGTGGGCGTCGCGGCGCAGCTCGTCGGCCTGCGGGTCCGGGTAGTAGTAGTTGGCCAGCAGGAGGGAGACGTGCTCGTCGAACTTCCGGTCGAAGAAGTCCTCGTCCAGTTCGAGGGCCCGCGCGAACAGCCGCATGATGTCGGCCGACAATGCGGTCATGGCGGCGAGGTAGTCGTACCAGGTGGCCTTGAAATCGGCGTCGGGCCAGATGTTCGCTGCTTTCCAGGTGGCCGGGTAGTCGCCGAGTTTCGCGCGTTGCTCCTCGCTGAGGTCACCGGTCACGTGGGCGGCGAATGCCTCGTACGGGCCGCCGGGGCGGCGCAGCCCGGACACGCCGACGCCCTGGTTGGCGCTGCGGTCCTTCTGCGCCTCGGACAAGGTGAAGAAGCCCTTGGTCGTGGTGTACATGTGGTCGACCAGGTCCTTCGAGACCCCGTGCCCGGTGACGGTGAAGAAGCCGGACGTCTCACACGCTCGCCGGATCTCGGCGGCGATCGTCGTGCGGCGGGTTTCGGTGTCCCGGCCGGACAGATCGATGATCGGTACGAATTCGTCGGTCATGACAGCTCCATCGCTCAACGGGCGGCGCGGTGGCCGCGTCCTACAGGGATACGAGATTTCGTGCTGGTTTGAGCCGGGTGGCGGCGTGGGCCGCCACCATGCCGGCGCCGGTCGCCCCGACCAGGGCCACCACCCCGGCGGCGGCGACCGCGGTGAGGCTGATGCTCACGGGCAGTCCGGTGCCGGCGGCCGGTGTGGTGCTGTCGTGGCCGGCCATCGAGGTGGTGGCGGCGCCGAGATCGGGCGCGGGGATGAAGGAGAGCAGCCAGGCCAGGGCCACGCCGAGGGCGATCCCCACGACCGCGCCGGCCAGGCCCAGAATCAGGCCTTCGGTGCGGAAGACACCGACGACGTGGGACCGTCGCCATCCGACGGCCATCAGCAGCCCGATCTCGCGGGTGCGTTCGGAGACCAGGCCGCGCAGCGCCGTCCAGCTCAGGATTAGTCCGCCGAGACCGCCGATGATCGCGGCGATCGTGGAGAACCGAGCGGAGATCCGCCCGACGGCGCCCATGATCTGCACGAGGCTGTCGGGGGTGATGGCGCTGACCGGTCCGACCCGCTCGGTGATCCCCGCGGTCACCGCTTCGGTGTCGGCCGAGTTGCCGACCTGCACGTGCACCTGGTTGACCTGGGTCTCGGCCAGCCCGGCCAGTTGTTGTGCCTCGCCCAGGGGAAGGTAGATGTTCGAGGCCGCGGTCTGGGCCGAGTCCTTGACCTCGACCACACCGACCACCTCGAAGGTGCGTTGGCCGACGGTGACCCGCTGCCCCACCTTGGTGTCATAGAACGCGGCATAGTGGCGGTCGAGGATAGCGACGCCGGGCTCGCCGGAGTGGAAGGAACGGCCCACGATGAGGTTGTGGTGCAGGATCCGCCCGGGGCCGACGGTCTGCTGTGCAGGGTCGACCCCGGCGATGGTGACCGTCGAGCGAGGGCCGAAATCCCAGATCTGCAGTGCGCCGACGGCCGTGCCGACGCCGGGTACGGCGTTCATCTGCCCCACCTCGTCGCTGTCGAAGGTGGCCAGGCCGAAGGGTTGGCGTACCCCGCGCCCGGTCTGCTGGGACGGGGCGCCAATGTCGGGCCGGGTGACGACGAGGTCGGCGGCGATGCCGGCCAGCGGGGCTCGGGCGGCCTCGCGGAAGCCAGAGCCGAGAGACGTCAGCGCGATCAGCAGGGCCGCACCCAGTGCCACGGCGGCGATCACCGCCGCGGCCCGGCGCCGTCGGTGGCGTAGCTGGGAGCGAATGTAGTGGTTCACCGGGTCAGCCGTTCGTCGTCCGCTGCTGAAGGGCGGCGTCGAGGTCCTGCATCTCCCAGCCACCCTCGACGCCCTTCACCGGCGCCGCACCGGTCGGGAAGCCTTGGAAGGTCACCTCTCCGTCGATGACAACGGCGAGCAGGGCACTCAGCACCAGCGCGGCTGTCCGTGTTCTTCTCATGCGACTTCCACTCCGTCCTGAAGCCGGATCTGGCGGTCCGCGACGGCCGCCACCTTCTCGTCGTGGGTGACCACGACCAGCGCGAATCCGGTCTCGTGACGCAGCCGTTCGAACATGTCGAGGATTTCCTGACCGGTCGTGGTGTCGAGGTTGCCCGTCGGCTCGTCGGCGAGAATCAGCGAAGGGCCGCCGACCAGGGCCCGCGCGATCGCGACCCGCTGCTGCTCGCCGCCGGAGAGCTGACCGGGCCGGTGTCCCGTCCGGTGGCTCAGGCCGACGAGCTCCAGGCAGTTGCCGGCGCGCTCCCGGCGCACGGTGTCAGTCATGCGCCGGGGATAGAGCGGGATGGCCACGTTCTCCAGCGCCGACAAGGTCGGGATCAGGTGGAAGGCCTGGAAGACCAGGCCGACGTGATCGCGGCGCCAGTCGGCCAGCTCGTCCTCACCGGTGGGCAGCACCCGGCCTTGACTGCTGATCCGGCCGGAGTCGGGCGCGTCGAGCCCGGCCAGCAGATTGAGCAGGGTGCTCTTACCGGATCCCGATCGGCCCACGATGGCCAGGAACTCGCCGGCCCGGATGGCCAGGTCGACGCCGGCCACCGCGGTCACCTTGCCGAAGGACTTGCGGATTCCCTCGGCCTTCAGAATGTCACTGGACACGCCAGGCCTCCATGGGTTTGATGCCGGCGGCGCGCCGGGCGGCGAAGCCGCTCACCAGCGCCGCCGCGATCAGGCTGGCCACCGCGGCGGCGACGATCAGGAGCGCGTCCAGCGACGCGTTCATCGGGACAGTCAGGGACAGTTGCCGGGCTCCGCCGGCCAGGAAGTGCGGAGTGGGGCTGAGTTCCCAGGGGACCGGCACGGTCACCGTCGTCCTGTTCAGGGCCCAGGTCACCGCCGTCGCTCCCAGGACGCCGAGCACCAGGCCGAGGCTGGTGATGGCTGCTGTCTCAGCGCTGAGCTGGGCGGTCACGGCTCGGCGGGGCCAGCCGACGGCGCGCAGGACAGCGACGTCACGTCGTCGTTCGGCGAGGTTGGCGCTGACGGTGCGGGCCAGCCCGGCCGCGGCGACCAGCAGCGCGGCGATGCCGACCAGCAGCCCGAAGCGGTCGATCAGAGAGAAAGTGGAGCCCAACGCGTCGTCGAAGGACTGCGGCGTGGTGATGAGGCTGTCTCGGCCGAGCGCGGCGCCGATCTCACGTGCGACGGCTTCGCTGCGGGCGGGCTGGGCGGTGACGAAGACCATGTTCACGTCGGTCGGGCTCGAGATTCCGGCGGCAGCGGTGATCTTCTGCGCGTCGGCAAGGGGCAGGTAGGCGTTGGCGTTCGCGACCTGACCGGCCCTGCTGGTGTCGACGAGCCCGACGACCGTGAAGGCCTGACCGGCGACCGTGAAGGAGTCACCGGTCCGGATCTTCTTCTGCTCCGCATAGCTGAGGTCGAGTACGGCAACGCCGGAGTCGTCGGGTCGCAGGAAACGACCGTCGCGCAGACCGGCGTTCAACCTCCCCGGCCCGATCCGTTCGGCCGGATCCATGCCGAGCGCGACGACCAGGTCGTCGCCCTGGAACGACCAGAAGATCAAGGCCCGGCTGGTCGCCTCGACCCCGTCGGTGCCGGCGACCGACGATGCCTGGTCGTCGGTGATCACCGCGGCGGAGTGCGGGAAGACCGCCCCCTCGAAGGCCTCCGGCCGGTCACCCTCGCGCTGGACGACGATGTCGGTGCCGATCTCGGACAGGGGAGCCCGCGCCGCCTGCCGGTACCCGCTGCCGTACGCCTGGAGGCTCAGGAAAAGCGCGAGCCCGATCGCCAGGCTGACCGCGCCGGTGAGGGTGCGGATCGGTCTTCCTCTCAGCTCCGCCCACACAAGAGTGAACCGGGGCACTACTCCTCCTTCACAGATGGTGCTGGGCGCCGAGCCGAAGCAGCCCGAAGGCGGCGCCAGCGGCGACTAGGACCAGGGCGGACTGCGGACGGCGCCACAGGATCAGCGCCGCACCCACCGCAACGGCCGCGGTGAGCGGATCGATGATCCCGGTGCGGCCGAATTCGACGGTGACCCCGGCAAGCACACCGATCGCGCCCAGCGTGATGCCGTCGAGCGTCGCCCGGGCCCAGTCGTGCGCCCGGATCAGCCGCAGCAGAGGGCCGGCCGCCGCCATCAGCAGGAACGAGGGCAACACGACGACGATCGTGACGATCAGCGCCCCGGGCAGCCCACCGAGGGTGTAGCCGAGGAAGGTGGCCGTGTTGAGCACCGGGCCCGGGGTGACCTGCCCCACGGCTATGGCGTCGAGCAGTTGGGTCTCGGTGATCCAGCGCCGGTCGACCACGAGTTCGCCGCGCAGCAAAGCCAGCAACACGGCTCCGCCGCCGAACAGCAGTGCGCCTGCCTTGAGGAACACGCCGGCCAGCGACCATAGATCGGGCTGGCCGATGGGCACGGCCAGGACGAGCGCCGCGGCACCGGGCCTGTCCGGCCGGGCGGCCCGTCGAAGGTGGGCGGCGAACCCGAACAGCCCCGCGACGCCGAGCAGAAGCAGCTCGTCGACGCCGATGATGTACGCGATGGCCACTGCGGCCATGAGCACGGCGCGGTGATGGCGGGGGCGTGCCGTCCCGGCGAGCCGGATGACTGTCCAGGCGGTGACCGCGACGACCACGGGCTTCACGCCATACAGCAGCGAGGCGGCCGCCGGTGTCGTCCCGTACCGGACGTACAACGCGCCGAGGACGGTGGCCAGCACCGCGCCGGGAAGGATAAAGGCCACCCCGCCGGCCAGGAAGCCCACTCGCCCGGCCCGGTGCCGGCCGATGTGCATGGCCATCTCCACGGCGTTCGGTCCGGGCAGCACACTGACCATGCCGGCGAGATCCAGGAAGTCGCGCCGGTCGATCCATTTCAGGCCCAGGACGACCTTGCTGTGGACCAGACCGGTTGTGGCAGCAGGCCCGCCGAACGACAACGCCCCGATGCGCAGGAACACCCAGAACACCTCGGCCGTCGCCCGTCGCCGGGCGGACCTGTCCACCGCGGTCATGCCGGGAACACTTTGATCTCGGTGGCCTTCAACGACGCCCAGACCGTGTCCCCGGTGCGCAGGGCGAGGTCGGTGAACGCCTCGGTCGTCACTTCGGCTACCAGCGACGGTTTTCCGGCAAGTACCACGCGCAGGACCTCACGTTCGACGTCGAGGCTTTCGATGCGGCACAGCCACGTATTGCGAGGTGAGCCGTCGGGGCGGGTCCGGTGCAGGGCCACCGACCGGGGCCGGATGCCCGCCCATACGTCGCCGTGTGCGGAATCGGGGACGACCAGTTCGAAGCCGCCCTCCACGGTCAGCCGTCCGTGGTTGGCCCAACCGCGGAGCAGGTTGATGCCGACGAACTGGGCGACGTACTGCGAGCGCGGGCGCGCGGTCACCTCGGCCGGGGTGCCGGTCTGCACCACCCGGCCCTCTTCCAAAATGATCAGCCGATCGCCGAGGGTGAAGGCCTCGGTGGGGTCGTGGGTCACCACCAGCCGCACGCCGGGGAAGGATTCGAGCGCCCGTTGCAGGTCGCGGCGCATCTCCGCGCGCATACCGACGTCGAGTGCGGACAGCGGCTCGTCCAGCAGGAGCATTTCCGGTGCGACGGCCAGGGCCCGGGCCATGGCAACCCGCTGTGCCTGTCCGCCGGAGAGCTCGGCGGGTCGTGCGGCGGCGCGGTCGGCCAGGCCCACCCGGTCGAGCCAGGCGGCGGCCTGCCGGTTCGCTTCGCGCCGGTTCAGCCCCCGGCAGCGCAATCCGAACGCGACGTTGTCGACCGCGCTGAGGTTGGGGAACAGGCGCAGGTTCTGGAATACCACCCCGACCGGGCGGCATTCGGGCGGCACGAACGAACCGGCGGCCGGGTCGTCGAGCACTCGCCCATTGAGAACGAGCCGGCCCGCGTCGAGACGGTGCAGCCCGGCCAGCGCACGCAGCAGGGTGCTTTTACCCGCCCCGTTGGGTCCGAGGACGGCGACGGTCTCCCGGTCGGCGACCTTGAGGTCGACGTCGAGGTCGAAGGTTCCGTTCATCAGGCGCATCCGCGCGGTCAGGGTCATAGCCCAGCCGCCCATTGTTTGCGCAGTCCGATAAGGATGCTCAGCGACACCGCCAGCAGCAACAGGCTGAGCACGACGGCAGCCTCGGGGCTCTGTTCCAGGGCGACGTAGACCGCCAGCGGCAGAGTCTGGGTGGTGCCCGGCAGGTTTCCCGCGAAGGTGATCGTGGCGCCGAACTCGCCCAGAGCGCGGGCCCAGCACAGGACGGCTCCGGACAGCAGGGAAGGCCGGATCTGGGGCAGGGTCACCCGGCGGAACACCGTCCACGGGCTCGCGCCGAGCGTGCGGGCCGCTTCCTCCAGCTGGCGGTCCGCGGACTGCAACGCGCCGCACACCGTCAGCACCAGGAAGGGCATCGCTACGAACGTCTCGGCGAGGATCACACCGTAGGTGGTGAACGCGAGGCGGATACCGAAGGTCTCGTCGAGGAACTGCCCGAGGACCCCTTCGCGGCCGAACGCCAGCAGCAGCGCCACCCCTCCGACAACCGGTGGGAGCACCACCGGCAGCGTCGTGATGGCGCGCAGGACGGTGCGGCCGGGCATTCGGGTGCGGGTCAGGATCCACGCCACCGGAAGTCCGAGAACAAGGCACAGCACCGTCGCGCACACCGAGCACAGCAGGGAGACGCGCAGAGCGTTGAGCGCTTGCGGGGACGTGAGCTGCGAGGCGGTGTCGACCCAGGGGACGCGCAACAGCAGCGAGGCCAGCGGAACGGCGAACAGCAGAAGGCCGAGGCCGCCGAGCAGTGCGACCGTCACCGTCAGCCACCGCGAGCGGCGAACTCGCGGTGGCGGCGGAGGCGTTGTGGCCGGGGATTGGACGACGACCGTCATCGCGGCTCCTGGAAGCCGTGTTTCTTCAGGATTTCGTTGCCCTCCGCGGAGAGCAGGTAGTCGAGGAACGTCCGGGCGCCGGCGGGGTTCTCCCCGGTATTCAGGACACTGGCCGGGTAGCGGACGACGACGTTGTGGTCCGCGGGAATGGCCACCTCGTCGGCCTTGCCGGCGACCGACTTGGCGTCGGTGGCGTAGACGACACCCGCGTCCGCCTCGCCGAGGGTCACTCGGCTGACGACCTGCTTGACGTCGAGTTCCTCACCGCCGCCGGGCACAGGCACCTTCGCCCGCTCCAGGGCTTGACGTGCGTAGCGTCCGGCGGGAACTTGCGGACCGCACAGGGAGACCGTCAGGTCCGCGCGATTCAGGTCGGCCAGGCCGCTGATCTTTTGCGGGTTGCCCGTCTGGACGAGGATGCTGAGCTTGTTACCGGCGAAGTGCTGGACGGCTCCCTCGGTCAGACCGGCCTGCACGGCTTTGTCCATGGTCGGCTCGTCGGCGGAGGCGAACAGGTCGGCCGGGGCGCCGTTGCGCAGCTGCGCGACCAGGGTCGACGAGCCACCGAGATTGAACCGGATGTCCATTCCGGGGTGGATCTTGACGAACTCGTGTTTCGCCTCTTCCAAGGCGCCGCTGAGCGACGACGCGGCGAAGACGGTGACCGTCTGCTGCCCGTGTCCGCTGCGAGGGGCGTCGTGCGCGTTGCCGCATCCGGTCACCGTCAGGGCCGTCACCGTACCGACGACGGCCCTGACGAACCACTGTCGCGACATCAGGATCAGCCGCCGGCCATGGCCGGAAGAACCAGCAGCTCGTCCCGGGCGGTCAGGCCGGTCTGTTCCCCGTCGAGCCCACGGATGTCGTCGCCGTTGACGAAGACATTCACGTACGCACGCAGCCGGCCGTCGCTGCCGCGCAGCAGTTCGCCCACAGCGGGGTAGGTGACAGTGAGATTGTCGATCGCCTCGGAGACGGTGCTGCCGTCGACCTCGACGCTCGAGTTGTTCGCGGTGTGTTTGCGCATGATGGTGGGAACAAGAATCTTCGGCATGGCGGGCCTCTCCCTCAAACGTCGTTGTTGTCGAGATGGCTGCAGGCGGTGCAGTCCGGGCGGCGGGCGACCTTCAACAGGCGGCTCACGTTGGTGCGCAGGTCGAAGAACATGAGCTGGTTGTTCAACGGCTCGGCGAATCCGGTGAGCACCTTGATCACTTCCATGGCCATGACCGCGCCGACCATTCCGGGCGCCGTGCTCATGGCGGGAAAGACCTTGATGTCGGTCCAGTAGGGCGGCTTGGTGGGATAGATGCACGACAAGCACGCCGTACGGCCGGGCTGAACGGTGGTGATGTAGCCCTCGGTGTCGTACATCGCCCCGGAGACCAACGGGCGGCCCAGCTCGACCGCGGCTTTGTTGAGGGCGTAGCGCTCTTCGAACAGCGGGGCGCCGTCGGCTATGAGGTCGGCGTCACCCACGATCCGCCGTACGTTGTCGTCGGTGACATATTCCGGATAGGTGGTCACCTGGACGTCGGGGTTGATGCGGGCGAGGCTGTCGGCGAACGCGTCCACGCACGGCCGACCGACGTCCTTGGGGCTGGCGAGCAACATCCGGTTCAAGTACTCAGGGACGATCTCTCCACCGTGAGCGACCGTCAGGTGGCCCACCCCGGCCATGGCCAGATGCGAAGCGACGGTGCCGCCGACTCCCCCGCCGCGTGAGATGGCGACGTGCGCGTCGCGGAGCCGACGCTGGCCCTCGAGGCCGAAGCCGTCGAGGCGGAGCTGGCGCGAATATCGGTCAAGTTGGAATTTAGTGAAGTCTGGCGCGTGAAGCGTCATCCTCGTTCCCCCGCGTGTCATTGATCGACTGGTTCGTGGAACATCGACAACCGTATCGAGGGGCGGATCAGAGGATGGGCAGCAGAACTTCAAGGGCAGGGCAAGAGCGTGGCAAAGGCCGGGCTCTTCGCGTCAGGAGTCCACGCCGGAGCCGGTGGGCGTGGCCGTCTCGGCGAG
>Ga0247781_1000029_pt1 | contig 38834 bp, 33 predicted proteins | sample UWRJL184509B5_FD_179922 | JGI IMG/M metagenome (GOLD analysis project Ga0247781, IMG submission 179922) | Plant litter microbial communities from Arlington Agricultural Research Station in Wisconsin, United States - UWRJ-L184-509B-5 | ecosystem: Environmental > Terrestrial > Plant litter >...
CCACTGGAATCCGGCCTCACCGAGAGCCGCCTCGGCCGCCAGATAACGGTCGGCGGCGACGTCGTCCGAGGGGTAGGGGATCTCGCCGCGCCGCATCCGGGCGGCCATCCGGGTGCCGTCCTCGACGATCAGGGCGTACGCGCTGACGTGGTCGACCCCGGCGTCGATCACCGAGCGCAGAGACGTGGCGAAGTCGTCGGCGGTCTCTCCCGGGGTGCCGTAGATCAGATCGAGGTTGACGTGCTCGAAGCCGGCCTCGCGAGCTTCCCGCGCGGCCTCGGGAGCGCGGCCCGCCGTGTGCTTGCGGTCGAGGATCCGCAGGACCGTGGGCGCGGCCGACTGCATTCCGAGCGAAATGCGGTTGAAGCCGTGCCCGCGAAGCCGACGCAGGTAGGCGAGGTCCACCGACTCGGGGTTGGCCTCGGTCGTGATCTCGGCTCCCGGGGCCAGCCCCCAGGCGTCGTCGATGCCCTGGAGGATGCGGCCGAGGTCGTCCGCGCTCAGCAGGGTCGGCGTGCCGCCCCCGACGAAGACCGTGTCGACCCGTTGCGGGGTGATCGTCCGCTTGGCGAGGTCGAGCTCCTGCAGGACCGTGTCGGCGTACGTCTCCCGGCTGACCCCGCCGCCCAGCTCACTCGCCGTGTAGGTGTTGAAGTCGCAATAGCCGCAGCGGCTCGCGCAGAACGGCACGTGCAGATAAACGGCGAATCCGTTTTTTCCGACGTGCGCCGTCGCGTCGGGGGGAAGAGACCCGTCGAGCGGAACAGGTTCACCATCGGGAAGAGCGCCGGCCATGAGTCAAGTGTGCACGCATGCGGTCAGTCCCCGTTCCGGAGTGCGACCGGGCCGCAGCGCGGCTCGATTCCCGCGCCGGAACAGACGGCTAAGGTTCCGTAGCATGGCTCTGGTCCGCACCGCCACCGAAGCCGGGGTGACCACCGTGTCACTGGACAGTCCCGGGAACCGCAACGCCCTGTCCACGCCGCTGATGCACGACTTGCTCGACGCGCTCGGCGAGGCGCTCACCGACCCTGCGGTACGGGTGGTCGTCCTCTCGCACACCGGCTCTGTCTTCTGCTCGGGCGCGGATCTCAAGGAGACCGCCGCGGCCCGGGAGTCCGGCCGCGTCCCCGCCGGGATGATCGCCGACCTGCTCGCCGCGCTCTGGGAGTTCCCCAAGCCGATCGTCGCGCGCGTCGCCGGACCGGCCCGCGCCGGAGGTCTCGGCCTCATCGCCGCCGCCGACATAGCCGTCTGCACGCGTGCGGCCACGTTCGCCTTCGCCGAGGTTCGCCTCGGCGTCATCCCGGCGGTGATCAGTGCGACCGTGCTGCCCCGGCTGGCGCCCCGCGCGTCCGCCGAGCTCTATCTCACCGGTGACATCTTCGACGGGGTGCGGGCGGCCGAGATCGGCCTGGTCACCGTGGCGGTGCCGGCCGAGGAACTGGACGGCCGGGTCCGCGGTTACTGCGACAGCCTCGTGCTGGGCGGACCACTCGCGCTCGCCGGGACCAAACAACTTCTCCGGCGTACGCCCATCCGGACCGAGCTGGCCGAGCTCTCCGCACGCTCGGCGGCCTACTTCCGCTCCGCCGAGGGGCGTGAGGGGGTCACGGCGTTCCGTGCGAAGCGCTCGCCCAGTTGGGTCCCCACCGCTCCGACCGCGCACAGGTGACGTAGATCGGGTGACTTCATTGACTACTCTTGCCGTCTGAACAACAAGATGGGGGTGCGGGTGCGCAAGTCACCGGTCGTGGTGGTCGCGGTTGTCGCGCTCATCGGTGCGCTCGGCGTGTTCACCGTCGTCAAAACCTTCTCCGGCGGCATCAAGCTGCCCAAGATCAGCCCGGAGTGCGTCGTGCGGGCCGACGGCGAGGTGACCCTCGACTATGTGCAGATGGCCAACGCGGCCACGATCACGGCGGTGGGGCTGCGCCGCAACATGTCGGAGCGGGCGGTCGTGATCGCGCTGGCCACCGCTCTTCAGGAGTCCAAGCTCGAGAATCTCGATACCGGTGACCGCGACTCGGTCGGCCTCTTCCAGCAGCGGCCCAGCCAGGGCTGGGGTTCGATCGAGGAGATCAAGGACCCGCGTTACGCGGCCGACCGGTTCTACTCCGCCCTCAAGAAGGTCAAGAACTACCAGAAGATGCGGGTCACCGACGCGGCGCAGAAGGTGCAACGGTCGGCCTATCCCGAGGCCTACGAGAAGTGGGCCGACGAGTCCGCGGTCCTGGCCCGGGCCCTCACCGGCCGCGCGACCGGCGCGGTGGAGTGCAGCGTGCAGGGGTCACCGGTGATCCGCGGGGCGGCGGCCGCCGCGGCGCTGATGGAGGGTCTGCGGCTCGACTGGGGCAAGGGCCTGTCCAATACCGCGGCGGCGAAACAAGCCGCCGGCCTCACCGTCAAGGTCACCAACGCCAGTACGGGCTGGCGATACGCCCACTGGCTGGTCGCGCACGCCTCGGCCACCGGTCTCGAACGGGTACGTTTCGGCGACCTGGAGTGGCACGCGCCCGACGGTAAGTGGCAGGCGGTGACCGCGGACGGTGGGATCGGGACCGGCCGGGTGGTCGCCGAAGTCTTCGACTGACTTCCAGTTTCGACTCCGCCCCGAAAGTTTCGGGGGTAGCAATCGGTTGCTCAGGGTGATGACGAGCGCTTTGGGTACGCAGTTGCGTTGCGTATATGCCGACGTGGACAGACAGCAACTGCCCTGGTACTAAGTAGGACGTGTCGAGGGCGATCGAATGGATTTTCCTGGGTGCCGGCAGTTGCACGGCGATCATCGTGGGTTTGCGATGGCACCGTCCTGCCCGCATCGGTCCGTGGCTGCTGCTGGCGGGCGCAATTGCCGCGTTGGCGGTCGGTGATGTCTTCTATGCGTTCTCCGAGATGTCCGCCGCCACCGGCTTCTACCTGACGAACTTCGTGCTGGTGGCGCTGGCGCTGATGCGGCTCACCCAGGGCGGCTCGGTCCTCGTCGACCGCGCCCGCCTGATCGACCTGCTCGCCTTCGCCTGCGCGGGCCTGCTGGTCGTCTGGGTCTTCATCATCGCCGACAACGGGCCGCTGGGCCGCATCTCGCCCTCCGACGTGATCGGCTGCCTGCTGCTGATCGGCGTCGCGCTGCGCCTCAATCTCGCGACCGGCCGCAACGCCTCGGCCATCCTCCTGCTGATCGGCTCGCTCGGCCTGCTCGCCAGCGACATCCTCTTCCCGCTCCTGCAGTCGAAGGCCTCCGAGACAGGCTTCCGCATCCTCTACCTCGCGTGGGGGCTGGCCGCCCTGCACCCGTCGATGGTGCGCCTGACCCAGCCGATGCCTCCGCGCACGACGAAGTGGCGCGGTCACTGGGCGGCCCTGCTGGGAGCCGCGGTGGCGACCCCGCCGATCGTCCTGCTGATCGAGGCGCTGGACCACACGGTCCGCGACGGCGTCCCGATCGCCATCGCCTGCGGCATCACCTTGACCTTGGCGATCACCAGGCTGGCCGACTCGGTCACGCTCAGCACCCAGGCCCTCGCCCGCGAGCGCGGGTTGCGACACGCCAGCGCCGACCTGGTGTCGGCAGCCGACATCGATGCCGTCGACAAGGCCGTACGTGCCGGGGTCGCGGCCCTGGTGCCGCACGACGCCCTTCGCCGCGTCGTCTTCGCGCCCGACGATCGTCGGCTCGCCGCCGTGCAACTCCCACCCGCGCCGCCGAACCGTCGGCCTCGAAGCTGGTGGGCCGACGCCCCCGTGATTTCCGCCACGATCACCGGGCCGCCCAGCGCCGACGAGCCCACACCGAATGTGACGGACGCTGCTGCTGACGGCGCCGCCGTGGGCGTGGGCGGGCGTCTTCGCCGGCTCGCCCTGCTGGGCCGGGCCGGGCGGTCCCGCCACCTCGTCCGATCCGGACGGATCAGAGATTGGGGCGCGGCTGTCCGATTCGGAGGTTTTGGCCGGTGGAACACTTCCGGACAGGCCAAGCGTCGGAGCGGTGCTGACAGTTCGGCCGGCGCGCGCGTCGAAGAGACCACGCTGGTGTGCCCACTGTGGCTCGAGCCGCTGGCGGTGGCCCGGCCCAGCGGCGGCGCGCTGGTTCTGACCGGGCGCCGTGAGGCCCTCACCTCGGCCCACGACGCCCTCGAGGTGCTCGCCGGGCAGGCCGCGCTGGCCCTCGACCGCATCAGCCTCGTCGAGGCGGTGGGTCGCCGGGACAGCGACCTCTACCTGCGCGCGGTCATCAGCAACACCGCCGACCTGATGCTGGTTCTCGACGAGGACCAGCGCATCCGCTACGCGAGCCCGGCCCTGCAAGACCTGATGGGCGACGACAAGCTCTCCCCGCTGGCCACGCTGGAAGACCTGGTCCACCCTGACGACCGCGGACAGGTCCGCCGGGCGTTCGCGGCCGGCGGGGACGGCACGATGTTCTGTGCCCTGCGCCGCCCCGACCTCAGCCAGACCCTGGTCGAGGCCACCTACCGCGACCTGCGCGAGGATCGGCTGGTCCAGGGCTTCGTGGTCACCATGCACAACGTGACCGACGCCCAGGAGGCGATCGACCGCCTGCCCCACCGTGACAACCTGGACGAGCTTCCGGCCTGGATCAACCGCCGGAGCGCCCAGCACAAATTCCGCTACTGACCCCCGCCGCGGCCCTCGACGGGAGCAGCGATCTGTACGCCCCGCCCCGCCACGACATCCGCTTTTGATTTTGTTCTTCTTTTATGGCGCAGCCGTTCCGACTATGGCGCAGCCGTTCCGACGCATTTGCGGGCTTCCGGGAACGGCGAAACGCCGGACCAAGAATGGTCCGGCGTTTCGTATGAGCGATCGTCGATCGCGTGCCGTTATCGGTTGATGCGACGACGGCTGCCGTAGCCGGCAACCAGAGCCACACCGACCGCGGCCAGCACGACCTGGAACAGGAACTCGATCCAGTCGAAGCCCTTGGTGTCGGCGACGCCGGTCGCCCGGGCCAGCACAGTGCCCAGCAGCGCGGCGACGACACCGATGACCAGCGTCAGCCAGATCGGGATGTTCTGCTTGCCCGGTACGACCAGGCGGCCCAGGGCGCCGATGATGAGACCGACGATGATTGCGGTGATGATGCCGGTGACCGTCATGGGGGGTTCCTCCTCGGGGTGGAGCATTTGTTGCGTCCGTCGAACCCCAGAGTTCCCGAGGGGTCAGAAAACCAAACCGACTTATTTCTTGTTCGCTCCCTTGGGGTCCGGAGCATCGGATGTCGACAGGGCGGCGATGAACGCTTCCTGCGGTACCTCGACCCGGCCGACCATCTTCATCCGCTTCTTGCCTTCCTTCTGCTTCTCGAGCAGCTTGCGCTTCCGGCTGATGTCACCGCCGTAGCACTTGGCCAGCACGTCCTTGCGGATCGCGCGGATGCTCTCGCGGGCGATGATCCGGCTGCCGATGGCCGCCTGGATGGGCACCTCGAACTGCTGCCGCGGGATGAGTTTCTGCAGCTTGGAGGCCATCGTGACGCCATAGGCGTACGCCTTGTCCTTGTGCACGATCGCACTGAACGCGTCGACCGGCTCGTGGTGCAGCAGGATGTCGACCTTGACCAGGTCGGCCGCCTGCTCGCCGGAGGGCTCGTAGTCGAGCGAGGCGTAGCCCTTGGTCTTGCTCTTGAGCTGGTCGAAGAAGTCGAAGATGATCTCGGCGAGGGGCAGCATGTAGCGGAGTTCGACCCGCTCGGCCGAGAGGTATTCCATGCCGAGGAGGTTGCCACGGCGGCTCTGGCACAGCTCCATGACGGCGCCGACGTATTCGTTCGGCACCAGCACCGTCGCGCGCACGACCGGCTCGAAGATCTCGGAGATCTTGCCGTTCGGGAACTCGCTCGGGTTGGTGACGACCCTCTCGTCCGCGTCCTCCGTGACGACCCGATAGACCACGTTGGGTGCGGTCGAGATCAGGTCGAGGTTGAACTCGCGCTCCAGCCGCTCACCGATGATCTCCAGGTGCAGCAGGCCGAGGTAGCCGACGCGGAAGCCGAAGCCGAGCGCCGCGGACGTCTCGGGCTCGTAGGTCAGGGCGGCGTCGTTGAGCTTGAGCTTGTCGAGCGCGTCGCGCAGCGCCGGATAGTCGGAGCCGTCGATCGGGTAGAGGCCCGAATAGACCATCGGCTTCGGGTCCTTGTAACCGCCGAGAGCCTCCTTGGCCGGGCGGTTGTTCCCGGTCACGGTGTCGCCGACCCGGGACTGGCGGACGTCCTTCACGCCCGTGATCAGGTAGCCGACCTCGCCGACGCCGAGCGCGCCGGCCTTCTCCATCTCGGGTGAGACCACGCCCAGCTCGAGCAACTCGTGCACGGCGCCGGTGGACATCATCTTGATGCGGTCGCGCGCCTCGATGCGGCCGTCGATCACCCTGACATAGGTCACCACGCCGCGATAGACGTCGTAGACCGAGTCGAAGATCATCGCCCGGGCCGGACCGCTGGCGTCGCCGACCGGGGCCGGGAACTGCCGGACGATCTCGTCGAGCAGGTGTTGGACGCCGACCCCGGTCTTACCGGAGACTCGCAGCACGTCGTCGGTGTCACAGCCGATCAGCTTGGCGAGCTCCTCGGCGTACTTCTCGGGCTGCGCGGCCGGCAGGTCGATCTTGTTGAGCACCGGGATGACGTGCAGGTCGTTCTCCATCGCCAGGTACAGGTTGGCGAGGGTCTGCGCCTCGATGCCCTGCGCGGCGTCGACCAGCAGGACGGCACCCTCACAGGCGGCGAGCGAGCGGGAGACTTCGTACGTGAAGTCGACGTGCCCCGGAGTGTCGATCATGTTGAGGACCGCGGTCTGGCCCTGCTGGCCGCCGTCGCGCACCGTCCAGGGCATGCGGACGGCCTGCGACTTGATGGTGATGCCGCGTTCGCGTTCGATGTCCATCCGGTCGAGGTACTGAGCACGCATCTGACGCGGGTCGACCACCCCGGTAATCTGCAGCATGCGGTCAGCCAGCGTCGACTTGCCGTGGTCGATGTGGGCGATGATGCAGAAGTTGCGGATACGGCCGGGATCGGTCGCACCGATCACGTTCACGCCGGGGTCGAGCGGTCCAGGCACGATCTTCCGTTCTTCTCAATCAGCTGTGCGCCGACGAGCCGTCGGCCGGTTCTATCGTCCCACGTCCGCGTGGGAGCCCCACTCACGGCCGCGCAAGCCCGCGCTCGGCCGTGTGCGAGGCTCGGCCCACGCCCACCCTCAGACTCGCTCCATCGGCGCGTGCGGAAGCGGTGGCAGTTCCGCGGTGATGGCGTCGCCCGGCCGGACGGCACCACCGCGCAGCACGACCGTCATCACTCCGGCCTTGCGCACGACATTGCCGTCCTCGTCGTGGCCGATCACTTCCCGCAGGAGCCCCGGCCGGAATCCGTTGATCTGCGCACACGGGTTCCGGAGCCCGGCCACCACCAGCGCCGGCCGCGGGTCAGTCCCCCACTCCCGCTCGACGGCCGCCTCGCGGGCGGCGGCGGCCTCGCGGGCGGCGGCGGCCCGCACCGCGGCCGCGGCCCGGGCGGTCGGCTCGTCCAGCGTCGCCGCCTCCGCGGCCGCCAGAACTCCCGCCAGCACACCGTCAACACTCGCCGCTCCTGCGGCGCTTGCCGTCCCTGCCAGGGTTGCCGCCTCTGCCAGGGCTTTCCCCTCCGCTCCTGTCGCGGCCTCCGCTCTTGCCGGGGCCTCCGCTCCTGTCGCGGCCTCCGCTCTTGCCGGGGCCTCCGCTCTTGCCGGGGCCTCCGCTCTTGCCGGGGCCGGCGTCGCGGCCGGGGCCGGGGTGCCGCCGCTTGTCGGCGGACCGAACCGCAGGATCGTCCCCACCGGCAGGGCGAGCAGGTCGATCCCGCTGGTCGTCAGATTCTCGCCCAGATCGCCCGGCTGGACCTCGTAGCCTTTCCGCGCCACCTCCGCGAACAACTCCTGGTGTATCAGGTGCACCTGCCGCAGGTTCGGCTGGGTCGGATCGGCCCGCACTCGCGACTGGTGCCGGACGTGGACCCCCGCATGCGAGTCCCCCTCGACGCCGATCCCGGCCACCAGTACGATCTCGTCGCGCGTCGGCTTGGTGAACGAGTAGACGCCGTTACGGCTGACTGAGGCCACTGCCCCACGCTGGATCTCCATGCCCGAAGTCTCGCGGAACCGGACCCTCATGTTCGACCACGTTCTCACCTACCGGCCAGGCCGCCTCGCGGTCTCGGTCGACCCGGCTCGAGGCGACCGAGTGGATCACTCCGGTTCGGCGAGGAACAGCTCGGACAGCTTGGGCAAGCGGCGCTGCATCTCCTCCTCGTTGTCGAAATCCCACAGCTCGGCCGCCGCGGGACGGGTCACCGGACGGTCACCCGCCGGCAGGTCCGCACCGGTGGCCTGCGCATAAGCCTCCGCCGCGATGGACAGGACCTCTTCGGCCTCGAACACCGCGCCGCTCTCGGCGGCCGAGCGCACCACCGCCACGTCGGCCAGCGAATCGGGCGATTTGACCGACCGGGCCACCGCGTCTCGGCCGTGCCCGATCAGCCAGCCCCGGAAGCCGTCGAAACCGTCCTCGGAGCAGCCGCCGTTGATCAGATAGGCCGCCGCCCACAGGTCCTGCGTGCCGGAGGCGACCATGACCTTGTCGAGATGCCGACCCCAGGCCACGATCTCTTCCGGATCGCGGGCGGCCAGGTCGGCCACGGCGCGTTTCGCCACGTCGGCGGGGGAGGCGGGCCGATCGGCGGTCGCCCGGTCGATGACCGCCCAGAAATCGTCGGTTCTCATGGCGTGAATCCTGCCAGGGGGGTACGACAAAACCCGGCAGGGCAGGATGGAGCGGTGCGAATGATTTCGCTCCCCGACGTGCCCTACGGCTCCACAGCCGTCCGCCCCGACTGGTCCGACCTGCCGGAAGGCCTGCGGCAAGCCATCTCGTCGCGCCTCGGCGCACCGATCGTCTCCGCGCGTACTGCCGGCGGCGGCTTCACCAGGGCTTTTGCCGCGATCGTGACCACGTCGGCCGGCCTGACCGGGTTCGTCAAGGCCGCACCCCGACAAGATCCCACCGCCGACTGGTACGCCCGTGAGGCGTCGATCACGGCACGGCTGCCCCCGCGGGTGGCCGCTCCGCGCCCGCTCTGGACGATGGTCGATTCGGGCTATTTCGCGCTGTGCCTCGAGCTCGTGGACGGCCACGTGCCGGCCCTGCCGTGGTCGCCGCCCGAGTTGGACGCAGCTCTGTCGGCCTGGTCGACTGCGGCGGCGGCCCTCGCCACGCCACACCACGAACTTCTCGACGTCGGTGTGCCGGCCCTGCCCGACATCCTGCGCACCGAGATGTCCTGGTGGTCCGAGATCGCCGCGGGCCGCGAGCCGATGCCCCGCACGGCGCACGGCACGGTGGCGCCGACCCGGCTGGCGCATCTGGCCCGGCTCGAGCAGGCAGTGCCCGACCTGGTGGCCGGCGGCGCCCTGATGCACGGCGACCTGCGGGTCGACAACGTTCTCATCGACAGCAGCGGCCGGGCCCACCTGTGCGACTGGACCTGGCCGTGCCTGGGCGCCCCCTGGTTCGACACGGTGACGCTGCTGGTCACCGCGTTCGCCTCCGGACTCGACGCGGACGCGTACCTCTCGGGTTGGGGCGCCCCGGCCGAAGGCGTCGACGGCGCACTGGCCGCGCTGGCCGGATATTGGCTGGTGCGAGCGGACGGCGGCCCGAGCAGCGCGTCCCCGCACAGCCGCCAGCACCAGCGCTTCAGCGGGGAGCAGGCACTGGCTTGGCTGGCCCATCGCCGAGGCTGGTAGCAGGGCGCTGACCGCACCCTTTTTGGCGGCTCGCCCCGGTGCTGGTAATCTGATTCATCGCGTGTGGTGACGCGCTCCTGTCTGCTGTTCCGACCGGCATTTGCATCAACCGGCATCTGTTGTTGGATCGGCGTCAGTTGCGCACATCGTGCTGAGACCATTTCCGAACACCTAGTCAGGACAAGGCTGTCGCGTGGCGAACATCAAGTCCCAGATCAAGCGCAACCGGCAGAACGAGAAGGCCCGGCTGCGCAACAAGTCGGTCAAGTCGTCGCTGAAGACCGTGATCCGCAAGCTCAATGAGGCGAGCGAGGCCGGCGACACGCAGACCGCGACGACGCTGCTGCGTGACGCCTCCCGTCAGCTGGACAAGGCTGTCAGCAAGGGCGTCATCCACAAGAACCAGGCGGCGAACCGCAAGTCGGCGATCGCCAAGCGCATCACCGCACTCTCCGCCTGATCTCTCGTTCTTCGCTGGTCCCGCCTCGCGTGACGGCCGGTATCGCCGTCGCTCCCGCCCAGCGTGGAGCGGGGCGTTCATCGACCAGAAATCCGGGCACCGCCGGACTTTGAGTCCGCAGCGGTGCCCGGATTATTTTGCGTGCCTCGTGCGTGCGCCGCCCACAAACGACCCCACGGCTGACGCGTAGGCTGCCCTCACCTGTCGACCCTCACCTGTCGACGCGGGCTCGCCGCTAGGTCCTCAGCCCCTACCCTCAGCCCCGCAAACCCTTCGGCCGCCTGGGTCCTGACCTCAGCAGGTTGACCTATTCGTAGCGGCGCGACGCGGACTGGCGGATCCACTGTTGCTGCGCCTCGGCGGCCTCGACCCACGGTCGCTTGATCACGCCCCCAGGCCCGCGGTCGATCACACCGGGCAGGCGAGTGGTCGTGTCCTCGCCCAGGCTGGCCGACGACACACTGTCAGATCCGCCGCCGGTGGCTTCGCCCACCCGTCCCGCCGGCCGTGGCGGCGACGCGTGCTCGGGGAACGACACGCCGGGAAGCGAGGCGGCCGAACGAGCTGCCGCGCCGAGGCCATAGCTCGGCGCCGGACCCCCGGGGGCCGGCGGTTTCAGGGAGCCGGCGATCGCGTCGTTGAGCTTGACCATGATGGCGACCGTGGCCGGCAGCACGAGCACGCCCCACCAGCTCACCAGTTCGGCCAGGGCGAGGAGGATGCCGAGCGCGACCGCGCCCTCGAGGAAGACGAAGCAGAGGAACCCACTGGGCGTCAGGAACTTGAGGCGCAGCATGCGGGCGTAAAGCGGGCGGTGCACGGCGAGTTCCCCCAACGCGTCGGGGTGGCTCATCGGACAGCACCCGAACGACGGGCCGCGGCCACGGCGAAGACGGCCTGCTCCAGGGCGTAGGCACGGTCTTCCGCGCCGCCCTTGACCGCCGCGTTGCACACAGCGGCCGCGCGCATGGCGTCGACCAGCCCCTCCGGGGTCCAGCCGCGGCTGCGCTCCTGGGCGCGCTGGATCTTCCAGGCGGGCATGCCGAGCGAGCTGGCCATCTGGTACGGATTTCCGCGCCCCGCCGAAGCCACCTTGGCCACCGTGCGCACGCCGTCGGCGATGGCATCGGCGATCGGCACCGGGTCGACGCCGACGTGTAGCGCCCACCGCAGCGCCTCGATCGCTCCCGGCACGTCGCCGATCATCACCGCGTCGGCCACCGTGAAGCCGCTGACCTCGGCCCGCCCCCGGTAGTAGCGGGCGACGACCGCCTCGGTGATCTTGCCGTCGGTGTCGGCGAGCAACTGCGAGCAGGCTGCCGCGATCTCTCGCAGGTCGTTGCCGACGGAAGCCAGCAGCGCGGCCGCGGACGCCTCGTCGCACTTGCCCCCGTTACGCCGGAACTCGTCCCGCACGAACGCCATCCGCTCGCGGTCGCCCTTGAGCTTCGCGGCGGGCACGACAGTGGCACCGGCCGCGCGCAGCCCGTCGGCCAGGGCCTTACCTTTGGCCCCACCGAGGTGGGTGACGATCAGCGTGACCTCGGGGTCGGGGTTCTTCGCGTAGGCCAGCAGGGCGGCGATGAGGTCTTTGCGGGCGTCCTGCCCGCTGCGGATCACGAGAACACGCCGACCGCCGAAGAGTGACGGGCTCAGCATCTCGGCGACCTCACCGCCGGCGAGCGCACCCGCCTCGTACTCCCGGATGTCGGCGCCGGGTTCCTCAGCCCGCGCCGCCTCGACCGCGGCGGTGACCGCACGGGCGGCGAGCAACTCCTCGTCACCTTGGACGAGCAGCAACGGGTCGGCGGGTGCGGTGTTCACGCTCAATATCGTTGCACGAGGGGCTGACATTGCCGCGGACCTCACTCCTTAGCGCAGACCAGTGGATCAGGGAATGCGAAAGCAGACATATCGGCGCCCGGCCATGTCACGCGGCCGCCGTCCGAGGCTCGATCAGGCGGGCTGTCTCCTCGACCGGACGACCTGACCCCGATCAGCCATCGATCCCCATCTTCTGCCACAAGTCATACCTGAACGGACGACCCCGGGCGTGTCGGCAACTCGGCAGGCAACATCGACCCGACCCACGCGTCCACCCGCCCCCCGCGATGCACAAGCCGTTGCCGAAGGGTCGCCTCGACCAGTACCCGACCTGCCCAGCCCCTGACCTACCCAGCCCCTGACCTGTCCAGTCCCAGCCCCATCCGTCCGAGCCGAACCGGCCCGTCCGCGAACGCGGTGACCGGCGCGGCGGTCTCGATGACGAACTCGGCGCGGATGCCGGCGTCCCACCCCGCCACGGCCATCTCCCGGACGAAGTACTCGGCGTCACTGAGCTGATACGGATGCGGGATCTGCACGTACTTCTGCACCCGGGGATCGAGCGAGACCCCGTACACCCAAGGGATGTCGGCCTCCTCGAACGGCCGCAGGCGGAGCTCGCCGACCGTGATCGTCTCTCGCTGCATCCCGGCATTCTCCGTCAGGGCGCCGGCGGATCGCCGCGAGCGACCACGGCCAGACCCCGGTCGGAGGCCACCGCGGCGAGGTCACCCGATTGATCCGTACGCAGAACCCGTGCGCCACCCCGCGCCAGACGCGCCAGAAGCGGCGCGTTCGGATGCCCGTAGTCATTGCCGAGACCGACCGAGACCAGGGCCACGGACGGGCGAATCTCGTCGAGGAAGCGCGGCGACTGGTAACTCGACCCGTGGTGCGGCACCTTCAGCACATCGGCCTGGAGAGCGTCGGCACCCAGCCGGTCAAGCATGCCCTCCTGTTCCTCCGTCTCCGCGTCACCGGGCAGCAGCACCGTCCGGCCCTCCACCTCGGCCCGCAACACCAGCGAGTTGTTGTTGGGATCCGAGTTCGTGCCGTGCAGCGGGTCCACCGGTCCGAGCACTGTCAACCGCAGACCCCCGATCGCGTACGCCCATCCGGGCCCCACCGAGTGCATCGGCACCCGCCCCGCGGCGGAAGCGACCGCCGCTCGCCCTGCCGGAGGCTCCGGCCAGTCAGGTCCGACGACTGCGCCCACGTCCCGCCCCCGGAACACTCCGGTGACACCGCCGATGTGGTCGACGTGGAAGTGGCTCACCACGAGGAGCACGACCTGACGTACTCCGAGGCGGCGCAGGCAGCGGTCGACGGCGTTCGGCTCGGGCCCGGCGTCGACGACGGCCGCGCGCCCCGCCCCGGCCGGCAGGACGATCGCGTCCCCCTGCCCGACCGCGCACGCGACCACGACCCAGCCGGGCGGCGGCCAGCCCGAGGCGAGCAGCCGGATGGGCAGGGCACCGAGCACTCCCCCGAGCGCCACCACCGTGACCAGCTTGCGGATCAGCGGCCGACGCGTGGCGACCAGCAACCCGACCGTGAGCACCGCGAGCAGCAGGGCACCGGTGATCCCGCTCGGCCACGGCAATGCCCCGGCCGGAATCCGCGCGCCGTGGCTCGCCACCAGCACCAGCCACTGCGCCGGCCAGTGCCCGAGCCACGCCGCGAACTCGGCGCCCGCGGGCCAGATCGGCGAGATCAGCGCCGCGGTGACCCCGAGCAGGGTGGCCGGCGCGATCGCCGGGACGGCAAGCAGATTCGCCGGAATGGCCACGATGCTGATCGTGCCCGACAGCCCCGCGACGACGGGACCGCAGGCCACCTGCGCCGCCGCGGGGACGGCAAGCGCCTCGGCCAGCCCCGCCGGACAACCGCGGCGGCGCAGCCCGTCCCGCCAGACCGGTGCGAGCAGCAGCAGACCCGAGGTGGCCAGCACGGACAGCGCAAAGCCGGCATCCGACGCCAGTTCCGGGTCGATCACGATCAGCACGGCCACGCCCGCCGCGAGCGCCGGCAGGGCCGCCCGCCGCCGGCCCGAGGCCAGCCCGATCAGACCGATGGCCCCCATCGCAGCGGCTCGCACCACACTGGGTGAGGGCCGGGCCAGAATGACGAACCCGACGAGCGCCACAGCACAGAGCAGCGCCGTGACCACGGGCCCGGCCCGAGTCCGCCGCACGGCGAAGAGCACCACCCCCAGCACGATGGCCACGTTCGCGCCCGATACGGCGTTGAGGTGAGTCATGCCGGTCGTCCGGAAGTCCTCCTCCAGCGCCGGATCGAGCTGACTCGTGTCACCGACGACCAGCCCCGGAAGCAGCCCGCCGGGCAGGGCCGGCAACGGTCCGCAAGCACGCTGAAGCCCAGCCCGCAGCACTCCCGCGGCCCGCTGCGCCCACGACGGCCGGCCGACCGGCGTCGGCGGCTGCCGCACGGACACGACCACGGCCCGCAGATCCCCGCCACGCGGCGACATCAGCTTTCCCGTGGCCGTCACCCGTTGCCCCGGCAGCAGCCCGCGCCACCCCGGATCGCTGCCCAGCACCAACGCGCGCGCCGACAACCGCAGGGTCGCCGCATCCTCGGCCCGTACCGCTTCAAGATCGACCGCCACGAGGTAGGTGGGCGGCCTTCCCGCGGACCCGCGCGCGGCCGACGGATCGTCCCGTACGACCATCTCCGTCCACACCGGATCACCGGCCCGCGCCAGCTCGACAAGCTCCCCCGCCTCGCGAACGCTCACCCGAGCCCCCGTAGCCACCGCCCCACAGACCACTCCGAGAAGAACCGCGAGAACCACCCACCGTCCGGCCCACCACCAGCGATCGGCCGCTCCGCGCCGCATCAGCCCGACCACCAGGACGGCCAGAGCCCCCGCGCCCGCTCCGAGCAGCAGGCCTGACCAAGCGGAAAGGTAGAGGGCGGCCAGCGCCGCCATCCACACCGCGACGGCGAACCCCGCCAGCCGGAGATCAACAACCCCCGCGAACGATCGGCCACGCCCGCGGTCGCCGTCACCGGCTCGGCCGCCGTCAGCGCGCGGGTCGCCGTCAGCGCGCGGGTCGCCGTCAGCGCGCCGCTGCGGAGGGGTGGAGTGGCGAGTGCCCTCTCCGAGGCGAGGTCCGGCCGCCGGGCGTCGGTGGCTCATACCGTCACCAGGTCTTTGAGCTGCTCGTAGCGGGCGTCGCCGATGCCGTCGACCTTGCGGAGGTCACCGACCGCCCGGAAGCCGCCTTGAGCGTCCCGCGCGTCGAGGATCCGCTGGGCCAGCACCGGTCCGACGCCGGGCAGGGAATCCAGGTCGGCGAGGGTCGCGGTGTTCAGGTTGACCGGGTTGCCGACGCCAGGTGTTCCGGCGGCGGGACCGGCCGGGCCGGTGGGCGGGGCCGCCCCGGGGGGAGGCATGACGCCGACCATGATGAGCTCGCCGTCCACGACCTTGCGGGCGAGATTGAGGACGGCCACGTCCACGCCGGGCTCGGCGCCGCCCGCGGCGGTCAGGGCATCCGCGACCCGGGCGCCGGGTGCGAGGCGGACGAGGCCAGGCTTGCGGACCTTCCCCCCGACCGCGACGACCACCTCGGCGGCGGCGGAACCCTGGGCGGTGACCGGCTGTCCAGGCTGAGAGCCGGGCTCGGTAACGGTGGTGGTCACCGGTGGCGGAGCTACCGGATCGACCCGCGGCCGCGAGCGCCACGCCAGGACAGCCGCGATCAGGATCACCACAGCGGCGACCGTCGCGAGAACGCGCACGCCACGCCGCCCCGGGTCGAAGGCCGCCAGCCCGAACCGACGCCCCCCGTCACCCGCCCCGCCGAAAGCACCCGCTCCCGTGAGACGCGACGGCTCTTCCGACGTGGTCGACGAGGTCGACGAGGTCAAGGCGAAGCGATCTGCGGCCGGCTCGAACGTGTAGCTCTCCGAAGGCGGCCAGGCCGAGTACGGATCGTCACCCTGATCAGCCGCGGAACGCTCAACAGGCGCACCGACTGCCGCGAGCTCAGCGGACGGATCCACCGAGGAGCACTCGCCTGCGGGAACCGTAGCCACACTGCCAGGTGGGCGGTTGGCGGCGGCCAAGTCCCCGTCCTCCGGCAGCGTCCAGTCAGGCCGCGGCAGCCGGCGCCTGCGCTGTGTGGCGGAACCGACGCCCGCGGGCCGGGCGGCAAAGGGCTCCGCGGCGGACATCAACTCAGCCGGATGAGAATTGCCAAGATCACCACTCCCGACGACGGAATGCGAGCCGGTAGCCGACCGCAAAGCGGCGATGGACCGCAGGGCCGCCACCGCAACCGACGCGGGCGCCGCCGGCGACGCGGCTACGGAAACCATTGCCGGCGCGGCCGGCAACGCACCCACGCCAGCCGACGCCGGTGCAGCCGGCGACACACCCATCCCGGGCAGCGTCGGAGCGGACAGGATCGGAGCAGGCAGCGCCGCAGCAGGCAGCGGGCTGCTGGACGCGGCCGACGCGGAGGTCAGGGTGGCCGCGGAGGTCAGGGTGGCCGCGGAGGTCAGGATGGTGTCGGAGGTTGGGGTGGTGTCGGAGGTTGGGGTGGTGTCGGAGGTAGGGGTGGTGTCGGAGGTAGGGGTGGTGTCGGAGGTAGGGGTGGTGTCGGAGGTAGGGGTGGTGTCGGAGGTAGGGGTGGGCGGCCGGAGCGGAGCCGGCGGTGTGGCCCACGGTGTTCCCGGTCGATACCCGTCGGGTCGTTCCGGCGGCGAAGCAGGTGCCTTATCCCGCGCAGGAGGGCTCGTAGCGGGCTCGGGTAGGCAAAATACGGCGCTGGGCGCCGCCTCCAGGTCGACGTCGTCGGGCCAGGCCGGAATGATGTCGGACCATTGCAGCGGCTCACCCACGTCGGCCAAGTCGGCGAACCCCGCGGCATCGGGCACCCCTGGCGGAACCGGGCCAGGCGGGACCAGGCCAGGCGGGGACGCGCCAGGCGGGACCAGGCCAGGCGGGGACGCTCCAGGCGGGGACGCGCCAGGCGGGGACGCGCTGGAACGGACGCCCGGCCACGCAGCGCCAGGTGGGTGAACACCAGAAACGCCGTCGGGTGGGGCCCCGCCGAGACCCTGGCCAGGCGGCGCGGCATAGCCGGGCGGCGCCGGCGGACGTGAGGCGGCCGGTGCCGCCCGGTCGCGTACCGAACCGGCCAGCACCGACCGCAGCCTCTGGGCCACGGCGTCGTCGGGGGACTTCCGCTCTCGCACGGCAGGGACGTTAGGCAAATCAGAACCCCCACGCCGACGCCCTGTGGACAGGGGTGCATTGTGGATAACTCAGCCGTCCGGCAGGGACCTGATATGGAGATAGTGTGACGATTTCGGACACCGCGCTGGTCGCAGCCGTGACGATGCTGCGGGCCGCGGGTTGTGTCTTCGCCGAGGACGAGGCGGCCGTGCTGCGCGAGGCCGCCCCCGACGACGCCACCCTGGCCGTTCTGGTCGACCGTCGCGCGCAGGGCGAGCCGCTCGAACAGGTCGTCGGGTTCGCCGATTTCGCCGGCATCCGCGTACGGCTCAGGCCCGGGGTTTTCGTCCCTCGGGTCCGCAGCGAGCTCCTCGTCGACCTCGCCGCCCGGCGCCGTCCCCACGTCGTGCTCGACCTCTGCTGCGGCTCCGGCGCCCTCGGCCTGGCCGTCCGCCACCGCGTCCCGGACCTCAAGCTTTACGCCGCCGATCTGGACCCGAACGCCACCGCCTGCGCCCGCGACAACGGTGTCGACCAGGTCTACCAGGGCGACCTCTACGACCCGCTCCCCTCATCTCTCCAGGGCCGCGTCGAAGTCCTCCTGGCCAACGTCCCCTACGTCGCCACCGCCCACATCGCCCTGCTGCCCGCCGAAGCCCGTGACCACGAGCCCGACCTGGCTCTGAACGGCGGCGAGGACGGCCTTGATATCTTTCGCCGAGTGGCCGGGAGCGCTCCCAAGTGGCTGGCCGACGACGGTCTGCTGCTCTCGGAGATCACCGAGGCACAGGAACCGGGGGCGCTCGCGGCCGCGGCGAACTCGGGTCTGGACGCCGACGTGATCTACGACGAAGATCTCGAAGCGCGAGTGGTCCGGGCTCGCAAGCGCTGAGACCAGAACCGATCGGAAAGAGGCAACGGGGTGGGCCTGCTGCGAAGGATGGCGCGGGCCAGGCTCGCCTCCCGAGTGATCCGGCGGCTGCGTAAGGCCGGTTTCACCGCCGTCCGCTACGACGCTCGGGCGTTCCAGGTCCGATTCTCCAGAACCGACCACAAAGAACCGGCGGTCCTCGACCTCGCACCCCTCCTGAGCCGCAAAAAGGCTCATATAGACAGCTACATATCAGGCCTCAAGGACCCCATCCCGAAAACCTGGCGCGAGGCTCAGCCCCGGCTCCGCCCGGTCCTCCGCGGTGCCACCCCCGGCACTCCCCTGCGCCGGCCCGTCCTGCCGTACCTCTTCGAATACGTCGTCATCGATCATCCCGAGGCGATGACCTATGTGGCGGACGACCAACCCGAGACCTGGGGCGTCCGTCCGGAGGAGGTCTACGCTGCCGCCCGGGCCAACCTGGAAGGCGCGACGCTGCGCGGCACCCCGACCGAGGTGATCCGCTTCGTGGACAACGGCGACGCCTACTGGACCTCGCACCTGCTCCTCGAGCACTGGCTGGAACTCCTCGCCCCCCAGGTCAGCGGCAGTCCCGTCGCCTTCGCCCCCGAGCGCGGCACCCTCCTGGTCACGGCCACGAGCAGCCCCCATCTCGGCGCGGTCTTCGCCCAGGCCGAGGAGCTCTACGCCCGATCCGCGAGACCCATTACCCCGATGGCGTACGTCGCTGACCCCGACGGTCGCCCAGTCCCCTTCGCCGTCGCCTCCGACGATCCCCTGCACCTCGTCGTCCGACGCGCGGAGTGCATCCTGGCCGTTCAGGAGTACGCGCGCCAGGCCGCCCACCTCACCGAGCCGGCTGCCGAGATCCACCTGGTCGGCGACGACACCACCGGCTGGCACACCCGAGCCGTCTGGGACGAGAGGTCCCTGCTCCCCACGGCCGACGAGGTGCTGATCGGCGAGCGTCTCGTCCCCTGGTCCGACCTGGCCGCGCGCCTGATCCCGGTCGCCGAACTGAACCCGATCAGGTGGACGCTCGGCTAGGACCGGCGGTGCACCACCACGCCGGCCAGCCCGGGCCCGACGTGCGCGGCCACCACGGCCCCGATCTCGGTGATGTAGCAGTCGCGCAGCCGGTCACCCAGCCGCATCGCCACCGCGTCGGCCAACGCCGTCGCCCGGTCGAGTGCCTCCAGATGGTGCACCGCGATGTCCACCTCGCCGGCGCCGGAGGCCTCGACCGCCAGGTCCACGAGCTTCGCGAGCGCCCGCCCCGCCGTGCGCACCTTGTCCTTGACCACGATGCCGCCGTCGACCACGTGCAGGATCGGCTTGACCGACAGGGCCGTGCCGAGCAGCGCCGACGCCGCCCCGATCCGCCCACCGCGGCGCAGGAATTCGAGGGTGTCGACGTAGAAGAGCGTGCTGACCCGCGACGCGTGGTCGACGGCGACCCGGCGTACGGAATCGAGGTCTTGCCCCTCGGACGCCGCGGCGGCCGCGGCGAGGGCGGCGAATCCGAGCCCCATGCCGGTCGTCCCACTGTCGACCACCTCGACCTGTGGTCCGATCTCGAGGGCGGCCAGGGACGCCGCCTCGAAGGTGCCGGAGAGCTGGGCCGAGAGGTGGATCGAGACGATGCCGTCGGCGCCCTCGTCGAGCAGCTTGCGATAGGCCGCCGCGAACTGGGACGGCGCGGGCCGTGAGGTGCTCACCGAGGCGCGACGCCCGCCGAGCGCACGGGCGACCTCGGCGGGCTGGATCTCGAGTCCTTCGAGCCCGTCGGCGCCGTTGATCACCACGGTGAGGGGGACGACGGTCAGCTCATACGAACCGCTGAGTTCGGTGGGTGGGTACGCGGTGGAGTCGGTGACGACCGCGACGGGCATGCGGGCACGGTAGCCGATCGACCTGTGTCCGACTGAGTCAGGCCTTCTCCACCGACACCACGACGAACGGCACGCCCTGCTGGCAGGTCGACATCAGGCCCGGGGAGGACCGCCCGCTGATCTTGACCTTGTTCCCGACCGCCGCGTCGGTGCGCATCGCCGGGTCGTCGAAGATCAGCAGATGGGAGCCGGTGCTGTCGGTCAGGAGCAGGCAGTTGGGCTCGACACCGGCGGTCACTGTGCCAGTGATGATCTGGCCACCGGCGGTCGGGCGCCCGGACGGCGGCTCGCCCACCGGCCCGCTGGTCTTCGCGGTGGGCAGGGGAAGGTCGACCACGTCCGAGGCCGAGGCGGACGGCGTGGGGGCCGGAGCGGCACCGGTGTCGGTCGCATTGCTGGCGCAGCCCGCAGCGAACAGAAGGAGCAGAACGGCAGGAACGGTACGAGTCACCATGATGCTTGGACGGTACCGGATCATCGACGGTTCCTTACGGCCGGTCGCCGCCGCGGCGCACGCGGCAGAAGCCGGTCAGACCGGCGGCGGGACCGGGCGTTCGCTGAACGGCCCGACGTTGTACGCGGCGACCTGCCATCCCCGCTTGCCGTCGAGGATCAGCTCGATCCAGTGGCAGTTCTGCAGGGCCCGCAGGGTACGCAGTTGGTCGAGCGGCCAGCCGAGCAGATGCCCGACGCCCTGGCGCGAGGCCGCGCCGTGGGTCGCGACGACGACCGTGCCACCGGGCGGGGCGAGCGCAACCGCGTCGAGAAGCGCGTCCGACACCCGCTTGCCCAGTTCCTCGAGGCTCTCGACGTCGCCGCCGACCTCTTGCCCCGTCGTCCAGCGGGCATGCTGCTCGGGGAAACGCTCGGCGACCTCGCTCATGGTCAGGCCCTGCCAGGCGCCGAAGTAGCGTTCCCGGAGCCGCTTGTCGTCGCTGATCGGGAGCCCGGTGAGCGCGGCCAGCGCCGCCGCGGTGTCGGCCGCACGCAGCAGATCGCTGGAGACGATCGCGGCGGGTTTCATCCGGGCCAGGATCTCGGCCGCGTCGACAGCCTGCCGGCGGCCCAGCGCGTTGAGCGCCACGTCGGTCTGCCCCTGGACGCGATGACTCGTGTTCCAGTCGGTGTTGCCGTGACGCCAGACGATCAGGCGGGTCACGACGCGTCGGCCTCAACCATGTCGCGGTCGACGAACGGGACGGACGGGCAGTCCTTCCAGAGCTTGTCGAGGGCGTAGAACTCGCGCTCCTCGGCGTGCTGGACGTGGACGACGATGTCGACGTAGTCGAGCAGCACCCACCGGCCCTGGCGCTCGCCCTCGCGCCGCACGGGTTTTGCCTTCTCGGGGAGGTCGAGGAGAGCTTCCTCGATGGCGTCGACGATCGAGGCGACCTGACGCTCGTTGGACGCCGAGGCGATCACGAAGGCGTCGGTGATGTAGAGGTGGTCGCCGACGTCGATGACGACGATGTCCTGCGCCTTCTTGTCGGAGGCGGCCTGCGCGGCCGCCATCGCCAGTTCAAGAGCGCGTTCGGTGACGGGCAAGAGGGTCCCTTCGGTAGACTTCCTGGTCCTTCAAGCCTCTCACACCGGTGTGACATTCCCCGAGCCCCGATAGAGGCCCCGTTTGTTGATGTATTGCACGACACCATCGGGCACCAGATACCACACCGGTTCGCCCGCGGCCACGCGCTCGCGGCAGACCGACGACGAGATCGCCATCGCCGGCACCTCGACCAGCGTGACGGAGTCCTCGGGCAGGTGCTCGTCGGTCAGCTCGAAGCCCGGCCGGGTCACTCCCACGAAGTGCGCCAGCGACAGCATCTCGATGGCGTTCTTCCAGCTCAGGATGCGGCTGAGCGCGTCCGCCCCGGTGATGAAGAACAGCGAGGCGTCGGCGCCGAACACGGCTCGCATGTCACGCAGGGTGTCGATGGTGTAGGTCGGGCCGTCGCGGTCGATGTCGGCCCGGCTGACGTGGAACCGCGGGTTCGAGGCGGTGGCGATGACCGTCATCAGATAGCGGTCCTCGGCGGGCGAGACCCGGCCCTTCTCGTACGGCTGACCGGTGGGCACGAAGACGACCTCGTCCAGGTCGAAGCGGGCCTGCACCTCACTGGCGGCAACCAGGTGACCGTGGTGGACGGGATCGAACGTTCCACCCATGAGCCCTATCCGCCTACCTGACATCAGAGAAATATAGGCGTCATTCCGATCACGGGCGGCGCTCGGGGTGCTCCGCTGGAGATCAACCATCGAGCCGTTTCCGTACGGCGATCAGAAGGTCGTTCGCGGTGAAGGGCTTCTCCAGCAGCGCCACGCCGGGGTCAAGAGTTCCCTGCGAGTGCAGTACGGGCTGGGCGTACCCGGACATGAAGAGCACCCGCGTGCCGGGCCGGACGACCACCAGCCGCTCGGCGAGGTCCTTACCCAGCATCCCGGGCATCACCACGTCGCTCAGCAGCAGGTCGATCTCACCGTCATGACGGGCCACCAGAGCCAGCGCCGCCGCACCACCCTCGGCCGAGAGCACGCGATAGCCGGCGCCGGAGAGGATCCGCCCCGCCACGTCGCGCAGCGCCGCCTCGTCCTCGACCACCAGCAACGTCTCACCCTGCCCGTCGATCCGCACGGGCTCGGCCGGGGCCGCGTCGACGTCGACGTCGACCCGCGCGGCGGCCGGCAGCAGCACGGTGACCGTGGTGCCCAGGCCGGGCTCGGACGCGATGCTCACCTCGCCGTCGGCCTGGGTCGCGATGCCGTAGACGGTGGCCAGCCCGAGCCCGGTGCCCTCGCCGCTGGCCTTGGTAGTGAAAAACGGCTCGAAGGCCCGCTCGACCACCGCCGCCGTCATGCCCTGGCCGGAGTCGCTGACCCGCAGCCGCACCCGCTCGTCGTGGCTGCTCGTGTCGATGACGAGATTGCCGCCCGAGGGCATCGCCTCGCGCGCGTTCAGTGCCAGGTTGACCAGCAGCTGATCGATCTGGGCGGGGTCGCAGACGACCGGCGGCAGGTCCTGGCCCGGCCGCAGGATCAGGGTCACACCGTCACCGATCGAGCGGCGCAGCATCGCCTCGGCCCCGAAGATCAACTGGTTGAGGTCGATCACCTCGGGGCGGACGACCTCGCGGCGGGCGAAGGCGAGCAGCCGGTGGGTGAGGTCGGTGCCGCGCTCCCCCGCCTTGATCACCTGGCGCGCGTCGGCGGCCATCATCGCGATGTCCGGCTCGGCCGACTCGGCCTCCTCGACGACGAAGCTCGCGTAGTTGACGATCACGCCGAGCATGTTGTTGAAGTCGTGGGCGATCCCGCCGGCTAGTTGGCCCAGGCTCTCCAGCCGCTGGTTGCGGTGCGCCTGGGCCTCGTCGCGCAGCTGAGCCTTCTCCTGCTCGGCCCGGGACCGCTCGCTGAGATCACGCACCACTGCCACCGCGACCCGGCCCTGTGCCGTGTCCACGAGCGCGACGGACGACTCGATCAGGACCTCCGAGCCGTCCGCCCGCCGGATCGTGGTGACGACCGCCCCGAGCGGGCCGGGCCGGGCGTCCTGGATGCGGCGGCGGCGTTCCGGCAGCATCATCCGGGAGTCGTCGGTCAGCAGCTGCTCGATCTCCAGCCCGACCAGCTCGTCCCGCGATCGTCCGTACAGCTGCTCGGCCCGCTCGTTGACCAACAGGATCCGGTTGTCCTTGAATACCAGGATCGCGTCCGGGGCGGCCTGCAGCAGCCCCGCAGCCAACTCCTCGGACCACTCCACAACTGCACCGTATCGGTCGAAGCTGAGCCTAAAGGTCAAAAGCGCGCAGCCAGCGCCCGGCGAAGATCGTCGTCGGCGTCCCCGACCACGCGCCGCAGGATCGGGTCGAGACCGTCGTCCGCGAGCAGGTCACCGGCGAGGCGCCGGGTCTCCGGCTCGACTACCACGTCCGGATAGGCCGCCGTGGCCGTCCGCTCGGCGCTCATGCCGCTGCGCATCCGCATCATCTGTGGCATCTCGGCGAAGTAGCGCGGCACGTACGGCCGGATCAGGTCGATCTGCTCGGGCTGCCAAAAGCCGGACGCGGTCATCTCGACCAGACGGTTGGAGAGCGACCCGTCCCCGATGATCGCGGCCCACGCAGCCGCCTTGGCCTCGGCGTCCGGGCGCGCGGCACGGCAGCGGGCGGCCCACTGCTCACCGGTGGCACTGCGGTCGCGTTCGAACTCGGCGTCGATCACATCAGTGCCGGCCGCGCCGAGGACCGCGAGCCGATAGACGATCAGCCAGCGCAGGTCGGCGTCGACGGGCAGTCCGTCGGGGACGTCCCGGCCCGCCAGCCAGCCCTGCAGGCGAGTCGCGTCGACGGTGGCGCTGATCAGACCGCGAGCCGCGGCGAGTTGACGTGATCCGCCCGGCTCGGCGACGGCGAGCAGTCGGTCGGTGGCCTGCGCGACCAGGTCGAGGGCGGCCGGCCGGGTCTCCGGAGTGGAATAACGGTCGACCAGGCTGCGGGTGGCCCGCAGCACATCCTCGACGATCACGACCTCGGACTCCGCCGGCAGCGCGGCCAGCACCAGCGTGACCAGTTCGGCCACCGGACGCTCGCCGTCGACCACGGCGTCCAGCGTGGCCGCCCAGAGGACGGCGCGGGTCAGCGAGTCGCCGAGCAGCGGCAGCACGGCCGGCACGGCGGCGGCCGACTCGTCGTCGAGCCGGATCTTGGCGTACGTCAGGTCGCCGTCGTTGAGAAGCAGCAGGTCGGCCACTGGTTCACCGGTGAGCTCGGGCACGACTGTCCGGCCGACGGCGTCCACCTCGACCTCGACCAGCTTGCGTCGCGTCACCGTCCCGTCGGTACCCCGGTCCCAGAGACCGATGCCCAACTTGTGCGGGCGCAGCGTCGGATGGGCCTCGGGGGCGGTCTGCCGGACGGCCACCTCGGCGTACGTGTCGCCGGCGCGCACCACCTCGGTCCGCAGCGTGTTCACCTGGGCCCGGCGCAGCCAGACGTCGGCCCAGGCGGTGAGGTCCCGCCCGCTCGCCTCGGAGAGCGCGACGAGCAGGTCGTCGAGCGTCGCGTTGCCGAAGGCGTGCGCCGAGAAGTGCGCGTTCACGCCGGCCCGGAACGCCTCGTCGCCCACCCAGGCGACCAGGTGCTTGAGGACGGCCGCACCCTTCGCGTACGAGATGCCGTCGAAGTTCAGCAGCGCCTGGTCGGTGTCGGCGACCTCGGCCGGCGCCACCGGGTGGGTGGACGGGTACTGGTCGACGCGCAGGCCCCACGCCTTGCGCTGCATCGCGAAGGTCGTCCACGTCCCGGGGTAGCGGGTGGCCTCCGCCGTGATGCGGTTGCCCATGTACTCCGCGAACGACTCGTTCAGCCAGAGATCGTCCCACCAGGCCATCGTCACCAGGTCGCCGAACCACATGTGCGCCATCTCGTGGGCGATCACGGTCGCCCGGTGCTCGCGCTCGCTCGCGGTGACCGCCGAGCGATAGACGAACTCGTCCCGGAAGACGACCAGGCCGGGGTACTCCATCGCACCGAAGTTGAACTCGGGGGCGAAGGCCTGCTGGTAGTGGCCGAACGGGTACCGGATGTCGAAGATCTCGTGGTAGCGGTCGAGACACTGCTTCGTGATCGTAAAGATCTCGTCGGCCTCGGCCTCGAGCGCGTCGGCGAGCGCGGCCCGGGCGAAGAGCGCCAATGGGATGCCGTCGTGCGAGTCGGTGACCTCGTGGTACGGCCCGGCGATCAGCGAGCAGAGGTACGTCGAGATCGGCTTGGTGGGCTCGAACTCCCAGCGCCCGTCCCGGCCGGAGAGCAGCGGGCCGTTCGCCGCCACCCGCCAGCTCGCGGGCGCGGTGACGCTGACCCGGAACGACGCCTTGCGGTCGGGCTGGTCGAAGGCGGGCAGGATCCGGCCCGCGTTGTTGATGAACATGTGCTGGTAGATGTAGACCGAGCCGTCCGCCGGGTCGACGTACTTGTGCAGGCCCTCGCCGGTGTTCGAGTAACGCATGACGGCCTCGACGGCGAGCTCGTTGGAGGCGGCGAGGCCGGTCAGCATCAGCCGGCCGTCGACGAGCGCCGAGTCGGGCAGCGGCGAGCCGTTGAGCGTCATCTTGGCGACCGACTCCGGCTCGAACTCGAGGAACGTCGAGGCGCCCGCCCGCGCGTCGAAGCGCACCACCGTACGGCAGCCGAAGGCATCCCCCTCGGCGGTCAGGTCAAGATCGACCTCGTACTCGTGGACGTCGACAGTGGCGGCCCGGGCGGTAGCCTCGGCGCGGGTCAAGCTCGGCATCGGACCATCATCCGATACCGCTGTGCGGTGGCACATCGGCACCCCGCTGCTATCGTGGCTTTCATGCGCGTCTCCGACCTCGGTTGCTGGCTGCCCTGACGGGCGGCCCACCCACTCGCGCGTTCAACCCACCGCGGCCGCCCCTTCCGGGCGGCCGTTGTCATGTCCGCAAGAAGGGCGGTCCCCGCACCTCACGGAGGACACCCATGACCCGCCGTCTCACCGGCTTCCAGCCCACCGGCCACCTGCACCTGGGCAACCTCATCGGCGCCATGCGACCGCTGGTGCGAGCCCAGGAGGGAAACGGGACGACCGACTCGATCGCGATGATCGCCGACCTGCACGCGCTGACCGTGGAGCACGATCCCGTGCGGCTGCGTGCGAACACGCTGCAGGTCGCCACCGTGCTGCTCGCCGCCGGCGTCGACCCGCAGCGCACCGCGCTCATCGCCAACTCCCAGGTTCCCGAGCACACCGAGCTGCACTACCTGCTCGAGTGCGCGACCGGCTTCGGCGAGGCCGCTCGCATGATCCAGTTCAAGGAGAAGTCCGGGCTGTCCGAAGGATCAGGTGCCGCTAGCAGGCACAACGGCGCGGTCCGGCTCAGCCTGCTGACCTATCCCGTGCTCATGGCGGCCGACATCCTCGTCCACGACAGCGATCAGGTGCCGGTCGGCGACGACCAGAGCCAGCACCTCGAACTGGCCCGGTCGATCGCGACCAGGTTCAACGGTCGTTACGGCGACACCTTCACCGTGCCCCAGGCGATCCGCCCGGAGAGCGCCGCGCGGATCATGGACCTGGCCGATCCGACCCGCAAGATGAGCAAGAGCTCGCCGTCGGCGGCCGGGCGGATCGGGCTGCTCGACTCGCCCGACGTGATCCGCCGGGTGATCTCGCGCGCGGTCACCGACACGGTCGGCATCGTGCGCGACGACCCCGTCGGTCAGCCGGGGGTCACGAACCTGCTGGCGATCCTGCACGCCTGCTCGGATCGGGAACCCGGCCGGTTCACCTCCTACGGCGCGCTGAAGCGCGAGGTCACGGACGCGGTCGAGGCGCTGCTCACGCCGATCAGGACGCGTTACGCCGAGCTTTCGGAAGACCCGGGCCACGTACGCAAGATCCTCGCGGAGGGTAGGAGCTGGGTGCGACCGCGGGCCGCCGCGACCGTACGCCGGACCCGCGCGGCCCTCGGCCTACTGGACTAGCGCTGCCAGGCGCTTCTCGAAGCAGAGACCGGCGGGGCCGTGGCCGGGGAGCCGCTCATAGCCCGAGGACTGGTACAGGGCGATCGCCGCGGGGGACGAGGCGCCGGTGGACAGGCGGATCACCGGCCGGCCCGCGGCGAGCGCCTCCTCCTCGATGGCGACGATCATCTGCCGGGCGATGCCGCGACCCCGGAAGGCGGGCCGCACGTACATGCGCTTGAGCTCGGCCATGCCGGGCTCGGGCAGTGGCTGCCACGCGCCGCAGGCCACCGCCCGGCCGTCCACGATCGCCACGAACCAGGCGGCTCGCTCGTCCGGCGCCAGGCCCTGACCGCCTTCGTGCTGCTGGGCCGCGATCAGGGCGGCCAGCTCAGGGTCCAGGACGGGCCTGCCTTCGATCCACACGAGGCGACCGTAGGCGATCACCCTTTCCGGATGGTTGCGCCGAGCTGGACTACGCCCTATTCGTCGGTGTCGTCGTCCTCCGTCACGAGCACTGGGCGGTGCGCGTTGGCCACGGTGGACACCGTGCCGTCGGCCGCCATGTGCAGCAGCTCGTCGTCGGATCGCACACGCCGGGCCTTGCGGGCCGCGAGCCGGTCGGCGGCGCTCGCCCGGCGGACGTCGTCCTCGAGGCGGGCGTCGGTGCCGCGCGGGCCCGAGACGAACTCGCCCGCGTTGGGCTGCCAGTCGAACTCGCGCTCGCCGATGCGCACCGGGTCGCCGGCCTGGGCGCCCTTCTTGACCAGCGTGTCCTCGACGCCGATGCGCTCGAGCCGGTCGGCCAGGAAGCCCACGGCCTCGTCGTTGTCGAAGTTGGTCTGGCGGACCCAGCGCTCGACCTTGGGGCCGCTGATCACGTAGACACCCTCGGCGTCCTGCTCGATCGTGAAGCCGGACTCGTCGACCGCCTTCGGACGGACGATCTCGCGGGTCGGCTCCAGCACGGGCCGGTCGAGGCGGTGCTGGGCGACTGCCTCGGCCAGCGCGAAGACCAGCTCCTTGAGGCCCTCGCGGGTGACCGCGCTGACCTCCAGGACGCGGTAGCCGCGGGCCTCGAGGTCGGGCCGCACCATCTCGGCCAGGTCACGCCCGTCCGGGATATCGATCTTGTTGAGCACGACGAGCCGCGGCCGGTCCTCAAGACCGCCGTACGCCGCGAGCTCGGCCTCGATCGCGTCGAGGTCGGCCAGCGGGTCGCGGTCGATCTCGGGTGCCGCCGCGTCGAGCACGTGCACCAGCACCGAGGTGCGCTCGATGTGCCGCAGGAACTGCATGCCCAGGCCCTTGCCGGTGGCCGCGCCCGGGATCAGGCCCGGCACGTCGGCCACGGTGAAGGTCTGGTCGCCCGCCTGCACCACGCCCAGGTTGGGCACCAGCGTGGTGAACGGGTAGTCAGCGATCTTGGGCTTGGCCGCGGAGAGGACCGCGATCAGCGACGACTTGCCGGCCGAGGGGAAGCCGACCAGGCCGACGTCGGCGACGCTCTTGAGCTCGAGGATCGCGTCGAGGCTGTCGCCCGGCTCGCCCAGCTCGGCGAAGCCCGGCACCTTGCGGCGGGTGTTGGCCAGCGAGGCGTTGCCCCGGCCGCCGCGACCGCCGCGGGCCACCTCGAAGGTGGTGCCGGCGCCGATCAGGTCGGCCAGCACCTCGCCGTCGGAGTTCAGCACGACCGTGCCGTCCGGCACCTTCAGCACAAGTTCCTTGCCGTTGGCCCCGTCGCGGTTGGCTCCCGCGCCGCCCCCGCCGTTGGACGCCTTGACATGCGGGTGGAAATGGAAGTCGAGCAGCGTGTGCAGCTGCGGGTCGACCACCAGGGTGACCCCGCCGCCGTGCCCACCGTTGCCACCGTCGGGGCCGCCGAGCGGCTTGAACTTCTCGCGGCGCACGGAGACACAGCCGTGCCCGCCGTCACCTGCCTGCAGGTGCAGCACGACCCGATCAACGAACGTAGTCACTGCGCAAACTCCTTGCCGGAAAAACAAAAGCGGGCCACGGACCCGGAGGTCCGCGGCCCGCTCAAAGCAAACTTACTCCGCAGCAGCCGGAACGATGCTGACGGTCTTGCGGCCGCGCTTAGTGCCGAACAGCACATTGCCCTTCGCGAGGGCGAACAGCGTGTCGTCACCGCCCCGGCCGACCAGGTCGCCCGGGTGGAACTTCGTGCCACGCTGACGGATCAGGATCTCGCCGGCGCTGACCAGCTGGCCGCCGAACCGCTTGACGCCGAGCCGCTGGGCGGCGGAGTCACGGCCGTTCCGCGAGCTTGAGGCACCCTTTTTGTGAGCCATGTCGGATCAGCCCCTACTTCCCGCTCGAGATGCCGATGACCTTCACCTTGGTCAACGGCTGACGGTGCCCCTGACGCTTGTGGTAACCGGTCTTGTTCTTGAACTTGTGGATCCGGATCTTCGGACCCTTGGTGTGCTCGGCGATCTCGCCGGACACCGTCACCTTGGCAAGCTTGGCAGCGTCGGTCACCAGGTTGTCACCGTCGACGAGGAGGACAGCGGCGAGCGTCAGCGAGTCGCCGGGCACACCCGCGAGCTTCTCAACCTCGATCACGTCGCCCTCGGCAACCTTGTACTGCTTGCCGCCGGTCTTGACGATCGCGTACATCGGACGCGGACTCCCTGAGACTTACGCAGCGAAGAACACTGCTTGGCGGATGGTGCTGAGGTCCCGGCTCTCACCTGAGTGATCCGACGATTCTGATCGAACCGAGGGATGCCGATCAGGCGGGCACGGAAACACGACGCCTATAAAAGCGCCGTCCGAAAGAATACTTCATCACCAGCGCCGATCCCAAACCGGGGCGGAGTCAGCCCCGCCCGCAGGCCTGGTCGAGCCGGGCCGTGAGCTGGGACATCCTATCGGAATTAATCGTGGACAGGTCACCCTTCAACGCTTTGACCTGCGCACTCATGTCGGTCAGCGCCTTCTTGAGAGCCGCGTCGGCGGTCAGCTCAGCCATGCCGGCCAGCGCGTACGAGTAGTTCTGCACGTCACGGGAGATCTTCTCGGCCGCCTGCCGCTGGGCGTCGTCCCCCTGGCCGGCCACGTCGATCTTCAGCTTGAGGTCGGCGATGAAGGTCTTGCCGAAGCTGCCGCGCACCCGCTCGGCCTGGGCGCAGATCTCCTTGGTGTCGCCGGCGAGCACGGCGTCGGCCGAGGCGGCCGCCGCCGGGTCGACCGGCGACGGGTCGACCGGCAACGGCGGAGCAGCGGTGACCCCGGGCGAGGGGTTCACATCGGTGCAGGCAGCCGTGGCCACGAGGGCGCCCAGCGCCACACACACGGCGAGGCCTCGGCACAGAGCCAGCGGACGCGGGGAGGAGTGGCGCATGGGGACTCGGTCTCCTCGGGGCAGGGGGATCGATCTCGCGAGGGTAACCGATCGAGGGGTAACCGATGGAGACAGCGAAGAGCGGCTTGGCAGTTAACTTTCTTTACCAAACCGCTCTTCGTCAATTCCGGAGATCAACCCCGTCAGGGCCGCGTACGCCTCCGCGTGCTGCCCCGCCGGGACCGGCGCCGGGCACCCGTGCCCGCGCCCACCGACTCGTCGTCGTCCTCGTCCTCGTCGTCCGCCGCGTCCGGGTCGTCCGCCCCGGTCAGCCGCAGCGGCTCGACCTCGACCTCCGGCTCGACCGAGGCGTAACGCGACAGGTCGTACCCGCTGATGTCGTACTCGTCGTCCGACTCGGCCTTGGTCAGCGCCGGGCGGCCCACCGTGACGATGCCCGAACCAGCCACCGGGGGCAGACCCGCGGTCTCGGCCGCCGGGTCATCACCCTCGTGCCGAACCACCAGCTCGACCGCCGGCTCGGTCAGGATCTCGACCGGCTCCTCGACCTCGAGCACGACCTCGGCGACGAGGTCGTCCTCGACCGGAAGCTCGTCCTCGACCGGGACCGGCACGACCAGCTCGGCGATCGGCTCGGCGACGAAGGTCTCGCCTCCGTTGCCCCGACGACGCCGGGACTTGCCGGACGACTGCTGTTGCGGCGGCGGGGCCTGCTCCGTGCGGACCGTCGCGGCGACCGCCTTCACCTGGTTCGCCGCGCCACCGTTGGTCCGCTTCTCGGGCACCGGTTCGGTGTGGATGAGCACACCGCGGCCCTTGCAGTGGTCGCAGGTCTCGCTGAACGCCTCGAGCAGGCCCGAGCCGATCCGCTTGCGGGTCATCTGCACCAGGCCGAGCGAGGTGATCTCGGTGACCTGGTGCTTGGTGCGGTCGCGGCCCAGGCACTCGGTGAGGCGCCGCAGCACCAGCTCACGGTTGCTCTCGAGCACCATGTCGATGAAGTCGATGACCACGATGCCGCCGATGTCGCGGAGCCGGAGCTGCCGGACGATCTCCTCGGCCGCCTCAAGGTTGTTGCGGGTCACCGTCTCCTCGAGGTTGCCGCCGGCACCGGTGTACTTACCGGTGTTGACGTCCACCACCGTCATCGCCTCGGTGCGGTCGAACACGAGGTGACCGCCCGAGGGCAGGAAGACCTTGCGGTCCAGGCCCTTGAGGATCTGCTCGTCGATCCGCTTGTCGACGAAGACGTCCCCGACACCGGTGTAGCGGTGCATCCGGTCCAGCAGGTCGGGCGAGACCGAGTCGAGGTAGTTCTCCAGCTCGCCGTACGCCTGGTCGCCCTGCACGATCAGCTCGCGGAAGTCCTCGTTGAAGAGGTCGCGGACGACCCGGATGACCAGGTCAGGCTCCTCGGAGAGGGCAGCCGGCGCGTGGCCTTCGGCCGCCTTGCGCTGGATCTCCTCCCACTGTGCCTGCAGCCGCTTGACGTCCCGGGCCAGCTCGTCCTCGCTGGCGCCCTCGGCCGCGGTGCGCACGATCACGCCGGCGCCGTCGGGCACGAGCTTCTTGAGCACGTCCCGCAGGCGCTTGCGCTCGTTGTCGGGCAGCTTGCGGCTGATCCCCGACGCGTTGCCGTTCGGCACGTAGACCAGGTGCCGGCCGGAGAGCGCGATGTGGCTGCTCAGCCGGGCGCCCTTGTGCCCGATCGGGTCCTTGGTGACCTGCACCAGCACGGAGTCGCCGGAGCGCAGCGCCTGCTCGATCGAGCGGGCGCGGCCCTCGAGCCCGGTGGCGTCCCAGTTGACCTCGCCGGCGTAGAGCACCGCGTTGCGGCCCCGGCCGATGTCCACGAACGCCGCCTCCATGCTGGGCAGCACGTTCTGCACCTTGCCGAGGTAGACGTTGCCGACCATCGTGCCGGAGGTGGTGCGGGAGACGTAGTGCTCGACCAGGATGCCGTCCTCGAGCACGGCGATCTGGGTGCGGTCGGGCTTCTGCCGGACGACCATCACCCGGTCGACCGCCTCGCGACGGGCCAGGAACTCCGACTCGCTCAGGATCGGCGGACGGGTGCGGCGCTGCTCGCGGCCGTCCCGGCGGCGCTGGCGCTTGGCCTCGAGCCGGGTCGACCCCGAGACGCCCTGCACCTCGTCGCTGCGGCGCGGCTCGCGCACTCGCACGACGGTGTGCACGCCGTCCTCGATGCCACCGGTCTCGGTCTCGCCGCCCGAGCCCTTGCGGCGCCGACGACGACGGCGGCGGGTCACGCCGTCGCCCTCGCCCTCGTCGGACTCCTCGTCCTCGTCGGCGGACGCCTCGGCGCCCTCCTCGGATTCCGACTCCGGGTCCGATTCGTCGCTCTCGTCCTGCTCGCCGTCCTCGGCGGTGCCCTTGCCGCGGCCACGGCCACGGCGTCCACGGCGGCGGCGACGGCGCCCGGCGGCGCTGTCGTCGTCCTCGTCACCCTCGTCGTCGATGCCGTCCTCGACGTCGTCGGCGTTCTCGTCGGCCTCGTCGACCAACTCGTCGGCGGGCGGCGCGGCCACCTCGACAACAACCGGCTCGGCCTGCTCCTCGGCCCCGCCTCGGCGGCGACGCCGGCTGCGGCGGGTGCCCTCGGCGGGCTCCTCGACAGCGACCGGCAGGTCGTCGACCGCGGCCGCGGGCTCGGCGACCACGGGGGTCTCGGGCACCTCGGCGAGCACGGGCGGGATTGCCGCGGCGGCGCCCCGGCGGGACCGGCGGGCCGGAGCCGGCGGAGTGGCTTCGGCGTCCTCCGGCGGCATGAACAGCACGGCGGGCGGGAGGGCCGCGGCACGCCGTCCACGACGCGGGGCGGGCTGCTCCTCCACGAAGTCGGCGTCGAGCGGGATCACCCCGATGATCGGCGTGGCCTCCTCGATCGGCTCCTCATCCTCGATCACGGCTTCGCCCTGAACGGGCGGGGCCACGACCGGTTCGGTGGGCACCTCGGCGACGACCGGCTCCGCGAGCGTCTCGGCGACGACCGGCTCCGCGACCGGGGCGGCGGGAGCGGCCTTCTTACGACGGGCGCGGACGGCCTTCACCGGGGCGACCGGCTCGACCTCCTCGGCGACCGGTTCGGTCTCCTCGGCGGCCACAGCCGGGGCGGCGGCCGGGGCCGCCGCTTTACGACGGCTGCGGGCTGCCTTGACCGGCTTGGCCGGGGCCTCCTCGACGGCGTCGGTCGCGGCCGGCGCCTCGTGGACGTGGGCATTCGGGTCGGACGGGCCCGAGGAATCGGCCGGATCGATGGCCGATGTCTCGGCGGCGGCGGGTGCCGCTGCCTTACGGCGAGGTGCACGCGTGCGGCGCGCAGGGGTCGTGGTTGCGGCGGTCTCGGGCGGAGCGGCTGCTCCGGCCCCTTCACCGCCCTGTTCTCCCAAGTTGTTCTGGGGCTCGTTATCGAGCATGGGGCGCTCTCCAGTTCTGGCAACCCCGGGCGCGTTTGAGCGCTGCCACGCAGGGTCGCCGCAAGTTTTTCGGTCCCGCCGGGTGAGCGGCAGGCTGCCGAAGTCTGTCAATGGACGCCGGCTGCAGCCCGCGCCCTCCGATAGAGGTCCTTAACCCGGAAGGGCCGGCTCGCGATCCGCGTCCAACGGATCGACGATCTCCCCCTGCTCGGTAAGCGTGCCCTGGGCCAGCCGGGTCACCCGTGGGGGCACCGGCGGCTCCAGGCCCGCCGCTACGCGCAGGCCGGAAAGGACGTCATCGGGTCGCACGGCGGGTGTCACCTGTCGTACGACAAGGTCGATTATCGCACACGGCGCTGCGTCCGCCTCGGAAGGTATGCCGGACTGCTGTGTCACAGCGATGCGCGTCACTGCCTGACGGGCGTCGAACGTGCGGTTGCCCTGCTTGGTCATGCGCTCGACCAGCACCTCGTCGAGATCGGTGAACGCCTTGACCGCCGCCTCGGCCTCGGCCGGATCGATCGACGGCAGCTCCAGGCGCCAGACCGAGACGTCGATCCGGTCGGCCAGGCTGCCCGGACCGGCCACCACCGCGTCGAGGACGTCGAGCCCCGGCGAGAGCGCGGCGTCGAGGGCCAGACGGAGCTGCTCGGGGTCGACCTCGGCCTGCAGCCCGATCTCCAGGTATTCCGCCTCGCTGCCGACGCCGGTGGGCGCCGCACTCGCGTACGAGATCTTGGGGTGGGGGGTGAAGCCCTGGGAGAAGGCGATGGGGGCCGCGGCACGCCGCAACGCCCGCTCGAACGCACGGGCGAAGTCGCGGTGCGAGGTGAAGCGCAGCGGCCCGCGCTTGGCGTAACGGATGCGGATCCGCTGGACGACCGGGGCCTGACCGCCGACGGGCTGATTCTTCGCCATGATCAGACCGGGGCCCGAAGAGAGGTCACCGGCGTCAGCGGCAGGAGCTTCTTGCCGGTGGGGCCGATCTGGATCTCGGTGTCCATCGACGGGCAGACACCGCAGTCGAAGCACGGGGTCCAGCGGCAGTCGGGCTGCTCGTACTCGGTAAGGGAGTCCTGCCAGTCCTGCCAGAGCCAGTCCTTGTCGAGGCCCGAGTCGAGGTGGTCCCAGGGGAGCACCTCGGCCTGCTCGCGCTCGCGGGTGGTGAACCAGTCGAGGTCGACGCCGAAGCCGGGCAGAACCTCGGCACAGGCCTCGACCCACCGGGCGTACGAGAAGTGCTCGCTCCAGCCGTCGAAGCGGCCGCCCTTCTCCCACGCGCGGCGGATGACCGCACCCACCCGGCGGTCACCGCGCGAGAGCAGGCCCTCGATCAGCGACGGCTCGCCGTCGTGGTAGCGGTAGCCGATCGCGCGGCCCAGCGACCGGTCGCTGTTGATCTCCTGCTTGAGCATCCGGAGTCGCGCGTCGATGACCTCGGGACGCTCCATCGGCGCCCACTGGAACGGGGTGTGCGGCTTGGGCACGAACCCGCCGATCGACACCGTGCAGCGGATGTCCTTGGTCCCGGCTGCCTCGCGACCGGCCCGGATCACCTGATGCGCCATGCGGCCGATCTGCAGGACATCCTCGTCGGTCTCGGTGGGCAGGCCGCACATGAAGTAGAGCTTGACCTGGCGCCAGCCGTTTGTGTAAGCGGTGACGACCGTACGAATCAGGTCTTCCTCGGTCACCATCTTGTTGATGACCTTGCGGATGCGCTCGGAACCGCCCTCGGGGGCGAAGGTGAGGCCGGTGCGCCGCCCGTTGCGGGACAGCTCCTGGGCCAGGTCGATGTTGAAGGCGTCGACCCGGGTCGAGGGCAGCGACAGCGAGACGTTGGTGTCCGCGTACTGCTCGGCCAGGCCGGAGCACATGTCGCCGATCTCGGAGTGGTCGGCGCTGGACAGCGAGAGCAGGCCGACCTCGTTGAAGCCGGAAAACTCGAGGCCCTCCTTGACCATCTGGCCGACGGTAGTGATCGAGCGCTCGCGGACCGGGCGGGTGATCATGCCGGCCTGGCAGAAGCGGCAGCCCCGGGTGCAGCCGCGGAAGATCTCCACCGCGTACCGCTCGTGGACGGTCTCGGCCAGCGGGACCAGGGGCCTCTTCGGGTACGGCCAGGCGTCGAGGTCCATCGTCGTGCGCTTGGCCACGCGGAACGGCACGTCTGGTCGGTTCGGCACCACGCGCTGGATGCGACCGTCGGGCAGGTAGTCGACGTCGTAGAAGCGAGGGACGTAGATGCTCTCGGTGCGGGCGAGGCGCAGCAGCAGCTCGTCGCGGCCGCCCGGGCAACCCTCGGCCTTCCACTCCCGGATGATGCCGGTGATCTCGAGGACGGCCTCCTCGCCGTCGCCCAGCACGGCGGCGTCGATGAAGTCGGCGATCGGCTCCGGGTTGAAACTGGCGTGACCGCCGGCCAGCACGATCGGGTCGTCGATGCCGCGGTCGGCGCTGTTCAGCGGGATGCCGGCGAGGTCGAGGGCGGAGAGCATGTTGGTGTAGCCGAGCTCGGTGGCGAACGACAGTCCGAGGACGTCGAAGGCCTTGACCGGACGGTGCGCGTCGACGGTGAACTGCGGGACGCCGTTCTCCTTCATCAGCGCCTCGAGGTCGGGCCAGACCGCGTACGTGCGCTCGGCCAGGACATCGTCCTGCTCGTTGAGCACCTCGTACAGAATCTGCACACCCTGGTTGGGCAGGCCCACCTCGTACGCGTCCGGATACATCAGCGCCCATCGGACCGTGGTCGCGTCCCAGTCCTTGACGACGGCGCCGAGCTCGCCACCCACGTACTGGATCGGCTTACTGACCCGAGGCAGCAGCTGCTCGAGCTGCGGGAAGACGGAAGACACGCTCATGGGCATCCAGCCTACGCGGGTTACCCCTTGAGTTCTGCCGCGGCCCGGTCGAGGTCGGTGGCGAGGACGTCCTCACGGAACGCGCAGAGCTGAAGGGTCATCCGGGCCGCGCCGGTCTCGCCGACCACCAGCCGGGCCGGCTTGCCATGCTTGTCAAGATCACCGATCAAGGCATCGAGCAGGCGTACTCCGGCGCTGTCGAGGAACGAGACGGTGGTGAGGTCGATGAGCACCTTGGCGGCCGACTCGATCCGCTCGACGATCGCCCGGCCGATCTCGGGCGCGTTCGCCAGGTCGATCTCCCCGGTCAGCGAGACGACCTCGGCGTCACCGAGCGTGGAAAAAGTGACCCAGCGCTCCAGCCGGTCCATCGGCACCAGCCGCCCACCACGGGTGAATTTCGTCACTGCAAACTCCTGAGCATGCACGGTCATGCCGCCGCCGCCCACCGAGCGCGCCGCATGGTCACTGTCGTCCCGTCGGTACGGTCGAAAAGTACCTGGTCCATCTTCTCGCGAATGAGTTGCAGGCCGCGGCCGTGCGCCACGTCGGTCTGCCCGCCGCGCCAGGTGCCCTGGTCGGTCACCCGCACCTCGACCGTGTCGTCGGTCAGCGTAGCGACCACGTCGATCATGCCGAACGGGTCGTTCCGGTAACCGTGCTCGATCGCGTTGGTCACCGCCTCGGAGCAGGCCAGCAGCACCGCGTTCCGGCAGTCGGGCTCGACCTCGTGCGCCACCAGCCAGCCGCGCAGGTCGGCGCGGAGCAGGGCGATCTGCATGCGGTCGGCGCCGATGGTGCGCTCGATGCGCTCCTCGGTGCCCAGCGTCAGGCAGAGCAGGCAGACGTCGTCGGGGTGGTCACGCCCGACCATCGTGTCGGCGATGTCGGCCGCCAGCCCCGGCAACGGCGCGTCCCGGCGTCTCGCGTACTCGCGGGCGAGCAGCTCGAAGCCCTTGTCGATCGGCCGGGTGCGGCGCTCGATCAGACCGTCGGTGTAGAGCAGCAGGCGGCTGCCGGCGGGCACCCGACGACGCTGTTCCGTGCGCACCCGGTTGCCGGCCCTCGAGCCGAGCGCCGCCGAACGGGCCTGGAGCAGGAATTCCGGTGAGCCGACCGGTTCCTGCAGCAGCGGCGGCAGGTGACCGGCGCACGAGTACGCCACCTCGCCGGCGGCCAGGTCGATCTCGACGTAGGCCACGGTCGCCATGCGCGCCGACTCGACCCGGTCGACGAACCTGTCCAGCCCCTCGACCAGCTGGGCCGGACCGCCCTCGTTGGAAGCGAGCGCCCGCACCGCGCTGCGGAGCTGGCCCATCGTGGTGGCCGCCTCGATGCCCCGGCCCACCACGTCGCCGACCACGACGGCGAGCTTGTCCTTGGTGATGAGGAAGGCATCGAACCAGTCGCCGCCGACCTCCAGATCCTGGGTGGCGGACCGGTAGTAGGTCTCGATCGCGAACCGGCTGTCGCCGCCGGGCAGGTCGCCGGCGAGCAGGCTGCGCTGCAACGTGCTGGCGATCTGGCGTTCCTGCTCGTAGAGGCGGGCGTTTTCGAGCGCGAGCCCGACGCGGTCGGCCAACTCGGTCAGGAACACCCGCTCGGCCGCGACGCCCCGCCGGTCGGGCGTCATCCGCAGGGCCAGCACGT
>Ga0247781_1000030_pt1 | contig 38095 bp, 38 predicted proteins | sample UWRJL184509B5_FD_179922 | JGI IMG/M metagenome (GOLD analysis project Ga0247781, IMG submission 179922) | Plant litter microbial communities from Arlington Agricultural Research Station in Wisconsin, United States - UWRJ-L184-509B-5 | ecosystem: Environmental > Terrestrial > Plant litter >...
GGGGTCAGCGAGATCACCCCGGGCGACACGGTCTCGGTGAGCATCCAGGGCCTCGGCGAGCTACGGAATCCGGTCGTCTCCCTCGACTGACCGCTCCATACCTTCAAGCAACAGGCCCCGGCCGGACGCGTCCTGGGCCTGTTCGCCGGCCCCCCGATCGAAGGCCGCCGACGTTCAGATCGCGGTCATCGTGGGGTGCGCCGCGACCCCGACCCGATTTGGTTGCCCCCAGCGCGTCGGGTAGAGTCGTTTCTCGGCACGGCAACGCGGTCTTGAAGTCGCAAAGCCGAGTCAATGGGGTATGGGGTAATTGGCAGCCCGACTGATTCTGGTTCAGTTAGTCTAGGTTCGAGTCCTGGTACCCCAGCGCTACCACTCCTCGCGGAGGGGCGGCGCTGGACTTCTGATAGAGTTCGGCCCGTCGCAAACGCGAGAGCGGAAGCAGACAAGAGCAACACTGCAGGTCCTGGCCCCGTCGTCTAGCGGCCTAGGACGCCGCCCTCTCAAGGCGGTAGCGAGGGTTCGAATCCCTTCGGGGCTACATTCGGCAAATGAGCCGGTTCGCAGAAAGCGCGAACCGGCTCATTTCGCGTTTTCCTGGGGGCCGAGCCCCCAGACCCCGCGGTGCGGGGTGGGGGTGCGTGCGGGGTGTCGCGATGGGCTTCGCGCTGCGCGGACCGTTCCGTGCGCTGCAGCGTTCCGTGCGCCTAGGGTGTCCCCGCGCCCGCCGTGCTCTGCGGGCATCGCGCCCACTGCCCGCGGCGTTCTGTGTGGCTGGTGCTCCGCGTGCCCCGCCGGGCGAGTGTGCGGCGGGAGCGGGCGTTGTGGGGTGGGGGGATACTCGGCGGGGTGCGGGATATTGACGTTCGCCGGGTTGGCTATGGGTACTTTGTTCGGCCGGGAGAAGAGACCGGCACGGGGGTGGCACGGGTCGAGCCGACTCTCGGCTATCTGGTGGACCATCCGGCGGCGGGGGTGATTTTGGTTGATACCGGGATGGGCGGCAATGCTGAGGTGGATGCCTGGTACCGGCCGACTCGCGTTGCTTTGGCGGGCGCGCTCAAGGGAGCCGGAAGTGATGTTCATGACGTTCGCGCGGTGATGAACTGTCATTTGCACTTTGATCACTGCGGCGGCAATCCGGAACTCGCGGGGCGGCCGGTCTTTGCGCAGCGGGCGGAACTCGAACTGGCTCGGGCCAGGGAGAGCCATACGCTGCCTGAGTTGGTCGACCATCCCGGCGCTCGCATCGAGGAACTTGATGGCGATGCCGAGATCGCGCCGGGTGTGCATATCGTGCCGACGCCCGGTCATACCGCCGGGCATCAGTCACTGGTCGTGAGTCGGCGGGATGGCACGTTGATTGTGGCGGGGCAGAGTCATGACAACGCCACGCTCTTTACCGGGGACGTGCTTGGGCGGCGTGCCGGGATCGGGACTCAGCCGGACTGGCTCGATCGGCTGCTCGCCTTCGACCCCAAGCAGATTCTGTTCGCGCACGACAACGCCGTCTGGACACCCTGAGTCGGTCGGCGAGCGGGCCCTACGTCAATGCCGTCTGGATTCCCGGCACCAGCCACGTCAGGGCACCTCGCGGGAAAGCCGCGTCGATCTGTTCACGGCCCTCGTGGAAGTGGGACCAGCCTTCGTAGTGCACCGGCACTATTCGCCGTGGGCGGATCCGTTCGCAAAGAGCGGCGGCGTCCTCTCCGGTCATCGTGAAGCGTGCGGGACCGGTCAGGCCGAACTGCACCTTGCCCAGGTGCAGGATCGCGATGTCCACGTCGAAGCGATTCGGGACCTCGTGCAGGGCGGGAAAGAGCACGGTGTCGCCCGAGATCCACACCACTGTCTCGGCATGCGGCGGGCGCAGCGCGAAGCCGGTGGTCGGGCCGACGATCGGCAGGCTCCACGCGGGACCGTGCCGGGACGGGGTGGCGGTGACCTCCACGCCTTCGATCCTGGTGCTCCGCCACGGCGCCAAGCCGGTGGCTCCGAGCCGCCTACCGGCCTTCACCGTGGTCACCACGACCGGCGCCGAGGGCAGCAGGGCCCGTCCGGCGTCGTCGAGGTTGTCGGCGTGCTGGTCGTGGGTGAGCAGGATCCCGTCGAGCCGGCCCAGGTCCTCGACCGACAGGGCCGGGCCCGCGGTCTTGCGTGACGACGTGCCCCAGCCGAACGGGTAGCGCCGACCGGGGGCGTCGAAGGTCGGGTCGACCAGCAGCCGTACGCCGTCGAGCTCGAGCAGCGTGGTCGGGCCGCCGATGTGGGTGATGGTGACGTCGTTCATCGTGCGTCAAGCACCGCCGATCGCCCTGGAGCGGGCCCGGCCTCGCCGTGCGGCACCCGGGCGGCACCACGCCCGTTGGCGCGTGCCGACCACCATCTCGTCCCGCGCGGCGTACCCCGCCTCGCGCCCGAACAGCCGCACGGGCCGACCCTATCGATCTCGGGGCGGTCCGCGCAGCGGCTATTCGTGCAGCGTCTTGGGCCTTTGGCGCCGCATCGGACCGACGGTGGCGCTTTTCGCGAAAGGTGCGGCGGTTACAGGCCCGAGAGCCGTTGACCCGCGCGTACGACCGCCATCGCGTGGCGCTCACCGGGACGGCGGCCGAGGCGTTCGATCGGACCGCTTATCGAGATGGCGGCGATGACCCGGCCCGTCCGGTCGCGGATCGGGGCCGAGACACTCGCCACGCCGGGCTCGCGTTCGGCGACACTCTGGGCCCAGCCGCGCCGGCGTACCTCGGCCAATGTGCGGCCGGTGAACTTGCAACGGGGCAGCAGCGGCATGACCGCCTCGGGCGGCTCCCAAGCGAGCAGGATCTGGGCGGCGGAACCGGCCACCATCGGCAGCACCGAACCGATCGGGACGGTGTCGCGCAGACCGCTCGCGCGCTCGGCCGCGGCCACGCAGATACGCTCGTCGGCACGGCGCAAGTAAAGCTGTGCGCTTTCGCCGGTGGCGTCCCGCAATGCGGAAAGAAGCGGTTCGGCGGCGGTCAGCAGCACGTCCGGCGCCGCGTTGGCCAGCTCGCCGAGCCGGGGGCCGGGCCGCCAGCGGCCCTGGGTGTCCCGCACCAGCATTCGGTGGATCTCCAGGGCCTGGGCCAGGCGATGTGCGGTTGCCCGCGGAAGCTTCGTACGGTCGACGAGTTCGGCCAGACTGGCGCCGTCGACACACGCTGCGAGGATGACTACCGCCTTGTCGAGAACGCCGACACCGCTCATACTGTGTCCCACAAGCCGAAACATACCTCCCAGAATTTAGGATGTCCAGATGGTGGGAGTCACTCCGAGGACCCTGGCCGAAAAGGTCTGGGACGACCATGTCGTGCGTGCTGCCGAGGGTGAGCCTGATCTGCTCTACATCGACCTGCACCTGCTGCACGAGGTGACCAGCCCGCAGGCGTTCGACGGCCTGCGCGTGGCCGGTCGAGGCGTGCGCCGCACCGATCTCACACTCGCGACCGAGGATCACAACACCCCGACCGGCTATGCCGACCCGGCGTTCAACACGCGGCGCGGTGAACTCATCACGATCGCCGACACCACCTCGCGGACGCAGATCGAGACGTTGCGTAAGAACTGTGCCGAGTTCGGTGTGCAGCTCCGCCCGCTCGGTGACGTCAATCAGGGCATCGTGCACGTGATCGGCCCCCAGCTGGGCCTCACCCAGCCCGGCACGACGATCGTCTGCGGTGACTCGCACACCGCCACCCACGGCGCGTTCGGCGCGCTCGCCTTCGGCATCGGCACCAGCGAGGTCGAGCATGTGCTGGCCACCCAGACGCTGCCGCAGTCGAAGCCGAAGACGATGGCGGTCACCGTGGTCGGCGAGCTGCGTCCCGGCGTCAGCGCGAAAGACCTGATCCTCGCGCTCATCACGCAGACCGGCACCGGCGGCGGCAACGGCCACATCGTGGAGTACCGGGGGGACGCCATCCGCAAGCTCTCGATGGAGGGCCGGATGACCATCTGCAACATGAGTATCGAGTGGGGCGCCAAGGCCGGCATGATCGCGCCCGACCAGACCACGTTCGACTACCTCGCGGGCCGCGAGCACGCGCCCACGGGCGCCGAGTGGGACGCCGCCGTGGCGTATTGGAAGACTTTGGGCACTGACGAGGACGCGGCGTACGACACCGAGATCGTGCTCGACGCGGCGACGATCAGCCCGTTCATCACGTGGGGCACCAACCCGGGCCAGGGCGCACCGCTCGACGGCGTCGTCCCCGACCCGGACGAGTTCGTCGAGGAGACCGACCGCAACGCCGCCCGCCGGGCGTTGGAATACATGGCCCTCGAGCCCGGCACCCCGTTCAAGGACGTCCCCGTCGACGTGGTCTTCGTCGGCTCCTGCACCAACGGCCGGCTGGAGGACCTGCGCGCCGCAGCCGACGTGATCCGCGGCCACCGGGTGCACGACGACGTCCGCATGATGATTGTCCCCGGGTCCTACCAGGTGCGCGAGGCCGCCGAGGCCGAGGGGCTCGACAAGGTCTTCACCGAGGCGGGCGCCGAGTGGCGGTTCGCGGGCTGTTCCATGTGTCTGGGCATGAACCCCGACACACTCAGCCCCGGTCAACGCGCCGCCTCGACCTCCAACCGCAACTTCGAGGGCCGGCAGGGCAAGGGCGGGCGTACGCACCTCGTCTCGCCCCAGGTCGCCGCCGCTACCGCGGTGGTCGGCCGGCTGGCCGCCCCCGCCGACCTGTAGAGCCGGGAGAGACTACTGATGGACAAATTCGTCACCCACAGCGGCAAGGTCATGCCGCTGCGCCGATCTGATGTAGACACGGATCAGATCATTCCCGCGGTCTATCTGAAGCGGGTCACGCGCACCGGATTCGAGGACGGTCTGTTCAGCGCTTGGCGCGACGACCCCGGATTCGTGCTGAACAATCCGGCCTACACGGGGTCCACGATCCTGGTCGCCGGACCCAATTTCGGCACCGGATCGTCCCGTCAGCACGCCGTCTGGGCACTGCGCGACTGGGGCTTCAAGGTAGTGATCGCGGCCCGCTTCGGCGACATTTTCCGGGGCAACGCCCTCAAGGAAGGGCTGTTGCCGGTGCAGCTCGACCAGAAGGCGGTGGAGGCCCTCTGGGACCTTGCCGAAAGCGAGCCGGATAAGCGGATCACGGTTGATCTCGAGGGTCGCCGAGTGGTCGCGGACGACGCTTCGTGGTCCTTCCCGATCGACGATTTCAGTCGTTGGCGGCTCATGGAGGGCCTCGATGACATCGGACTGACCCTGCGCCATGCGGACGCCATCACGGCGTACGAGAAGGGTCGCCCGACCTTCAAGCCGGTCGTTGCCTGAGTCCAAAAACCTAAGCTGGAACAGCCTTTTCGCCCCCATCGGATCCCCGGTGGGGGCGAATTCGTTGCGCCACAAGGGTTTTTTTTGCACTAATGTTTGTGTCCGCTGGTCAGAGGGCATACGGTGCGCGCAGAATGGCTCGCATTGGGCCAGTGGTGCTTGTTCGCGAGGGCGGAGATCGCGCTCAGGGTAAGTCGTGCACAAGCATCGTTCTCACGTTCGGGAGGAAAACCGTGAACAAGGCCGAGCTCATCGAGGCGCTCGCAGCCCGACTGGGAGACCGCAAGACGGCTACTGCCGCTCTGGACGCGGTCATCAGCGAGGTGGAGAACGCAGTCACCAAGGGCGACCGGGTTGCCATCACCGGCTTCGGCGTCTTCGAGAAGCGGGCACGCAATGCGCGGACCGCCCGCAATCCGCGCACCGGCGAGCCGGTGAAAGTGAAGAAAACGTCCGTGCCGGCGTTCAAGCCCGGTACGGCCTTCCGCGAGATGGTCGCGAGCGGAAAGGCCGCCAAGGCCGCCGCCCCGGCGAAGAAGGCGGCTACGGCCACCAAGACAACCGCGGCCAAGGCCGTTACCGCCACGAAGGCGACGGCGGCGAAGAAGACGGCTGCGACGAAGGCGGCTCCGGCCAAGTCCACCGCCACGAAGGCCACCGCCACGAAGGCGACCGCTACTAAGGCGACCGCGACCAAGGCGACCGCTACTAAGGCGACCGCGACCAAGGCGACCGCGACCAAGAAGGCGGCTGCTCCGGCCAAGGCCGCTACCGCCACGAAGGCCACGACCGCGACGAAGGCCACGGCCACGAAGGCCGCTACCGCCACGAAGGCGACGGCGGCGAAGAAGCCGGCTGCGACGAAGGCGGCTCCGGCCAAGTCCACCGCTACCAAGGCCACCGCTACCAAGGCGACGGCGGCCAAGAAGACGACCGCGAGCAAAGCCGCTCCGGCCAAGACCACTGCCACGAAGGCGACGGCGGTCAAGAAGACGGCTGCGACGAAGGCGGCTCCGGCCAAGTCCACCGCCACGAAGGCCACCGCTACCAAGACGGCGGCGGCCAAGAAGACGACCGCTCGCAAGACCACCACGGCCGCGACGGCCGCGACTCCGGCACGGGCCCGCGCCACGAGCACCGCGCGCAAGTCCCGCTGAGTCCTCGGACCACCTGGTCCGGCCGATAAGGCGTCCACCCTAACGGTGGACGCCTTTCGTGTGTCCGGGCGCGGGTCCGGGCACGGGCCTACCGTCTGCGGACATGGAACGCAGAGCGTTGCCGCGAGGACTGGTCGGCCGGTCGCTGATCGCGACGCTGGTGTTCGCGGCCGGCGTGGTGCCGGGCTGGACGCTCGGCGAGCTGGCCGAGCGCCGCACGGGCTCGCCGCTGCTCGACTGGCTGGTCACTTGCGGCTGGGCCGCGCTCGCCTTGCGCCTGCTGGCGCCCTGGGCCTCGTACCGGCCGCGGGACGCCTGGGTCGGCCTCATCCCGCTCTACAACTGGTATCTGGTCTGTGTGCTCGGTTGGCGGGTCTCGCTGCTGCCGCTGCGCGACTGGGAGCCGCGCGAGGACGAGCTTTGGCGGGCCCGATGGCTCACCGGCGACCTGCTCGGTTACTGGCGTGCCGACCCGCTGCCCGCGGAGTCGCCACGGGCGGCGGGCCGGCGCGGGAAGGTCAGAGCCGGGTCGGATCGAGCAGCTGGTCGCCGCTCCAGGTGAGCAGCCAGCTGTCGCCCTTGGCGGTCTTGTAGGGCTCGTCGTCGGCCTCGTCGAGCAGGTCGGCCAGCAGGTGCGGGATTATCTTGCCCTGGCTGCAGATCGCCGGCAGGCCGTCGGTGCGCAGGTCGAGCAGCCGTTCCGCGGACAGCTTGGCCTTGGCCGGCGCGTCGTCGGCCTCGGGCGGCTCGGCGAACGCGCCGTCGACCACGATGGGCAGATCACCGAGCGCCGCCGCGAGCGGCTCCAGGGTCTGCTTGCAGCGCAACGGCGTCGCCGCGTAGAGCCGGGTCGGCCCGATCGGACCGCAGATCGCGGCGAACCGCTCGGCCTCGGCCTCGCCCAGGGCGTCGATCGGGCGGAGCGCGTCGTTGCCCGTCCATTTCTTGCGCGCACCGGCATTCGCGTGTCGCACCAGCACCACTACGGCGGTGATCGGAGGTAGCGCGGCGGCGTGCCGGAGCACGGCCCGCTCGTCGTCGTAGCTGAGCCGTGCGGCCGCGGCCTCGAACGACAGCCACTCGACGCGGTCGACCTCGTCGATGTCCCGCACCGGCCCGCCGTCGCCGACGGCCTCCATCAGCCAGTAGTCCACCGTCTTGGGGCGCCCGTCGGGCAGCGTGTAGGCCACTTGGGGCAGCGCCAGCCGTACGCGGCCCTGCCACCCCGTCTCCTCCAGCACCTCGCGCGCGGCAGCGACGATGGCGGGCTCGTCCTTGTCGAGGTGGCCCTTGGGCAGCGACCAGTCGTCGTAACGCGGGCGGTGTACGAGGCAGACCTGACCGTCGCGCACGAGCACGCCACCGGCGGCGCGAACCGTGCCGGTCATTTGGTCGCCTTGCCGATGACCCGGCGCAGCAGCGCCTCCTGCAGGTGCAGATGCGGATCGGTCGGTTTGGCCGGATGGCGGTGCCAGGTGCCGTCGCCGGCCAGGTCGAAGCCCTCGGTGCCGTCGCTCATCGAGAGTTCCAGCACATAGCGCAGCTCCTCGCGAGCGGCCGGCAGGGTGACCCGGACCAGCGCCTCGACGCGGCGGTCGAGGTTGCGGTGCATCAGGTCGGCCGAACCGATCCAATATTCCGCGTCGTCGCCGAGGCCGAACCGGAACACCCGCGAGTGCTCGAGGAAGCGGCCGACGATCGAGCGGACCCGGATGTTGTCCGACAGCCCCGGCACTCCCGGCCGCAGGGCGCACATCCCGCGGATGATGAGGTCGACCTTCACCCCGTCCTGCGAGGCGCGGTAGAGCGCGTCGATGGTCTCCTCGTCGACGAGCGAGTTCACCTTGAGCTGGACGAGCGCCTTGCCGCCCTCACGGGCGACGCGGGCCTGCTCCTCGATCCGTTCGATCAGACCCGAGCGCACACCGTGCGGCGCCACGAGCAGGCGCCGGTACGACCGTTGCCGGCTGTAGCCGGTGAGGACGTTGAACAGGTCGGTGACATCGGCGCCCACCTCGGGATCGGCGGTGAGCATGCCGAAATCCTCGTACAACCGGGCGGTCTTGGGGTGGTAGTTGCCGGTGCCGATGTGGCAGTAGCGACGGATCTGATTGCCCTCCTGGCGTACCACCAGCGAGGTCTTGCAGTGCGTCTTGAGGCCCACCAGGCCGTAGACGACGTGGCAGCCGGCCCGCTCCAGCGTCCGTGCCCAGGCGATGTTGGCCACCTCGTCGAAGCGCGCCTTCACCTCGACCAGCACCACCACCTGTTTGCCGGCGGCGGCCGCGTCGACCAGCGCGTCGACGATCGGGGAGTCGCCCGAGGTGCGGTAGAGCGTCTGCTTGATGGCCAGCACGTTCGGATCGGCGGCGGCCTGCTCGATGAAGCGTTGCACACTCGTCGAGAACGAATGGTACGGGTGGTGGACCAGGATGTCGCCGTCACGCAGTCGGTTGAAGACGCTGCGCGGCACCTCACCGTCGGCCAGTTGCGGATGGGTCGACGGGACGAAAGGGCGGTCCTTGAGGTCGTCGCGGTCACACTCCCCGAAGACCTGCCACAACGACGAGAGGTCAAGCAGGCCGGGCACCCGCTGCACATCGGAGTCGACCACGCCGAGCTCGCGCACGAGCAGGTCGAGCACGTGGTCGCTGATCGACGCGGCCACCTCGAGGCGAACCGGCGGCCCGAAACGGCGCTGGGCCAGCTCGCGTTCCAGCGCCTGCAACAGGTCTTCGTCGCGGTCCTCGTCGACCTCGAGCTCGGCGTTGCGGGTGACCCGGAACAGGTGCCACTCCTGCAGCTGCATGCCCGGGAAAAGCTGGTCGAGGTGGGCCGCGATGAGCTCCTCGACGGGCAGGAAACGGGCCGCCCGGCTGTCGTTCTGTACGGTCACGAACCGCGGCACGTTGTTCGGCACCTTGATGCGGGCGAAGAGCTCGGTCCCGCCGCCGTCGGGATCACGCAGCACGACCGCGAGGTTCAAGGAACGGCTCGAGATGTACGGGAACGGGTGCGCCGGGTCGACGGCGAGCGGGGTCAGCACGGGGAAGACCTGCTCGCGGAAGTAGGTGCGCAGGCGCTCGCGCTCGGGAGCGTCCATCTCGGCCCAGGACACCAGGTCGATGCCCTCGGCCGAGAGCTTCGGGCGCACCTCGTCGGCGAAGCAGCCGGAGTGGCGGGTCACCAGGTCGGCGGTGCGCTGCGAGATCATCTCGAGCTGGTTGCGCAGCGAGGACCGATCACCGCCGCGCATCGGCAAGCCGGCGTTCAGCCGTCTCTTCAGCCCCGCCACCCGCACCATGTAGAACTCGTCCAGGTTGCTGGCGAAGATGGCCAGGAACTTGGCCCGTTCGAGAAGTGGGGTCTCCTGGTCCTCGGCGAGCGCCAGCACCCGCGCGTTGAAGTCGAGCCAGGAGAGCTCCCGGTTGAGGAAGCGATCCTCGGGAAGCTCGGGCCCGGCGGCCTGGTCAGGTGTCTCGATGCTCGCGGTCACCACTTGCTCCGTCGGTCTCGGATCGTCTGCGACCTGCACAGTCTCGCCTACTCGGGCCTCTGCGGCTGCTGTCGTGCGGGGCAGGAAGCGGCCGTTCGGGCCACGCCGGCGGTTCTCCGGGGTCCGAGGCGAGTTGTGCATCGCACCATCATTGCCGCTTTCCACGGAAGGTGAAACGACCAAACTTCAACCGGATTCAGTCGACCCCGGGGATTCTCACCTGGCGGACCCGCCCGTCCTGGCCCGCGTCGATGTCGACCCGCTGCCCCAGACGGAGTTTCCGCAGCCCCGAGGCGTCGAAGGCGGGAGCGTCGAAGGCCAGCTCAGTGCCGTCGTCGAGGAGCAGCGTGCCGCTGCGGGAGCCGGAGTCGAAGGTCGCGATGGTTCCCTGCATGGCCCCGACGCTACCGGTCAGGCGGCCGAGACGCAGGCCACCTTGAGTCCCAGATCACGTATCAGCTCGCAGGTGTGCGAACCGGCCCGCAAACCGAGCACAGTGCCCAAGTCGGCCGGGGTGTCGACGTCCTGGCGCAGGCCCGGCCAGTCGCCGTCCAGCGGGTGCGCCCCGGAGGCCGCGTGCGCCGCCGCCGAGCCGATGCCGAAGCGCGGGTCGAGCGGCTCGCCCGGGGCCACGGCCAGCAGCACCGTGCCGGTGCCGGCGGCGTCGGCCACGAAGCCGCGACCCGGCCGGGCGGCGGCGAGCGCCGCGTCGAGCTGCTCGGGCCGCAGCGCGGGCAGGTCACCGGCCAGCACCGCGCGGAACCGGGCAGGACCGGCCACCTCATCGGCGCCGTATCGCATGGCCTCGTTCAGTCCCGCGGCCGGCCGGTCGGGCACGACCCGGGCGCCCAAGGCGGCGACGGCCCCGGCGACGACGGGATCGTCGGTCACCACCAGCAGCTCGGCCACCGCCGAGGAGGCCAGCACCGCGGTGGCCGTGTCGCGCACCATCGCCAGCGCGAGCTCGCCGTGGCGGGCGGCCGGAACCGCACCGCGCAGCCGGCTCTTGGCGGCGTCCAGCCGCTTGACCGGCATCACCACCACCCAGTCCCGCTCCATTCTTCTGAGCCTAATAGGCCTGTCCGTCCGGCCCTCGCGGGCGGCACCCGTCGATCGTCGGGGCGCGTTGCCGCGCGGGTGTAAGGACCCCTACCTGGTACGGCTAGCTTCGAGCAGGCATGATTTCGACGCAGGTAAGACGACACGGGTGGCGGGGACACGCCGCCCAGCAAGGGGCAGGAGGAGCCGTGGCGCAGCGCAGGCTCGGGTTCTGGCGGCGTTTCGCGGCGATACTGGTGATTCCCGTGCTGAGGGTCTGGACCAGTCGGACCTGGCTGAGCTCGGAGAACATCCCCAGGTCCGGTGGCGTGATCATCGCCCCGAACCACGTGTCGCATTTCGATCCGCTCGTCGTGGCGCACTTCATCTACGGCACCGGCCGCTGGCCGCGCTTCCTCGGCAAGGCCAGCCTGTGGAAGGTGCCGCTACTCGGCGGTTTTCTCCGCAAGGTGCAGCAGATCCCGGTGGAACGAGGCAGTGTCGAGGCGGTGAAGTCCCTCGACATGCTCATCGAAGCCGTGCAGCAGGGCGGCGTCGTGGTGATCTACCCCGAGGGCACGACGACCCGGCAGCCCGAGCTGTGGCCGATGCGCGGCAAGACCGGCGCGGCCCGGCTGGCCCTGGTCACCGGTGCACCCGTGGTGCCGGTGGCGAACTGGGGGGCCGAACAGATCTTCGACCCGAGAACGAGCAAACTGCGCTTCCGCCGTACCCCCGTGACCGTCATCGCCGGCAAGCCGGTCGACCTGAGTCGCTGGGCGGGCGAGGCTCCGTCCCGCGCCGTGCTCGAGCAGATGACCGAGGCGATCATGCAGGATGTCAGCCTCCTCGTCGGCGAGCTGCGCGACGAGACGCCGCCGGCCACCCTTTACGACCGCCCCCGCAGGTCGGCCACCAGCACCGAGGAGACCGGATGAGCCGCGCCGCGGTGATCGGGGCCGGCGCCTGGGGCACGGCCTTCGCCAAGATGCTGGCCGAGGCCGGCGCCGACGTCACGATGTGGGCCCGCCGCGAGGCCGTGGCGAGCTCGATCCGCGAGCACCACCTCAACGAGAGCGCGTTGCCCGGGCTCAAGCTGCCCGACCGGATCACGGCCACCAGCGACGTCGCCGAGGCGGTGGCGGGCGCCGAGATCGTGGCGATCGCGGTCCCGTCCCAGACGTTACGCGGCAACCTCGCCGAGTGGGCCGGCGCGTTCGAGCCCGACTCGACGATCGTCTCGCTCATGAAGGGCATCGAGCTCGGCACCACCAAGCGGATGAGCCAGGTCATCGTCGAGACCGCGCACGTCGACGCCGCCCGTGTGGTGGTCGTCTCGGGCCCCAACCTGGCGCCCGAGATCGCCGCCGAGCAGCCGGCCGCGACGGTGGTGGCGGGCACCGACCACGACCGGAGCCGGGCGGTGCAGCACGCGATCGCGCTGCCCTACATGCGTCCGTACACGAGCGAGGACATCATCGGCTGCGAGCTCGGCGGCGCGGTGAAGAACGTGATCGCCCTGTCCTACGGGATGGCCGCGGCGATGGGCCTGGGCGACAACACGAAGGCGTCGCTGATCACCCGCGGACTGGCCGAGACCGCCCGGCTGGGCGTGGCGCTCGGCGCCGACCCGCTCACCTTCGCGGGCCTGGCCGGCCTGGGTGACCTGGTCGCCACGTGTTCGTCGCCGCTGTCACGCAACCGCACGTTCGGCGAGCAGCTGGGCCTTGGCAAGACGTTGGAGCAGGCGCAGGCGGCCGCCCGGCAGACGGCCGAGGGCGTGAAGAGCTGCCTGGCGATCCGCGATCTGGCCCGCGCGCACGGGGTCGAGATGCCGATCACCGAGCAGGTGGAGCGGGTGTGCCACGAGGGTGTGGACCCGCGCGTCGCGGTGAAGTTGCTGATGGGCCGGGAGATGAAGCCGGAATGAGCCCGAGTTTTTCGGACGGGACCCGCGCGAGTTACTCCGACGGGACCCGGGTCGTGCACGCGGGACTGCCGGCGGCCGAGGCGGGCGACCCGTTCCTGCCCGGACCGGTCTTCGCCGCGCCCTACCATCTGGACCCGGCCGCGGGACAGGTCGGCGACAACGGCTACGGCCGCCTCGACAACCCGACCCGCCGGCTGCTCGAGTCGGCGATCGGCGAGCTGGAGGGCGGTCGCACTCTGGCGTTCGCGAGCGGCCAGGCGGCGATCACGGCCCTGCTGCTGTCGGTGCTGCGCCCGGGTGACACGGTCGTTCTGCCCGCCGACGGCTATTACACGGTCCGCGGCTTCGCCGAGAGCACGCTTCGCGAGCTGGGCCTGAACGCGGTCCTGGCGCCGACCGCGGGCCCCTATCCCGACTTCACCGGCGCCCGCCTGGTGCTGCTCGAAACTCCGGCAAACCCCGGTCTGGACGTGTGCGACATCAGCGAGGTCGCCGCCGCGGCCCACGCCGCCGGTGCGCTGGTGGCCGTCGACAACACCACGGCCACCCCGCTCGGGCAGAACCCGCTCGCGCTCGGCGCCGACCTGGTGGTCGCCTCGGGCACCAAGGCCCTGACCGGCCACTCCGACGTGTTGCTGGGCTACGTCTCGACCAACGACGACGAGCTTCACACAAAGGTCGAGACCTGGCGCAAGCACACCGGCGCGATCCCCGGCGCGTTCGACGCGTGGCTGGCCCACCGCTCGATCGCCACCCTCGACCTGCGCCTGGCCCGGCAGAGCCAGAACGCCGCCGCCGTCGCCGCCCTGCTCTCCGGCCGCGCCGACGTCACCGGCGTGCGCTGGCCCGGGCTGCACTCGGACCCGTCCTACGCCGTGGCCTCCCGCCAGATGCGCCGCATCCCGGGCGTGGTCTCGTTCGACCTGGGCGACGCCCCACGCGTGGCCCGCTTCCTCACCGCCGCCGAACTGGTCTTCGCGGCAACGTCGTTCGGCGGCGTGCACACCACAGCCGACCGCCGGGCCCAGTGGGGCGACGACACCGCCCCCGGCTTCGTCCGGCTCTCCTGCGGCATCGAGGACACCGTGGACCTGCTGGCCGACCTCACCGCCGCCCTCGACGAGGCCTGAAGCCCGCTGTTCTCAGGCGGCGAAGGTCTGGGGAAGGGCGCCTGAGTCCCAGAGGTGATCCAGGTGCTCCAGGAAGCCGACCAGGCTGCGCTCGATCGAACGCCGCTCGGCCGCGGGCAGGGCGGCCAGCGGGTCGCTGAAAACCAGCCCCTCGGGGTGCTTGGCCCGGGTGCCGACGAACTTTCGGCAGGACGAGCACCAGACGTAGCTCACCAGGGTGGGCCGCCGCGCGTTCTCAGGCGCGGTGACGTACGCGCGAAGGCTCTTGACCTCGCAGGCCGGACACACGCGTTCCCCCGGGGCCGCGAAGAAGCTCTCGCCCTGGGTCATCGCCGCGACCTGATCACCGGAGAAGCTGTCCCAACTCACCCCGGCACCGTAGCCCTTGTGGATCATGAGGCGCGCGTGACCTCAGGCCGTGTCGGCCAACTGCTCGGGACGGCGTGCCGGGTGCGAGGCCGCGAAGTCGAAGAGCCAGTCCCGGGTGATCGGCAGGTCACTGCCGCCCGTCACCCGGCTCAGCGCCTCACCGGGCGCGATCCCGAGCAGCACCAGCGTCGTGCTGGCCAGCAGCGTCGACCGTCCGATCCCGCCGAAGCACTGGGTCACCACGAACCGTCCCGCCCGCACCTGCCCCGCCAGGCGGCCGGCCAACGCGACGACCTGCACGGCCTCGTCGCGCGGAACACCGCCGTCCGGAACCGGGAACGAGACGAAGTCCAGACCGTAGGCCGCGGCGACCGTCGCGGTGTCGCCGATGCCCAGCCGTTGCTGCTCGGTCAGGGTCAGCGCCGAGACGACGACGTTCACCCCGGCCCGGGCGAGCGCGCCGAACTGCTCGACCGGCCAGGCGTCGGCGCGCGGGTGCGCGATGGTCGCGAGCTGCCCGGGTCCTGGCCCGGCGATCACGTGGAGTGCTGCTCTCATGAACTGCCCGTTCCCCTGTCCCGGCCCGAAGCCGGGTGATCCCGCGAGTGGCTTACGCAGAGTAGGGTTCCCTCCGGCACGCCCGCTAGCGAGAGGCCCAAAGAAAGTGACGACCCCTCGGAAAACCCGCGTCGCGATCGTCTTCGGAGGTCGCAGCACCGAGCACGGGATCTCCTGCGTGAGCGCCGGCAGCATCCTGCGGGCCCTCGATCCGGACGAGTACGAGGTGATCCCGGTCGGCATCACCCGCGAGGGCCGGTGGGTCCTCGCCGGGGACGATTCGTCCGCACTGACCATCGCCGGCAAACGCCTCCCTGAGATCACGGCCTCCAGTGGCAGCGCGGTGGTGCTCGCCGCCGACCCGACCGCCACCGACCTGATCGTGCGTGAGCCCGCCGACGGCATCTCCTCGCTGGCCGGCGTCGACGTCGTCTTCCCGGTCCTGCACGGGGCATACGGGGAGGACGGCACCATCCAGGGCATGCTCGAGATGGCCGGCCTGCCCTACGTGGGCGCCAACGTCTTCGCCTCGGCCGCCGCGATGGACAAGGAGTTCACCAAGAAGCTCGCGCTGGCCGAGGGCATCCCGGTCGGACCGTACGCGGTGCTTCGCGCCGGTGTGTCCCTGAGCGAGACCGACAAGGAGCGCCTCGGGCTGCCCGTCTTCGTCAAGCCGTCCCGCGCCGGCTCGTCGCACGGCATCACCAAGGTCACCGACTGGGCCGACCTCGACGACGCCGTCGCCACTGCCCGCCGGATCGACCCCAAGGTCCTGGTCGAGGCGGCGATCGTGGGCCGTGAGATCGAGTGCGGCGTGCTCGAGGGCGAGGCCGGTGGCGTCCCCGAGGCGTCGCTGCTCGCCGAGATCCACGTCGACGCCCACGACTGGTACGACTTCGAGGCGAAATACCTGGAGGGCGGCCGCTACGACATCCCGGCCGGCCTGCCCGCCGAGGTGACCCGTCAGGTGCAGGAATACGCCCGGCGCACGTTCACCGCGCTCGACTGCGCCGGCCTGGCCCGCGTCGACTTCTTCGTCACCACCGATCACCAGGTCTACCTCAACGAGATCAACACGATGCCCGGCATGACGCCGACCTCGATGTTCCCGCTGATGTGGGCGGCCACCGGCCTCGAATACCCCAAGGTGGTCGACCGCCTGATCCGCACCGCCCTGCGCCGCGGAACGGGCCTGCACTAACCCTTGCAGCCGCTCGGGACGCCGTCGGTCTTGGACTTCACCGTCTTGACCACGGCGTCCGAGAACTCGTTGGCCCACTGCCCGGTCGAGCTGTAGCTGCCCGGCACGGTGACCTGCACGGCGACCTCACGATCCATCGTGGTGAACACATCGCTGGCCGGGCCCTCCTTGGCCCACCAGCAGACGCCGTTCATCGCGAGCATGGTGGCGTCGAGCGGCACACAGCCGGGGCGCCCGCCGTCGATCCGCTCGCACATCGTCGGCGGCGTCACTCCGCAGGCGACGGTGATCGGCGGCTCGCCCCACGCCGCGTTCTGCTCGAAGCCGGCGCTCACCCTGCGCCCCGGCAGGTCGCGCAGGGTCGTCGGCAGTTGCGAGGTGACCGCGAGGCAGACCTGGGTCGTACGTTCCGAAAGCTTGGGCGCGGCCATCTGCACCGGAGTGGAGGGCACCGCAGCGGCCGCCGTCGCGGAGGCGCCAGGCTCGGCATTCTTGTCGGTGCCTTGCGGCACGATCTTCCAGAAGACCACGAGACCCACGATGAGGGCGACGGGTACGGCGATCAGGGTGGCCCACAGGGCCGCTCCGCGCGTCGCCCGGTCGGGCGTCCGCACCGGGGGTTTCTCGAGGTCGACCATGTCAGAGGTTTACCACGGAGCAGGTGAGGGTCCGCATGATGCCGGGTACGTACTGGACTTTGCTCACAATGAGCCCGCCGAGGTCGTCAACGGTGTGCGCTTCGGCCAGAACCACCACGTCATAGGGGCCCGTAACGGCGTCAACCCGTACGACACCAGGAATTTTGCCGATCGCGGCGGCCACGTCATGGGCCTTTCCGACCTCGGTCTGGATCAGGATGTATGCCTGGACCACTCTCCGACTCCATTCCGCGCCTCCACCGTAACCAGAACGTGAAACTACCGTACGGATCGGCCCGACAACGGGCCGCATCAGGAACGAAAGGCGATACACGTGAGCATTGCTGAGGCCGGTGAGTTCGGACTCATCGCCCGGGTGGTCGCCAGGCTCACCATCGGTCGAACGACGCTGCTGGGTCCCGGTGACGACAGCGCGATCGTCGCCGCGCCCGACGGGAGGATCGTCGCGTCCACGGATGTCCTGGTCGAAGGCCGTCACTTCCGCCGTGACTGGTCCTCTGGAACCGACGTAGGCCACCGCGCGGCCGCGGCGAACCTGGCCGACATAGCGGCGATGGGCGCCGTGCCGACGGCCCTGCTGGTCGGTCTTTGTGCCCCCACCGACCTCGATATCGGCTGGGCCGAGAATCTGGCCGACGGGCTTTCCGCCGAGGCGGCCCTGGTCGGCGCGAGCGTCGTCGGCGGCGACACGTCGGCCAGCCCCACCCTGACCGTCGCCGTGACCGCCCTCGGCGATCTGGGCGGTCTAAAGCCGGTACTGCGCAGCGGTGCCCAGCCCGGTGATCTGATCGCGCTGGCCGGTCGCGTCGGCTACGCGGCCGCGGGCTACACGGTGCTGTCCCGCGGCTTCCGCACCCCGAAGGCGCTGGTGGAGGCGTACCGGCGTCCCCAGGTGCCGTACGAGGCTGGTCCGGCCGCCGCCCGTGCCGGCGCCACGTCGATGATCGACGTCTCCGACGGCCTGCTGCAGGATCTGGGTCACCTCGCGAAGGCCAGTGTGGTCGGCCTTGACGTGCGCAGCGACGCCTTCAAGGTCACCGGCCAGATGCTCGACGCGGCGACGGCCCTGGGTGTCGACCCGATGCAGTGGTTGCTCGCCGGTGGCGACGATCACGCCCTGGCCGCGACGTTCCCGGCCGGAACGGAACTTCCCCCGGGCTGGAGCGAGATCGGTATGGTCCACGAGGGTACCGGCGTGACGGTCGACCACAAGCTGTGGAGCGGACCGTTGGGATGGGACCACTTCCGCTGATTACCCTTCCGGATGTGCACGAAATCAAGATCAGGCCGGCCGCCTACACCGATCCGGCCGTCCGGGCGCTGCTCGTCGACGTGATGGCCGAACTCGTCGACCGCTACGGCGACCCCGGCGACGACACCCCTATCGCCGACGACGACTTCACCCCACCGAACGGCGCCTTCTTCGTCGCCGCCGACGGCGAACGCCTGGTGGCCTGTGCCGCCTGGCGCCGCCACGGCGACGACGCCGAGCTGAAGCGCATGTTCACCGCTGAGCAGGCCCGGGGCCGGGGCCTGGGCCGCCGCATGCTCGCCACGATCGAGACCTCGGCCCGGGCCGCCGGCTGCCACCGCCTGATCCTCGAGGCCGGCGACAAGCAGCCCGAGGCGATCACGCTCTACGAGTCGGCCGGCTACACCCGAATCGAGGATTTCGGCTACTACAAGGGCGAAAGCGGAGTTCTCTCCTACGCCAAACCCCTCTGAAAGGTCGCGCGGCTGGATCGCGCGCCCGAGTGGGGGCACAACACAAATAGCCCCCCGGCCGGGTGGCCGAGGGGCTATTTGATAAGCCTGAATTAGGCGCGGACGACCTTGCCGGCCTTGATGCACGAGGTGCAGACCTTGAGCTTCTTGGTCGTGCCGCCACCGGCGGGGGTACGCACCGACTGGATGTTCGGGTTCCAGCGGCGGTTGGTCCGCCGGTGCGAGTGGGAAACGTTGTGGCCGAAGCCCGGTCCCTTGCCACAGACGTCGCACACGCTAGCCACGGGTAACTCCTGAGTCGATACGAAGAACAGAAAGCGCCCAGCGAACACACGGCCTCGCAGGCAACCCGGCAAGGTTACCCGATGCCCGCCCCGAACAGCCAATCGCCCCTGCCCGCCCTGCTCAGCTGCCCACCGCGGGCCGGCCGGTCGGTCACGCGCACTGGCACCAAAGCCGCCCACCCCCAGTGGGTGGGGCTCTCCCCGCCAGCCCACCCGCCCGGGGGTGCGGGACGACCCTAACGGGTTGCGGAGGCGGTCAGGGGTGTTGTCCACAGGGCGCTCACCAGGACCTGCGGTGCGCTCCCGAGAAGTTGTCAGCCGTGGTTAGTACGATTTTCGCGTGCTCGAGACACTGGACGCCGCAGCTGTCCGCCGCTGGTGCGGCGGCGGCTTGGTGGCGCTCCGGGCTCATCAGCGCGAGATCGACGAGCTGAACGTCTATCCCGTGCCCGACGGTGACACCGGCACCAACCTGGTGCTCACCCTCACCTCAGCCCAGGAGGCGCTCGAGGCCGTCGAGCCCGCCGGCACCCCTGAGTCCGCCCCGGCCGGCCCGCCGGCGAATGCGCTGCGGCGGATGGCCCGGGGTGCTCTTCTCGGCGCTCGGGGCAACTCGGGCGTGATCGTCTCGCAGATTCTGCGGGGCATGGCCGACAGCCTGGCCGCTTCCGTGGCGGTCCGCGGCGCCGAGCTGGCCCGTGCTCTGCGCTCGGCTTCCGAGGCGGCCTATGCCGCAGTGGCCCGGCCCGTCGAGGGCACCGTGCTCACCGTCGTGGCTGCTGCTGCCGAGGCTGCCGGTCGCCTCAAGTCCGACGATGTGCTGGCCGTCGCCCGTGCCGCGGCCCGGGCCGCCGCCGAGGCCCTGGCCCGCACCCCTCAGCAGCTCCCGGCCCTGGCTCGGGCCGGCGTCGTCGACGCGGGGGGCCGCGGCTTGGTGGTCCTGCTGGAGGCCCTGGTCGAGGCCCTGACCCCGGCCACCGGCTCCGGCTCCGTGCCCGCCGGGCCCCTGTCCGACGTCCCCGCGCTCGACGCCCCCGCCCCCACCGGGCTCGACGCCCCCACCGTGATCGTGTCCGGTCCGGTTGGTCCCGGAGCCAAGGTTGGTCCCGGAGCCAAGGCGGATGCCGGACACCGCGGTGCGGGCGCCGACGGATTCGAGGTGCAATACCTGCTTGACGCCGAGGCGGGGGCGATCGGGCGGCTTCGCGACGAGCTAGGCGTGTTCGGCGAGTCGCTCGTGGTCGTGGGCGGCGGTGACTCCGGCCTCGCCACCTGGAACGTGCACGTCCATGTCGCGGCCGTCGGCATCGGGCCGGCGATCGAGGCCGGCGTGCTGGCCGGACGACCGCATCGCATCACCGTCACCCCACTCGACGAGCAGGCACACCCGCACGGCGGCCACGCGGGCGAGGTGCCGGATTTCGCCGGCGTCCGGCCCGGGGAAGGCAGCCGCGAAGTGATGTCGAACAAGCGCGCCGCCGTCGTCGTGGCCGCCGGTGACGGTCTGACGGCTCTCTTCGAGGCGGAGGGCGCCACCGTGGTCGGCCGCAACCCGTCCACGCGCGAAATGCTCGGGGCCATCCACGCCTCGGGAGCCCGCTGTGTCGTCCTTCTGCCCAACGACGCCAACACCCATGCCGTCGCCGTCTCGGCGGCCACCGAGGCCGAGACCGCGGGGTTGCGGGTCAGCGTCGTGCCTACCCGGTCCCCGGTGCAGGCGTTGGCCGCGCTCGCCGTTCGCGACCGTGGGCGGCCCTTCGCCGACGACGTCATCGCGATGGCCGAGGCCGCGGGAGCCTGTCGCTACGGCGAGGTCTGCACCGCCCAGCGCGACTCCCTCACGGTCGCCGGGCCTTGCCGGGCCGGTGACCTGCTCGGGCTGGTCGACGGCGAGGTGCACGTGATCGGCGACGACCTGGCCGAGGTCAGCGCCCGCCTGCTCGACCGCCTGCTCGGCGGTGGCGGCGAGTTAGCCACCCTGGTGCTCGGCGCCGATGCCCCGGCCGCGTTCGAGGCGACCTTGCGCGAGCACGTCGGGCGCAGCTGGCCCTTCGTCGAACTGCACTGTTATGCGGGCGGACAACCCCGCTACCACCTGCTGGTTGGAGTGGAATGAGCGAGGCCGAGACACCAGCGGCGAGCGGGACGACCCCGGCCACGACCGACACCCCACTCACCAAAGTCCTGGGGGCGCGCACGGCCAAGGCGCTCGCCGACCACCTCGAGCTGCACACCGCCGGCGACCTGATCTACCACTTCCCGCGCCGCTACGACGAGCGCGGCGAACAGACCGACCTGCGCGGCCTGCAGATCGGCGAGCAGGTCACCGTCCTGGCCCAGGTGCAGTCCGTCAGCGTCAAGCCGATGCGCCAGCGCCGCGGCAACATGCTCGAGATCACCATCGGGGACGGCTCCGGCGCGACGCTCACCTGCACCTTCTTCAACCAGGCGTGGCGCGAGCGCGATCTCAAGCGCGGCCGCTGGGGCCTGTTCGCCGGCAAGGTCACCGACTTCCGCGGCAAGCGCCAGCTCAACAGCCCGGCCTACCAACTCCTCAGCGCCGACGCCACGCAGGACGAGGCGGCCGAGGAGATCGAGGAGTTCGCCGGCGCCCTCATCCCGGTCTACCCGGCCGCCCAGGCCGTGCCCACCTGGGTGCTCGCCAAGTGCGTCCGCACCCTCCTCGACACCTTCCAGCCGCCGAAGGATCCGCTTCCGGCGACCGTACGGGCGAAGCGCAACCTGGTCGGCATCGGCACCGCTCTGCGCGAGGTGCACCGACCAAGTTCCAAGGAGGCTCTGTACGCGGCCCGCAAGCGCCTCAAGTGGGATGAGGCCTTCGCCGTCCAGCTCACCCTCGTGCAGCGCCGGGCCCGCGCCGCCCAGACACCCGGCCGCGCCCGGCCTCGCGTCGAGGGCGGCATCCTGGCCAAGTTCGACGCGAGCCTCCCCTACGAGTTGACCGAGGGGCAGGCCACGGTGGGCGAGGAGATCGCCGCCGACCTGGCCGAAACGCATCCCATGCACCGTCTGCTCCAGGGCGAGGTCGGCTCCGGCAAGACGCTCGTCTCCGTGCGCGCGATGTTGCAGGTCGTCGACACCGGTGGCCAGGCAGCCCTGCTCGCACCCACCGAGGTGCTGGCCACCCAGCACTACCGTGGCATCAGCGCGCAGCTCGGCGCGCTCGGCCGGGCCGATGAGATCGACGGCGACCCGGCCGGCACCCAGCTCACCCTCGTCACCGGTTCGCTCGGCGCCGTCACCCGCCGGGCCGCACTCGCCAAGGTCGCCGACGGTACGGCCGGCATCGTCATCGGCACGCATGCCCTGCTCTACGAGGGCGTCGACTTCCGCGACCTGGGCCTGGTGGTCGTCGACGAGCAACACCGGTTCGGCGTCGAGCAGCGGGACGCCCTGCGCGCCAAGGCCGCCACCCCACCGCACGTGCTCGTGATGACCGCCACCCCCATCCCGCGTACGGTCGCGATGACCGTTTACGGCGACCTCGAGACGTCCACGCTGTCCCAGCTCCCGCGCGGCCGCTCGCCGATCGCCTCGCACGTCGTGCCCCCCGAGAAGCCCGCCTTTCTCGACCGGGCCTGGCGTCGGTTGCGCGAGGAGGTGCAGGCCGGCCATCAGGCGTACGTCGTCTGTCCTCGGATCGGCACCGGCCTGACCGACGAGGAGGAAGAACCGCCCAGCGACAACGAACCGGCGCGACGGCCTCCGCTCGCCGTCACCGAGATCGCGCCGCTTCTCGAGGAAGGCCCGCTGCACGGCCTGCGCATCGCCGTGCTGCACGGCAAGCTGCCCGCCGACGAGAAGGACGCGGTCATGCGCCAGTTCGCCGCCGGCGAACTCGACGTACTCGTGGCCACCACCGTGATCGAGGTCGGCGTCGACGTGCCGAACGCCACCGTGATGGTCATCATGGATGCCGACCGGTTCGGCGTCTCCCAGCTGCATCAGTTGCGTGGCCGCGTCGGCCGGGGCTCCGCCGCGGGCATCTGCCTGCTGGTCACCGAGTCGGTCGAGGGCACCCCGGCCCGCGAACGGCTGGCCGCGGTCGCGTCCACGACGGACGGCTTCAAGCTCAGCGAGATCGACCTGGAACAGCGCCGCGAGGGCGACGTGCTCGGCGCCGCACAGTCCGGCAAACACTCCCACCTGCGGCTGCTGTCGCTGCTGCACGACGCGAAGCTGATCACCGAGGCGCGGGCCGAGGCCTCCGAACTGGTCGGCGACGATCCGGACCTGGCCAAATATCCGGCGCTCGCCGCCTCCGTGGCCGCCCTGGTCGACGAGGAACGAGCCGAATACCTGGAGAAGGGTTGATTCTGCTCGACGACCGGTAAAGCAAGACGGCCGGTAAAGCAAAAGGCACGCCGACCGAAGTCGACGTGCCCCTGCGACAAAAGGTCAGGCGGTGAACTTCACCTTGCGGCGACGGGCCAGGATGAAGAGCACAGCGCCGACGGCGAGCAGCAGAGCCGCGCCACCCGCGATGCTGCCGGCGACCGGGCCGGTGACGGGCAGGCCGCCACCCCCACCCGGGGCGGAATCGGTCGGAGCCGGGGACGCGGTGCAGTCCTCCGGCTTCTTCAGGTCATCCCACTTGACCGGCTCGAACACCTCGCCGTTGATCGTGGCGTCGACGACGAGGCCCTTCTCACCCTTGACGGTGACGGTCTTCTCCTCGCCGACCTTGGCGACCAGGGTCTTCGACTCGCCCTTGTTCGTGGTCAGCTTGATGGTGACGGTCTTGGTGCCCTTGGTGTTGTCAACGCCGAAGATCAGCGAGTCACAGGTGACCTCGTAACCGGCCTCGAACTGGTCCTCGGCCGGGGTGCAGTCCTTGGGCTCTTCCCACTTGCCGACCAGGACCGGCTTCTCGCTGCTCTGCTCGAGAACGATGATCTTCAAGGCGTTCTCGGCCGGGATGTCGACCGTGACCGCGTCGGCGCCCGCCTTGACGGTCACCTTCTTCTCGAAGTCCTTCGAGCCCTTGATCGTGAACTCGGCGTCGAGCTTGGCGTCCTTGCCGTTCGCCAGGGTGACCGTGACACCCGCGCAGGACGAGGCGAGCGAGGCGTCCGGCTTCGGGGCGTCCTTGGTGCAGGTGCCGTCGAAGTGCACGGTGCCCTCGGCCGGGTCGTACTGGATCCAGTCGTCACTCCACTTGACCTGGACGAGGAGCTTCGCTTCCTTGGTGTCGCCGGCGACGCGTTGCACGCCCTCGAGCGGCTTGTTGCTCGCGTACGGGAAGACCGGCTCGTTGTCGTCGGGGGTGTGGGCGATGCCGTCGACCGGGGTCGGGCTCGACTCGACGCGGATGAAGCGGTAGTTCTCCGCGTCCTTCTGCGCGCCGTTGTCCGTGTTAACGGTCCACTTGACGACGTACTCGCCGGTGGTCACGTCACACTCGGCCGTGCCCGAGACCACGCTGCCGTGGGCGCTGGCGGGCGAAGCGAAGAACGCGACACCGGCGAGGCCGATGAGCGTTCCGGCGGCCACGGCGGTTGCGCGCCGCAGCTTGGACTTCAGCAGGTTCACGCCTACTCCTGTCTGGGGGAAATCAGGGGTTCGGCGTAAGGAGACGGGCGGGCCTTTTGCCGCTGGGTAACGGGCGATGGCCTGCGACGACGTCTCCCCACGTCGTTGGCCGGCGGTCGGTGGAGGCACCGGCAACAGCGCCTGACCATAACGACTTACGAGAACCTGGGAAATCCCTCAGAGCTGCTTAAAGGTGTTGATGCGCATTCGTGATTTTGTATTGACGCAGAGGATGGAGATCGATGCCCTGCGTGTATATCGGCTGCGGAATTGTTCACTCCTTCGTTGTGGTGTGTAAGTGTTGAAGTAGCTTCGAGTCGTGTTCACCGCAGAGCGGCGCGAGGCCTCATGACCAGGATCATCGCCGGTGCGCACGGCGGGCGGCGACTGTCCGCTCCGGCCGGTGCGCTGACCCGGCCCACATCGGACCGGGTCCGGGAGGCGTTCTTCAGCGCCCTCGACTCGATGGCCGACCTGTCCGGCGTACGGTTCGCCGACCTCTATGCCGGTTCGGGGGCGGTCGGGCTCGAGGCGATCTCGCGTGGCGCCGCCCACGCCCTGCTGGTCGAGTCGGACGCCAAGGCGGCCCGGACGATCCGCGACAACATCGTGGCGCTCCGGGTCGGCAACGCCGCCCGGCTGGTCACCGGCAAGGTCGCGCAGGTCGTCGCAAGTCCACCCGAGGGTGGCGCGTACGACGTCGTCTTCGCCGATCCGCCGTACGCGGTGACCGGCGCCGAGCTCATCGACGTGCAGCAATCCCTGATCGATTTCGGCTGGCTGACGCCGGACGCCGTGGTCGTGCTCGAGCGCGCGACCCGCGACGGCGCGGTGACCTGGGTGGACGGCATCACTGGGGACCGCAGTCGGCGCTACGGGGAGACCACCCTTTGGTACGGTCGCCGATCATGAGACGAGCGGTGTGTCCCGGCTCCTTCGACCCGGTCACCAACGGTCACCTCGACATCGTCGGCCGGGCCAGCCGCCTGTTCGACGAGGTCATCATCGGGGTGCTGATCAACCAGTCGAAGACCGGCCTCTTCACGATCGAGGAACGGATCGAGATGCTCGGTGAGGCCACCGCCTCGTACGAGAATGTCCGGGTCGCCTCGTTCCACGGCCTGCTCGTCGACTTCTGCCGGTCCCAGGGCGCGGCCGTGGTGATCAAGGGCCTGCGCGCGGTCAGCGACTTCGACTACGAGTTGCAGATGGCGCAGATGAACATCGGGCTGTCCGGGGTGGAGACGCTCTTCATGCCGACCAACCCGCTCTACTCGTTCCTCTCGTCGAGCCTCGTGAAAGATGTCGTGAAGTGGGGTGGCGACGCCTCGGCCTACGTGCCCGACTTCGTCGGCGAGCGTCTGCTCAACCGCCTCAAGCAGAACTGAGCTGTTCGGCGCGCCAGGAGCGGGTGCGGCAGTGACGCAGTAACGTGATCGCACCACGCTGCGTGGTGCGATAGGGACGGGAGTGTGGCACGGTGGATCCGCTCGACCGCATCGACGAGATCATCGAGCTCGTACAGGAATCGCGGTCCGTACCCATGTCGCGGACCAATTTCATGTTCGACCGGGCCGAGATGATCGACCGTCTCGAAGAGTTGCGCGCCGAGCTTCCGTCCGAGCTGCGCAAGGCCGCTGCCGTCCTCGACGAGCGCGACCGGATCACCGAGGCCGGCCGCCGCGAGGCCGACCGGATCATCAGCGAGGGTGAGGCCGAGCACGCCCGTCTGGTCTCGGTGAACGAGATCACGGTCTCGGCCGAGCACGAGGGTGCCAGGATCATCGCCGAGGCCCGCACCGAGGCGCAGCGGCTGCGGGAGGAGGTCGACGACTACGTCGACACCGCCCTGGCCAACTTCGAGCAGTTCCTCACCAGGGCGCTGGCGTCGATAGAGCGTGGCCGCGACAAGATGCACGCGCTCCGCGAGATCGGCACCTTCCAAGGGGAAGACAGCGAGCGCCCCCTGCCGTTCTAGAAGTGCCCGGAGACCCGGATTCGACGGTACGGCGGCAGCTCAGGTAACCTTTCCTGTCGGCCTACCATCGGCTGAGGAATAACGATGCCCAAGTCACCACACTCACACCTGGACCCCAGGCAGCCACTCGTCGTCGATACGACGAAACTTCCACGGCAGCCTGGTGCTACGCGTGCCCTGAAAAGGGTGATCCCGGCACCGGTCGACCTCGGTCTGGAGCTGATCTCGGTCCCCAAGGGGTCGGACGTCGAGCTTGATCTGATGCTCACGTCGGTCTCCGAAGGGGTCTATGTCAGCGGCGGTGTCCGTGGCTCGCTCACCGGCGAGTGCGGTCGCTGCCTCAACGAGATCGACCAGTCCTTCGACGTCAAGATCGCGGAGCTGTTCGCCTACGAGGACAGCACCACCGAGGAGACGACCGACGAGGACGAAGTGGGCCGGATGCAGGGCGACCTGCTCGACCTGGAACCGGCGTTGCGGGACGCGGTGGTGCTGACGCTGCCGACGACCCCGCTCTGCCGGCCGGACTGCCCAGGGCTGTGCTCCGAGTGTGGAGTGCATTTCGACGACCTTCCGGCTGACCACAGCCACGAGGAAGTCGATCTCCGCTGGGCCGCTCTGCGCACCATCACGACTGAGCCGCCGCGTGCGGCTTCGCCGCAGCAAGATTCTGAGGAGTAGGAACCGTGGCCGTCCCCAAGCGCAAGATGTCGCGCAGCAACACCCGGTCCCGCCGGGCTAACTGGAAGGCGACCGCGGTGCAGACCGTGGCGTGCCCCAACTGCAAGTCGCCGCACCTGCCGCACACCGCGTGCGGGGTCTGCGGCACCTACAACGGCCGTCAGGTCCTCGAGGTCTGAGCTTCGCTTACAAGTGACACGCCCAATCTTCGGGTGGGTCGCTCCTGAGCATCGGCGACCGATCGGTGCCACGGCTTCCGGACAGGCGACTGTCGGGGAGCCGGGCACCGCGCGGATCGCCGTCGACCTCCTCGGCGGGGACCATGCTCCCGCCGTCGTGGTTGACGGCGCTCTGCGAGCCTGCCAGGCCGACCCCGCCCTACACCTGCTGCTCGTCGGCCCGCTCGAAGCTGCCGACGAGCTTCTGGCTGCCCTGACGCCGAGCGACCGCCTCCGGATCAGCACGTTGCCCATCGCCCCCGGGGACCCGGTGGAGAGCTGGGTCGAGTCCGGGGTGCGCTCCGCCGTGCTCGCGGTCGCGCAGGGCGGCGCCGATGCCGTCCTCTCGGCCGGCAACACCGGGGCCACCGTCACCTCGGCCGCGCTCGGCCTGGGCCGCCGCCCCGGGGTACGCCGTCCGCCGCTCGCCGCCGTGCTGCCCACGAAGGCCGGCCGGCTGGTTCTGCTCGATGTGGGCTCCTCGGTCGACCCCGACGAGGAGACCGTCGTCATGCACGCCCGGCTCGGATCGGCGTACGCCTCGGTCGTCCACGGAATCACCCAGCCGCGCGTCGGTCTGCTGAGCATCGGCACCGAGCGGGGCAAGGGCGACCGGCTCCGCCGTGCTCTCCCACCCCTGCTGACCGACCTCGACCTGCCGGGCGGCGGGCGTTACGTCGGCCTGGTCGAGGGCAACGACGTGGTCACCGGCGGAATAGCCGACGTCGTCGTGACCGACGGATTCACCGGAAATGTGCTGCTCAAAGGGCTCGAGACGGCGTACGCCGCAATCGGGCCACCGCGGCACCTCAATCCACCGCCGCGCGCGGCCTTGCTCCTCGGCGTCGAGGGCACCGTGGTCGTCTGCCACGGCGCCGCGTCCGGTCCGGATCTTGCCGCCGGTATCGCCTTCGCCGCCCAGCTCCACCGCCAGGCCGCGGTCGCGGCGATGGCCGAAATGATCGAAACACAACGAGGTGCTCATGAGTGACAAGCGTCGCCGGCCGCCGACCCTGCCGCTGGAGGAGGCCTTCGGGGTTCCCCTCGAGCCGGGCCTGCTCGAGCGTGCGCTCACCCACCGCTCGTACGCGTACGAGAACGGGGGGCTGCCGACCAACGAGCGCCTCGAGTTCCTGGGTGACTCCGTGCTCGGCGTCGTGATCACTTCGGCGCTTTTCCACAACCATCCCGACCTGCCCGAGGGTCAGCTCGCCAAGTTGCGGGCCAGCGTCGTCAACATGCACGCGCTGGCCGACGTGGCGCGCGGGCTCGGCGAGTACGGGCTGGGCCGGCACCTGCTGCTCGGCAAGGGTGAGGAGACGACCGGCGGGCGCGACAAGGCGAGCATCCTGGCCGACACGCTCGAGGCGCTGCTCGGCGCGATCTACCTGGAGCACGGCCTCGACGTCGCCGGCGAGGTGATCCACCGGCTGTTCGACCCGCTGATGGCGGAGTCGGCCGGCCGGGGTGCCGCGCTCGACTGGAAGACCAGCCTGCAGGAGCTCACCGCGGCGCTCGGCCTCGGTGTGCCCGACTATGTGATCGAGGACTCCGGTCCCGACCACGCCAAGACCTTCACCGCCTGGGTGGTGGTGGCGGGCGAGCGCTACGGCGGGTCCGAGGGGCGCAGCAAGAAGCAGGCCGAGCAGCGGGCCGCCGCGGCCGCCTGGCGCATCCTCACCGAGCGCACCAGCGAGCCCGACGGCAGCCTGCTCGACAAAACCGGTGAAGCGGCTGTGCCGGGTGAAGCGGCTGTCATCGAAGAAAAGCTCGAGATTAGCGAGTGAGTCTGACGGTGGAGGCCGAGGCGGCTCAGCGCTCCCGGCTCTGGGACCTAGCCGGGGCCTGGCGCGGCGTCGGCACCGCGGTCGGCATCTTCGCGCTGACCAGGTTCGCCCAGTTGATCGTGCTGGCCTGGCTCGACACCGCCGCCGAGAACCCGATCGGGATCCGCGCGCGGCTACTGGTCTGGGACGCGGGCTGGTTCTACCGGGTCGCCGTCGACGGCTACCCGCACGGCTACACGTACGACTCGGCCCACGTGCTGCAGGGCAACGAGCTGGCCTTCTTCCCGGTCTACCCGATGCTCATCCGCTTGGTGGCCGCGCTCGGCATCGAGGCGCACACGGCGTCGATCCTGGTGAGCTGGCTCGCCTCGATCGGCGCGGCCGTGGCCCTGCACCTGCTGGGCACGTCGCTGTACGGGAAACGCACCGGCTGGGCCCTGGTCGCGATCTGCTGCACCGCGCCCGTCTCGATCGTCTTCTCGATGGCGTACTCCGAGGGGACCTTCCTCGCCTTCGTCGCCGGGATGCTGGTCGCCGCCCATCGACGGGTCTGGTGGGCGGCCGGCCCGCTGGGCCTGCTGGCCGCGCTGACCCGGCCGACCGGGGCGGCCGCCGCGGTCGCCCTGGCCGTGGCGGCCCTGCTGGCGGTCCGCGAGTCGCGGGGGAACGAGTCGTGGGAGAAGAGGTGGGAGCCGCTCGGAGCCGCGGCGCTCGCGCTCGCCGGAGCGCCGCTCTTCCTGGCCTGGGTGGGCTGGCGGGTCGGCGATCCGGCGGCCTGGTTTCGGATCCAGGCCGCGGGCTGGGGCACTGCCTTCGACTATGGCGCGAGCACGCTCTCCTTCCTGAACACGACGCTGACCACCGGCGAGGGCTGGGTGCCGATCAGCGTGGCCTTCATCCTGCTCGCCGCCCTGGGCGCCGCCGGGGTCGCGCTCGCCCAGCGACCGTGGCCGCCGCTGGCCGTCTACGGCGTGATCGCGATGGTGCTCGTCTACGGCCAGGCCGGGTTTTACCACTCCAAGCCGCGCTTGCTCGTCCCCGTACTGTTGACGCTGCTGCCCGCCGCGGTCGCCGCCGGCCGGGCCCGTCCGCGGGTCGCCGCGGTATCGATCGCGGCCTGGGCGGCGTTCGGTCTCTGGTACGGCGCCTATCTGGTCGCCGTCTGGCCCTACACGCTTTAGTTCTTGAGGAGTAGCAGTGCCTGAGCTGCCCGAGGTCGAGACTGTGCGGCACGGGCTGGCCAAGTGGGTGGCCGGCCGCACGATCAAGAGCGTCGAGGTGAGTCACCCCCGCGCGATCCGCCGGCACCTGCCCGGCGACGCGCACTTCATCGCCCTGCTGACCGGCCGGACCGTGCTCGGCGTGTCCCGCCGCGGCAAATACCTGTGGTTCCCGCTCGACTCGGGCGACGCGATCCTCGGTCACCTCGGCATGAGCGGCCAGTTGCTGATGCAGCCGGCCGAGGCCGCGGACGAGAAGCACCTGCGCGTCCGGTTCACGTTCACCGACGACGGCCCCGAACTACGCTTCGTCGACCAGCGCACGTTCGGCGGGCTCTCCGTCTCGGCGGACGGCGCCGAGCTGCCCGAGGAGATCGCGCACATCGCCCGCGACCCGATGGACCCGCTCTTCGACGACGAGGCGTTCGTCGACCGGCTCCGCGGCAAGCGCACCGAGGTCAAGCGGGCCCTGCTCGACCAGACACTCCTCTCCGGCGTCGGCAACATCTATGCCGACGAGGCGCTCTGGCGGGCCCAGTTGCACGGCGCGCGGCTCACTGATCAACTGACCAAGCCGGCCGTACGTCGTCTGCTCGCCCACGTCCGGGACGTCCTCGGCGAGGCGATCGTCGCGGGCGGGACGAGCTTCGACGAGCTCTACGTGAACGTGAACGGCGAGAGCGGCTACTTCGACCGCTCGCTCAACGCGTACGGCCGGGAAGGTCAGCCGTGCCACCGGTGCGGCACGCCGATGCGCCGGGAGCAGTTCATGAACCGTTCCTCGTTCAGCTGTCCGCGGTGCCAGCCCCGCCCGCGAGCGATCCGGCACTGACGTACGGGCTGGCGTCGGTGGCCAACCCGAATCCGGCCCCACGCCGTCCCATCAGCCGGCGCGCGGCGGTGAGCAGCGCGGACGGCACGCCGTGCACGATGTGGCCGTCGCCCGGCCGTGAGCCGTCGCCGTCCCAGCTCTGATAGGCCGTCCACGGGCCCTCGAAGGTGCAGATGCGCACGCCCAGGTCACGGTAGAGCGGGTCGCTCGGCACGCCCGGGTTGAGGACCACCCGGTGCAGGCCACGGCGGGCCGCCAGGCGCACGGTCAGGGCGACCGGACCGACCCCGCCCGAGCCGGCCGGCGCCCGGTCGAGGAACAGGCCCTCGGCGCCGTCCGCACGCCAGGCGTCCACGTCGGCCAGCACGTCGGCCAGCGAACGGCTGCCCCAGTCCAGGTCGATCCGGCCCAGCGACTGGTGCAGCGAGCGGCTTCCGCCGGGCAGCTCCCGGATGATCCAGGTGTCGCCGTCCAGCGGCAGTTCGGGCGACGGATGGGCGTACGGGGGGAACAGGGTCTTCACGGTTTTCTCCTGGGATCGTCAAGGGCCAGGTCGGGAGCCGGTGAGGCGGTCAGGGCGACGACGAGCAGGCCAGCCAGATGAGTGGTGGCGAGCACGGCGACGGCGTCCGGCAGGGGGCCGGACGACGGCAGCGGAAGGAACGGCAGGGCCGCGGTGAGCAGCGGAGGCGCGGCGGCCAGGGTCGCGGAGATCCCGGTACGATTCCGGGCCGCGAGCAGGTACGTGAGGGCGAAGACGCCGCCGAGCAGGGTGCCGGCGGCCAGCCCGAGCGCACCGGCCGGGGTGTCGGCGAACGAGGGCAACCGGGCCGGCCGGAAGTACGCGGCCAGCGCCAGCGCGACGCCCACCCCGAACGGTGGCAGCAGCCCGGTCAGCGTGATCCACGTGACACCGCGGACGTGCCGCCGGTAGTCGTCCCCGGCGGTGGCCGGCCTGGCGTCAAGCTGCCGGGTGTGCCAGCCGATCAGCGCCTCGAGGATCGGCACGGCGAGCAGCAGCGGAAGCCAGAACGGCACGGTCGAGCCGGCCGGCCCGGCCTGCCAGACCAGGCCCACGCAGACCGCCTGGGCCGCGCCGATGATCAGGTAGCCGCCGCTCCGGCGCAGCTCGGCGGGGGTCAACCGGGGCGGATGCACGCAGCCGCTGAGAACCGCGACGGGCTGGAACGCGCGGATCAACGGGACCACGATCGCGGCCGGGAGCAGCAGGCCGATCGGCACCGCGTCGAGCACCGACTCGCCGGCCAGCCGGGCCAGGGTCGCCGCGCCGAGCACCCAGCACGGCAGGCTCCAGAGCACGACCACGGCCTCGGCCCGCGTCACCAGCGCGGCGGTGACCGTGGCCAGCGTGCCGAGCCCGCCGAGGCCGATGACCAGGGCCTGCCCGCGGTCCGGACCGACGAGCGGGACCGGGGCCATCCAGACCAGCGAGCACCACAACCCCGCGGCGCCGGCGAACCCGGAGCCCACCAGACGGGCGGCGGCGCCCGGCCCGGCACGCCGGGCGATCGAGATGCCGGTGCAGGTCAAGGTCTGCGCAGCGGCCCAGCCCAGCAGCAGTGTGGCCAGCGGGACCGGCCAGGCGACCCGGGCGATCGGGTCGGCGGCGGCCGCCGCGACGCTGAGCGGGGTCACGTAGAGGACGCAACGCAGCAGGGCGACGAGCAGGTAGGGGCGGCGAGCCGGAGCGCGGTGCGAGCGCGTGGTGATCGCGGGCGGCGCCGGCATCGGTGCCGGCGTGCCGTTCGGCCGTGCGTGCCGGGCGCCTCGGTGGGCACGCCGACGCGTACGACCGGAGGCCGTTCTGGGACGTGCGGGCGTGCTCGTCATCCGTCCTGCCTCTCCCCGATCAGCCAGCGCAGGGTGATCGGCGGCTCGGACAGCGGAGCCGGCACGGCCAGCACCAGCTCGTGCGCGAGCGGCGGAGGTGGCGCCGCGAGATCGGCGTAGAGCGCGCCGTAGACGCGCACCACCCGGTCATTCGTGAAGTGCGTGAGCGCGCGCTGTCGGGCCGCGTCGCCCAGCGCCCGGCGGCGGCCCGGCGCCCGCAGCAGGCCGACCACGGCAATCGCCAGCGCGGCCGGGTCGCCCGGCTGCACCAGCACCCCCGTGTCAGCGAGCGTCTCGGCGGCCGCTCCCACGTCGACGCCGACCACGGCTCGGCCGGACATCATCGCCTCGATCAGCCGGTAGGGCGGGTCGGCCGGTCCCGGCACGTGCGCCACCACGTGTCCCGTGGTGTAACGGTCGCGGGGGTCGGCGGGCAGGGGATGCAGCCGTACGGCCCGGTCCAGCCCGGTGCGCTCGATCTGCTCGGCGCAGTGGTCCTCGTGCGCCGCGGTGACCCCGACCAGGTGCAGCACGGTGCCCGGCTCGGCGGCGGCGATCTGGTGGAAGGCGGCGAGCAACGGCAGGAGGCCGCTGTCCGGGCCGCCGCTGCCGGCCCAGATCACCGTGGGGACGGCGGACGCGGGCTCGGCGACGCTCGGATACTCCGCGGGATCGACGCCGGCCGGGACCTGGATGAGCTTCGCGGCCTGCGCGCCGTGCCCCCGCGCCCAGCCGTGGTGGTAGGCGCTGAGCGGCGCGATCAGACTGGCCTCGGCGTAGCCGGTGCGGGCGACCGAGCCACGGAACCGGCGCAGCACCGCGCGCACGGCCGGTGACAGGCGTTCCTCGTGCGGGCGGTGCCCGGCGACGACGGCGCGGGCCTCGGTGAGCAGCAGCGGGAGGCCCTTCCGCCAGCGCCCGGCCAGCGCGGTGAGCAGCGGAGTGGTGCCGCCGACGCAGTGCACGAGGTCGGCTGCGGGCAGGTCGACGACGACCGCGCCGAGGGCGTGGCGCAGCAGGGTGGCCGAGGTGCGGGCGTCGCGCACAGTGAGCCGGGGGAGTTCGCCGGGCTCGGCGTGGGCAGTGCGCCAGGCGTCGAGCAGCGCGTCGGCCAGGGGGAGCCCGGCCAGCGTCGTGGGCGTTTCGGCCACCCGCCGCAGGCCGTCCGCGAAGAGCTCCGCGGCGTTGTCCCGATCGCCGATCAGGCCCTGGCAGAGCAGGTCAGCGGCGGTCCGGGCGAGGCCACCGTCGTCGCGGGTGGTGTCGTGGCGGGTGGACTGGTGGCCGACGGCGACGGCCCGGGCGGAGTCGACGTTGAGGGGCAGCGGGTAGGCGGTGGCGGACGGCGGTTCCCGGTCGGTGACGGTGAGCAGCTCGAAGCGGAACCCGAGCAGTCCTTCGACGAGGGTGCGGCACCATCCGCTCAAGGCGTCCCGGCGATACGGGTACCCGCCGCCGGTGAGCATGCAGATGCGCTCGTGCGGCGGGATCGGATTCACGATGGAGGCAACGAAACAGCCCGCCGTACGCGGTGGAGCAAGTCGGGTACGTGACAGATTTACGCGCTAATTACCCGATTTGCCGTACTATTTATGGTGAAAAGTCGGTTTCGACATGCAGATCATTCGAGCTTGTCGCGGTGCTTCGATCGGTCCGGTGCCCGTGGGTGACTCGGTCCCGGCCGTGCTTCGTGCCCTACGGTCGAGGCCTGGCCCCACCCGGGCGGGTGGGCACACTGGGGCGGCGTACGTCGACAACGGTGAGCTTTGTGTGGTTGGCGGGATGGTGGGAATTCGGGTCACGTCGGCGGAAATAACGGAGTCAAGATCGGCATCCGACGAGCTCAAGAGTGCCAACTTCGCGATATTGTTGATCTTCGCGACCTTGGAAGTGCGGGTCAAGAGGCGGTTTCAGAAGCGGTTTGGCCTGCTGGTAAGCCTTCGGGTGGGAAGATTCACTGCCGGCCGACGACGTGACGCCTCCGCACGGCTTGACGGAATCTAGGTCTGGGCGGACTATGGAGAGGTCGCCAGTCGCGCCCACTCATGCCCGGTTTCAGACGGTCGTGTGAGATGTGCACCTTGAGAAACCATTCCTAGGGTGCATGATTCTGTGCTCAAGCGTGCCCTTGAGTGTGGTTTTGCGGCGCACTCGGCGCGCGTTGGTCGGCCTCTCCGGCAACGCTTTCCACAATGAAGAAGCAGTGCTTCTCAAGGAGTCACCATGGCGAAGGCCCTCTTTGGCCACGTAGGTGCAGCGCCCGATCGGCGTCTGCTCGACGAGGTCACCCGTCTGCGCTCCAGGGTGCAGGCCCTGGAGTTCGAGATCACCCGAGTTCGGGCGGAAAACGATCGTCTGGCCGCTGCGGCCGCTGAGGCAGACGATTTCGCGCGGCTGACCGAGCCCGCGCTGACCTGAGCTCCATCGGCCGCCGAGGCGGAGTCACTCGAGCTGTGTCACCCACGCTGAGTCACCCTTGCTGAGTCACTGAGGCCCACGGCGGCCGTGGTTATCCCCCGCATCAAAGACGCACCCGAATTAGCGCGCCTCCACGTTGTGGCGGCGCGCATCTTTTTGCCCGACTTGGTGTGGGGCCGGTCGGGGGTGAAGGTCTTTTTGTCCAGTTTATCCGGGATGTGGAGCGGCGGTAACGGCCATCGACACGCACCGGGGGTAGTCTGCGCCGAAGCAGAAGACGACCGACTTTCGGAGATCCGTGCACCTCAAGAGCCTGACGGTCAAGGGCTTCAAGTCCTTCGCCTCCGCCACGACGCTGCGGCTGGAGCCGGGAATTACCTGTGTGGTAGGCCCGAATGGTTCCGGCAAGTCCAACGTCGTCGATGCCATCGCCTGGGTCCTCGGCGAGCAGGGCGCCAAGGCGCTGCGCGGCGGAAAGATGGAGGACGTCATCTTCGCCGGCACCTCCGGCCGGGCGCCGCTGGGCCGGGCCGAGGTGACGCTCACGATCGACAACAACGACGGCGCCCTGCCGATCGAGTACACCGAGGTCTCGATCACCCGGCGGATGTTCCGTGACGGCGCCAGTGAGTACGAGATCAACGGCAACACCTGCCGGTTGCTCGACATCCAGGAGCTGCTGAGCGACTCCGGCATCGGGCGTGAGATGCACATCATCGTGGGGCAGGGCCGGCTCGACGCCATGCTGCACGCCAAGCCCGAGGACCGCCGCGCCTTCATCGAGGAGGCCGCGGGCGTCCTCAAGCACCGCAAGCGGAAAGAAAAGGCGATCCGCAAGCTGGACGCCATGCAGGTGAACCTCAACCGGCTCACCGACCTCACCGCCGAACTGCGGCGACAGCTCAAGCCGCTCGGCAAGCAGGCCGAGGTGGCCCGGCGCGCGGCCGGAATCCAGTCCGACCTGCGCGACGCCCGGCTGCGACTCCTCGCCGACGACCTGCACACGCTGCGCACCACCCTCGACCGGGAGATCGCCGACGAGTCGGCCATGCGGGACCGCCGCGGGCAGGTCGAGGACGAGAACCGCGAGGTCCAGCGGCACCTGGCCGACCTCGAGCTCGCGCACGCCGAGGACGCGCCGCTGCTCCAGGCCGCTCAGGACACCTGGTACAAGCTCTCCGCCCTGCAGGAACGCTTCCGCTCGACCGAGCAACTCGCCACCGAGCGGCTGCGCCACCTGGCCGCGACGCCCGACGAGGAGCGGCCCGGCCGTGACCCCGAGCAGCTCGTGGCCGAGTCGGAACGGGTGCGCGAGCAGGAGGCGGAGCTGCGCGAGGCGCTCACCGACGACCAGATGCGCCTGGCCGAGGCGATCGAGCACCGGCAGGAGCTCGAACGCGAGCTGGCCGCGGCCGAGGGTGCGCTGCGCACAGCGGCCAAGGCGATCGCCGACCGGCGCGAGGGTCTGGCCAAGCTCACCGGCAACGTGAACGCGGCGCGGGCCCGCACCGAGGGCGCCACCGACGAGATCGAACGCCTCGCCGTCGCGCACACCGACGCCATGATGCGCGCCGAGACGGCCCAGGCCGAGGTGGACGTCGTCGCCGCCGAGTCGTCCGAGGCCGACCGGGGCAACGTCGAGCTGGACGAACGTCACGCCGAGGCGGTCGACGAGCACGACCGGGCCGCGGCAGTGGTCAAGGACCTCTCCGACGCCGAGCGGACCGCCGAGAAGGACGCGGCCGGCTGGAAGGCGCGCGAGGAGGCGCTCGCGCTCGGCCTGAAGCGCAAGGACGGCGCGGGGGCGCTGCTCGCCAAGGCCAGTGAGGTGCCGGGACTGCTCGGCAGCCTGGCGTCCATGTTGACTGTCCAGCCCGGACACGAGGCGGCCCTCGCCGCCGCGCTGGGCTCGCTCGCCGACGCCGTGACTCTCTCCGGCGTGGACGAAGCGGTCGAGGCGATGCGTACGCTCAAGATCGCCGACGCCGGGCGGGCCGCGCTCGTCGTCGCGTCGCCGGCCGGCCCGGGCATGCGGGGATCGCTGGACGCGCTGCGCCCCGCGTTGCCCGCGGGAGCGGTCTGGGCGCCCGACGTGATCGGCTGCCCCGAGAACGTGCGGCCCGCGCTGAACCGGGCGCTGCGAGACGTCGTCCTCGTGCCTGATCAGGCCGCCGCTGTCGCGCTCGTCGCCGGCAACGCGGAGCTGCGGGCCGTCACGCCCGACGGGGACGTGCTGGGGGCATACGCCGCTGCCGGAGGCTCCGGGAAGGGCACCAGTTATCTCGAGGTGCAGGCCGCCGTCGACGAGGCGAAGGCCCGCCGGGAGGCCGCCGAGGAGTCGATCAGCGAGCTCAAGGCGCAGCTGGCCGAGGCGCGCGCCGAGGTGGCGAGGCACAAGGAGACCGTGAACGTCGCGGCCGCCGCCAAGCGCGCCGCCGAGGGAGAGCGCAACGCGGCCGCCCGCCGGCTCGCCGAGCTCGGCGCCGCCGCCCGATCGGCCAAGGCCGAGACCGAGCGCCTGGGCTCCGCGCGGCAGAAGGCCGAGTCGGCACGCGAGGCCGACCTGATGCGCGTGGCCGAGCTCGAGGAGCGGCTGCGCCTGGCCGAGGCCACCCCGATCGACGAGGAGCCCGCCACCGACGAACGCGACCGGCTCGGCGCGCTCGTTCCGCAGGCCCGGCAGA
>Ga0247781_1000031_pt1 | contig 38056 bp, 35 predicted proteins | sample UWRJL184509B5_FD_179922 | JGI IMG/M metagenome (GOLD analysis project Ga0247781, IMG submission 179922) | Plant litter microbial communities from Arlington Agricultural Research Station in Wisconsin, United States - UWRJ-L184-509B-5 | ecosystem: Environmental > Terrestrial > Plant litter >...
CCCTGCAACGCGGGCTCGGGCAACCCGCCCAGGTCGGACGCGAGCAGGGCGGCGAGCCGGCGCGGGCTGTCGGCCTCGCGGTCGTTCTCGGCCCGGCGCAGCCGCGACGTGCCCCACCACCGGGTGAACCGGCCGAGCAGGAAGTAGACGAGCGGGGCGGCCAGGCCGAGCGTGACGGCGATCAACAGCAGCACCCCGAACGGTCCGTCGTGCCACAGGCCGGTGGCCAGGCCCGAGAGCCTGTCCTCCCAGATCCGGACGGCCACGTTGGCGGCGACAGCGAGCCAGCAGACCGCCAGGAATCCGTAGAGCGCGATGAGCCGCCCCTCACGGTCGAGCGTGCCCCAGCGCGGCCCACGGCCCCGCAGGCGCGCACCCACCCAGGCCAGCGCCCGGTTGCGCAGCTGGGGGATCTCGAGCCAGTTCATCAGCAGGTATTGCCCGTCGAGCGGCAGCAGCGGGCTGAGGTGGACGAACGCGCTCAGGTAGCAGAGGAAGGCGAGCTTGAACGCCAGGTCGGCGATCGGGGGGACAGCCAGCCCGGCAAGCTGGGCCAGCCCACCGAGGAACAGCGCGCTGAGCGGCCCGGCCGCCGAGACCACCAGGCGGGCGCGGCGGCCGGCCATCCAGACGTCGCTGGTGTCGACGAAGAGCGAGGGCAGGCCGAACCAGACGAGGAATCCGGCGACCGGCACCTCGCGCCCGGAGTGTTTGGCGGCCATCGCCCTCGCGTACTCGCGTGCGACGACGACAACAGCGTTGAGCAGCACCAGGGTGACGGCACCGGCCAGATAGGAGTCACCGGCGAGGAAGAGCGAGCGGCTGCCGCGTGACCAGGTGACCGCGAACAGGCCGAGACCGAGCACGCCGAGCAGGGCGGTGACGATGCCGACGGCCTTGGTGAAGAGGAGCGCGCCGCCGGCCCGATAGAGGGCGGTGGCCGGACCGTCCACGTTGACCAGCAGCATGCGCCGGCCGCGGGCGGCGGCCAGCAGCGAGTTGCTGACGCGCTCGGCGAGCGGCCGCCGCAGCTCCTGCAGCGGGCGGAACGCGTCCATCGGCAGCTCGTCGAGCATGCGGTTGCCGGCCAGGTCGGCCACGACGCGGCGCACCTGGTCGGGGGCGAGCCGGCCGGCGATGCGGGCGAACTCGGCGACCAGCCGGGCGACGGTGTTCCCACCGTCCATCAGCAGCGCGAGCTCCCACTCCTCTCCGGTGAGCCGCAGATAGCTGGCCCGCTCGCCGTCATCCGGTGAGCGCAGCATCATGTAGTCGCCGCCGCGGGCGTCGACGAGCTGGACGTACTCGATTCCGGCACGGAGCACGGGCCGGGCGCTGGTCGGGTTGAGACGGTCGACGACCGCACCCCACAGCCCGGGATCCGCCGGGCCGGAGGGCTCACCGGGAGCGCGACCAGCCAGCGCCTCCCAGACGTTCATCCGGGTCTCGACGTAGGTCAACCTGGTGCCTCTCACTGCCTGGGGAACCACCGATGGCGAATGGCAGATTAGGCGCTCGACGAGCAGGATGGCGAGTCCGCCGTGGCGATATGCGCAGTTACTCCCGAAGTCGGAGAATAGCGCCGTGCTTCCAGCGGAAAATCGCACTCGACAGACCTACGGCGGGCGGTGTGACAACTCCGTGTCACACCGCCCGCCGTAGCCAGCGGGGCAAAGTTGTCAGCGGGCCTCGGCCAGCGTGACCGCGACCTGCTTCTTCTGACCACCACGGGTGAAGTCGATCGTCATCTTCTGACCGACCGTGCCGGACTGCACCGCCGCGATGAGGTCGTTGGCGTCGTTGATGGTCTTGCCGTCGGCCGAGGTGACCACGTCACCCTGCTGCAGGCCGGCCTTGGCCGCCGCGCTGTCCGCAGTGACCTGGCTGACCAGGGCGCCACCGTTCTCAGCCTCGGCCACGCCGATGCCGAGCGCCGGGTGACTGACCTTCTTGCCGGCCATCAGGTCGTCAGCCACCTGCTTGGCCTTGTCGCTGGGGATCGCGAAGCCGAGGCCGATGTTGCCGGAGCTGCCGCCCTGGGTGGCGATCGCCGAGTTGATGCCGATGACCTCGCCGTTGATGTTGACCAGGGCGCCACCGGAGTTGCCGGGGTTGATCGGCGCGTCGGTCTGGAGCAGGCCGGACATCGAGGTGGTCGAGCCCGGCTGCTGTTGCTGCTCCTGGGAGCCGAACGGGCTCTCCTGCTGGTTGCCCTCGCCGCCGGACTGGATGGTGCGGTCCTTGGCGCTGATGATGCCGGCGGTGACCGAGCCCTCGAGGCCGAGCGGGCTGCCGATCGCCAGAACCGTGTCGCCGACCTGCATCTTGGCGCTGCTGCCGAATTTCGCGGCCTTCAGGTTGGTGAGGCCGGACGTCTTCACCACGGCCAGGTCGGTCCGCGCGTCGGTCCCGACGATCTTGGCGGACGCCTTGTTACCGTCGGCGAAGATCACCGTGACGGTGCCGCCCTGCCCGGTCGCGACGACATGGTTGTTGGTGACGATGTAGCCGTCGGCGGAGATCACCACACCGGAGCCCTCACCGCTGCCGGTGGTGATCGAGACGACGCTGTCCTGCGCGGAGGCGGCGATCTGGGCCAGCGACGAACGGTCGACCACCCGGGTGACCGACGAGTTGCCGGTCTGCACCGAGGGTGAGCCGCCGCCGTCGTCGAAGGCGAGCGCCGTCGCGGCGCCGACGCCGCCCGCGCCGAGCGCGATCAGCACCGCCGCGGCGCCGACCACGAAGACCTTGCGGCCGCGGCCGTTGCCCCGAGGCGGCTGGCCGACGGGCTGAGCCCAGGCCGGCTGCCCCTCGCCGCCCGGGGACCAGGCCTGACCCTCGCCCCAGGCCTGACCCTCGGGGCCGGCGATCGGCTGCGCCTGGGTCTGCGTCGCGCCCGGGGCCCAGGCGCCGGGGTAACCCGGCTGCGGCTGGCCATAAGGCTGTTGGGGATAGCCGGGCTGCTGATAGCCGGGCTGCGGCCAGGGGGATTGCGGCTGCTGCCACTGGGGCGTGCCGCCGGGCTGGGGAACGCTCGGCTGGGGGGCACCTGACTGCGGAGCGCCCGAATCGGGAGCGCTCGACACCGGCCGGCCCCACTGCGGGGCTTGGGGAGCGGCCGGCTGGGGGGCAGCGGGCTGCGCGACGGTCGGCTCCTCAGACTGTCCCCGCTCCGGGCTGCTGCTCTCAGCGGAGGCGTCCGCGGTCCGCGGGTCGGTCTCGTTCTCGTTCATGCCACCAACCTTGCCCCGTCGTGCTCGTACCGACCTGTGTCAGTCCTGGATGTTTTCTGAGAACCCTTTGTCCGGGTTTACCGTGGGCAAAGTGACCCGGAAGGTCGCGCCCTCCCCCGGCTCGCTGATCACCTCGACGTTCCCTTCGTGCGACCGGACGATGGCGGCCACGATGGCCAGGCCGAGCCCGGTGCCGGTGGCGGTGCGATCGGTGTGCCGGGTGCGGGCCTCGTCGGCGCGGTAGAACCGCTCGAAGACGTGCGCCTTCTGTTGCGCGGAGAGCCCCGGCCCGGCGTCCGACACCTCGATCACCGCCCGGTCGCCCGGCTCGGCGAAAAGCCGCAGCGTCACCGTCGCCTCCGGCGGAGTGTGCACCAGCGCGTTCATCATCAGGTTGCCGATCACCTGCCGCAGCCGGGCGTCGTCGCCCCAGGCCACCAGCCGTTCGGGCTGATCGCGGACCTCGAGCTCGATGGTGCGCTCGGGTGCCATCGCCTCGGCCGCCTGCACCGCGTCGAGGGCGAGCACCGGCAGCTCGACCGGGCCGAGCGTGAGCGGCCGCTCCCGGTCGAGCCGGGCCAGCAGCAGCAGGTCTTCCACCAGCAGGCCCATGCGGGCGGCCTCGTCCTCGATGCGGCGCACCAGCTTGGCGACGTCCTCGGGGTTGGTCACGGCGCCCTGGCGGTAGAGCTCGGCGAAGCCGCGGATGGTCGTCAGCGGTGTCCGCAACTCGTGGGACGCATCGGCCACGAACTGGCGCATCTTGCCCTCGGAGCGCACCGCCCGGGCCTCGGAGAGCTGCGCGGCATCGGCCGCCTCGACCGCGGACGCCTCGGCCGCGCGGGCCGCCGTCTCGGACTGGGCGCGCGCGCTGAAGGCGGCCTCGATCTGGGCCAGCATCGCATTGAGGGCCTTGGCCAGGCGGCCCAGCTCGGTGGTGGGCTCGCCGTCGTGCGGTTCCGGGTCAGGGACACGCTGGGTGAGGTCACCGGCCGCGATCGCGGCCGCCGTACGCTCGATCTGCAACAGCGGGACCAGGCTCTGGCGCACGATCGCGGCGCCGATGGACGCCAGTGCGATCAGCACGCCGACACCGACCAGCAGATCGACCCAGACCATCTGGTTGACCGCGAGGCCGATCACCGACAGTTTCTCGCCGACCTGGATCACCTGGGTGTTCTGGTCGACGACGACCACGACCCGCCAGTGCACCTTGCCGCTGGGTGAGCGAACCGTGTAGGGCTCGCCGAGCACGGCGTTGACCTCGTCGAGGCCCTTGACCAACGGCGGCAGGTCGTCGGGCCCGAGCGCGGAGTCGCCCACCACGGGCTGGTCGGAACGCACTCCCCAGATCGACGAGGTCGAGACGTAGAAGTCGCCGGGGACCGGGATCTGCGAGCCCGACCGGGCCCGCGCGATCGTCTCCGCATAGATCTTGAGCGAGGTGTCGAGCCGGTCGAGCAGGTAGTTGTGCAGCGCGTAGGTGCTGGCGGCGCTTATCGCGGTAAGGGCGGCGAAGACCAGGACCAGGACTGACGCCACCAGCTTCATGCGCAGCGACACCTTGCGCAGGCTGGGCTGCGGCGAGATCGAGCTGCGAACCCGCTCGGTGAGCGTCACGGCCCGGCTCAGACGGCGGGTTTGCGAAGAACGTAACCGACCCCGCGGAGGGTGTGGATCAGCCGCGGCTGGACGTTGTCGACCTTGCGGCGCAGGTAGGAGATGTAGGACTCGACGATGTTGTCGTCACCGCGGAAGTCGTATTTCCACACGTGGTCGAGGATCTGTGCCTTGGAGAGCACCCGGTTGGCGTTGAGCATCAGGTAGCGCAGCAGCTTGAACTCGGTCGGCGAGAGCTGGACGCGCTGGCCGGCCCGGTAGACCTCGTGGGTCTCCTCGTCGAGCTCGAGGTCGGCGAAGACCAGGCGGGACGGCTCGTCGTCGCCCTGCGTCGTGCGGCGCAGCACCGCCCGGATGCGGGCGGTGAGCTCCTCGAGGCTGAACGGCTTGGTGACGTAGTCGTCGCCACCCAGGGTGAGACCACGGATCTTGTCGTCGGTGCCGTCGCGGGCGGTCAGGAAGACCACCGGGGTGCGCTGACCCCCCTCGCGCATGAGCCGGATGACCTCGAACCCGTCGAGGTCGGGCAGCATCACGTCGAGCACGACGAGGTCGGGCGTGGTGCTTTTCGCCGCGCTGACCGCCGCGCTGCCACTCGTCGCGGTGCTCACGTCGAAGCCCGCGAAACGAAGGCTGGCGGAGAGCAACTCGAGAATGTTCGCGTCGTCCTCGACGACGAGCAGTTTCGCCTCGCTCGGCTTGGGCTGGGTCTGGGCGGCCATGAGCCCATTGTTTATCAGTCCGCTGCAGCTTGCCTGCACGGAAGCTGAAAGTTTTCTGTAAGCGCTCTCACGCGGCGAGCCGGTATCCGGTCACCCCCATCGAGGACTGGGCGGCGCGGGCCAGCATCCGGCGGTCGGCGCCGGGCGCGGGACGCAACACGGGTGCGGTGACGAGGGTGACCGTCAGCGACCGTAGCGCGGCTACCCGGCGTACGGAATCGACGAGGGTGTCCTCGCCGATGAAGGCCGCCGCCGTGGAGTCGTAGCGGATCGCGGCCGGCACCACCGGAGCGCCCGCGTCGACCGCGGCCTGGAACAACGCCGGCCGGAAGCGGCCCTGGTCCACGCCGCAGAACGTGGTGCCCTCGGGAAAGGCCGCGACCGTACGGCCGGAACGCAGGGACTCGGTCACCTCGGCGATGGTCGTGGGCAGGGACTTCGGACGCGACCGGTCGATGAAGATCGCGCCGGAGAGCCCGGCGAAGATCCCGACACCCGGCCACGCGCCCACCTCGCCCTTGGCCACCGGACGCATCGGGGCGCCGGCCATCAGCACCAGGATGTCCAGCCAGGAGACGTGGTTGGCGACCAGCAGGCTGCCCGGCCGCGGGGTCGGCCCACGACGGACGAGCCGGATACCGAGGACCGCGAGCATCGTCCGGGCCAGCCAGCGCACGCCGACCCCCCGCAGCAGGGGCACGACCAGCAGACCCCCGAGGAGTACGGCCCCCAGCGCAATCAGTCGCAGGGTGGCCGTCCCACGGGCCGCCGGCCGATCGGCATCCTCACGGCAGTGGTCACCACAACCCGACACCGGCTGCCACAACCCGGTCGGCGTGCCCCCGGCGATCATCGAGTTGCGCCCAGGAAGTGCCGGCGGTATCGCGGGTCCAGCCGGTCCATCGAGAAAAGGACGTAGAAGTCGGCACAGTTGAAGTCGGGGTCGAAGGCGGGCCGCCCGCAAACCCAGCTACCCAGCCGCAGATAGCCCTTGAGCAGTGCGGGCGGCTGCGTCGCGGGGTCGCCGACCAGGTCCGTCCCGGCCAGCCAGTCACGCCGCGGGGTGACCCGCAGAGCTGGCGGAGCGAGGTGTTTGGCCTGCACGCGCGCCCAGACGCCGGCCGCGAGCGCGCCGCCGTCGTCGAGCGGCACCGAGGCACAGCCGGCCAGCCAGCGCAGGTTGTTCAGGTGCAGGTAGCGCGCGATGCCGGCCCACATCAGGTTGATCACCGAGCCGGTGCGGTGGTCCGGGTGCACGCACGAGCGCCCGGTCTCGACGAGCTGGTCACGCAGGGGGTGCAGCGCGCTCAGATCGAACTCGCCGTCGCCGTAGCGGCGGCCGGCCCGTTCGGCGGCCTTGGGCGGGAGCATCCGGTAGGTGCCGACCACCGCGCCGGTCGCGTCGTCGCGCACGATCAGGTGATCACAGAAGTCGTCGAACTCGTCGAGGTCGCGTCCGTCGTCGGTGGCGCCGGTCAGGGTGGCGCCGAGCTCGGCGGCGAAGACGTCGTGGCGCAGCCGCTGTGCGGCGGCCACCTGGGCCTGGTCCTCGGCGAGGAGCAGAGTGTAGCCGCTGGTCCCGGTGGGGGCGGCGGCAGTCATGAGAACGGCCATGTGAACTATTTAAACGTGACAACTGCCGATGGAATGTCGCGTCAGCAGGCGTTCCATGTCCGCAAAATGAACGCCTCGTGCGAATGTTCGACACAAGGGGTTTTCGGCACACTTCGACGGGCCGGCGGGTCCGGAAACGGGCCGGGCCACCTGGCCGGCCGCGAACGGGTAAGTTGACCTGTCTCACCTGCGGGAAGGGAGCAGCGTCGATGAGCGCGCCCGGCACCGACGAGATCGTCGTCGAACACCTCACCAAGCAGTACAAACGCCTGCGAGCCGTGGACGACCTCTCCTTCCGGGTGCGGTCCGGCCGGGTCACCGGCTTCCTCGGCCCCAACGGCGCGGGCAAGACCACCACGTTGCGCATGCTGCTCGGCCTGGTCACGCCGACGGCCGGCGTCGCGACCTTCGGCGACAAGAAATACATCGACCTGCCCGACCCCGTACGAGAGGTCGGCGCGGTACTCGAGGCTTCCAGCGCGAACCGTGGGCGTACGGGTCGCAACCACCTGCGGATGATCTGCCGCGCGGCCGGCCTGCCCGACACCCGGGCCGACGAGGTGCTCGAGATCGTCGGACTCACCCCGGCCGCCAACCGCAAGTTCAAGGGCTACTCGCTGGGCATGAAGCAGCGGCTCGGCATCGGCGCCGCCCTCCTCGGCGACCCCCGGGTGCTGATCCTCGACGAGCCGGCCAACGGCCTCGACCCCGAGGGCATTCGGTGGATGCGCGACCTGCTCAAGGCACTCGCCACTGAGGGACGGACGGTCCTGGTCTCCAGCCATCTGCTGGGCGAGATGCAGCTGCTGGCCGACGACGTGGTGATCGTGGCGGCCGGCAAGTTGATCCGGCAGGGCCCCGTCGACCAGGTCCTCGGCGACGGCAGCGGCAGCGTCCAGGTGCGGGTGCGCACCCCGCAGGCCGAGCTGCTGACGACGGCGCTCGCCGAGATCGCCGCGACTGTGACCCCGACGACCGACGGTGCCCTGCTGGTGCACGGTGCCGAGGCGGCCGCGGTCGGGCACGCCGCCTTCACCGCCGGGGTCGAGCTGCACGAGCTGGTCGTCGAACGCGGCGATCTCGAACAGGTGTTCCTGCAACTCACGGCCGGAAAGGCGGGCATCCGATGAGGCTCGTCAACGCCGAGCTCTTCAAGATCCGCACCACCTCGATCTGGTGGATCATGGGGATCATCCTGGTTCCGTTGTACGCCGTGAGCGTGCTGTCCAACTGGGGTCAGTTCGCCAGTTCCGGGCCCGGCGGCGACGGGACCGACCTCCAGACGGAGCAGTTCGAGGCCGCCCTCCAGCCGATCAACGTGGCGACCAGCCTCTACACGAGCGGACAGTACTTCGGCATCCTGATCGTGCTGTTGTTCTCGGCAATCATCGTGACCAGCGAGTTCTTCCACCTCACGGCGACCGCCACGTTCCTGACGACCCCGCGCCGCGAAGCCGTCATCGTCGCCAAGTACGGCGCGGCGATCGTCGTCGCCCTGATCATCTGGCTCTTCACCACGGTGGTCAACCTGATCGTGGTACCGCCGATCCTGCACAACCTCGACCTGCCGTCCCAGCTCGGCGAGCCGGCTGTGTGGCGAGCGATCGGGCTGAACGCGCTCGCCTTCGTGCTCTGGGCGATCCTCGGCGTCGGCGCGGGGGTGCTGATCCGCAGCCAGATCGCGGCGACGCTGATCCTGGCGATCGCCTACGTCGGCGGGACGGCGATCGTCGGTGTGCTCTTCTTCCTCCTCACCACCTACGTCGCCGAGTGGACCAACAACCTGCAGGTGCTGGTCCCGACGAGCGCGTCCCAGCTGATGATCTCGGGAACGGATCTGCCCGGCTCCCCGCCGCGCTGGGTCGGCGCTGTCGTGCTGATCGGATACGCGGCGATCACCGGCTTCCTCGGCACGTGGATCACCAAGCGCCGAGACATCAGCTGAAGCGTCCGGCCGACCGCGCCGCCCGCCACTCAAGATCAGACCGACGACGGACCTCCGGTGTGACGAGAGCCGGTTCGGACCCACGGCGTAGCCTGGAGGCCGTTCCTTCCCGTCCCATGTGACGCCGACGAATTGGTGAAAGAGGCGAACACGGAAGTGTCGACCCAGCAGACTTCGCACGAGAACCCACTTGCGGATTTCGGTCCGAACGAGTGGATCGTCGACGAGATGTACCAGCGCTATCTGGCCGATCCCACCAGCGTCGACCCGGCCTGGCACGACTTCTTCGCCGACTACAAGCCCGCGATGGCCACGGGCTCGATCGTGACGCCCGACGAGGCGACTGCCGCCAACGCGACCGCTTCCGCGGCGCGAGCCGGCACCGACGCCCCGGCGGCGGCCACGGTCGCGCCGGTCAAGCCGACTGTTCCCGCCACCGAGTCTGCCACCAAGCCCGCGCCGGCCCCCGCCAAGCCGGCGTCGGCCGCCAAGCCCGCCGCCACACCGAACGGGAAGGCCCCCGAGGGCGCCAAGGTCACGACGCTGCGCGGGGTCGCCGCCAAGATCGTCCAGAACATGGACGCCTCGCTGGAGGTGCCGACCGCTACCTCGGTGCGCGCCGTCCCGGCCAAGCTCATGGTCGACAACCGCATCGTGATCAACAACCACCTCGCCCGCGGCCGCGGCGGGAAGGTCAGCTTCACCCACCTGATCGGCTGGGCGCTGGTCCGCGCGGTCGTCGAGCACCCCGAGATGAACAACTCGTTCGCCGAGATCGACGGCAAGCCGGCGCTGGTCCAGCCCGAGCACGTCAACCTCGGCATCGCCATCGACCTCGCCAAGAAGGACGGCTCCCGCGCGCTGGTGGTCCCGTCCATCAAGAACTGCGAGCGGATGGACTTCCGCAAGTTCTGGCAGGCCTACGAGGACGTCGTCCGCCGCGCCCGCCGCAACGAGCTGACGATGGACGACTACTCGGGCACCACGATCTCGCTCACCAACCCGGGCGGCATCGGCACGGTTCACTCCATCCCGCGCCTGATGACCGGCCAGAGCGCGATCATCGGCGTCGGCGCGATGGAATACCCGGCGCCCTACTCCGGCATGAGCGACGAGACGCTGACCGAGCACGGCGTCAGCAAGATCACCACGCTGACCAGCACCTATGACCACCGGGTCATCCAGGGCGCGCAGTCCGGCGAGTTCCTCAAGGTGATCCACGAGTTGCTGCTCGGCGAGCGCGGCTTCTACGACGACATCTTCACCTCGCTGCGCATTCCGTACGAGCCGATCCGGTGGATGCGCGACGTCGCCCGCACCAGCGACGGCCAGATCGACAAGGCCGCCCGGGTCATCGAGCTGATCCACGCCTACCGCGTGCGCGGTCACCTGATGGCCGACACCGACCCGCTCGAGTTCGAGATCCGGCGCCACCCCGACCTCGACATCCTGCAGCACGGCCTCACCCTGTGGGACCTCGACCGCTCGTTCCCGGTCGGCGGCTTCGGCGGGAAGCAGCGGATGAAGCTGCGCGACGTGCTCGGCGTGCTGCGCGACACCTACTGCCGCCGGGTCGGCATCGAGTACATGCACATCCAGGGTCCCGAGGAGCGGCGCTGGATCCAGGACCGCATCGAGATCAAATACACGAAACCCGACTCGGAAGAGCAGAAGCACATCCTCAACCGGCTGAACGCGGCCGAGGCCTTCGAGACCTTCCTGCAGACCAAGTTCGTCGGCCAGAAACGGTTCTCGCTGGAAGGCGGCGAATCGCTGATCCCGCTGCTGGACGCCGTTCTCGAGTCGTCGGCCGAGGCCGGGCTCGACGAGATGGTGATCGGCATGGCCCACCGCGGCCGGCTCAACGTGCTGGCCAACATCGTCGCGAAGCCGTACGAGAAGATCTTCAACGAGTTCGAGGGTCAGATGGACCCGAAGTCGGCGCACGGCTCCGGAGACGTCAAATACCACCTGGGTCAGACCGGGAAATACACGACGCCGGACGGCGAGCACGCGATCACGGTCAGCGTGGTGGCCAACCCGTCGCACCTCGAAGCCGTCGACCCGGTCCTCGAAGGCATCGTCCGGGCCAAGCAGGACCGCCTCGACCTGGGCCTGCACGGCTACACCGTGCTCCCGCTGCTGGTGCACGGCGACGCCGCGTTCGCCGGCCAGGGCGTGGTCGCCGAGACGCTCAACCTCTCCCAACTGCGCGGTTACCGCACCGGCGGCACGGTCCACGTCGTGGTCAACAACCAGGTCGGCTTCACCACCGCCCCGGAGTACAGCCGCTCGTCGATGTACTCGACCGACGTGGCCCGGATGATCCAGGCCCCGATCTTCCACGTGAACGGCGACGACCCCGAGGCGGTCGTACGGGTCGCGAAGCTCGCCTTCGAGTACCGCCAGGCGTTCAACAAGGACGTCGTGATCGACCTGGTCTGCTACCGCCGCCGCGGGCACAACGAGGGCGACGACCCCTCGATGACCAACCCCCGGATGTACCAGATCATCGACACCAAGCGCTCGGTCCGCAAGCTCTACACCGAGGAGCTGATCGGCCGCGGCGACATCACCGTGGACGATGCCCAGGAGCAGCTGCGCGACTACCAGTCCCAGCTCGAGCAGGTCTTCAAGGCCACTCGGGACGCGGCCGGCACGCCGCCGCGGCCTCGGGTGATCGCCGAGGAGCCCGACCCGCAGGTGGAGACCGCGGTCGCCGCGTCCGTGGTGGCCTCGGTCGGCCAGGCCCACCTCGACCTGCCCGAGGGCTTCACCCCGCACAAGCGGGTTCAGCAGCTTCTCGAGCGCCGCGCCAAGATGTCGACCGAGGGTGGTATCGACTGGGCGTTCGGCGAGCTCGTCGCGTTCGGTTCGCTGCTCTCTCAGGGCGTTACGGTCCGGCTCGCCGGCCAGGACTCGCGCCGGGGCACGTTCGTCTCCCGACACGCCTCGCTCGTCGACTCGAACACCGGCAAGGACTTCCTGCCGTTGACCACCCTGGCCAGTGGCAACGCCCGGTTCTTCGTGCACGACTCGCTGCTGAGCGAGTACGCGGCGATGGGCTTCGAGTACGGCTACTCGGTGGAGAACCCGGAGGCGCTGGTCCTCTGGGAGGCGCAGTTCGGCGACTTCGTCAACGGCTCCCAGACGATCGTGGACGAGTTCATCTCCTCCGGCGAGGTGAAGTGGGGTCAGCAGTCGTCGCTGGTGCTGCTGCTCCCGCACGGCCAGGAGGGCCAGGGCCCTGACCACTCGTCCGGCCGTCCCGAGCGGTTCCTGCAGCTCTGCGCCCAGGACAACATGCGGGTGGCCAACCCGACGACCCCGGCGAACTACTTCCACCTGCTGCGCCGCCAGGCCCTGTCGACCAAGCGCAAGCCGCTGGTGGTCTTCTCGCCGAAGTCGCTGCTGCGCCACAAGCTGGCCGTCTCCTCGGTCGCCGATTTCACCGAGGGCACGTTCCAGCCGGTGATCGCCGACGCCGGGATCAACGGCTCGCCACTCGACGCGAACGCGGTCAAGCGGGTGCTGCTCTGCTCCGGCAAGGTCTACTACGACCTGTTCCAGGCCCGGGCCGAGCGCGGCAGCACCGACACCGCGATCATCCGGATGGAGCAGATCTACCCGCTGCCGGTGAGTGAGCTCAAGGCGATCCTGGCGCAGTTCCCGAACGCCGAGGACTTCGTCTGGGTGCAGGAGGAGCCGGCCAACCAGGGCGCCTGGTCGTTCGTCGCGCTCAACCTGCTCGAACACCTCGAGGGCGTCCGGCTGCGGCGGATCTCCCGCCCGGCGGCGGCGGCTCCTGCGGTGGGCTCGGCCAAGATGCACGAGGCCGAGCAGAACGCGCTGATCGAAGCCGCTCTGCCACGAACCTAGGTCTACTGACCGAGGGGGCGCTCCGCTTCGGCGGGGCGCCCCCTTTTACTATCCGGTCATGTACTTCACCGATCGTGGCATCGAGGAACTCGTCGAACGGCGTGGCGAGGAATCCGTGACGCTGGAGTGGCTGGGCGACCAGTTGCGCCGGTTCGTCGACCTCAACCCCGAGTTCGAGACTCCGATCGAACGCCTCGCGACGTTCCTCGCCCGGGGCGACGACGAGGATGAGGAGTAGGGCGCTGAAGTCATCCACAGTTAGGACTTTCGGCCCGGCGGCGGCCAGCGGCGACCGGTAGGTTGTGGTCGTGGCACGAAGTGTTTATGTGGCCGGCCTCGGCCCGGGTGTCGGCAAGGGAACGGTCGCGCTCGGCCTGGTCGAGCTGCTCTCCCGTCAGGTCGCGCGGATCGGGGTGTTCCGCCCGCTGGTCACCGGCCCCGGCGACGACCCGCTGCTCACGCTGCTGACCAAGCGTTATCCCGTGGTCGCGCCCTACGCCGACTCCTACGGTCTGACCACCGCCGAGGCGAGCGCGCTGGTCGCCGACGGCAAGTGGGAAGAGCTGATCGCCCGCATCGTCGAGCGCTACCGCGAGGTCGAGCGGCTCGCCGGCTCGGTGGTGGTGATCGGCAGCGACTTCACCGCGAACGCCACCGGGGAACGCGACAAGATCCCTCGTGAGCTGGGGTTCAACGCCCGCCTGGCGACCGAGTTCGGCAGCGTGGTGATCCCCGTGATCAGCGGCGAGGGTCGCGGCGGCGAGTCGCTGGCCGCCGCGGCGCGCAGTGCGTACCACTCGCTCGTCGACCTCGACGCCACCGTCGTCGCGGTGATCGCCAACCGGGTCGCCGAGGGCGTGGGCCAGCTTCCCGATGCCGGCCTCCCGGTACCGATGTGGTCGATCCCCGAGGTCGCCGCGATCGCCGCTCCTACCGTGGCCGAGGTGGCCGAGGCGCTCGACGCGACCGTCGTCTCGGGCGGCGAGGGTGCCCTCGACCGCGACGTGCTCGACTACGTGGTCGGTGCCGCCCACGTGCCCACCGTGCTCGAGCATCTGACCGACGGTGCTCTCATGATCACCCCAGGCGACCGGGCCGACCTGCTGCTCGCCGCCAGCGCGGCGCACGCCGCGGGCAGCGTGACCCTGGCCGGCCTGGTGCTGACCCTCGGCGAGCCGGCCGACCCCCGCGTCGTCCAGGTCATCGAGCGGCTCAACACGGGCCTCGCCATGCTGGTCGTCGACACCGACAGCTACACGACGATCGCCGCCGCCTCGCACATCCAGGCCAGCCTCAGCACCGGCACACCTCGCAAGATCGACGCCGCGCTCGGCGCCTTCGAGGAAAACGTCGACACCACCGCGCTGACCCGCGTGCTCGACGTGGCCCGATCGAGCCGTGTCACGCCGCTGATGTTCGAGAACGACCTGATCGACCGCGCCCGCGCCGAGCGACGACATCTGGTGCTCCCCGAGGGCACCGACGAGCGCATCCTGCGGGCCACCGAGACCCTGCTGCGGCGCGGCGTCGCCGACCTCACGCTGCTGGGCGATCCGGCCGAGATCACCCGGCGGGCGCGGGAGCTGGGTGTCGACATCGGCGCGGCCCGGCTGGTCGACCCCGAGACCAGCGAGTGGCGCGACCGCTTTGCCGAGCGCTACGCCGAGCTGCGCAAACACCGGGCCGTGACGCTCGACCTGGCCTACGACGTGGTCCGCGACGTCAACTACTTCGGCACGATGATGGTGGCCGAGGGGCTCGCCGACGGCATGGTCTCCGGGGCCAACCACACGACGGCGGCCACCATCCGGCCCGCCTTCGAGATCATCAAGACGGTGCCCGGCGTGTCGGTCGCGTCCAGCGTGTTCTTCATGCTGTTGGCCGACCGGGTGCTGGTCTACGGCGACTGCGCGGTCAACCCCGACCCCGACGCGGCCCAGCTCGCCGACATCGCGCTTTCCTCGGCGGGCACGGCGGCAGCCTTCGGCATCGAGCCGCGGGTGGCGATGCTGTCCTATTCGACCGGCAGCTCCGGTGCCGGTGCTGACGTCGAAAAGGTCGCCGCGGCCACCGGCCTGGTCCGCGAACGCCGGCCCGACCTACCCGTCGAGGGCCCGATCCAGTACGACGCGGCCGTCGACCCCGCAGTCGCCGCGACGAAACTGCCCGAGAGCACGGTGGCCGGCAAGGCGACGGTCTTCGTCTTCCCCGACCTCAACACGGGCAACAACACCTACAAAGCGGTCCAACGGTCGGCCAACGCGGTCGCCGTCGGCCCGGTGATGCAGGGCCTGCGACGCCCCGTCAACGACCTGTCCCGCGGCGCCACGGTGAAAGACATCGTCAACACAGTGGCGATCACGGCAATTCAGGCGGCGGCACGATGACCCGGGTCCTGGTTCTCAACAGTGGCTCGTCCTCGGTGAAATACCGGCTTTTCGACGGCGCCCACACGGTGGCGAAAGGCCTGGTCGAACGCATCGGCGAGAGCGGCGGCGAGGTCGCCGACCACCGGGCCGCGCTGCAGGGCGTCATGGACGAGATCGACCTGTCCGGGCTGGCCGTGGTCGGTCACCGGGTGGTGCACGGCGGCGCCGACTTCACCGGCCCGACGCTGATCGACGACGAGGTGGTCGCGCGGATCGAGGCGCTCGTGCCGCTCGCCCCACTGCACAACCCAGCCGCGCTGACCGGCATCGAGGTGGCCCGCAAGCTACTACCCGACGTGCCGCAGGTCGCGGTTTTCGACACGGCGTTCCACGCCACGATCCCGCCCGAGGGCGTCACCTGGGCGATCGACCGTTCCCTGGCCGAGCGATGGCAGATCCGGCGGTACGGGTTCCACGGCACCTCACACGCCTACGTCTCCCGCCGCACGGCTGCGGTGCTGGGGCGTGACCCCGCCGAGACCAATGTGATCACCCTGCACCTGGGAAACGGCGCGAGCGCGTGCGCCGTGCAGGGCGGCCGCAGCGTCGCCACCTCGATGGGCATGTCCCCGTTGCCCGGGCTGGTGATGGGCACCCGCAGCGGCGACATCGATCCGACGGTGATCTTCCACCTGCACCGGGTGGCCGGCCTGCCGCTCGACGAGATCGAGGACTCGCTGACCCGCAACGGCGGCCTGCTCGGTCTGAGCGGCGCCAACGACCTGCGGACGGTGCTGGACCGCCGCGAGTCCGGCGATCCCGACGCGGCACTGGCGTTCGACGTCTACTGCCGTCGCATCCGCGAATATGTGGGCGCCTACCTGGCCGTGCTCGGCCGGGTCGACGCCATCACCTTCACCGCCGGGGTCGGCGAGAATTCGCCGTTGGTGCGAGCGGCCTCGCTGGCTGGTCTTGAGCCGATCGGCATCGAGGTCGACCCGGAACGCAACGACCGCCGCGACGAAGTCATCTCCCCGCCCGGCACCCGGATCCCCGTTTGTGTGATCCCCACCGATGAGGAGCTGGAGATCGCCGACCAGAGCCGGACGGCGCTCTCCCTGCCCCGGTGACGGGGCGACCAGCCAGGCGATCGCCCGGGTGGCGGGTCGGCGACCAGCCAGGTGATCGCCCGGGTGGCGGGTCGGCGACCAGCCAGGCGACTGCGCCGGTGGCGGGTCGGCGACGGCCAGGCGACTGCGCCGGTGACGGGTTCGACGATTAGGCGACCAGCCAGACGATGAGGGCGAGCAGGATCACCGCGACGGCGACGCCGCCGATGATCAGAGGGGTCTTTGACGGGGCGGCGGGCTCCTGAGGCGCGTCCTGAGAGAAGGCGCGGAACGCCTCGGTGTTGCCGGCCGGGTCGACGCTGTTGTCAGACATGCGGAAGACCTTAGCGAAGCTATGCACACGCAGCCGCCCCGGCATTATCCCCACCGCGTCTCCCACCAGGATAAACGTCTCCGGTTCGGCGCATTTCACCCCAACGTGCAGCGACTCACACCGTTGGACGACACCGCCTGGCCGCTGCACGACCAAGGCACAGAGATCCTGGCTGCCGCACGACCGAGGCACAGACGTCCGCACGACCGAGGCACAGAGATCGTCTGGCGCTCCTGGCGCTGCACGACCGAGGCACAGAGATCGTCGTGCCGCTGGTCGGCCGAGGCACAATGGGACGGGTGCATCGCCGTGCCGTCGTTCTCGCCCTGGTTGTCGCGGCCGCTCCGGCGGTCCTCGGCGCGTGCTCGACGAGCGATTCACCGCCGTCCGCGACTCCCTCCGGTCGGCTGCCCACTACCATCCCGGCCTCGCCGAGCATCTCAGCTTCGCCGAGCGTCGGCGGCGGGGCCGGGGCGCCAGCGACCACCTCGCCGTTGTCTCCGTCGACCGCTCCGGGGCGCGCGTTCGAGGTGGGGACGCGGACGTTCGCGTTTCGGCGAGGGGCCGACCGTCCACTGCCCACCACGGTCTGGATTCCCCAGGGCGACGGGCCGTTCCCCCTGATCGTTTTCAGTCACGGGTTGGGTGGGAAGCCGGCGGACTACCGGGCGCTGCTGACCGCCTGGGCGCGGGCCGGTTTCGTCGTCGCGGCGCCGGCCTATCCGCATACTTCCGCCTCGGCGGCCGAGTTCACCGTGCTCGACGTGCTCAACCAGCCCGCCGACGCCAGCTCCGTGGTCACGCAGACGACCGCGAAGCTGGGCCGTCTGGTCGACCAGAACCGGATCGCGGCGGCCGGGCACTCGGCGGGTGGCATCACGACGCTCGGGCTGTTCAGCGGCGGCCGCGACGAACGGCTGCGGGCCGGTGTCGTGCTGTCCGGGCGGCAGATCATCGCCCAGCCGTTCACCGGGGCCGAGGCGCCGCTCTTCTTCGTGCACGGGCGCAAGGACGCCACGGTCCCCTACGCCGACGGCAAGGCCGTCTTCGACGCCGTCGACTGGCCCAAGGCCCTGCTCAGCGTCACCGACGGCGGCCACGTCGCCACCGGCCGGGCCCTCGACGTGATCGCCACGACCACCACCGACTTCTGGCGTTGGAGCCTCTACGGCGACGAGACCGCCCGCGAACGGCTGAAGAAGGACGCCACCAACGGCGGCCTCGCCACCCTCACCGACCGCCTGTGAGCCGGACACCTGTGGGCGCCGCGATCAGTGCAGGAAGTCGATGGCCACCTTGCCGAAGATCGCGCCGGACTCGAGGCGCGTGAAGGCGTCGACGATCGCGCTGAAACCGTACGTCGAGTCGATCACCGGGCGTACGTCCTTCTCGACCAGGAACTCCAGCAGCTCGGCCAGCTCGGGACCGGTGCCCATCGTGCTGCCCAGCACGTCGAGCCGCATCGCGAAGAGCCGACGCAGATCGACCGTGGCCAGGTGACCACCGGTCGCCCCGCACACCACGATCCGGGCGCCGGGCGCGCTGCACTTCATCGAGTGCTCGAAGGTGGGGGCGCCGACCGACTCGATCACCACGTCGACGCGTTCGGGCAGACGGTCGCCGGGCTCCACGGCCGTCGCGCCCAGCGCGGCGATCCGTTCCCGCTTTCCGGCGTCGCGACTGGTGGCGTACACCCTCTTGCCCATCGCCACCGCGAGCACCACCGCCGCCGTCGCCACCCCACCGCCGGCTCCTTGCACCAGCACCGCGGCGGCCTCCTCGACACGGCCGCGCGTGGTCAGCATGTGGAAGGCGGTGAGCCAGGCCGTCGGCAGACAGGCCGCGTCCAGGAAGGACACCCCGGCCGGCTTCGGAACCAGGTTCTCCGGCGGCACCGCGACCCGCTCGGCCAGCGTGCCGGGGTGCCGTTCGGAGAGCAGTGAATAGCCCCGCGGGTCGGCCTCGTCCGCGATCACCGGATAGACGACGACCTCGTTGCCGTCCTGGTCGACGCCGGCCGCGTCGCAGCCGAGGATCATCGGCAGCCGGTCGGCGGCCAGGCCCACCCCGCGCAGCGACCAGATGTCGTGCTGGTTGAGTGAGCCGGCCCGCACCTCGACCGTCGTCCAGCCGTCGGGCGGGGTGGGTTCGGGCAGGTCAGCGACGCGCAGGGCGGCGCGGGGATTCGTCGGTTCGGCAGCTATGGCGTAGGCGGCGCGCATAGCTTCAGACCTTAGTGGCCGGTCATCTGGGCACGGTCCCGGCGCGCTGCTCCGGCGCGACCGGCGCGGCCCGGCGGGCCACCCCGTCAGCCTCGGCCGCGGCGGCCACCGCGGCGGCGACCGCGGGCGCGACCCGCGGGTCGAGCGGCGACGGCACGATCGCGTCGGCGCGCAGGTCGTCCGCGACCACCTCGGCGATCGCGTCGGCCGCGGCCACCTTCATCCGCTCGGTGATCGTGCTCGCCCGCACGTCGAGCGCCCCGCGGAAGATGCCGGGGAACGCGAGCACGTTGTTGATCTGGTTGGGGAAGTCGCTGCGGCCGGTCGCCACGATCGCCGCGTACTTGTGGGCGATCGCCGGGGCCACCTCGGGGGTCGGGTTGGCCATCGCGAAGATGATGCCGCCGGGGGCCATGCCCGCGACCGCGCTCTCCGCGATCAGCCCACCGGAGACGCCGATCAGCACGTCCGCGCCGATCAGGGCCTCGGCGATCCCGCCCGTACGCCCGGAGCGGTTGGTCGTCGCCGCCAGCTCGGCCTTGACCGGCGTGAGGTCGCCGCGCTCGGCGTGGATGATCCCCCGCGAGTCGCAGATGATGACGTTGGCGCCCTGGACACCGGCCGCGACGAGCATGTGGGTGATCGCCACGCCGGCCGCCCCCGCGCCGCTGATGACCACGCGCAGGTCGCCGAGGCGGCGGCCGAGCAGCTTGGCCGAGTTGCGCAGCGCGGCGAGCGTCACCACGGCGGTGCCGTGCTGGTCGTCGTGGAAGACCGGGATGTCGAGCTCCGCGTCGAGGCGACGCTCGATCTCGAAGCAGCGTGGGGCGCTGATGTCCTCGAGATTGATGCCGCCGAACGACGGTGCCATCGCCTTGACCGCGGTGATGATGCCCTCGACGTCCTGGGTGTCGAGGCAGATCGGGATCGAGTCGACGCCGCCGAACTGCTTGAAGAGGATCGCTTTGCCCTCCATGACCGGCATCGCGGCCTTGGGGCCGATGTTGCCCAGGCCCAGCACGGCCGAGCCGTCGGTGACCACGGCGACCGTGTTCGCCGTCCAGGTGTAGTCGGGATAGAGCGCCGGATCGGCGGCGATCGCCTCGCAGACCCGGGCGACGCCGGGCGTGTAGGCGAGCGAGAGGTGGTCGCGGCTGGACAGCGGGACGGTCGCCTTTATCTCCATCTTGCCGCGTTTATGCAGGTCGAAGACGGGGTCAGCGGCCAGGGCGGGGTCGAGCTCGAAGCTGAAGAATGACACGGGTGGCTCCTACCGGCGGGGCGACGTGGATCGACTGGGCACTCGTCGATCTTGGCAGCGAGTGGTGCGCCGGATCGGAGCGCGATGCGGGGATCACCCGTGGGTAGCAACCGCGAGGCGCGAGTGTGCGCCGACGGTGGACAGACATTAACGTAGCCGACCGAGCCGCGGGTAGTAGCGGATCAGCACGCGGCCGATGACATCCGCCACCCCGTACGCCCGGCTGTCGTCCTCGATCAGCGGGTTGTCGCCCTGTATCCACCACCCTCCGCCCTCGGGCCGCACCGCCCGCTTGACGACCAGCAAGCCGGGCCGGGTTCGGAACCGCGCGACCACCACATCGCCGGCGCGTACCCGGCCACCCCGCCGCACGATCAGGGCGTCGCCGGCACGCAGCGCGGGGACCATCGACGGCCCGTGTACGAGCACCGCGAACAGTGGTAACGGCATAAGTCCTCCGCGCGTTAGCGGCCAGGTGTGGGGGGTAGTGTCAACCACGGATCATCGCAAACTCGTATGGAGGAGTCCTGATGCGACTTCCGCGTTTCCTCACACCTAGCACCGTGGTCAGCGCCCACTGCGACCTGCCGTGCGGCATCTACGACCCGGCGCAGGCGCGGATCGAGGCCGAGTCGGTGAAGGCCATCGACGAGAAGTACCAGGCGAACACTGACCCCGAGTTCCGTACTCGCTGCATCATCATCAAGGAGCAGCGGGCCGACTTGGTCAAGCACCACCTGTGGGTGCTCTGGACCGACTACTTCAAGCCCCCGCACTTCGAGAAGTACCCGAACCTGAACACGCTCTTCAACGAGGCCACCAAGCTCGCGGGTGCCGCCGGCGTGAAGGGCTCGCTCGACCCGGGCGTGGCCGACCAGCTCCTCGGCAAGATCGAGGAGATCTCCAAGATCTTCTGGGAGACCAAGCAGGCCTGATTTTCGTTCGGCGACACGGCATTTTCGTTCGGCGACACGGCCGGTGTGCCCCTGGGCATGCCGGCCGTGTCCGCTGATGCGACTAGAGTTCTGCTGGCGTGGGGAGGGGCAATGGTGACTCAGGTGACGGACACACATCCGGATCAAGCGATGGGCGACGACGTCGTCCTGCTGACCGTGCCCGCCGACGGTGGCTACCTGGGCGTCCTCCGCACGGCGACGGCCGGTCTGGCCGCCCGGCTGCACTTCGCGCTCGACGAGATCGAGGATCTGCGGATCGCCGTCGACGAGGCCTGCGCGATGCTGCTCGCCATCGCGACCCGCGGCGCCGAGCTCGAGTGCCGGTTCACCGTGACCGAGGACGCGCTCGCCGTCGAGGTCACCGTGACGACGGTGCGCGGCGCCAAGCTGCCGGCCGAGTCGTCCTTCGCCTGGAAGGTGCTGACCGCGCTCACCAGTTCCGCCGCCGCCGAGGCGACGGGTCAGCGCGCGACGATCCGGCTCGTGACGAGGCGGACGGGGGCCTGACCGTCAGGCCAGCACGGTGGCTAGGTAATCGAGGTGACGCGCCGCCGCCCGGGTCGCCGAGTCGGCGTCCCGCGTGATCAGGCAGTCCAGCAGCAGCCGGTGATCGGCGTCGATCTGCCGCCAGTATCCCGGTGGCAGGTTCTCGGTGACGTCCTCGCCGAACTTCGCGTGGTAAAGCGGGCGCACGACCAGCTCGAAGAGCGGGTTCATGGTCGCCTTCGCGACGGCCATGTGGAACGCCGCGTGCGCCGCCATCATCGTCTCGAAATCGTCGATCGCCGGGTCGAACAGCGCGCCACGAATCTCGATCAACTGCTCGTCCTGGCGCCGCAACGCGGCCAGCCCGGCAGCCGGCACCTCGAGCGCTCGGCGCAGTTCGAGCAGGTCGGCCAGGCCCACGTCGGCCGAGTTCGTCAGCATCGTGAAGCCGGTGGCGAATCCCTCGGAGAGCTTTTTCGCGTCGGGGTGCGCCACGAAACTGCCGCCGGTGACGCCGCGGGTCGTGAAAATCAGATGCTGGCTGCTCAGCAGGCGTAAAGCCTCCCGCACGGTGCTGCGGCTGACGCCTGTCTTGACGCACAGCTCAGGTTCCGGAGGCAGGCGTTCGCCGGGCTGCAGCCGCCCCGAGGTGATGTCGTCCCGCAACTCGTCCGCCAGCAGTTGGTAGGCGGGCGGGCGCACCGTTGATCCGGTCACCTACTCAGGGTAGGCCCTGGTTCGACAGATGCGGGTGATTAGTCGACGCCCAGTGCTCTGGTGCTGGGCGGTAGCACGATCAACAGGCCCACGAGCAGGCCGAGGGCCATCAGCACCAGGCCCAGCCAGACCGGGCCGACCTGGAGGAGGAATCCACCGGCGGCGATGGTGAAGAGCTGCACGACGATCGCCGGACCGCGAGCGCCGCGGGTGCGCCGGCCGAGCGCGCGCGCGACGAGGAAGACGGCCGCCACGCCGAGGGCGGCGAAGACGGTGAGGGCGATCGCCATCTTGACATTCACCGACGGGCTGGTCAGATCGAGGACGATCAGCCACCCGGTCAGGCCGGCCAGGGCGGCGCATTCCAGGTAGAGCAGCCGCACCGCCCACACCAGCGTCGCGGGGTTGTCAACGACAGACTTCTCACCAGTCACGGGAGCACCATACCGACAGTGTTTCGGCCCGCTCTTGGGTACAGTGCCGCGCATGCGAGCGTTACTGCTGGTCAACCCCAAGGCTACGACCACCAGCGAGCGCAGCCGTGACGTCCTGGTCCGGGCCCTGCGCAGTGCGGTCGAACTGTCGGTGGAATACACGACGCGCCGTGGCCACGCCGCGACGCTGGCCCGTGCCGCCGCCGAGACCGGGGTCGACGTGGTCGTCACGCTCGGCGGCGACGGCACGGTCAACGAGGCGGTGAACGGGCTGATGACCGCCGAGGCCGTGCTCAGCGGGCTGACCGGCCCGCGCGCCCAGGTACTACCGGCGCTCGCCGTGGTCCCGGGTGGCTCGACCAACGTCTTCGCCCGGGCGCTGGGCCTGCCGCGCGACTGGGTCGAGGGCACCAGCGTGATCCTCGACGGCCTGCGCGACGGGCGGCACCGGGTGATCGGTCTCGGACGCGCCGACGATCGCTACTTCACGTTCGCCGCCGGCATGGGCCTGGACGCCGCCGTCGTTCGCCGGGTCGAGCAGGCCCGTTTGCGTGGCCGCACCTCGACGCCCGGACTCTACTTCCGCTCGATCGTCGGCCAGTTCTTCACCGGCGAGGACCGCAAGAGCCCGCCGCTCTCCCTGGAACGTCCCGGCGAGCCGCCCGAGGCCGAACTGGGCACGGTGATCATTCAGAACACCGCGCCCTGGACCTATCTGGGCGACCGCCCGTTGAACCCCAGCGCCGGCGCCTCGTTCGACCGCGGCCTCGACGTGATGGCACTGCGTGGTCTCGCGATCACCGGTACCGCACGAACGATGACGCAACTCGCCACCCGTAAGGACCAACCGCACGGCAGGCACGTGCTGCACCTGCACGACCAGGACGAATTCACCGTGGTCGCCGCCCGCCCGCAGCCGTTCCAGCTGGACGGCGATTATCTGGGCGAGCGCCAGAAGGTGCACTTCGTGTCCGTTCCGGAAGCACTACGTGTGATCTGCTGACCACGGGGTAGCAAACCTTACGATCCGTTACAGAAACACGGTCAAAAGGTCGGCACTGGGGCGGGGTCCGTACTACATTGATGGGAGCGTTAGTCACTCGGCTCTGGCGGAAGCCTCAGAACCGGGCAAAGAGGGCGTGAGCCAGCTCACCCGCCCGGAGAAACTTCCGGCGCTACCCTTGACATCGCGAGAGTTCGTGAAAGCATTCACAAGCGATAAGAAGTAACCGGTTGGCGCTTGCGCGCGTTCCTTAAACGAGAAGCGCCGAACAGCACCAGCTAAACACAAAGCTTGCAGACGCAGTGCGAGCGGGGGGTATCACCCACCGAACGCCACCGCGCACGCATAGGTAAACCAGTAGCGCGATTCATTACCCCATCCGAAACAAGGAGTGTTGCCGCCATGGACTGGCGTCACGATGCGATCTGCCGCGACGAGGACCCGGAGCTGTTCTTCCCGATCGGGACGTCCGGCCCCGCACTCCTGCAGGTCGAGCAGGCCAAGGCCGTGTGCCGGCGGTGCCCGGTGACCGAGGGATGCCTCTCGTGGGCACTCGAGTCCGGACAGGATGCCGGCGTGTGGGGCGGAATGAGCGAAGACGAGCGGCGTGCCGTGAAGCGTCGCGGCGGCCTCCGGGTCGGTGCTCCCACCGCCTGACCAATCCCCTACAGCATTTGCGCCCCGGGCCGATCGGCACCGGGGCGTCTTGCTGTTTCCGATCGATTACTCAGCGCGCCGAATCCTGAGAAGTTCCTTGGGGAGTTCGCCGAGTGCGCTATTGCGATCACGTTGGGTTTCATCGAGATTCTGCGAAATGATCTCGAAATTGAGTGCGCGCCACGAATGGTCGACATTCCCCTCACCGACGGTCGAGATCGGCGGAGCGCGCCCACCGGACAACAGCCGGTAACGGTGAGTGGCTATTTAGGGTGACCTTACTGATCATGGATTCCAGGCGCGGCGAGGGTGAGATCTCCACCCCGCTGAAGTACGCCGCGTGGCGCGGACACCTGCTGGGAGCGGCCGGACATCAGGCGGCGGCGGGGAGGGCCCGGGCAGTAGCGGCCAGGACGCGAGCGGCGACGAGACAGACGAGTTCCGCTGCGTCGCCCAGGGGGTCGGCGGTCATCGCCGCGCAGGCCTGCGACGCGGAGCGCACAGCGAGGTCGTAGAGGAAGCCGGGCGCGAGGAAGTAGGCCGCCATCCCGACCCGCCGAGCGCCGGAGGCCCGCAGGCGGGTGACGACGACTCCCGGGTCCGGCAGGGATCCCGAGGCATACGCCGCGACGCAGGGGACGCTCAGGCGGGCGCTGAGGGCGTCCGCGGCCCACGAGATGGTCTCGCGAGCAGTGGCGTCCCTTGTTCCGGCCGCGGCCAGCACGACGGCGTCGAGCTCAGCGGCCCCCAGCCGCCGGACGAGACCGTCCAGAAGCGCGACCGGCACCGCGCGCGAGGGCGCCGAGTGTGACGGACCCAGGACGTCCGCGAGGGTGACGTCGACCGGCAGGGCAGCCGCGTCCGCGAGGATCGCCGGGATGTCGACCCGGCCGTGGTAGGCCTCGGTCAGCAGCAGCGGCACCACGACCGCGCGGCGGCCCGGCAGCGACGCCAGCACGTCGAGCGGGCGCGGGCCGGCGTGATCCAGGTACGACGCGTGCACGTCCCACGACGGGTGAGCCCGGCGCACCGCCCGGGCCAGCGCCGCCGTCGACGCCGCCGCCCGCGGATCGCGACTGCCGTGGGCGACCAGCACCACGGCGAGCCGGTCGGCGGCGGGGGTCAGACGTGCAGGCCGCATTCGGTCTTCTCGAACATCGCCCAGCGACCCGCGCGGGGGTCCTCCCCGGCCTTCGTGCGGCGGGTGCACGGCCAGCAGCCGATCGACCCGTACCCCTTCTTGAAGAGCTCGTTGACCGGCACGTTCCACCGGCCGATGTAGCGGTCCACCTCGGCCTGGGTCCACGCCGCGATCGGGTTGACCTTGACCTTGCCCTTCTTGGGGTCGAACGCGACCACCGGCGTGTTGGCGCGGGTCGGGGACTCGTCGCGGCGCAGGCCGGTGGCCCAGGCGTCGTAGTCGGCGAGCGCGCGCTCCAGCGGCTCCACCTTGCGCAGGAAGCAGCACTCGTCGGGGCTGCGGGCGAAGAGTCGCGGCCCGTACTCGCCGTCCTGCTGCCCGACCGTCAACCGCGGGCGGATCGAGCGCACGTTGACGTTCATCGTGGCGGCCACGAGGTCGCGCACCTTGAGCGTCTCGGGGAAATGCAGGCCGGTGTCGAGGAAGACCACGTCGACGCCGGGCGACACCCGGGAGAAGACGTGCGCGACCACGGCGTCGGCCATCGAGCTGGTGACGCAGAAGCGGTCGCCGAAGGTGTCGGTCGCCCACTTGGCGATCACCTCGGCGGGCGCCCCCTCCAGCTCGCGGGCGGCCTCGCGGGCCAGGGGCTCCAGCTCTTCACGGGAGCGCCGGGCGGGATCAGGGGCAGCGCCCAGGTTGACCAGATTGAGGGAAGTTGCGGCCACGATGGTCATCGGTTGACTCCCTGTGAATCGGTTTCGCCGCTCGTTAAGGGATTGCCGCCCGTTAAGGGATTGAGGCGCTCGGCGAGCAAGCCGTTGAACTTGATCGTGAAAACTCGAGCGCAGGCGTGGCACTCCCAGGCGCCGTGCGAAGCCTCGTTCGGGTAGAGGTCCTCTTCGCCGCAGTAGGGGCAGTACAGGGGCGCGGATCGGGCATCACTCATTTGAGAAGCTCCTCGTCGGCGCGGAGCACCCAGTGGGCGAACGACTCTTCCTGCGACGAACGGCCGGCCAGGTAGTGCCGAGCGACCTTCTCGACGTACGCCGGAAGCTCCTCGGCAGTCGTCTTGAGCCCGCGGAGCTTGCGCCCGAAGCCGGCCGCCTGCCCCTGCGCCATACCGAGGCCGCCGCCGAGGTGCACCTGGAACCCCTCGACCTGCTCGCCGTGCTCGTTCAGGACGAGCTGACCCTTGAGGCCGATGTCGGCGACCTGGGTGCGGGCGCAGGCGTTGGGGCAGCCGTTGATGTGGATCGAGATCTCGGCGTCGAACTCCTTGAGCCGTTCCTCGAGCCGGGCCACTAGTTCCTCGCCGCGGGCCTTGGTCTCGACGATGGCGAGCTTGCAGTACTCGATTCCGGTGCAGGCCATCGTGCCGCGCCGCCACGACGAGGGCCGGGCCTCCAGCCCGATCCCGCGCATCGCGGTGATCAGCGGCTCGACCTGCTCGTCGGCCACGTCAAGGACCAGGAGCTTCTGGTACGCCGTAAGACGCACCCGGTCGGAGCCGTGCGCCTCGACCAGGTCGGCGAGCCGCGCCAGCTGCGTGCCCGACGACCGCCCGACCACCGGCGCCGCCCCGACGTAGTTGCGGCCGTCGTTCTGCTGGTGCACCCCGATGTGGTCGATCGGCTTGGCCGGCAGATCGGGCGCGGGCCCGTCGATCAGCGCACGGCCGAGGTATTCCTTCTCGAGGATCTCCCGGAACTTCGCCACGCCCCAGTCGGCGAGCAGGAACTTCAGCCGCGCGCGGTGCCGAAGCCGACGGTAGCCGTAGTCGCGGAAGATCCCGACCACGCCCTCCCAGACATCCGGGATCTCGTCGAGCGGCACCCAGACGCCGAGCCGCTCGGCCAGGCGCGGGTTGGTGGAGAGGCCGCCGCCGACCCAAAGGTCGAAGCCCGGACCGTGCTGCGGGTGCACCACGCCGACCAGGGAGATGTCGTTCGTTTCGTACGGCGAGTCGGCCAGCCAGCCGATCGACGACTTGAACTTGCGCGGCAGGTTCGAGTAGCGCGGGTCGCCGATGTAACGCCGCAGGATCTCGTCGATCGCGGGGGTGCCGTCGAGGACCTCGTCCTGGGCGACCCCGGCGACGGGCGAGCCGAGCACGATGCGCGGGCAGTCGCCGCACGCCTCGGTGGTCTGCAACCCGACCGACTCGAGCCGGCGCCAGATCTCCGGCATGTCCTCGACCCGGATCCAGTGCAGCTGGATGTTCTGGCGGTCGGTCAGGTCGGCACTGTCGCGGCCGAACTCCTGCGAGATCTCGGCGACGACACGCAGCTGGGCGACGCTGAGGGCGCCGCCGTCGATACGTACGCGGAGCATGAAGAACTCGTCCTCGAGCTCGTGCGGCTCGAGGACAGCGGTGCGGCCGCCGTCGATCCCCGCCTTGCGCTGCGTGTAGAGCCCCCACCAGCGGAACCGTCCGCGCAGGTCCTGCGGGTCGATCGAGGCGAAGCCGGCGTGGGCGTAGATGTTCTCGATGCGGGCCCGGACGTTGAGGGGGTCGTCGTCCTTCTTGATCCGCTCGTTAGGGTTGAGCGGCTCGCGGTGTCCGAGCGCCCACTGGCCCTCGCCGCGCGCCTTGCGGGGGCGGGCGGCTGAGCCTGCTGGGGTGCTGCTGGGCGCCATGTCGGCGATCCTCCGGAGTCGGTGGGCGCATCAGACGCTCACGGCTCCCAGCTCCAAAAACTTCGGAGGCTCGTGACTTCGGTGTCAGGAGTGGCCGGCGCGTCTCGCGCGCCCGAAAAATAATTCGGACGGCGTCAGGAAGCCGGACACATCGCGCTGCGGACACGCCCGTAGTCGACGTGGCGGCGTGCCACGAAGCGGCGGTCAACTGCAGCGGTCATGTCGGCAAGCCTCTCACGCTCGGCCAATCTGGGCCAGTGTGGTCCAGATTCCGGGAGTGTGGCGCAGGCCACTTCGCAAACACTGTGCAACAAGTTTCCGCTATGGGCGGGCCGGGACGTCGCTCAGCGCTTGCCCAGCGGGACCACGAGGACCGCCTCGGTGCCGCCGCCGGAACGGTTGCGCAGCTCGATACTGCCGCGCAGTTCGCCGGTGGCCAGCGCGCGCACGATCTGCAGGCCGAGCCGCTGAGTGTCGTCGGCGCGGAAGTCGGGCGGCAGGCCACGCCCGTTGTCGGCCACCGTGACGTGCAGCTGCTTGCGGAACCGGTGGGCCGAGACCACAACCTCGCCGGTCTCGTCGCTCACCGGCTCGGGCGTCACCAGGTCGTCGTCCTCGTCCGCGGGGAAGCCGTGCTCCACCGCGTTGATCAGCAGTTCGTTCAGCACCATGACCAGCGAGGTGGCGATCTCGGCGGGCAGTACGCCGAACGTGCCCTCGCGCCGCATCTTCACCGGGATGCTGGTCGCCGCGACCTCAGTGGCGGCGGTGGCGACCCGGTCGACGATGCCGTCGAAGTCGACCGCCTCGTCGCTCGACATCGAGAGCGTCTCGTGCACCAACGCGATCGAGGCGACCCGGCGCACCGATTCCTGCAGCGCCATCCGGGCCTCGGGCGCGTCGACCCGGCGGGCCTGCAGGCGGAGCAGCGCGGCGACGGTCTGCAGGTTGTTCTTGACCCGGTGGTGGATCTCCCGGATCGTCGCGTCCTTGGTCATCAGCGCGCGGTCCCGGCGGCGTACCTCGGTCACGTCGCGCACCAGCACGAGCGCGCCGATCGGCACCCCGGCCGGCAGCAGCGGCAGTGCCCGGATCAGCACGGTCGCGCCGCGAGCCTCCATCTCTTGGCGGGGCGGGGACTCGCCGCGCAGCGCCGAGAGGATGCGCTCGGCCGCGTCGTTCCCTTCGAGCGGGTCGGCCGCGAGCCGGCTGGTGAGCGCCGACAGTTCCTCGCCGACCAGGTGCGCGTTGAAGCCGAGCCGGCGGTAGGCCGACTGGGCGTTCGGGCTCGCGTACGTCACCTTGCCGCTCGCGTCGAGCCGGATCAGGCCGTCGCCGACCCGGGGCGCCGAGGTGGTCTCGCCCGGGTGCCGCGGCGGGGGGAAGGTCCCGTCGGCGACCATCTGCGCGAGGTCGTCGGCGGTGGTCAAGTAGTTGAGCTCGAGCTGGCTGGGCGTCCGGGCGGTGGAGAGGTTCGTGTCCCGGCCGATCACGGCGACGACCTCGCTGTACGCCACCTCGTGGTCGTTCGGGTCACGCAGGCGTACGGGAATGGCCTCGTGCCTGGCCGGGGTGTCGCCGTACCAGACCGGGTCACCCTCGCGCCAGATTCGCTCCTGGGCCCAGGCGATGTCGAGGTGGGCCACCTCGGGACCGCCGACGATCTTGCCGACCTGGTCGTCCTGATAGGCCGTGGGCGCGGTGGTCGGCCGCACCTGGGCGACGCACAGGTATTCGCGTGACTGCCCGGCCTCGCGCTTCACCGGCACCCACATCAGCAGGTCGGCGAAGGAGAGGTCGGACAGCAGCTGCCAGTCACCGGCGAGCCGGTGCAGGTGGTCGATGTCGGCCGGCCCGAGGCCGGTGTGCTCCTCGGCCAGATCACGCAACGTTGACACGCAGCAAGCGTGCCACGGTCATGTTTCTAAAGGGTCGCCGTGACCTTCATGAGTCCGCGCGGCGCATCGGGATCCTCGCCGCGGGCCAGTGCCAGCGAGAGCGCGAGCTGCTGCAGCGGCAGGATGTCGAGCAGCGCGCTGTAGCGCTCATCGGTCACCGCGGGGACAGCCAGGCGTCCGGCCGCACCCGGCACGTCGGTCGCGCCGACCGTCACCACGTCGGCCCGCCGCTCGCCGAGCCGGGTCACCACGTCCCGCATCGAGCGGCCGCCCGGACCGTCGCCCACGACGGCGAGCACCGGCACGTCCGGGTCGGTCATTGCCAGCGGCCCGTGCAGCAGGTCGGCGCCGGAGAAGGCGAGGGCCGGCAGGTACGACGTCTCCATGAGCTTCAGCGCGGCCTCGCGAGCGGTCGGATAGGCGTACCCCCGGCCGGTCGTCACCATGCGGGAAGCGAACCGGTAGCGCTGCGCGAGGTCATCGGCCGTCCGGTCCTCGAGTGCGTCCTCGGCCAGCTGGGGCAGTTTGTCGAGCGCGGCGCGCTCCTCGGCCGGGAGCACACCGTCACCGGCCCGGATGCCCTCGATCAGCAGGAGCAGGGCCAGTAATTCGGCCGTGTACGTCTTGGTGGCCGCGACCGCCCGTTCGTGACCGGCGGCGACGTCGATCGAGAGCTCCGCGGCCCGGGCCAGCGTCGAGTCGGGGTTGTTGGTGACCGCGAGGGTCAGCCCGCCGGTCTCGCGGGCCACCTTGAGCACGCCGGTGAGGTCGGGCGAGCCACCGCTCTGGCTGACGCCGATCACCAGCGTGCCGGCGAAGTCGGGGCGCGCGCCGTACAGCGTGATCGCGCTCGGCGAGGCGCTCGCGACCGGCAGACCCAGCCGGATCTCGGTGAGGTACGCCCCGTAGAGCGCGGCGTGATCCGAGGTGCCCCGGCCCACGAAAACAACGTTGCGCGGGCCCCGGCGGGCCACCTCGGCGGCCACCTCGGCGATCGCGCCGGCGTGCTCGCCGTCCAGCAGACGGGCGAATCCGCCCGGTTGCTCCGCGATGTCCGCTGCCATCCCCTGGCCTCGCTGTGTCACGTGTTTCTCCCCTGATGTGCGGCTCACCGCGCGATTGCTGCGCAGTATTGCAAGAAACAGTTTATATACTCAATGTTTCGAGCACTAATGCGCAGCGACCCGGCTACTGACATAACCTCTTCTTTCCCCTACTGTCTTGCATCGTGGAACTACGCCGCGCCGCCGACCGCGCTCTCGAACAGGCGAGATCGGCCCTGGCGACAGATGAGCCGGAGAAGGCCGCCGATCACATCGCCGGCGCGCTGGCCCACGCCCCGACCCTGCCCGAGGTTCACGAGATCCTGGGCCGTCTGGCCGCGCGCCCGGGCGGCGGCCTCGACCTGTTCAAGGCCGGTCCGCACACGTCACCCGGCCAACTCGCGGCCCGCGCCCACCTGCTCGCCGCGGCCGGCCGCCCCGAGGACGGGCTGCCCCTGCTCGCCGCGGCCAGCGGGCAGTCCCCCGCGGCCGACTGGGCCGGCATCCCGTGGGTGGCCGAGCCCACCCTGGGCGTACGGATCGAGCCCGGCCTTCTCGCCCAGGTCCTCATGCGGCTCTGCACGCGGGTGCCCGAACCGGCTCCGCCCACCCTGCGCCCCTACCTGACCGTCGTGCGGCACGCGCTGGCGGCCTACCCCGAGCACGCGATGCTGCTCGGGGCCGGCTCCGCGCTGGCCCGCCGCGTCGGCGAGCACGAACTGGCCATCGACTGGGCCTCCCGCGGCGCCCGGGTCCGCCCGTCCAAGCTCGGCGAGATCTGGCTCGGGTACGCCTATCGCAGCGCCGGCCGGCTCCCCGAGGCGCTCGCGGCCCTGCGGCGCGCGGTGGCGCACGACCCCGACGACCTGTCCGTGTACGCCGACATCGCCGGCACCCTGGCCGACAACGACCGCCTCGACGACGCCCTGAGCTGGGTCGACCGCGCCCTCGAACGCGATCCCGACTACGACTGCGCCGTGCACACCGCGCACCGGCTGCGCCACCGGGCCGACGGCGACCTGATCCACCTGGTGCGGCTGGCCGACTACATCCGCGACCACCCCGACGAGTCGCACGAGCACACCGACCTCGCCGACTGTTGCCGCGAGACGTCCTGGCTGAGCGGCGCCCCCGCGGCCGCGGCCCTGCCGCACGGCAACGCGCCGGCCTCGGCCGAACCCACCGTCGAGGCGGTACGCCGGCTGCGCCAGGTCGCCGCGCTCTCGTGGGCGCACCCGCCGGCTGCCTATGACGCCGCCCTCCCGCTGATCCTGCTCACCCCGGCCGACCTGACGGCGCTGGTGGCCCACCCGCCGGCCGACGTGGCCGCGGCCGAGATCTGGGCCTGCCTCGGTCTGCTGCACCATCGCCCCGAGGAGGACTGGCTCGACTCGGAGCGTCGGCGCATGCTCGTCGACCTGGCCGACGGCGGTCTCGACCGGGTGACCGAGGCGGCGACGTTCGCGCTGATCGTGGCGGCCTGGATCGACCCGTCAGTCCGGGCCGAGGTGGCCGCGCTGGTCACCACCCGGCTCACCGAGGTGGCGTCCCGGGCCGGCGCGCGGTCCTTCGCCGAACTGGCCCTCGCCACCCCAGACCTCGACCAGTCGACGCGGCAGCTCGCCACGGCGATGATGCGGACCCCGGCGGCCGTGCCCCGCCAGCGCGGCCGCAGCCGGCTGCTGTTGCGCTGGCGACGCGGCTGAGGTTGCGCTGGCGACGCGGCTGAGGCCCGCGTCAGGCCTGGATGATGGCGATCAGGTCGCCCTCCTGGACGACGTCGCCCTCATGCACGACGAGCTCGGCCACCGTGCCCTCGCTCTCGGCGACCACCGGGATCTCCATCTTCATCGACTCGAGGATGACCAGCGTGTCCCCCTCGGCGACGGTGTCGCCGGTCGCGGCGACGACCTTCCAGACATTCGCCACCATCTCGGCCCGGATTTCGTCGGCCACGGGGAGCCCTCCTCGGTCAGATTTACTGAAGGATCGTTCAACCAGCGCCATCAAACCACGGATCCGTGTCGGGCGAGTCAGGCGCGCGCGGACGCGCCGACTACCATCGGGCCGGGAAACAAAGCACGAGCAGGGAGTCAACTATGGCGAAGAAGTCCCGCAAGAAGAAGGCCCGTAAGAAGAACGCCGCTAACCACGGCAAGCGTCCCAACAGCTAGATACCAAGAAGCCCCACGGCGTACGGGCCGTGGGGCTTCTTGGTTCTGCTGACGGTTCGGTGGTTCCTGCCTACGGGAGGTACTCCCGGGTCTCCACCTGGACCTCGAGCTGGTCCAGCTTGATGCGAAGCCGCTCGCGCAGTTCCCGGGGCGCCTTCTCGTCGCCGCAGGAACGCGACACCAGCGCCTTGACCTCGTGCTCGATGCCGTACTCGCGGAGGCACCCGTCACAGTCGTCCAGGTGCTTCTGGATCAACGACCGGCGGTCCTCACTGCACTCAAGATCGAGGTAGAGATAAACCTCGCTGATGACGATGCCGCAATCAGTCTCGTGATCTTCACCGTTCAGCCCGCTCATCTCGCGTCACGCCTCCTGCGGTTCCGAAGCGGTCCGGGTGATGCCCCGGTCGACGGCGTACTGCTCCAGCGTCTTCCGCAGGTTGCGCCGGCCGCGGTGCAGACGGGACATGACGGTCCCGATCGGCGTATTCATGATGTCGGCGATCTCCTTGTACGAGAAACCCTCGACATCAGCGAGGTAGACGGCCAGGCGGAAGTCCTCGGGCAGCGCCTGCAAGGCTTCCTTGATATCGCTGTCCGGCAGCCGGTCCAGCGCCTCGGTCTCGGCCGACCGAAGTCCGGCCGAGGTGTGCGACTCGGACGAGGCGAGCTGCCAGTCGGTGATCTCCTCGGTCGGAGCCTGCACCGGCTGACGCTGCTTGCGCCGATACGAGTTGATATAGGTGTTCGTGAGAATGCGGTACAGCCACGCCTTGAGGTTGGTGCCCTCCTCGAACTGGTGGAAAGCGGAGAACGCCTTCAAATACGTCTCCTGCACCAAGTCCTCAGCGTCGGCCGGGTTACGCGTCATCCGCAGACCAGCCGCGTAAAGCTGATCCACGAAAGGCAACGCGTCCCGCTCGAAGCGCGCTCTGCGCTCCTCGGTCCGTTCTGTCTGGGCCACCCTGAGCTCTCCCCTCGACCGCCCCGCCGAGGATACGGGTAGTGCCCCTCCAACGGCCTCGAAAACCGCCGGTGTGCTGACACTCACCGACGGTGTGGCGGCGGGCTCAACGGCCGGCCACTCGGGGGACCCTAAAAGGTTCCGCACCCGATCGGCCTTCCGGCCTTCGCGCTCAAGGCACTCGGTTCCGGCTCGCACTTGTCAAACCCCTTCCGACGTTCAAGCTCCCGGGGTCTACAACCAAGAACGCGCAACTTGCATTCCGGGTCTGTGGCCTCGCTTCGCTCGGCGGACAGTGCGACTTGGCTTGCGGGGGCATCGGGCGGTCCGGAGAGGGCGGATAGCGGGCGGGTCGCGGATGGGGGATCGCGGTTGGGGGGAGCGGATGATCAATGGGTCCAGGCGTGGGTGCGGAGCCAGGTGACGGCCAGGTCGGCAGTGGTCTTGAGGTCTTTGCGCAGGTCGTGGGTGGCACCGGGACGGACGATGACCTCCACGTCGGCGGTGGGGCTGGGGACGCCGAAAGGATCGCGGTCGCCGTTCATGACAAGGGTGGGGACGGTGGTGGGGAGCTCGTCGGCGCGGGTGCGGTCCGGCTTGCCGGGTGGATGCAGCGGGAAAGCCAGCGCGAGCACGCCGGCGGCGCCGAGGTCGGCCGCGGTCCGGCAGGCGACGCGGGCGCCGCTGGATCGACCGCCGACGATCAGCGGCAGATTCCGTACGCGGATGTGCTCGATCACTGCCGTCCAGGCCTCGTCGAGCTGGCTGCCGGGAGCGGGGGCTCGCCGACCGGCCACTCGATAGGGCTGGGTGACGAGGGCCACGGTGACACCTGCGGCAAGCGCCGCGTCGTGGACGGCGGTGAGATCGGGGGCGTCTATGCCGCCGCCGGCGCCGTGGCCCATCGCCAGGAAGCTGGCGGGCTTTCCGTCGGGCTCGCTGATCCGCACCCGGGCCGGGCCGCGCGGGGTCTCGATCTCGATCTCGTTCACCGCCCTATGAAATCAGCCCGACCCGGCCGCCGGATCCCCACTCCGGTGCCGGGTGCGCGCCGGACGAGAGGTGAAACCGGGGGCACGCCGGGTGAAGGTGAAACCGGGGGGCACGCCGGGCGAGAGGTGAAACCGGGGGCACGCCGGGTGAAGGCGAAACCGGGGGGCACGCCGGGTGAGGGTGAAACCGTCCGGCGCGCTGCGTGCGCGCCGGACGGGATGTCGGGTCAGGTCAGCGGCTGACCGGGGTCAGGCTGAGCAGGCGGCGGTCTTCCTCGTCGGTATCGTCGTCGACGGTCTCGCCGGTCGGGCTGACGCGTTCGCGCCAGGCCACGAGCATCGCCCGGCGTTCGCGTGGGGTCGTTCCACCCCAGACGCCGTGGCTGTCGCCGACCTGTAGCGCCCACGCCAGGCACGGTCCCTGGACTGTGCATGTGCCGCAGAGCGAGATCGCACCTTCGGACGGTTCGTTAGGCGCCGGAAAAAACGTCTCCGGATCGACCGTGCGGCATGCGCCGCGGGTCCGCCAAGCCTCGTCGCTCTGTCGCTCGCCAATGGCTTCGAGCAACCGCGGATCGCGACGCGCGATGGCCACCTCGTGTGGACGCGGCATACGAGCCCGTGTCATCAGCCCACCTCCCCCGTGGGACCGGTATTGCATGTGGCCACTGGCCCGCACCGTGCGAACCTGCACCACTCCGGCGCAGTTTTGTATCGCAGGGTAGAAGATCAGAACAAGGGTCTGATCAATCTTGAAACAAAGTTGACAATACAAAATAGGGACATCTATCCACAAAGACGCCTGTTGATCTTGTTTCAGCTCAGGGCCACACCGCCCGCGCGTAAGCCGCCGGAGCGCCCTCCGCCAACTCCGAGAAATCCCCCATCACCACCCCGACTACCCCTATGTGGACCATTCACCTCGCACCTGCCCGAGAGGCCGCGGAATGGCGACACCGATCCGGGCGGGAAGCGTCAATCGCGGCGCGGAGGCAGGGACCACCGAGCCGACGCGCGGCACGGACGGGGCCGCGGCACGGACGGGGCCGCGGCACGGACGGGGCCGCGGCACGGACGGGGCCGCGGCACGGACGGGGCGGCGGCACGGACGGGGCGGCGCTGGAGTGCAGTGAGCCGACGCAATCGTCAGACATGCGTAATAAATCGTCAGACATGCGCAATAAGCGGAACTTCGGAACGCCGGGTGACTGTGGTTGGTCCTCGGTGCTTGACGTTGGGGAGTCGCGGTTCGCGGGGCCCGTGCGGCCCGGGGGTCAGAAGAGGGCGGCCGGCTCGGTGGCGGGGCTGGGTGGTGGTTCGAGCAGGTGGGGGCCGTTGTTGCGGACGTTGCCGACGTCGGGGCGGACCGGGCGGACCTCGATCGCCGCCAGTTCGGCCGGGGAGAGAGGCCGCAGCAGGTCGTCCGGGGCGCCGCCGCCGGCCAGCCAGGTGGGCCAGCGGTCGCGCGGGAGGATCAGGGGCATGCGGTCGTGGATCTGGGCCAGGCCGCCCAGGGCCGCTGTCGTGAGAACGCTGCACGTCACGATCGCGTCGGGGCCCCAGGCCGTCCAGATGCCGGCGAACGCCAGCGGTGCACCGTCGGCGGGGGTCAGGTAGAACGGACGGCGCTGCTTGCCGTCGCGGACCCACTCGAACCAGCCGTCAGCCGGGACCAGGCAGCGCCGGCGGGCGAAGGACGGGGCGAAGGCTTTGGACGTGGCCACGGTCTCGGAGCGGGCGTTGATCATGCGGGCGCCGGCGCGGAGATCCTTTGCCCACGGCGGCACGAGGCCCCAGCGCGCCGAGTCGAGGACGCGGACGTCGTGGGTCTGTGCCATGCGGACGACCGGGACGGAATCGGTCGGGGCCACGTTCCAGCTGGGGGCCGCCTGTTCGGCGACGTTCACAGCCTCGAACAGGTCGGCCAGCTCCGCTTCGCTCCTGGTCGTCGCGTACCGCCCGCACATGTCCCGGAACGGTACACCCGTCCCGGGGTGCGGGAACGCTCCACGAAATTGTCAGCCACCCCCGGCACAATGTCCCCCGTGACCACAGAACTCCGCCCCTGGCTCGCCCCGTCCGCGTCCGGTCCCGTCGCCGCCACCGTGCGGCTGCCAGGGTCCAAGTCGATGTCGGCCCGCGCCCTGGTGCTGGCGGCGCTGGCGGCCGGCCCCTCGGTGATCGAGCGGCCGCTTCGGGCCCGTGACACCGAGCTGATGGCCGCCGGCCTGCGGGCGCTCGGCGTGGGTGTCGACACCGCCGCCGACGAGCAGTGGCTGGTCGAGCCGGGGCCCTTGCGCGGGCCCGCGCGGGTCGACGTCGGGCTCGCCGGCACGATCATGCGGTTCCTGCCGCCGGCCGCGGCGCTGGCCGAGGGCACAGTCGAGTTCGACGGTGACCCGCACGCGCGCAACCGGCCGCTGCGTCCGATCGTCGAGGCGTTGCGTTCGCTCGGTGTGTCGATCGACGCCTCGCCCACCGACGGGCTGCCACTCACCGTGCGCGGGGCCGGGCTGGTCGAGGGCGGTGCGGCCGTGCTCGACGCGTCCGGGTCCAGCCAGTTCGTCTCGGGTCTGCTGCTGTCGGCTCCGCGCTTCACCAAGGGGCTGGTGCTGCGCCACGAGGGGCCGCCGGTTCCGT
>Ga0247781_1000032_pt1 | contig 37356 bp, 33 predicted proteins | sample UWRJL184509B5_FD_179922 | JGI IMG/M metagenome (GOLD analysis project Ga0247781, IMG submission 179922) | Plant litter microbial communities from Arlington Agricultural Research Station in Wisconsin, United States - UWRJ-L184-509B-5 | ecosystem: Environmental > Terrestrial > Plant litter >...
TGCCCGCCTTCCTGGCCATCACGCTCATGCCGTTCACCTATTCGATCTCCAACGGCATCGGTGCGGGCGTCATCTCGTATGTTGTTCTCATGGCCGCGACCGGCAAGGCGCGCGAGGTTCACCCCATCCTGTACGGCGTGGCGGTGCTCTTCGTCGTCTACTTCTTGCGTGGCCCGCTCGAGGCCTGGATCCGGTGACCGGTGACCGAGGTCATGCACGTTTCCCATGTCGTTAGCCATGCTCATTAGTTAGGCTAAGTATCGTGATGGAGTGGCCCGTGGTGGCGGATCGAGGCACAGCCGACGAGCTGGCCAAGACCCTGCGCGAGGCGATTCAGCGGCTGAACCGGCGGGTCCGACAGGCCCGTCCGGTCGGTGATCTCACCTTCAGCCAGCTTTCGGCGCTGACCAGTCTCCAGCTGGCCGGCGCACTGACCCCGCGGGAACTCGCCGACGTCGAACGCGTCCAGCCCCCGACGATGACCAAGATCGTCGGGAAGCTGGAGGAACGCGGGCTGGTCGTTCGAACCCCGCATCCGACCGACGGGCGGCAGGTCATCCTGTCCGCCACCGAGCACGGGCAGGCGGTTCACGCCCAGTTCGAGAAGGCCCGCAACGAGTGGCTGGCCTCGCAGCTCGGCTCGCTCACGCCGGGCGAACGGGAGACGCTGGCTCAGGCCTCGGCGATCCTGCAGAAGCTCGCGCGCGCCTGAGGGGTTCGGCTACGCGGCGCTTCGTCACACGACGATGACGCGTACGACCGAACAGGAGGCGCAACCGCAGTGCGGTCAGTGCTGAGCACGACATTCCGGTCCCTGCAGGTTCGCAACTACCGACTTTTCGCCACCGGGCAGCTCGTGAAGCTCGTCGGTGTGTGGATGATGTTCACCGCGCAGGACTGGCTGGTGCTCGACCTGTCGGGCAACTCGCCTGGCGCCCTCGGGGCGGTGGCCTCGCTGCAGTTCCTGCCGGTGCTGCTGCTCACCCTCTACGCCGGCAAGCTCGCCGACCGCTTCGACAAGCGCCGCCTGCTGGTGATGGCGAACGCCGCGTTCGCGATCACCGCGATCGCCTTCGCGATCCTGGTCGCCTCCGGGCACGTACAGCTGTGGCACGTCTTCCTCTTCGCCGGACTGCTCGGCATCGCGAACGCTGTCGAGACCCCCGTACGGCAGGCCTTCGTCTCCGAGCTGGTCGAGCTGCCGCTGCTGCCGAACGCGCTCGCGCTCTCGGCGGCCACCTTCAACACCGCCCGCATCGCCGGACCCGCTCTGGCCGGCGTGGCCCTGGCGATCTTCGACACCGGCCCGGTCTTTCTGATCGCGACCGCCCTGGCGATCGCCCCGATCTTCAGCTACACCCGGATGGGCGCCGCCGACCTGAGGCCCGCCGCGCGGCAGGCGAAGAAGGACGCCCGGATCGCGGACGGCCTGCGCTACGTCGGGAAACGCCCCGACCTGGTGCTGCCGATCGCCCTGATGTTCGTGGTCGGCATGATCGGCTTCAACTTCCCGGTCACCCTCGCCGCGCTCGCGAAAATCAACTTCGGCGCCGGCCCGTCCTCGTTCGGCCTGCTCACCACCGCCCTCGCCGGCGGCGCCCTCGGCGGTGCCCTGGCGGGCAGCGCGCGTCGCGCCCGACCCGGAATTCACCGCGTCATCGGCGCCGCGCTCGCGTTCGGCCTGCTCGAGTTCGCGGTCGGCTTCGCCCCGAACTTCGTGGTCGCGATGCTGGTGCTGGTACCGACCGGCTTCTTCTCGATCTACCTGGCCCAGGCCGCGAACCACCGCGTGCAGATGGGCGTCGACCCGGAGTTCCGAGGCCGGGTGATGGCGCTCTACGTGCTGGTCTTCCTGGGCACGACGCCGATCGGGGCGTCGCTGGCCGGCTGGTGGGGCGAGCGCTTCGGGGTGGCCTCGACGATCTCGGGCGCCGGGGTGATCTGTTTCGTCGCGGCGCTGGTCGCGCTGATCTGGCAGCTGCGCACCAGCGGGGAACGCCTGCGGATGACGCTGCGGCCCCGGCCCCGGCTCACCCTGGTCCCGCCACCCACGTTGGAGGTCGATTCTGACGCTCCGCGCACCAAAGTCCCGGAGACTTCTGCCGCCTGACGGATATTTGGCAGATATAAGGTGTTCCGGATCAAGGCTGTTTCGAATTAGCTTCAGTTCGTGGCCCTCGCGCACATGGCTGTGCTCACGGTGGCGCTCGTGCTCCCCTTGACTGTCCCGTACGCGGTGGCAGTCGCCCTGCGGAGAGACGAGTTCCGCCGCCGCCGTGCGTTGGCGGAGTGCCCCGCCCAGGCCCGCGCGCTGGCCCGCCTCGACGGGACGATCCGCGATGCCGACCCGGCCGAGCTCCTGGCCCGGCTGGCCCTGCCGCCGATCGAGTGGCTGGCCCGCGACCTGCGACGGCTCGACCGTCAACGGCAGGGTGGGCTGACGCTCGAGTCCGAGCGGTGGCTGGCGGCGGTGATGCGGGCCTATGACGAGCGGCTCTGCCTGGCCTGCGAATGCCTCGGGGTGGCCGAGAATCTGCGGCCGCTCGACGGCCTCGACCGCGAGATCGAGCGAGTACGGGTCGAGGGGGCGCTCGAAGCGGCCGGCCTCCAGCTCCGCTGACCGCGCCGCGGGTCTCGCTGCCACGGTCGCCGGAAGGGACGCGTTCGGACTGCCCAAAACCCGCTAGAGCGGCCACGAGGCAAGCTGCTCATAACGGCCGTCCACGCTGCTGACCAGCGCGAACGACGTCACCGCCCAAGCCTGTCCCGCATAGCCTGCCAAAGCCCGCCGGAGCAATCCATCGGCGTGATAAGACACTGTCAGGTGAGGTTGGAACGGCCGGGCGTCGGTGGGAAAACCGCCCAGAGTCAGTGCGTGCCGCACGCCCTCCCGCAATTCTGCGAGAAGTCCCACATCACCGTCCACTCCCACCCACGCCGCTGTCCCGAATCGGCCTCCACCGTTCAGGCGCAACGAGAACGGACCCGGCGTGGGCACCTCGGCGAGCAGTGACGCCACCTGCTCGGGTGGGGCCTCGCCGATAAAGACCAGCGTGAGGTGCCATTTCTCGGGCGAGGTCAGGCGGAATCCCGAGGGGAGCGTCGCGCGCAGAGCGGAACGCTCCGCACCCGGAGGGAAGACTGCGACGAACAGGCGGGTCAGGACGACTCGCGGGCCGCGGGGCCGCCACCGAACAGCACATCGTCCCAGCTCGGCAGGCGCTTGCGGGGTTTCGCCTCGTCGGTCTCGGACGACTGTTGCTGGCCGCCCTGGCCCACCGTGCGGCGGGGGCGCAGGACCGCGAGCGACGGCACGGCCGGCACTTCCTTCGGCAGGTCGGAGTCTTCGTCGAAGGCCGAGCCGGAACCGCCACCGAGCAGCGCCGCGGCACCACCGGCGACCGGGCGGCGAGGCGACTCGGACGGGCCGACGTCGAGGCTGCGGCCGCCGGACGGGCCGAGCGGGCGGTCGAGCGAGGCGAGCAGCGCGTCCCGGCCGGCGCGGATCGGGTCACGGTTGGAACGCGGCGTCTGCTCGGCGGCGGCGAGGCCGTGGCCGCCGCGGGCCGGCTCGGTCGAGCGGGACTGGCCGGGCAGGCCGTGGCCGCCGCGCTCGGTGTAGGCGCGCTCAGAAGCGGGCTCCTGGCCCAGGATCTGGGTGGGCCGCTCGGCACACAGGTATTGGGCCATGTCGTCGTGCGGCGACACGACCTGGCGTCCCTTGTCGAGGTCCCAGATCGCCTGGGCGGTTGCCTTGCCGGACGGCCAGGTGGCGACGATGCGCCAGGTGCCGTCCTCGCGGCGGAACGCGTCCCACGAGATCTTCTCGCTGTCGATGCCGTGCTGGGAGAGGCGGCTGTCGACGACCTCGGCCAGTGGCTGACCCGTGTCGGAGGTCTTGAGGCGAGTGCGGCGCGCGTGCTGCGCCAGCATGGCGCGCTCCTGCAGCACCGGACCCGCGTAGCGCAGCACCCGGTCGACCGGCACGCCCGCGACGCGAGCCACGTCTTCGGCGGACTCGCCGCAGCGGATGCGGGCCTGGATGTCGCGCGGGGACAGCGAGGGCGGCGAATCAGGGGAGATCACCGCGACCATGGACCCGGGCGAAACCGGCTGTCCGTCGTGGGCGATCGCGCCGGAGACCCGGTCGTCGATCGGAAGTGCCAGGAGTCGGCCGACCTCGTCGGCGAGAACCATGGCCTGGCCGTCCTCGGAGAGGGCGACGAAGCGTACCGGCCGCATGCGATGCCTCCGTCCCGTCGCGTGGCCTGCGCTCCCGAGAGTCAGCCACCCGGGCGCGTTTCGGAATACGGTACGCGCCTTGGTCACCTAATGGTGGTAAGCCACGCCGTCAAGTTGGCTGAGCTGCAATGATCTTGAAAACACCCGACCTTCAACAGCAGATGTACGCGACGTGTGGTGACCAAAAGCACCGCGTCCGAACACTGCCCGACACCGCGACCGCCGGCAACCACCGGCCGCCAGGCGACCTGCGGCCGTGGCGGGTGGTAGCTGGCGTTGGACGGTTCCGGCGGGAGTCGCACGACTGGCCCTGCCGGTATCGCTACGCCCTGCCGGTATCGCTACGCCCTGCTGGTATGGCTGGGCCCTGTCGGTATCGCTATGCCCTGTCGGTATCGCTCGACCCGCCGGCACAGCCGTTCGGCCGCCGACGGGCCCGACGAGTCAGAGACGCTCGGTGACGTAGTCGATGCATTCAGTGAGGGCGACCACGTCGGACGGCTCGATCGTGGGGTACAGCGCGACCCGCAGCTGGTTGCGCCCCAACTTGCGGTAGGGCTCGGTGTCCACGATGTCGTTGGCCCGCAGCACCTTGGCCAGCGCCGCGGCGTCCACGCCCTCGAAGTCGACCGTCGCCACCGCCGCCGAGCGCAGCGCGGGATCGGTCACGAACGGACGGGCGTATGCGGAGCGCTCGGCCCAGCTATAGATGGCCGCCGCACTCTCGGCGCTGCGCTTGACCGACCACGCCAGACCGCCCTGCGCATTCATCCAATCGAGCTGCTCGGCCGCCAGGAACACCGTGGCCAGGGCGGGCGTGTTGTAGGTCTGCTCCAACCGGGACTGCTCGATCGCCGTCACCAGGTCGAGAAACTGCGGGATGTAGCGCCCCCCGCGCTTGATCTCGAAGGCCCGTTCGATCGCCGCGGGCGACATCAGGGCCAGCCAGATCCCGCCGTCGGAGCCGAGCGCCTTCTGCGGGGCCAGGTAGTAGACGTCCGTCTCGCGCAGGTCGACGTCGAGGCTGCCGCCGCCGGACGTGGCGTCGGTGAGCAGCAGCGCGCCCTCGTCGGCACCGGCCACCCGGCGCACCGGCACGGCCACCCCGGTCGAGGTCTCGTTCTGGACCGACGCGTAGACGTCGGTGCCCGCCTCAGCGGCCAGGTAAGCCGCCTCGCCGCCGGGCGCCCGGTGCACGGTCGGGTCGGCGAGGAAGGGCGCGTCCGTGACGGCCTTCGCGAATTTGGCGCCGAACTCACCGAACTCGGCGAACTGGGCCCGCTCGCGCACCAGGCCGAACGTCGCGACCTCCCAGAACGCGCTGGTGCCACCGTTGGCCAGGATCACCTCGTAGCCGTCGGGCATCGAGAAGAACTCGGCCAGCCCACGCCGCAACCGGGCGACCTGGTCCCGCACCGTCGCCTGCCGGTGGGACGTGCCCAGGAACGTGCGGGAGACCGCGGACAACGACTCGACACCCTCGGGCCGCACCTTGCTCGGCCCGGAGCCGAAACGTCCGTCGACCGGCTTGAGCGCCTCAGGGATACGGATGTCACTCAACGTTTGTCCTCGGTTTCCGCCGCAGGGCCGGCTCGGTCATACATTATGCGTCAGGACTTCCCAGCCCTCGACCTGCTGCGGCTTGCGGGACGTGGCTCCCAGATAGCGGACGGTCGGATGGACGACCCGGCCGAAGCGCTTCTGCTCGAGCACGTGCGCGCTCCACCCGGCCACCCGGGCACAGGTGAACATCGAGCTGAACATGTGCCCCGGCACCTCGGCGAAGTCGAGCACCACGGCCGACCAGAACTCCACGTTGGTGGGGAGCGGACGGTCGGGTTTGCGCTCGGCCAGCTCGGCCAGGGCCGCCTGCTCGAGCGCCATCGCCACCTCGTAGCGCGGGGCGTTGAGCTCGCGGGCGGTGCGCCGCAGCACCCGGGCGCGCGGGTCCTCCGACGTGCGGTAGAGCCGGTGGCCGAAGCCCATCAGCCGCTCGCCGCGGTCGAGGATCCCGCGCACGTACGTCCGGGGGTTGCCGTCACGTTCGACGTCCTCGAGCATGGTCAGCACCCGGGAGGGGGCGCCGCCGTCGAGCGGGCCGGAGAGCGCACCGATTCCCGAGGAGATGCAGGCGGCCACGTCGGCGCCGGTCGAGGCGACCACGCGGGTGGTCAGCGTGGAGGCGCTCATGCCGTGCTCGGCGGCCGAGATGAAGTAGGCGTCGACGGCCTGCACGTGCCGCGGGTCGGGTTCGCCCCGCCAGCGCCGCATGAACCGCTCGACGATCGTCTCAGCCTTGTCGATGTCTTTCTGTGGCACGGCCGGCAGGCCCAGGCCGCGCGCGGCCTGGGCCACGAAGGAGAGCGCGGTCACCGAGACCCGGGCAAGGTCGCGCCGGGCCTGCTCGTCGTCGATGTCGAGGAGCTGATTGAGGCCCCAGTAGGGCGCCAGCATGGCCACCGCGGACTGCACGTCGACCCGGATGTCGCCGGAGTGCACCGGGACCGGGAACGGTTCCGCCGGCGGGAGCCCGGGACCGAACCGCCCGTCGACGAGAAGTCCCCAGACGTTGCCGAAGGAGACCTGACCGATCAGATCCTCGATGTCGACGCCGCGGTAGCGCAGCGCGCCACCGGCCTCGTCGGGTTCGGCGATCTCGGTCTCGAAGGCGACGACGTCCTCGAGTCCGGGCTTGTAGTCCGTCACGGATCTCCCTGGGGACAGAATGCTTTAGGTGTCTCATCTTGCTCGCCGGGTAACCGTCGGTCGACCCAGTGCGATGTGCTCTCCGCGACACCCATCCTCACCGACCTGACGCGCGGCCCGAAGCGACTTACGGTCGTTGCGGCCGAAGATCGGCCGGACGAAGGAAGCAGGAGCCCCGGTGACCGTCGAACCACCTTCGCCCGCGAGCATGCGGCGCGACTACACCGCCCGCGGAGCGCTGCTCGAGACGGACCTCGCGGCCGACTGGCAGACCCAGTTCGAGGCCTGGTTCACCGACGCGACCGCGTTCGGCCTGCCCGAGCCGAACGCGATGATCGTGGGCACCGCCACCCCGGCCGGCCGGCCCTCGTCGCGTACGGTGCTGCTCAAGGAGTGCGACGAGCGCGGATTCGTCTTCTTCACCAACTACGGATCACGCAAGGGCCGCGAGTTGGCGGTCAACCCGTACGCGAGCCTGGTCTTTCCTTGGTTCCCGATGCAGCGCCAGGTGCTGGTCGCGGGGGCGGTGCGGCGGGTGACGCGGGCCGAGACGGCGGAGTATTTCGCCTCCCGGCCGCGCGGCTCGCAGCTCGGCGCGTGGGCCAGCCCCCAGTCGTCGGTGCTGCCGGACCGGGCCGCGGTCGAAGCCGGTCTGGCCGCCGCCGAGGAGCGCTTCGGCGAGGGCCCGGTGCCGGCGCCCGAGCACTGGGGCGGGTTCCGGATCGAGCCCGAGACGGTCGAGTTCTGGCAGGGCCGGAGCAACCGCTTGCACGATCGGCTGCGGTTCCGGCGTACCGAAGAAGGGTCTTGGGTCGTGGAGAGGCTCGCGCCGTGAGTCAGGAGTCGGTCGAGTCCACCGAGAAGCTCGTCGAGGAGGAACGCAAGCGCAAGTCCTGGGTGATCGACGTCCGGCCGCTGCGAGTGACCGCCTATCGCCGGATGTGGATCGGCAACGGCCTGTCCTTCTTCGGGTTCCAGTTCACCTCGGTGGCCGTGCCCGTCGAGATGTACTCGATCACGCACTCCTCGGCCTGGGTCGGGCTGCTCGGCATCGCCGGCCTGCTCCCGCTGCTGGTCTTCGGGCTGTGGGGCGGCGCCGCGGCCGACGTGGTCGACCGGCGCAAGCTGCTGCTGGCCAGCTCGCTGTTCGCCTGGATCTCCACCGTGGGTCTGTTGGTGCAGGCGGTGCTCCACCTGAACAGTGGGTGGGTGCTGCTCGCGCTGACCGCGGTGCAGTCGGCCGGCTTCGCGGTGAGCACGCCGACCCGACAGGCGATCATCCCGCGCATCGTCCCGGCCCGCCTGGTCCCGGCCGCGAACACCCTCGGTTACACCACGACGACCGCTGGTGGCGTGCTCGGACCGCTGGCGGCCGGTCTGATCTTCGCGATCGCGAGCACGGACGCCGGGGTCACGACGGCCTACCTGGTCGACGCGGTGCTCTTCACAATCTCGTTCTGGGCCACCTGGAAGCTGCCCTCGATCCCGCCCACCGAGCACGCGCCGGGCGCGGCGAAGCCCACCGCCGGCCTGCGCGGCATCCTGGTCGGCCTGCGCTTCCTGGTCACCCAGCCGGTGCTGCTGCTCTCGTTCGCGGTCGACATCATCGCGATGGTCTTCGCCATGCCACGGGCGCTCTTCCCCGAGGTGGCGGCCGACCGGTTCGGCGGCGACTGGGCGGTCGGCTGGCTCTTCAGCGCGATCGCGATCGGCTCGGTGGTCGGCGGCCTGACCTCGGGGTGGATCGGCCGGGTCAAACGCCAGGGGGTCGCGCTGGTGCTCGCCGTGGTGGCCTGGGGCGTGGCGATCGGGTTCTCCGGCCTGGCGCACAGCCTGTGGCTGATGGTGCTGCTGCTCGCCGTGGGCGGGGCGGCCGACCTGGTGAGCGCGGTCTACCGGCAGTCGATCCTGCAGGTCTTCGCCCCCGACCATCTCCGCGGCCGTCTCCAGGGCGTGTTCACGGTAGTGGTGGCCGGCGGCCCGCGCCTCGGTGACCTGCGCGCCGGCGGCACCGCGGACCTCTCCTCGACGACGTTCTCGTGGGCTGGTGGCGGCTTCGCGGCCGCCGGTCTCGCGCTCGCGCTGGCCGCTGCCTTCCCGGCCCTGCTGCGATACCGGCCGCCCGCGCCCCCGGCGGCCGACAAGGCCGACGAGGCGAACCGATAATGTCCATGCCATGACGAGTGTCGTTGCCGCGAAGTCCGGCACCCAGTGGTCCATCGAGGCGGACGGGCAGAGCGCCGTCGTCGTGGAGGTCGGCGGCGTGTTGCGCGGCTACTCCGTCGACGGCGTGGCGGTGCTCGACGGGTTCGACGCGGACGAGCTCTCCCCCGCCTCGGCCGGTCAGATCCTGGCCCCGTGGCCCAACCGCATCCGCGACGGGAAGTACACGTTCGAGGATCAGTCCTATCAGCTCTCGCTCACCGAGCCGGCCCGGCACAACGCCATCCACGGCCTGGTGAACTGGAGCAACTGGTCGCTGGTCGAGCGGACCCCGTCGTCGGTGACCCTCTCCTACGAGCTGCCCGCCCAGGTCGGCTACCCGTGGTGGCTGACGCTGCGGACCACCTGGTCGATCTCGGCCGACGGTCTGCGCTGCGACCAGCAGGTCGTGAACAACTCGGCGTCGAACGCTCCCTGGGGCTATTCGGTCCACCCCTACGTGCGGCTCCCGGGCGTGAGCGTGAACGACACGCTGCTGCACGTGCCCGGGGCCAAGCGGATCGTGGCCGACAGCCGGCTGCTGCCGATCGGCGCGGTCGCCGTGGCCGGCACGGAGTACGACTTCGCCGAGTCCCGCAAGATCGGTGACCTGGTGCTGGACACCACCTTCGGCGACATCGAGCACGGCGCCGACGGGATCACCGAGGTGACCATCGCCGACCCGTCCTCGGACCGCAAGGTCGTGGTCTGGGCCGACGAGAAGTTCCGCTACTGGCAGGTCTTCTCCGGCGACACCCTGCACGGCGAGCGGTTCCGCCGCTCGGTCGCGATCGAGCCGATGACCTGCCCGCCCGACTCGTTCCGCACCGGGCGCGACCTGATCGTGCTGGCGCCGGGCGAGAACTGGACCGCGTCGTGGGGGATCAAGGGCTGATGGAGTTCGACGAGGTCGTCCGTCGGCGGCGGATGATTCGCAGCTACGACCCCGATCGTCCGGTCGCGCCCGAGCTCATCGACAAGATCGTCCGGCACGGGCTGCGCGCGCCGAGCGCCGGCTTCTCGCAGGGCTGGGGTTTCCTCGTGCTCACCGAGCAGAAGGACCGCGACCTCTACTGGGAGTCGACGACCGAGGGCGACCTGGGCGACGCCAAGACCGACGAGGCGTGGAAGGGCGACTGGCTCACCCGGATGCGTACGGCTCCGGTGCTCGTCGTCTGTTTCTCCAACAAGTCGGCCTACCTCGATCGTTACGCCCAGTCCGACAAGGGCTGGACCGACCGCAGCGAGGCGTACTGGCCGGTGCCCTACTGGGACATCGACACCGGGTTCGCCGCGCTCCTCATGCACCTCACCGCGGTCGACGCGGAACTGGCGTCCTGCTTCTTCGGCGTCCCGGCGCCGGCCGTCCAGACGCTCAAGGACGCCTTCGGGGTGCCGGCCGAATACACCCCGATCGGCACTCTGACGGTCGGCTATCGGGCACCGGACAAGAGGTCTCCGTCACTGCGGCGCGGACACCGCCCGGTGGACGAGGTGGTGCATCATGGCCGATGGACCGCGACGCCGGTGGTGAACTCCGAGGGCGTCGCGTGACGAGCGCGGGGCTAGGCTGGCAACGCTGTGACGGGTCGAGTTGGTTCGGAGAGGGGGAGCCGCCGTGATCTTCAAGGCGGTTCGGGACGGTGCTCCATATCCCGCTCACCACACCACTTTGAAGGCGTGGGCCCAGATCCCGCCGCGGCCGATCCGGCTGGCCGAGCTCATCACCACCAAGCGTGAGCTGGCCCTCGACAAGCTCCTGGCCGAGGATTCGACCTTCTACGGTGACCTCTTCCCGCACGTCGTGGAATACCAGGGCGCCCTCTATCTCGAGGATGGCCTGCACCGCGCTCTCCGGGCGGCTCTGCAACAGCGCAATCAGATTCACGCCCGGGTCCTGGTCGTCGACAGCTGACCCACCCGTTAGGTTGACTTTCATGGTCGCCCCGCTGGATCTCCTCGACGTCGATACGTTGCTCTCCGACGAGGAGCGCGACATCCGCGCTCTGGTCCGCAGGGTGGCTGACGACCGGGTGCGCCCGCACGTCGCGCAGTGGTACGAGACCGGCCGCGCCCCCGTGCGCGAGCTGGCCCTCGAGTTCGGCAAGTTCGGCCTGCTCGGCATGCACCTCACCGGCTACGGCTGCGCCGGGGCGTCCGCGGTCGCCTACGGCCTGGCCTGCCTGGAGCTCGAGGCGGCCGATTCCGGCGTGCGCTCGCTGGTCAGCGTGCAGGGCTCGCTCGCGATGTATGCGATCTGGCGGTTCGGCTCCGAGGAGCAGAAGCAGCAATGGCTGCCCGGCATGGCGGCCGGCGAGCTGATCGGCTGCTTCGGTCTGACCGAGCCCGACCACGGCTCCGACCCGGCCACCATGTCGACCCGGGCACGCCGTGACGGCGCCGACTGGGTGCTCGACGGCGGCAAGATGTGGATCACGAACGCGCCGCTCGCCGATGTGGCGGTGATCTGGGCCCGCACCGAGGAGGGCGTGGCCGGCTTCGCGGTGCCGACCGACACCCCCGGCTTCGCGGCTCGGGAGATCAAGCAGAAGATGTCGCTGCGGGCCTCCAGCACGGGGGAGATCACCCTCGACGGCGTCCGGCTGCCGGAGCGCGCCCGGCTGCCCGCGGCGCGCGGCCTCAAGGCTCCGCTCTCCTGCTTGACCGAGGCCCGGTTCGGCATCATCTGGGGCTCGATGGGCGCGGCGCGTGACTGCCTGCGGGTGGCGCTCGACTACGCGACCACCCGGGAGCAGTTCGGGCGGCCGATCGGCGGCTTCCAGCTCACCCAGGCCAAGCTGGCCGACATGTCGCTCGAGCTGCAGAAGGGATTCCTGCTCGCGCTGCATCTGGGCCGGCTGCGCGAGTCGGCCGGCGAGCTGCGGCCCGAGCAGGTCAGCATCGGCAAGCTGAACAACGTGCGCGAGGCGATCAAGATCGCTCGGCAGTGCCGGACGATCCTCGGCGGTAACGGGATTAGTGGGGAATATCCTATTATGCGCCATGCGAACAATCTGGAGAGCGTGCTTACCTACGAGGGCACTTCCGAGATCCATCAGCTGGTGATCGGACAGAAGTTGACGGGATTGAACGCTTTCGCCTGAGCCGACCCTGCAATTGTCGTACCCCCCTCGTACCTTGATGTCATGGCCAAGTCACCGGATGTCTCCGCGGGCGTCTCCTCTGACGTCTCGCCGGCTGTCCCGCCCGCTGTCGATGACCCGACGAGGGAATATGCGGCCGTCCCCGACCCGGTCGGCCCCGACCCGGCCATCCCTGGTCGGAGCGCTCCCGATCAGGCTCCGGTTGCTCCGCAGCCGCCGCGCAGCAACGGCTTCGCCCGGCTGTTGATCTTCACGTTCTTCGTCTTCGCGCTGCTGGTGGCGACCTGCCTCGGCCTGCGGGCGATCAACGTGTTGCCCGGCTTCGACAACCCGTTCTCCGACAAGACCACCGACCGCAGCCAGCCGGTGCTGCTGCAGTCGATGCGCGACCTCAGCCGCTACGTGGCGGCCGACGGCACCTTCCAGGTCATCGTCGACCTGCAGGAGAGCAAGGAGAACATCCCCGACTTCCTGGTCAATCGGCGCACGCTCTTCGTCGGCTCCGGCACGGTCGAGCAATACGTCGAGTTCGGCTCGCTGGCCGAGGGGGCGCTCAAGGTCGACGAGCAGAACAAGACCGTCACGATCACGCTGCCGCCGCCGCAGCAGTCGACCGCCGCGCTCGACATGCAGAAGAGCTACGTCGTGGCCGAGGAGCGGGGCTTGTTCAACCGCATCGGCGACGCGTTCCGCAGCGATCCGGGCAAGCAGCAGCAGGTCTATGCCCTGGCCCAGCAGCGCATCACCGAGGCGGCCCGCTCCAGCGGTCTCGACGAGCGCGCCCGGCAGAACACTGAACGCATGCTCGGAAGCCTTTTCACCCGCCTGGGCTACTCCACGGTCACCGTCACGTTCGACACGCCGTAGGCGGCACCGAGCGCCGCCGGCCCGGGGGCGGGACCGGCGACGCTCGGCTGTCCTTCAGTGCTCGGCTGTCCTTCAGTGCTCGGCTGTCATCAGCCGGTTGAACGCGAGGTCACTCGTTCGGGAGCAGGGCCCAGAGGATGAGGTAGATGACGAACTGGGGGCCGGGCAGCAGGCAGGAGACGACGAAGATCAGGCGCATGACTCCGGGGGAAACACCGAAGCGACGGGCCAGGCCGGAGCAGACACCGGCGATCCAGCGGTCGTCCCGGGGGCGAGCGAGTCGGCGAGTCACGATCAGTTAACTCCTTCATGAGTGGCTCCGGCTCTCTGCCGGTTCCTCTTCGACAGTAAGCGCACGGTGACGTTCCGCCCTCGGTCCGTAGGTGGAGAAGTGCGTTCCGGCTCCCGTAAGGGTGACCCGTACCCTCGCGCCTTCCGCTGTTAACCTGGGTCCCGATTTCCGGCTTCCAGCGTTCACAGGGTCTGTTGGCCGCGCGAAACACTTGTGCCCTAGGAGGCAGGCGGTGACTCTCCGGTGACGCTGGCCGTTCTGACCAGCACCGGCAACACCCTCGATCCCGCCGACGCGACACGGCTCACCGAGGAACTTTCCGCCGGACTCCGGGCGGCGGGCGCGAGCGTGGTCCGGTCCGGGCCGACCGGCCTGCGGGACGTCGTCGATCGGGCCCAGCTGACCCAGGAGCCCGTCCTCGTCTGTGCTGACAACCTGGTCGCACACCCCAGCCTGCTCTGGATGCTGGCGACCGAGCCGGCCGGCCGCACCACCGCCCTGGTCGTCCCCGACCCGCAGGGCGACCTGCGCGACGACCGGGGCAAGGTGCTGCCGGCCCTCGACAGCCCCGGCACCGTGCACTACGGCGGCGCGATCTGCGTGGCCCCGGCCGACCTGCCGCTGCTGGCCAAGGTCGCCGATCGCCCCGACCTGCTGCCCGCGCTGCTCGAGGCCGGCCTCGTGCCGGTCGCCACGCCGCTGCGTCTGCTCCGTGCCGAGTTGGTGCACGACAGTGCCGAGCTGACCCGGGCTCGGGCCGAGGTAGCCGCGGTCGACGAGGACAAGGCACGCCTGCGCATGGCCGTCAAGGAGAAGGACGACTTCTTCACGACATATGCGGTGAGCACCTGGTCGCCGCTGGTCACCAAGGCCGCCGCCCGGCTCCGGCTGACCCCGAGCGGTGTCACCGCACTCTCGGTCCTACTCGCCGTGGCGGCCGCGCTCGCGTTCTGGCAGGCGTCGCGTCCCGCGATGATCGCCGGTGGCATCCTGCTCTACCTGGGCTTCGTGCTCGACTGCGTCGACGGCCAGCTCGCCCGCTACACGCGGCGGTTCGGCGCGTTCGGCGGCTGGCTCGACACGATGGCCGACCGGGCCAAGGAGTACGCGGCCTATGCCGGTCTCGCCGCCGGGGCCGAGCGCATCGGTCTGCCGTACGCGTGGCCTCTCGCCATCACCGCGATCGTCTTGCAGACCGTGCGGCACATGACCGACGCCTGGTACGGCGCGCTGCACGACGAGGCCACCGCCCATCCCCGACAGCAGGCCGCGGGGGGAGTCGGCGCCCGGCTGAGCGCGGCGTCGACGCGGGTGCAGGGCGACACCGGCTCGGCGGCGTACTGGTTGAAGCGGATCGTGGTCTTCCCGATCGGGGAACGCTGGGCCCTGCTCTCCGTGCTGGCGATCTTCACCAACGGGCGGGTCGCGCTCGCCGGTGTGGTGCTCTGCGGGCTCGTGGCGTTCGCGTACACCCTGGGCCTGCGCTCCCTGCGGGCCCTGAGCATGCGGGTCGGCGTCCTCGACAAGACCGACACTTCCCGCTTCCGCGACGACGGCCTGCTGGTCCGCGCGGTGCTGAGCCGGGCGAAGCTGCCGGCCCCGCTCGCGTTCGCCGCCCTGGCCGCCGTGGCCGCGCTCGCCCTGGTCGTCGCCCTGCTCGCCGGCTGGGTCGAACCGCCCGCCAAGGTCGCCCTCGCCGTGCTGGCCCTGGTTGTCCTCGGCGCCGGGCTGCCCGCCCGGTCGTGGCACGGCGGCCCGCTCGACTGGCTGATCCCGGCCTTCCTGCGCGCCGCTGAATACCTGACGGTGGTGGCTGTCGGCCTCGCCGGTTCGGTGCCGCCGCCGGTAGTCTTCCTGCTGATCTTCATGTTGACGCTGCACCACTACGACCTGGTCGCCCGGATGGAGAAGGGCGCCCCGACCGGTCGCTCGACCGGTGATCCGCTCGGCTGGGACGGCCGTGTGGTGCTGCTGACCGCGGCCGCGCTGGCCGGCGTGCCCACTGCCGGCATGGTGGTGCTGGCCGTGCTGGTCGGCGGTACCTTCTTGATCAACGCAATCGCCGACTGGCGGACAGGTGGCACCCGCCCGTGACATTCCTCAGCATCGTCTTGCCGGTCTACAAGGTTCAGGGCTACCTGCGGCAGTGCCTCGACTCGCTGCTGAGTCAGTCGTTCACCGACTTCGAGGTGGTCGCGGTCGACGACCGCTCGCCCGATCACAGCGGTGCGATCCTGGCCGAGTACGCCGCCCGCGACCCCCGGGTCCGGGTGGTGACCGCTCCCGAGAACCTCGGCCTCGGCCGCGCCCGTAACCTCGGCCTCGAGCACGCCACCGGCGAATACGTCTGGTTCGTCGACTCCGACGACTGGCTCTCGCCGGGCTCGCTCACCGCGGTCGCCGAGCGCCTACGCGGCACCGACGCTGACGTGCTGATCGTGGGTTGGGACCGGGTGCACTGGGACGGCTCGGTGCAGGCCGGCTCGGCCTTGAAGGTGCTGTCCGCCGCACCTGCGATCTTCTCCGTCGAGGAGTGGCCCCGGGCGCTGAACATCCTGCACGTGGCCTGGAACAAGGTCGTCCGGCGCGAATTCCTGCTGCGGCTCGGGTTCGTCTTCGAGGCCGGGTGGTACGAGGACGTCTCGTTCACCTTCCCCGTCCTGCTCGCCGCCCAGCGGATCACCACCCTGCCCCGCACCTGCGTGCACTATCGGCAGCGGCGGACCGGCGCGATCACCCGTACGGTCGGTGACCGGCACTTCGAGGTCTTCGATCACTGGGAGCACGCGCTCGCCCTCGCCGCGAAGTACGCCTCGCCCAGCGACGAGGTGCGCGGCCTGCTGTTCCGCCGGATGATCTGGCACTTCCTGCGGGTGCTGCGGCACGATGCCCGGGTGCCGCGCGAGTCGCGGGCCCGCTTCTTCCGCCGCATGTCCGAGATGTACCGGCAATATCTGCCGCCCGCTGGTTACCCGATGCCCGGACGCGGCGAAGGGATACGCCACCGGCTGGTCGCTCGCGGTTCTTACCGTTCGATGCGGCTCTTCGACTTCGGCACCCGTAACGTGCGCCGGGCCAAGAATCTGGTGAGCCGGGCCGGCCGGCAGGTCCGCCGCCGTGGCCGCCAAGCAGTCGGGCAGCTCTACTACCAGGCGCACCTGCGGATGCCGGTCGACCGGTCGCTCGCGCTCTACGCCGCTTACTGGTACCGCGGGGTGAGCTGCAACCCGGCCGCGATCGCCGAGAAGGCCCGCGAGCTGGCCCCGCACTTGCGGCCCGTGTGGGTGGTGAGCCCGGCCCGCGCGGCCGCACTGCCGCCCGGCACCGACCACGTGGTGGCGGGCACCCTGCCGTACTACAAGGCGGTCGCCCGGGCGCGCTATCTGGTGAACAACGTCAACTGGCCGAACCGGGTGGTCAAACGGCGCGGCACCACGCACGTCATGACTCACCATGGCACCCCGTTGAAGAAGATGGGCGCCGACCAGGCGGACCACCCGGCGGGCGCACGCGACCACGACTTCCCGGGCCAGATGCGCCGGGCCGACCGCTGGGACTTCAGCGTGTCGGCCAACGCGCACACCACGATCGCGTGGGAGTCGGCGTACCCGTGCTCCTACGAGACGCTGCAGGTGGGCTACCCGCGCAACGACCGGCTGGCCAACGCGACGCCCGCCGACAATGCCGCGGCCCGCGAGCGGCTCGGCATTCCGGCCGACCGGCGGGTGGTGCTCTATGTGCCCACCCACCGGGAGTGGCTGCCCGCCGGCCGCCCGGTGATCGACGTCGAGCAACTGGCCGGCGCGCTCGGGCCCGACACGGTCCTGCTGGTCCGGGAGCATTACTTCTCGGTCCCGCCCGAGGCCGCCGCCGTCTCGCCGCAGGCTGCGGGCCGGGTCGTCGACGTTTCCGGCTATCCCGTGGTCGAGGACCTCTACCTCGCCGCCGACGTGCTGCTCACCGACTACTCGTCGGCGATGTTCGACTACGCCGTCCTGGACCGCCCGGTCGTCGTCTATGCGCCCGACTGGCCGGTCTATCGCAACCTGCGCGGCACCTACTTCGACCTGCTGGCCGAGCCCCCCGGCGCGGTGGCCACCGACTTCGCGGTCCTGGCCGAGGTGTTCCGGAGCGGTGCGTATGCCGACGAGGCCGCGACGGCCGCCCGAGCGGCGTTCCGGGCCCGCTTCTGCTCTCTCGACGACGGGCGGGCCGCGGAGCGGGTCGTCCGCCGGGTCTTCCTCGACGGGAATCCGTAACTACGCGGTCACACAGCGCAAATGGCACGTTCACCCGATGGTGTGACATCGATACTCCTCGTCAAATAGGGCCGATCATCGGCCGTAGGACCGGGGTCACATTGATGTTGCCCGGCAGGGGAGGTAGGCGGTGTCGACCGTCTCGCTCAAGGACGTCACCAAGGTGTGGCCGGACGGCACCGTGGCCGTCGACCGGGTCAACCTGGACGTCGACGACGGTGAGTTCATGGTCCTGCTCGGCCCGTCGGGCTGTGGAAAGTCGACGGTCCTCCGGATGATCGCCGGCCTGGAGGACCCGTCCGCCGGCGACATTCTGCTCAACGGCGACCCGGTGCTCCAGCTGGCGCCGCGGGACCGCAGCATCGCGATGGTCTTTCAGGACTTCGCGCTCTATCCGCACATGACGGTCGGCGACAACATCGGCTTTCCGCTCAAGCTCGCCAAGGTCGACCCGGGTCCGCGCGTCGAGCGGGTCGGCGACGTGGCGACCGCGCTCGGCATCGGCGACGTGTTGCGCCGCAAGCCGAGCCAGCTCTCCGGCGGCCAGCGGCAGCGGGTCGCGATGGGTCGGGCGATCGTGCGCCGGCCAGGCCTGTTCCTCATGGACGAGCCGCTTTCCAACCTGGACAGCGGGCTGCGGGCCGAGCTGCGTACGGAGATCACCAGCCTGACCCGGGAGCTCGGCGTCACCACCATGTACGTGACGCATGACCAGGCCGAGGCGCTCACCATGGCCGACCGGGTCGCGATCATGCGCAAGGGCGTGCTCCAGGACGTCGGCACCCCGACCGAGGTGTACGGGCGCCCGGCCACCCTCTACGTGGCGGCCTTCCTCGGCGCCCCGCGGATGAACCTGCTCGAGGCCGTGGTCTTTGTGCACCTCGAGCGCTACATCGAGCTCAACTTCGGCGCGCAGGCGCTCTATCTGCCCTGGAACGACATCCGGGCGCGCGCGGTGTCGCACTATCACGGTGAGCGGATCGTGGTCGGCATGCGGGCCGAGGCGCTCACCCCGGTTGCTCCGGACGTGCCGGGTGACGTGCTGCGCGGCCGCATCCGCCACCTGGAGCACCACGGGCACGAGTCGTTGGCGTTCCTGGACATCGGCGCGACCGCGATCGTCATCGACGAGATGGGCGGCCGGGCACGCGACGAGCAGGAGCCTTCGGGCGGCCCGCTGAAGCGGATCGGCGGGGCCCTCCAGCGGCTCGCCGGCCGCTCCAACGGCGGGGCAGTGCATCACCGTGAGCAGGAGCGGCAGAGCGTGCTCAACGATCCCGGACGGCATCACCGGCGCCCGGCAGAGTTGGGAGTACGGCTGGCGCCCTATCCGCCGATCACCGCCGGGCATCCGCTCTCCGTGGCGGTACGCATGGACGCCCTGCACTTCTTCGACGAGCGGGGCGATCGTATCGACGTCGGTTGGCGCTGACCGAGGGACTTCCCCCGTGTGCTGCCATGCCGTACCGTTCCGCCCACACGTCGGTGCGATGGCGTATCGACGATACCGACCCGACCTTGGGGGTAGGCACGTGGCGAACGCGTCCGGACTCTTGGTTATCGAACGCATTTTGCGCGACCGGCAGGGCATCTGGCAGCAGGTCGTGGAGGATCGAGCATTACCCAGCCTGACCAGGCAAATGCTGGTCAGCTCGATGGTGGCCCTGGCCGTCTACGGCGCGGTGCTGGGCTCCTTCCACGGCGTACTGATGGCCCTCACCTCGGCGGCGAAGCTTCCGCTGCTGTTCCTGATCACGCTCACCATCTGCTTGCCGACGCTCTACCTCTTCAACCTGGTGTTCGGCGCCCGGTTGTCGATCCGGCAGTCACTCGCACTGGTGATGGTCGCGCTGACCGTCACCGCCATGCTCGCGGTGGCCTTCGCGCCGATCAGCCTGTTCTTCCGGATCACCGCACCGGACTACTCCTTCTTCAAGCTGCTCAACGTGGCCATCCTCGCCCTCTCGGCCCTGGTCGGCCTGCGGTTCCTGACCGGCGGCATGCGGGTGCTCAACGACCACGGCCTGCTCGCCCCCGAGGTAGTGGCCGGCGTTCCCGCCGAGCCCGCCAAGGAGCTCGTTACCGCCGGGGCGCCCGCTGAGAGTGCCGCCGTGCCCGCCGCCAACGGCATCCCGCCGGCCGCGACCCTGCAGATCCCCCCGCCCGGCTTCGCGTCGAACCCGCACCTGCAGCCGCGCCCGCGCCCGCATCAGCCCGCGCAGCCGACGCCGCCCAGCATGACGCTGCTCTACATCTGGATCCTGCTGTTCGGCTTCGTCGGCACCCAACTGGCCTGGACGCTGCGGCCCTTCTTCGGCAGCCCGGACAAGCCGTTCAGCCTCTACCGGGACATCGACGGCAATTTCTACGCGGAGATCTTCCGGACCATCGCGGATCTCTTCTAGAAATTCCTTCAGTCCTCGTACGGGTGGCGCGCAAGGCGGTCGACCGGGGATCATGGACGCGCGGTGCCACCGAGGTGGCACACCGCGTAGGCTGCTCGTCGGTGGAGGAGACAGTGAAGCAGGGTGTGCGGCCAGCTCCGGGCGCGGGGCCGGTGGAGTCTGGTGTCTTCCCGGCGGTCCTCGCCGAGCCCGTGCCGGGAGGCGCCGGCCGGCTGCTCGACCGCCGTTTCGGCCGCGACGAGATCACCCTGGTCCGGCACGAGGTGACGGCCCGGCTCGGTTCGGCCGGGCTCACGGGTGACCGCCTGCACGGCTACGTCCTCGCGGTCAACGAGGTGGTCACCAACGTCGTGCTGCACGCCGGTGGTCACGGGCGGGTGCTGCTCTGGCTGGCCGCCGGTTCGGCCTGGTGCCTGGTGACCGACTCCGGCCCCGGCATCCCGGCGCGGTACCTCGCGCCCCCCGACGTTCCCGAGGCCTTCGAGCTCGGCGGCCGCGGCATCTGGCTCGCCCACCGGCTCTGCGACGAGGTCACCGTGGCGACCGGTCCGATCGGTACCACGATCGGGTTGCGGATCTCGCTCGCCACGCCGGGCGACACGAGCCGGCAATAGTGCGTTGAACTGGGCGTAAACCCGCCGTCAGAACGTGAAGCCGCCCTTCCGGACTCACCGGTGTCCAGGGGCGACTACATTGGGCGCGTGCTCGGACTACCTCCTCATGTAACGGCATGCCTCTTCGATCTTGACGGCGTGCTCACGCAGACCGCACTTGTGCACAATGCTGCGTGGAAGCAGACGTTCGACACGTTCCTCGAGACGTGGTCGGCACAGCACGGGCAAGAATTCGTGCCGTTCGACTCCGACGCCGACTACCACCGATATGTCGACGGCCGCCCACGCGCCGATGGCGTTCGCACCTTCCTGGCCTCTCGCAACATCATCCTCCCCGAGGGCAGCCCGGACGACGGTCCCGACCTGCAGACCGTGAACGGCATCGGCAACCGCAAGAACCTGCTCGTCCTCCAGAAGATCCAAGAGGGCGCTGTCCAGGTCTATGCGGGTTCGGTCGACTATCTGACTGCCGCGAAGGAAGCCGGCCTGCGCCGCGCCGTCGTGTCCGCCAGTGCCAACTGCAAGGACGTCCTCGAGGCCGCGGGTATCGCGGACCTCATAGAGGTACGCGTGGACGGCGTCACCGCCCGTGAGCGAAACTTGCCTGGCAAGCCCGCACCAGACACGTTCCTCTACGCCGCTCAGCAGCTCGGTCTACCGCCGGAGAGCTGTGCCGTCTACGAGGACGCCCAGGCCGGAGTCGCAGCCGGCCGCGCGGGCGGGTTCGGGATCGTGATCGGGGTCGACCGCATCGGTCCGGCTCAGGCTCAGGCACTTCGGGACAACGGCGCCGACATCGTCGTCGAGGACCTGTCCGAACTCCTGACGCGCTGAACCCGTATCAGCGTTTATATCTTCAAGACTTTCTCCTTTCTCATTTGAAAGGCACCACCGTGATCCGTGAACGGGCATATCCCGTCGATCCCTGGCACATCCGGGAGACCCGCCTCGACCTGGACCTGCTGGCCCAGTCCGAGTCCGTTTTCGCGCTGGCCAACGGTCACATCGGGATACGCGGGAACCTGGACGAGGGCGAGCCGCACGGCCTGCCGGGCACCTACCTGAACTCGTTCTACGAGCTTCGCCCGCTGCCGTACGCCGAGGCCGGCTACGGCTTCCCCGAGTCGGGCCAGACGATGGTCAACGTCACCAACGCCAAGCTGATGCGGCTGCTGGTCGACGACGAGCCCTTCGACGTCCGCTACGGCGAGCTGCGGTCCCACGAGCGCGTGCTCGACCTGCGGGCCGGCACGCTGGAGCGCAACGTCGAGTGGGTCTCGCCGTCCGGCCAGGCGATCCGGGTCCGCACCGTACGGCTGGTCTCGTTCACCCAGCGCGCCGTCGTCGCGTTCCTGTACGAGGTCGAGGCGCTCGACGCCGCCACCCGGCTGATCCTGCAGTCCGAGCTGGTCGCCAACGAGCAACTCCCGCCGATGAGCAAGGACCCGCGTGTCGCCGCGGTGCTCGATCACCCGCTGCAGTCCGAGGAGGTGCTCGAGCAGCGCACCGGCGGCCTGCTGGTGCACGGCACCAAGGCGAGTGACCTGCGGATGGCCGCGGCGATGGAGCACCTGGTCGAGGCGTCCGGCAAGCACGCGGTGACCACCGAGGGCCACCCCGACTGGCTGCGGACGACCGTGGCCTGCAAGCTCGAGCCGGGACAGAAGCTGCGCGTGGTCAAGCTGGCCGCGTACGGCTGGTCCAGCCACCGCTCATTGCCCGCCGTGCGTGACCAGGTCGGCGCGGCGCTCGCCAGTGCCCGCCTGGACGGCTGGGAGGGCCTGGTCGAGGCTCAGCGCGACTACCTGGACGCCTTCTGGGACCACTCCGACGTGCGCGTCGACGGCGACCCCGAGGTGCAGCAGGCGGTCCGCTTCGGTCTCTTCCACACGCTCCAGGCCGGCGCCCGGGCCGAGCAGCGCCCGATCGGTTCCAAGGGCCTGACCGGCCCCGGTTACGACGGCCACACGTTCTGGGACTCCGAGACCTTCGTGCTGCCCGCCCTGACCTACACCCAGCCGGCCGCGGCGGCCGACGTGCTGCGCTGGCGGCACTCGACGCTCGACCTGGCGCGGGAGCGGGCTCAGACCCTGGGCCTGCAGGGTGCCGCGTTCCCGTGGCGCACCATCCGTGGGCAGGAGTGCTCGGCGTACTGGCCGGCCGGCACGGCGGGCTTCCACATCGGCGCCGACATCGCCGACGCGGTCCGCCGCTACGTGCAGGCCACCGGCGACTACGACTTCGAACGGGAGGTCGGCCTCGAGCTGCTGGTCGAGACCGCGCGGCTCTGGCGTTCGCTGGGCCACCACGACCGGCACGGGCGCTTCCACATCGACGGTGTGACCGGCCCCGACGAGTACACGGCCGTCGTCGACGACAACATCTACACCAACCTCATGGCCCAGCAGAACCTGCTGGCGGCGGCCGACGCGGCCAAGCGTCACCCCGATCTCGCCCGCAAGCTGGGCGTGGACGACGAGGAGACGGCGAGCTGGCGGGACGCGGCTGCCTCGGTGCACATCCCGTTCGACAAGGAACTGGGCGTGCACCAGCAGTCCGAGGGCTTCACCCGGTTGCAGGAGTGGGACTTCGAGAACACTCCGCCCGAGGCGTACCCGTTGCTGCTGAATTATCCGTACTTCGACCTGTACCGCAAGCAGGTCGTCAAGCAGGCCGACCTGGTCATGGCGATGTACCTCCGCGGGGACGCGTTCACCCCTGAGGAGAAGGCGCGCAACTTCGCCTACTACGACGCACGGACGGTCCGGGACTCGTCGCTGTCGGCGTGCGTCCAGGCGGTTCTCGCCGCCGAGACCGGCCACCTGGAGCTCGCGCACGACTATCTGGGCGAGGCCGCCCTGATGGACCTGCACGACCTGCACCAGAACGCCCGCGACGGCGTGCACGTAGCGTCGCTCGCCGGCACCTGGATCTCGCTGGTCGCCGGTCTGGGTGGCATGCGGGACTTCAACGGGCAGCTCTCGTTCGCGCCGCGCCTGCCCAGCCGCATCAACGCCCTGGAGTTCTCACTGCTCTGGCGAGGGCTGCGGCTGCGAGTGAACGTGACCGCCGACGACGTCACTTACTCGCTGCGCAACGGCGGTGGCTCGGCCCGCCTGGTGATCTCGCACCACGGCAAGGAGGTCGAGGTCACTCAGGTCAAGCCGGTCGTCATGCCGATCCCGCCGGCGCACCCGGTCGGCCCGGCGCCGACCCAGCCCGCCGGTCGCGCCCCGGTGCGGCGCCTGACGAGCTGACGAAGGCCGACGAAAAGGGGGCCCCGGGTTTCCCCGGGGCCCCCTTTGTCGTACTAGCGTGGTCAGAGTCGTACTAGCGTGGTCAGAGTAGCGACACGTGGACGTGGTCGGTGTGCGCACTCGGTCCGTGGTAACTCTTCCAGCCGCTGGCCGGGAACCAGATCTGTTTGAACCAGATGACGTAATAGATGCCGAGCCGGTCGGCATTGCGCACAAGGAATGCCATCAGATTGTTGCCGTAACGGCGCATGTCGTCGTTGTGCGCGACCGAGAAACCCTTGCTCTGCAGGGACCAGTCGCAGGCCCGGCCCTTGGGGTGCTCGAACGGCCCACCGGGACGGTAACAGCCGACGAATCTGTTGAAGCCGGCCTTCTTCGTCTCTCGGTAAAGATGAAGGGTACGCGCGGTGATACAGCTGCCGGTCGTCGGATCATCCACCGTGCAGCGCTCGGCCGAGAAACCGCCGTCGGAATTGCGCGGCGCCGGTGCGGCGATCGGAGACTTGGCGAGCACCAGGCCGGCCGTGAGGCTCTGGCCGCCGACCAGCGCGAGCGCCTTGTCCGCGGCCTCCTTCTGCTTCTTCATCGCGACCAGGCTGTTCTGCTGCTTGCGGACCTCGGCGTCGAGCGCGGCCTTCTTGGAGCTGACCTCGTCGATCGCCTTGTTCAACTCGGCGAGCTTGCGGTCCTGCAGCGCGTTGAGCTCCTCAAGGGAGACCGCCTTGGCCAGGAAGTCGGTGGAGCCCTGGCTGCCGAGCAGGAAGCCGACGGTGCTGAGCTGACCGGTGCGGTACTGCTGCGCGGCGATCGCGTTGACCTCGGGCAGCAGCGCGAGGCGTCGACCCTCGGCGATCTTGATGCCGGCGGCCAGTTTTTTCTGCGCGGCGGTTGACTTCGCGACGGCCGCCTTGGCCTGGACGAAGCGCCGGTTCGACGATTCCAGCACGTCGTCGAGGAGGACATTTTTGCCGGTCGTGGCGCCGGTCGACTCGTCGGGGGCGGTCGAGGAGCCGCCGCCTGGCTCGGCGCTCGCCGGGGAAGCGGGTGCGGCCAGGAAAGACAGGGCCACGAGCGGCGTCAGGACCAGGGTCAGCCACCGGCGGGGTCGTACCGTCAACGCAGTTCCTTCCGGTAAACCGCCGACCGGGTTAGCTGACGGGTTCGGGACGGAAGCGATCCCTACCGCGTGCGCGGATGCACCCCACTGACCTGGTTCCCCGGCTCGCCTCGCGGCAATTGGGCGGTGGCCTGCCGGCACCTCGGGGGCGGTACCACGGTGGCAGAACCGGCATCCACTTTACCCGAGAGTTCGTGTCCCTTCAGGCCACGCGGAATGGCAAATTCGTAATCGCTCGAGCACATTCAGTTATTACGGTGACGGGCCGTCGTGAGTGTATTGCGCTGTGTATGAAAACTATCGATCATTCGATGGAGTGGGTATGGTCGGGGCGGTCTCCACTCCCCCGGAGACCGCCGCCTAATCGTCTTCGGACGAACCGGGGAACCAATTCCCCCGGGGTGAATCCGCGTCCGCGGTAGGGATCACTTCCATCCCGAACCCGTCAGCTAACCCGGTCGGCGGCCGACGGAAGGAACAGGTGTGCGGCACAAGACTGTTCGGCGGCGATCAGCGTTCATGCTCGCGCTGCTCGTCGCGATCTCCGGTCTCGCGATGGCGGTGGCGGGTCCGGCCGCCGCGGCCCCCGGCGACGACGGCGACGACGGCGAAGGCGCCTCCAAGTCGCTGGTCCAGCAGCTCGAGGCGGCCTCCAAGGGCTTCGTCGAGGCCAAGGAGGCGCTGGCTCACTCCCGCAAACGGCAGACCCAGCTCGTCGCGAAGGTCAAGGAACTCGACGACCAGCTCGCGCCGCGGCAAGCGGCGATCGACGAGATCATCCAGCAGTCGTACCGGACCGGCCGGCTCGGGCCGATGAGCGCGCTGCTCGCGGCGAACTCGTCCGGGAACTTCCTCGACCGCGCCGAGACTCTGGAGACCGTCGCGGTCAAGGAGAACGCCGTCGTGGCCGAACTCAAGGCGACCCGGGACGGGCAGCAGCGGGCCAAGCTGGCCATCGACGCCGAGGTGCGTAACCAGCAGAGGCAAGTGAACCTGATGGCCAAGCGCAAGGTGCAGGCCGAGCAGGCGCTGAAGGCGGCCAATGCCGGCGAGGACGCCGACGAGCCGGGTGACAGCAGCACCAGCGGTAGCGGCAGCAGCAGCACCAGCGGTAGCGGCAGCAGCGGCGGCAGTAGCAGCGGCGGTAGCGGCAGCAGCAGCGGCGGCGGTTCGAACGCCCGGGCCAGTGCGGCGCCGCGAAACTCGGACGGCTCGCTACCCTCCGAGAGCTGCACCGCCGACGACCCCACCACCAGCGGCTGCATCTCGCCGCGCACGCTGCACGCCCTGCGGGAAGCCAGGAAGGACGGCTTCACCCGGTACACGGCGTGCTTCCGCGAGCAGAACAGCGGTGAGCACCCCAAGGGGAAGGCCTGCGACTACGCGGCCGAGAAGAAGGGCTTCGGCGGGGTCGCGTCGGGTGCCGACAAGGCCTACGGCAACCGCCTGGCGAATTACTTCATCGGCAACTCGGATCGGCTGGGCGTGCTCTACGTCATCTGGTTCAAGCGCATCTGGCTGCCGAGCAGCGGCTGGAAGGCGTACACCCGCGGTAACGGAGATCCCTCCAGCAACCACACGAACCACGTGCACCTGTCCATGCGGTAGAACAAGCGCAGGCCCCGCTCTTTCGAGCGGGGCCTGCGCTTGTTCACCAAGACCTATTTGTTGACGAAGGACTCGTACTCCTTCAGCACGTCGTCGGTCGGGCCGTCCGCCCGGATGGCGCCGGACTCGAGCCAGATGCTGCGCTCGCAGGTGTCCCGGATGGACTGCTCGCTGTGGCTCACCAGGAACACCGTGCCGGCGTCCTTGCGCAGGTCACGGACCCGCTGCTCGCTGCGCTTGCGGAATTTCGCGTCACCGGTGGCCAGCGCCTCGTCGATCAGCAGCACGTCGTGCTTCTTGGCCGCGGCGATCGAGAACCGCAGCCGGGCGGCCATGCCGGACGAGTACGTCTTCATCGGCAATGAGCTGAAGTCGCCCCGTTCGTTGATGCCGGAGAAGTCGATGATGCCCGGCGCCTGCTCCTTGACCTCGTCGGGCGACATGCCCATCGCGAGGCAGCCCAGCTCGACGTTGCGTTCGCCGGAAAGATCGTTCATCAGGGCCGCGTTCACCCCCAGGAGGGACGGCTGGCCCGCCGCGAAGATCCCGCCGCCGCGCTCCACCGGGAGCAGGCCGGCGATCGCCCGCAGCAGCGTCGACTTGCCGGAGCCGTTGCTGCCGATCAGACCGATCGCCTCGCCCTTGTAGGCCACGAAGCTGGCGCCCTTGACGGCGTGCACCTCGCGCACCGCCGCGCTTTTCTTGCCGGTGACGATGCGCTTGAGGCTGGCCAGCGGCGAGTTCGCGCCCGGAGCGACCGAGCCGTAGATGCGATAGACGATGTGCGCGTTGTCCGCGATGACGGTGGGTTCCCGCTCGATGTCAGCCACGGCCGTAGCCTTTCTCTCCGCGCCAGAAGTAGACATAACCACCGAGACCGACGAGCACGGTCCAGACGATCGCCTGGATCCACAGCAGACCCGCGGGCTGGGCGAGCTCGACGTTCTCCATCAGCGCGTGTCGCATGAGCTCGATGAAGATGAGCATCGGGTTGGCCTCGATCAGGGTGAGCTGCCAGCCGTGCAGCCGCTCGGCGAAGAACGTGACCGGGTAGAGCACGGCCGAGCCGTACATCCAGATCCGCATGAGATAGGGGATGAGCTGCCGGATGTCGGTGACCTTGGAGACGAGGCGCGACACGAACAGGGCGAGCCCGGTGTTGAAGACCGCCTGGAGCAGCAGGGCCGGCAGGACCAGCAGCCACTCGACGGTGATCGGCTCACCGGTGAGCAGCACGATCGCGACCAGCACGATCATCGAGGCGATCATGTTGCGCACCTCGACCAGGGTGACCGCGATCGGCAGGCTGGCCCGCGGGAAGTGCAGCGCCCGGATCAGTGCCATGTTCGACGTGATCGACTGGGAACCGGCCTGGACCACCGACTGGGTGAACCCGAAGATGAAAACACCGGCACAGAGGTACGCGATGAAGTTGTCGACGCCCTGCTTGGTGTTGATCAGCACGCCGAAGATGACGTAGTAGACGCCGGCGTTGATCAGCGGAGTGAGAAGCTGCCAGATCACGCCCAGCCGGGTGCTGCCCAGCGACGCGCTGACCTTCGCATTGGCGAACGCGGCTATGAAGTGCCGATACGACCAGAGATACCTGGTGTATTCCGGCAGGCTGGGCAGACGCCCTGCCTTGGTCAGGCCGTGCCGCCGGGCCAGCTCGGTGAGCGATGGCCCGGTATCGGATTCGGCGACCGCCGTCTGAGCCATGGGGTGGTGCTCCGATCTCGTCGGCCCGCTAGGGGTACCGGGCCCGGATTCCTTTGGCGAGAACACTCAAGAAGCATGTCAAGCCTCAGCCGATGGAACGGCTTCGTATCGACGTGCCGGGAAGGTTATCCGACCAAAGGGCGGAACGCAACCGTTACGTCCTGGCGTATAGTGACCGGGTGGCGACAGGTAAGCGGGCACCAGCCGGAGCGGCGGTGCTCCGAAGCGACATCACCGTGGCGATTCGCGACGCGGTGATGAAAGAGCTGGCCGAAGTAGGTTACGGCCGGCTTTCCATCGAAGCCGTGGCACGCCGGGCGGGCGTCGGCAAGACCGCGATCTACCGGCGCTGGAGCAACAAGCTCGAGATGGTGCTCGAGATCGTCTCCGACGTGGCGGGACGCAGCGTGCCGTTGCCCGACACCGGCAGTTTCGCCGGCGACCTGCAGCTGATCATGATGATCGTCAGCAAGGCTCTCCAACACCGTATCGCGTCTCAAATCATTCCTGACCTGATGGCCGAGGCCGCCCGTAATCCGCAGATCGCCGAGACGCTGCAGAAGGCGCTGCGCACCCATCAGCAGGCCGTCGGGGAGAAGCTGGTCGGGCAGGCCGTGGCCCGCGGCGAGCTGCCGTCCGGCACCGACCCCGACCTGGCCGTCGATCTGATCCTGGGCCCGCTCTATTGGCGGCTGGCCGTGTCGCGGACCAAACCCGACGCCGACTATCTCGACAAGCTGAGGGCGGCGGTCACGGCCGCCCTGCGCAGCACCGCCGACTGATCGCAACCGAATTGCACCCACGGAGCGGTGCGGCCCGGCACGGGTCCTGCCGAAGGCGGGGGCTCGGTCGTTCCACTCCCCGAAGCAGTTGCCGTGCGAACCCTGGCCGATCGGCACGTCGACACCACCGTTCTGGACGCTGCGGCGCTGGTCGCGCTGGTGGTCGGCGGCCGGTCGGCACAACGGGCCGGATCGGGCGGAGGCAAGCCGCCGGGGATCGCGGTCCCGGCACCGGTCGGGGCCCTGGCACAGCGCGGACGGGACGGTTCGTCTTGACATCAAGACGGGACGAAACGTACGCGGGCGAGGTCGTGGGGCGCAAGCGGCCGGGCCGGATGATCAGACCGTCGCGGACTCCCGATCCGCGGCGGGCCGGCGGGGTTCCGGATCGGTCTTGTCCCGGCGGAAGCTGACGAAGGCCAGAGCCAGGCCGGTCAGGGCCAGCAGGACGCCGATCCAGGCGGCGGAGAGGTAGCCGAGGCCCACGGCGATGACGACGCCACCCAGGGCCGCACCGGCACTGTTGGCGATGTTGGAGGCCGACTGGTTCACTGCGGCACCCATCAGTTGCGCGCGCGGGGCCACGGCGATGAGGCGTGCCTGCAGAGCCGGGCCGATGAAGAGGGCCGCGGCGCCGACCAGGAACGCCGCCACGAAGAGGCCGATCGGGGTCCTCGCGACCAGAGCGAAAAGGGCGATCGTGGTGATCATCGCGGTGAAGCCCAGCAGGACACTGCGGCGGAGGTTGCGGTCGGCGGCGATGCCTCCCAGGGCGTTGCCGACGGTCATGCCCGTGCCCATGACCGCCAGGACCCACGGGACGTACGACTCCGGCAGGCCCGCCACGTGTGTCGTCACGGGGGCGATGTAGCTGTTCACGGCGAAGAAGCCGCCGAAGCCGACCGCGGCCACCGCGGCGGCCAGCCAGACCTGGGGCGACCGGAAGGCGGACAACTCCGCTCGCGGGGAGCCGCCGGGGGCCGCCCTCATCTCGGGGACGGTGACCAGGACGAAGAGCAGCGTCACGAGGAAGACACCGGCCACCGCGAGGTAGGCCGCTCGCCAGCCAGCGGCCTGACCGAGGCTGGTGATCAGCGGCACGCCGAAGACGTTCGCGGCGGTCAGGCCGCCCAGGACGATGGCGAACCCCTTGCCCTGGCTGCCGGGGCCGAGCATGGCGGCGGCCAGCAGGCCCGCCGCGCCGAAGTAGGCGCCGTGGGCCAGGCCGGCCACGAACCGGGCGGTCAGCACCAGGTCGAACGTGGGGGCCAGCGCGGAGGCCACCGTGCCGAGCACGAAGAGCGAGAGCAGCGCGATGACCAGGCGGCGGCGGGGCATGCGGGCGGTCAGCGCGGCGATCGTGGGGGCGCCGACGACCACACCCAGGGCGTAGCAGGTGATCATCCAACCCGCCTGGGCGACCGCGTCCTCGGCCGAGCGGGCATAGGCCGCCGGCAACAGGTCGCGGGCCAGGTCGGGAAGCAGACCCATGGCCACGAACTCGGTCAGGCCCAGCCCGAAGCCGCCCAGGGCCAGGGCCAGCAGGGCCGCCCAGCGGCGGCCGGCGGTGAGGTTCTCCACTTGATCGACCCTAGAACGTTCTAGTGCGTGGCGCGTTAGAACGTTCTAGTCATCACAGGTAAATTTCCGGGCATGGGGCGACCTACGTTGGCGGACGTCGCGGCCGAGGCCGGAGTCTCGGTGGCATTGGTATCGATCGTGATGCGGGACGCGCCAGGAGCCAGCGCGGCAACCCGGGAGCGGGTGCTCGAGGTCGCCCGGCGGCTCGACTACCAGCCGGACAGTCGGGCGCGGCTGCTGCGGAGCGGGCACAGCCGGCTGCTGGGAGTCGTCTTCGGCGTACAGCATCCGTTCCACGACGACATGTTGACCGGGCTTTACGACGCGGCCGAACGGATCGGGTACGAACTGACGCTCAGCGCGGTGACTCCGCGGCGCGACGAGCGTACGGCGATCTCGGGCCTCCTCCAGGACCGGTGCGCGGCGCTGGTGCTGCTCGGGCCACAGGTGCCGACCGCCGAGCTCGGGACCCTGGCCGCTCGGCTGCCGGTGGTGGCGATGATGCGCCCGGTGCGACACCGGCAGGTCGACGTGGTGCGCACCGACGATGCGCGGGGTCTGCACCTGGCGGTCGATCATCTGGTGGCGCTGGGGCACCGGACCATCGCGCACGTCGACGGCGGGCGGTGGCTCGCGTCGGCGGAACGGCGGCAGGGCTATCGCGATGCCATGCGGCGGCACGGGCTGGAGGCGTACGCCCGGGTCGTGAACGGGGGTTTCGGGGAGGAGGACGGGGCTCGGGCGGGACGCGAACTGCTGATCGATCCGCCGACGGCGGTGACCGTCTTCAACGATCTGAGCGCCACGGGGCTGCTCGACGTGCTGCGCCGCGGCGGGCTGTCGGTCCCGGGGGATATCAGCGTGGTGGGTTACGACGACAGCAGCTTCAGCCGGCTCGCGCACATCGACCTGACCACGGTCGCGCAGGACATCGAGACCATGACGACGCTGGCGGTGGCCCGGGCGGTGGAGCGCATCGACGAGGCGCAGATCGCCCACCGCGAGGTGGTGATCCCGCCACGCCTGGTCGTGCGGGGGACGACCGGCCCGGTCGCCTAAGTCACCCGCGGCGCGCGCCGATCGGAGGAGGTGAGGAGATTCTCCCCGGCCCTGGCGGCGCTCCCGTTGCTGCTCGGCGCCTGCGGCGGTGCCACGGAACCGTCGGCGAGCGCGAGCCCCACGGGCGACGGCAAGGCCTGGGTGAACGTCGAACCCGGCAAGCCGACCACGAGCGCGACAAGCCGGTCCACCGGTACTCCCCGGCCCGGCCTGCCGCCCGTGTCCTTCCTGCCGCAGAGCTCGGCCTGTGCGAACCTGTGGAACGAGGACCTCGGCAAGGTGTTCATTCCGATGATCGTGACGTCGGGAGAGGGGTCGCTGAAGGTGCAGTGGCCCAACCGGTACGGCCATCGCTATCGGGTGGCCGCCGTCAACCAGGAGATCGTGACCGGTGCCCAGCCCGAGCCCGTCTGGCAGACGGTGACCACCGGAGCCGAGTGCACCGGCAGCGCCACCATCAGCGGGCTGAGATCCGGAGCCGCGTACGTCGTCTGGCTCGACGCCCCGGATACGCCCCGCGGCCCGGACAACTCGCGCGGCCTCTACAGCGGCCGGTCCGAGATCGTCAAGATCGGCTAGGCGGCGATGGTGTTGCGGCCGCTCCACTTGGCGGCGTAGAGGCGGTCGTCGGCCTCGCGGAACAGGGTCTCGCCGGACATGCCCTCGGCCAGGGCGGCCAGGCCGACACTCACCGTGAGGCGCACCCCGGGCAGGATGTCGGTGCGGGCCACCGCCGCCCGGATGCGTTCGGCCACCTCGCGTCCGACGGTCAGGTCGCCCCGCAGGAAGACCGCGAACTCGTCGCCCGCGTACCGCACGGGAACGTCCTCGGCGCGGCAGTGGGCGCGCAGGATGCGGGCCACCTCGCGTAACGCGCGGTCGCCGGTGGCGTGCGAGTACGCGTCGTTGATCGCCTTGAAGTGATCGACATCGACGATCAGCAGGACCAGCGGGTTGGTGATCAGGCCGGAGTCGATGTGCTCCATCAGCAGGTCGAAACGGCGCCGGTTGTCCAGGCCGGTGAGCGGGTCGCGCAGCACCTCACGCTCGGCCCGAGCCCTGGCTGCCTCGGACTCCTCGCGCTGGCGGGCCTGGCGCAGCATGGCCAGCCGTTGCTGGCGGAGCCGCCACAACTCACGGGTCTGACCCTCGACCGCTTCGAACATGTCGCGGACGACCTGGCCGTCCTCGGTGGCGAGGGCGGTCAGCGCCATCTCGAACCTGATGATCGGCTTCTCGTCCGGGAAGGCGGCGCCGAAGGCGCAGAGCTCCCGGGCGGCGACCAGTTCGGTGCGGGCGCCGGCGAGCGATCCCTGCGCGCGCAGGCTGATCCCGAGGGCCAGGTGGGCCATCCGCGCGTTGCGGTAGTTCTCGGCCTCGCGCAGTGGCATCACCGCCTCGCGGGCCAGTTTCTCGGCCGGGATGACGTCGCCGAGCTTGGCCAGGGCGAGCGCGAGCATCGCGGTGGAGACGACGTCGTCCGGGCGCTGCTCGACCCGGCGGCGGGTGATCTCGGCGCTGCGCCGCAGCCGGGTGGCGGCCTCGTCGTGCCGGCCGACGTGGCTGAGCCGCAGGCCCCAGTGCAGCAGGGTGGCCGCGTGCACCAGGCCGAAGCCGGCGTGCACGACGCTGAGCTGCTCGTAGGTCGTGGCGGCGATCTCGTACATCTCGGCCGCGGTCGCTGCCTCGGCGAACGAGCAGAGGGCCGAGACGCGGCGCTCACGGTCGGTGTAGGGCAGGTCGAGCAGGACGGCGGCGCGGGCCAGGTTGCGCATGGTGAGGAAGTAGCGTCCCCGCAGGACGTCGACTTGGGCCAGGTCGCAGAGGGTCTTGGCCTCGCCGAGCACCGAGCCGGCCGCCCGGTGCAGCAGGAGCAGGTGCTCGCCGAGATCGACCGCCTCGGAGAGCCGTCCCATGTGGAGGTTGGCATACATCTGGCTCTGAACCAGGAAGGGAACGGTGCGGTGGTCGCCGACCGCGTTCGCGATGGCGTGGTAAGCGTCGGCCGCGTCGAGCGCCTCGTGGCCGCGGCCGGTGGTCGCCAGCCGGTGCGCCCGCAACGCGAGCAGGTGCAGCGGACCGAACGCGGTGATCTGCGCCGGCAACCGGGCACCCGTCTGGATCTCACCGTCCATGGTCCCAGTATCAACACTAGGAACCAGCCGTCCAACCACCCCTCCCCCCGTCCTGAACCGGACTTAAGCCATCAATCTGGGCCGATGTCCCCCGATCGGAAGGATGATCCTGTCGCCTACTTGTCCAAACCGTCCACGAGCAGCTCCAGACCCAGATCGAAACGGGCCTCGTGGCTGCCGCCGACCAAGGCATCGGCGTGCCGGACGACGTACGGACAGACCTCGGCCGGAAGTTGCTTGAAGGAGGCCGGAACGGTTCCTGCTGCCCAGCGGGCGGGCCCGGAGGCCGAAGGCCACTGAGCCCGATCGGCGGCGGCGCACCGGCGTCGCCGCCGAGGGTCAGACCGTCGGGAGGCCGGCGTCGCGCCAGGCGGCGTAGCCGCCGTCGAGGTCGGTCGCGCGCCAGAGGCCCAGGTCCTGCAGGGCGGCGGCGGCCAGGCTGCTGGTGTAGCCCTCCTGGCAGGTCACGATCACCTCGAGGTCGTACCGGCTGGCGAAGGCCAGTCGGGCGTCGCTGCGCGGGTCGAGCCGCCACTCCAGGACGTTGCGCTCGATGACCACCGCGCCGGGGATCTCGCCGAACTCGGCCCGTTGGGCGGCCGGGCGGATGTCCACCAGGATCGCGCCGCGGGCCATCGCGGCGGCCACCTCGAGCGGGCCGACCCGGGTGAGTCGGGTGCGTGCGTTGGCCAGGATCTCGTCGATGCCCAGGGAGCCGGGCGGCGCCGCGGTCACCACTGGGCGCCGGCCCGTTCGACCGTGAGCACCTCGAGAGCGTCGGCCCCGAGGCGGTACTTGGTCATCGTGGTGAGCGCCGGTCCGTAGACGTGGACGCTGATCGCGGGCCGGGGCGACCGGTTGGTCATCCGGTGGACGTGGTGGCTGCCGAAGCGGCGGCCGGCGCCCTCGCCCAGCTCGCGGGAGGTGCGGCGGGGCGGACGGCCGTCGGTGAGCGTGACTGCGTCCTCGGTGAGCGTGCCGCCGAAGACGTGGAACGCGCCGGCCGAGCCGCCGTGGTCGTGCCAGTCCGTGCCCTGTCCGGGCAGCCAGGTCAGGAGCCAGACCTCGTGGTCGTCGGCCACGCGAAGCCGGTGGTACCAGCGGTCGACCGGGTTGAACCGGGGGGCGACCGGCCACTGCTCGGGCGCGGCGGCGAAGCGCGTGGCGATGGCGAGATGGTCGAGGCGGGTATCGACGACGGTCACGGGAGCTCCTCGCTTTGCATACATTGCCTATCAGTCCTATAGGTTTAACGCCACAACGCGATCAAGGATAGCGGTGCGCGCACTCGGGTGGCGGGAAGTTGGCCGATCAGGGTCGCGCGGCGTGCGAGGCCGCGGGCGAAGCGCTGGTCAGCTCGGACAGCAGGCGCTGGCGTGCCGTGCCAGATCGATCGCCAGGTCGGCGATGAGAGGGATGCCCTTCCGCTGCATGGTCACCATGCTGGCGCGGGGCCGGGCCGATCGTCAAACCACTTCCAAGATCTGAGAGCGTCGTTACTTTTAGTCTTATTGAGTAACCGGTTGCGTATTCCTGGTCCGGGGCGCCGGCGATGCTCCGCATGGGATAAATCCGGACAGGTCGCCACTGCTTAGTGGCCGCGGCAATGCAGCGGGTAGATGACCATTGTCGGGGGCTGCGGGCCGGTGTATTCCACTATGTCCATCCGGTGAGGACGAAGCGGGCACCACCATGATCAAGACCTGCTGGAGAGCGGTAGCCGAAAGAACCTCATGGCGGTTAGCCTCTTTCCGATCGAGCGCGAATCTCGGCCCTCCGCAGTCGTATCGATACGCTCTGTAAACGAAATGCGCCGATGCCTCACCGGATCGGCTCAGCGCGTCAGCCGTTAAGTCGGAAATGAAGCTGAGCAGGTTCTCGGCAATCGAGAAAGCTATATGGTGACTCAGCCGCCGAGAACCGGTGCCGGAGGCCACCTCGCCCGACCCTCCGATTCCCCCGATCAACGAGGACGGACACGTGTTGAAGTCACGCCGCGGTCTCCTAGCCGCCGGCCTCGCAATTGCCGTCGTCGGCGCTATTGGCGTCGTCTCCACGGTGAACGCGGGCGCCGACCAGATCGCGAGCCCGCCTGAGGCGAGCTCCGCGCCCACGGTCGCCGACGACGACGCCCCCGACTCACCGGACGCCGCTGATACCGCCGCCGCCGCCGACGTGGCGAGCGTCGAGCCGCCCCGCCTGCCGTGGGGCGACGAGGAACAGGACATCAAGAGCGGAGACGGCGGCGACACCAGCACGACGCTGCGGGCCCAGGGCCTTTCCGCGGCCCCGCCCGACGAAAGCGATTCGCTGGCCCCGGACGCGAAATACGGTCCGAAGGGCCGCAGCGACCTGACCAGCGTGCTGCGCTCCGAGGAGACCGAGGCCGTGCCGCCGAAGCCGCTGGGGGTGAAGGCTGCCGCCGAGAGCGAAGTGAGCTACCTCTACAACGTCGGCTCGCAGACCGCCGACACCGCGGGCATCTATTCCAACCTGACGATCGGCAAGCCCGAGCTCGACCGGAATGACTTCCACACCCTGGCCGAGATCGCGTTGCAGTCGGCCGACGGCAAGCAGATCGTCGAGGTCGGCTGGACGGTCGATCGTCTGGTTAATGGCGACGACGACCCGCACCTGTTCGTCTTCCACTGGGTCAACGGCGAGCCGACCTGCTACAACGACTGCGGCTTCGAGCAGTCCAGCGAAAACGTCAAGCCCGGCTCGACGCTGACCTACGGCGTCACCAAGAAGTTCGGCATCCAGTTCTACCAGGGCGCCTGGTGGATCGCCTACGACACCGAGTGGGTCGGCTACTTCCCCGCGAAGATCTGGAGCGACCGGGGTACGACGTTCAACCGTTCCGGCTTCGTCCAGGTCTTCGGCGAGGTCGCCGCGTCCAGCCCCCAGCCCTGCACCGAGATGGGCAACGGCACCTTGGCGATCAAGGACAACGCGGCCCGCGCCTCGAGCGTCTCGTTCCTCGAGGGCCCGACGGTCGAGATGAGCATCCGCTCGACGACCGACGTCTACGACGTGGCGAGGGTGTCGGGCCGTTCCTTCCGATACGGCGGACCGGGCGCCTGTTGAGGCGTCTGCCCCGCGAATGACACGATGCCCGGTCCCGGCGAGGGGGACCGGGCATCGTCCCCATTCTGGCTGGTTCTCCGCGCGTCTCGTCGAACCGAGTTCATCATCACGGTGTACAACGTGGTGGCGAACCGGCGTTCGAGAAGGCAGGCGCGGATGAGGCGACGGGTGAACCCCGACGAGGAGCTGATGACCGCGCTCTACACGGAGCACTACGCGGTCCTGCTCAGCTTCGTCCTGCGTTATGTCCATGACCGGCACCGGGCCGAGGACCTCGTGCAGGAGACCTTGCTGCGGGCCTGGAAGCACATCGACAACAA
>Ga0247781_1000033_pt1 | contig 37258 bp, 35 predicted proteins | sample UWRJL184509B5_FD_179922 | JGI IMG/M metagenome (GOLD analysis project Ga0247781, IMG submission 179922) | Plant litter microbial communities from Arlington Agricultural Research Station in Wisconsin, United States - UWRJ-L184-509B-5 | ecosystem: Environmental > Terrestrial > Plant litter >...
ATCGCCTGCACCATGCTGGCCGGACCGTACAGCGTGGTGTTCTGCGCGACCACGCCGATGACGGGTGAGCGGCCGGTGACCGGTGAGCGGCCGATGCCGGGGTAGCGGCCGCGGGAACTGAGCGGCGCAGGACGTGTCCTCATGTCCTTCGTCCTTTGCTTCAGGGATCCCACGAGTTCTCGGTGAACGCCAACATGCTTGCTGCGGTCGTGCCCGGTCAAGCCTCCGTTACGTCCTTGTTACATCCAGGTACAGAGATAGCGGCACCTTGAGAAATTCGGTCGCCGCTCTTGCCTTGCGGTCGTCGGCCGGTGCGTCGCCCGGACACGCGAACATGCCCGATTTGTCGAAAAGATCCGGGTAACAGAGTTTGCTGGAGTTCGCCGTTTTCGACGGTCACGGTGACAGAAGGTATGTGGATCGCCGTGGTGGGCAAGGATTCCCGCACAGACAGCGCGTCCTACGCACGAAGGCCTAAGCATCGTGACCTGCGCATGCACATCCCGGCCGCCCTGACAATACTCCGCCCGCGCGACCGGATCACGCATCTGTCCAGTACGGAATACATCGCAACTGCTGACGTACGAGCGGTGCCAAACTGCGTTGTCGATGTCCTAGCCCACGCAAGAACTTCCGGGAAACCCGCGCCCCCCTGATCGTCAGCGCCCCTAGTTCGACGTCCCTGACCGGGCCGTCGGGGGTGCACAAGGAACAGAGAGTGATGATGACCGATCTACCTACCGTCGTGTCGATCGCCGCGCTCCTCGCCGTCGCGATCGCGCTCGTCGTGCAGCAGCAGCAAGCCCGCACCGCGCAGATGGTCGACGTCCGTGAGCGGCACTTCGAGCTGATCAAGCTGATGCTCGACCACCCCGAACTCGACTACAACGCGACCGACCGGCCGTCCTCCGACGACCGCAAGATCGCCATCGGGATGAGCCTCTGGCTCGCGCACTGGAACACCCTCTGGCACATCGGCAAGCTGGACGAGAAGGCCTTGCGTTTCAACCTCGAGGATCTCTTCGCCAACTCCGACGCGCGCCACTGGTGGCGCCGGGTGGCCAGCGCCTGGTCGTCGAAGGGCACCCGCAAGGAGCGCCGCTTCCTCGCCATCGTGAGCCAGGAGTGCGAGGCCGCGCGCTCGAAGTCGTCCGCACCGCTGCGCGAGCCGGTCAACAGCGGCGCGGGTCAGCGCGACTGATTCCTCAACCGGGCGGGTGTGCCGGCCGATAGGGCAGGTCCCACCGGCACCCACCCCCCGTTGAGGTGCAGTTTGAGTCTGTCCCGTTATTCCCTGCGAACCGCCGGGTTCGCCGCGCTCTACCTGGTAGCCACGGTCGCCGGTCTCGCCACGGTCGGGTCCGCGGGCGGCGTACGCCTGCTCTGGCCCGCCGCCGTGGTCGCAGCCGTGTGGCTGGTCGCTCAGGCCCGCTGGGGCCGGCGCAACATCGACGTCATCGCGCTGACCGTGGTCGCTGTGCTGGCTCCCGGCAACGGCAACGGCAACGGCAACGGCAACGACCTGCTCTACACGTTTGTGCAGGCAGTGCCGCAGGTGGTTCCCGCCGTGATCTTCGCGTGGCTGTTCGACCGCTGGCTGCCGGGCTACTGGCTCGGCCACGGCGACCGATTTCGCCGCGTCGGGCCGTCCCTGGCCCGTCTCGCCGCCGCCGCGGTCCTGGCCGCCCTCGCGGGGGCGGTCCTGCACAAGGTCATCAATGCCGACCTGACGTTTCCCGAGGCCGGCTACGTGATGGTGCGCGACGCCACGGCGGTCCTGCTGACCGTGCTGGCCGCTCGGGGCGTACGCCGCCTGGGGCGCCGGCCGGAGGAACCGACCGGCCGTCCCGAGGAGCCGACCCCCGGGAGGGGCTTGCGGATCGTCAGGTGAGCTCTACGGGCCGGCGACGAAGACCGACCACGTCTCGACGAGCTCGAAGCCCATCTGCAGGTAGAGCGGATAGCCGTCGGGCGTGGCATGCAGGTAGGCGGTCCGGGCACCCGCCGCGTACGCGTCCCGCAGCACCGCCGCCGTGGCCAACCGGCCGTAACCCCGGCGGCGGAACTGCGGGGATACGGCGATGTTGAAGACGCCGACCAGATCGCCGAGGAGCATGCCGAAGGAGGTGGCGACCAGCTCGCCGTCCACCTCGACGAGGTAGCCGGTGGCCTCGGGGAGGCTGATGACCGCGGGGTCGGCGAAGGCCGCGAAGAGCTCCAGCGGGCCCTGGAACCCGGCTGCCATCGTGCGCTGGTAGTCCGCGCCGTCGGCGGCCGTGATCCGGTGCGCCCCCGGCAGGTCGGCGGTGTCGGCCTCGGTCAGGTCGCGAAGCATGAACGGCAGCGGGATCCGGGTGGTGAGCCCGTGACCGGCGGCGACGCGGACGATCCGCTCGTCCACCGGCTCGGTCCGCACCTGCACCGACCAGGGGACCGCGGCGAGGCGGGGCGAGGCGGCGAACTCGGCGATCTCGTCCGGTGCGGGGTCTCGGGTGATGGCGACGACCGTGTTCAGGGACGGAACCGGTATGCCGGTGACGGCTTCGGCGGTGCCCCGGCCGGTCTCGCGGAAGTATCCGCCGGGCTGGGTGTCGATGAGCAGCTCGATGGCTTTCAGCCAGGCGCGCGCGGCCGCGTCGACGCGGGCTTCATTCGGACTCGGGTTGGCGGGCAAGGCGCAATTCCTCACGGTCGAGACGGGACTGGATCTGCTTCAGGATAAGATCGTCGATGCGGTTCGTGTCGCGTAGGGCGACCAGGGTCACGCGTTTCCCGGCGAGGGTGGCGAGCCGCAGGGCCCGATAGCCGTCCTCGAACTTCGCGGTTTCCGAGGTGCGGCCGGCGACCTCGGCATGCAGTTCGTGGCTGACTTGCTCCACCACCGACTGCTCGGCGCCCACCTGCTTGGCCAGCGCGGGCAGTGCGGCGAGGGCGTTGCGGGCGGCGGTCTCCTCGGCGAGGCGCAATTCGTCCTGGAAGGCGGTGTCGGGCGGCAGGTTCGCCCAGCGCGTCACCCTCGGGAAGATCAGCGCCTGCACGACCAGCGTCGTCACGATGACTCCGCAGACGGTGAAGATGATCAGGCCGCGGTCGGGAAAGTCGGCGGGGACGGCCAGGGCGGCGGCGAGCGAGACCGCCCCGCGGAAGCCGGCGATGCCGCTGAGCACGCGGGTTCGGGCGCCCACCCGGCGCAGCCGTTGCCGGGGGCGACGATCAAGGACCCGGAGGGCGTACGGGGTGGTGAACAGCCACAGGAAGCGGGCGCCGACCACGGTGACCGCGATCGCGAGCACCAGCAGCGCCCCCTGATCGAGCGGGATCCCGCCCAGATCGCGTACGGCCTTGTGCACCTCGAGTCCGATCAGCGCGAAGAGTGCCCCGTTGAGCAGGAACGTGGCAAGTGACCAGAACGCGATCGTCTGCACCCGCGTCGCCGCCCGGCCGACCCGCGGCCCGTACTGGCTCATCAGCAGACCCGTGACCACGACGGCGATCACCCCGGACGCTCCGGTCACCTCGGCCAGCAGGTACGCCGTGAACGGGATCAGAAGGATCACCACGTTGCCGAGCAGCGGATCGGTGACCCGGCGCCGCGCCTCGACGGCGATCCGGCCCACCAGCAGCCCGGCGAGCAGACCACCGCCGTACGCGAGCAGAAGCAACCACCCGGTCCGGGCGACCCCGGGACGGCCCGAGCCCATCGTCGTGCCCACCGCGATGGCGTAGATCACGAGCGCGGCGCCGTCGTTGACCAGGCTCTCCGCCTTGAGCACGGTGACCTCGCGGCGAGGCAACGACCGGGCGAACGCCCCCACCGCGGTCGCGTCGGTCGGCGCCACCGCCGCACCCAGCACCCACGCCGGTCCCCAAGCCAGGCCCAGGGCGTGCGCGACCGTGGCGACCAGCGCGGCGGTGGCCGCGACCAGCAGGGTGCTCATCAGCGTGATGACCCGCAGGTTGCTGCGGATCTCGCGCAGGGAGGTGTTGCTGCTCTCCCAGTAGAGCAGGACGGGCAGGAAGAGCAGGAGCATCACCTCGGGCGGCAGGGAGACGCCGCGCAGTTGCGGGATCAGGCCGAGCACGACGCCGAGGAAGACGAGGATGACCGGCGCGGACACCCGCAGCCGCGCGGCCGACAGGTGTCCGGCCAGCAGTACCGCTCCCAGGGCGATCACCAGTTCGAGGCCGAGCACGGTTCAGACTAAGGCGGCGATCGTTACGGGAACCCTGCCGCGGCAGCCGGTAGTGGCGGGAAACACGGACCGGGCAGGGATCTGCGGCGCCTTCGCCGGGCAACACGTTGACCAGCCGCTTTCCGCAGAGGAGCCGCACGAGATGGATGATCTGGACGAGCCGACCAAGCGACTGGTCGACGCCGCCAACGCGGGCGACACCGAGGGCTTCCTGGCCGGCTTCACCGAGACCGGCGTGGTCGACGACTGGGGACGCGAGTTCCGCGGCGCTGCCAAGATCCGGGGCTGGAGCGACCGGGAGTTCATCGGCAAACAGGTCAGCCTGGACGTCGACACCGTGCGGCGCCGCGGCAACGAGACGGTGATCACGGTGACGGTCGGCGGGAACGGCTACAACGGGCCCGGCCACTTCACGTTCAAGTCCGACGGCAACCGCATCTCCCGGATGATGATCCGGGCATGATCGACAGCAGGGTGCTCGCGGCCAACCGGGCCTACCTGCTCGGCTGGAACGAGGGCCCGGCCGTACCGGACATCTATCGCAGTGGCGTGCCGCACGCCTCGTTGAACGGCGTGGTGCGGGTCGCCGGGCGCCCGCTCGACGTGGCGTACGCCGAGGCTCGGGAACGTCTGGCCGGCGTGCCCCGGGTGTGGTGGGTGGGGGAGGACAGCGACACCGGTACGGCCGAAGGGCTGCTCGAGCTCGGTGCGATCCCGCTGGCCGCCCGGCTGCCCGTGATGGTGGCCGAGGTGGCGGCGGCCCCCGTCGTCCCGATGCCGTCCGGTCTGACCATCGAGTACGCCACCGACGTGACCGAGTTCGTCGAGGCGTACGCCCGGGTCTCCGGCATCCCCGAGGCGGGCGTGCCCGTCGCCGTCGAACGCGACATGGCCTTCGGGGGTTCCGTGGTACGTCTCGCGGGCCGGCTCCCGGACGGGCGGATCGCCGGCACCGCCGAGGCGTGGTTCAGCCACGGCATCGTGACCCTGTACTTCGTCGGCACCCAGCCCGAACTCCGCCGGCGCGGCATCGGCGCGGCGATGACCCAGGCCGTGCTCCGGCACGCCGCCGTGCGCGGCATCGGCATGGCCGCCCTGATCTCGAGCGACATGGCCGAATCGGTCTACCAGCGCCTGGGCTTCCGCGAGGTGGGACGATTTCGGGTCTTCGCCTTCTGACCGAGAACGGGGTCCGTGCCCGGTTCTGACCGAGAGCGGGGTCGGTGCCCGGCCGATCCACCGGTCGTACGCCGTGGCAGCCAGGTCGGGCGGCACCCGGTGGGCTGCCGGACGGCCCGGTCCGGCCGAAGAGCGTGACGCTCGCCACCACCGCAGATCGGCGCGCGTACGTACCCCATCTTCGCCCTGGTCACACTAGTGATCGCTGAGGTAATCGCCCGGAAACGTGCGAGGACATGGCGGGGTGCGCACGCTGTAGTCACTCATCCACGCGATGTGTCCGGACGCGGGTCGGAGGACGGTCGAGGAGGTAAAGGTTTCTCGTGAAGGGGAGGGCACAGGATGCCTACGAACACGGCACCGGGATGGCAGCTCGAGGTCACCGCCACGACGAACCCGCCGGGCGCGCGGCTCATGGGCGAGATCGACCTGGCGACGCTGCCGATCTTCGATCTGACCCTGGAACTTCTGGCCGGCTGCACCAGCGACGTCGTCATCGACCTGTCCGAGGTGACATTTCTGGATATCGGCGGAGCCAGAGCATTGGCCCACGCGACCAGACAAGTCCGGGATGTAGGCCGCCGCCTGTGGATCCGCGACCCCTCGCCGCACGTACGGCATCTGATCGCGCTGCTCGGCTGGGCCGGTCTCTACGACTGGGAGCCCGGCATGAGCCTGGCCACCAGCTCGGCGACCGTGCCGGTGCGCGCCGAGCGGAAGCCGGTGCCCGCCCAGAGGTTGATGGCGTCGGCGTCGGCGGCCTGAGCCGCGGCGTCGACGAAGGCGGGAGTGACGGACCGACCGCCCGCCCTCGGGGCGACCGCGACGGGACGAGTCCGGTCGCACATCCGAGCACTTCAGCTGTCCTCGCGATGCGGCAGGAGCGCGCCGATCAGATCGGTGACGGGACCGAGCAGGTCCTCCTTGGTCGCCGAGGCGAGCGGCTCCAGCTTGGTGGTCGAACGCAGCAACGCGATGCCGAGCGCCGCGGCGATCGTGACCTGGCCGCGCAGCAGCAGCTCGTCGTCGCCCTCCGTCCAGCCCGCGAGGGCGGCCAGCCGCTCGGCGAACGTGCGCAGCATGCCGACCCGGATCTCGTCGGCGCGCGCGTCCCCGGACGAGCGCAGCAACAGCACAAGATGCCGGGGTACGCCGTCGGAGTCGAGGCCGGCCGCCTGCTCGGCGATGCGCTCCGGGACCTCGCTGAGCCGGGCACTGCCGGTGCTGCGGCGCATGTCCTCGACCGCGCCGGCCAGGCAGGCCTCGAACAGGCCCTCCTTGGAGCTGAAGTACCGGCTGATCAACGCGACGTTGACCCCGGCGTCGTCGGCGATGTCGCGCACGGTCGTCGCCGCGTACCCGTCGCTCGCGAACCGGACGCGGGCGGCCTCGAGGAGCGCCTGACGCGTGCGGGCGGCATCGCGGCGTTTAGCCGTGGCGGGGCTCGTGATCACGTCTTTCAGGTTACCGCCCAGCCTACCGGCCGCGGACGTGATGTAAACGTCCGTTGACCGTCGGGCGGCGGCCGGTGGTTACGCGGCCGCCGGTCTGCCCTGGCGGAACACCAGTGCGGAGATGTCAGGCCCGCTCGACAAAGAGGCGCAGCGCTACCCGGCGCCCACCGAGCCTGACGCCTGCCGTGCTCGGGTCGGCGGTACGCTCGGCCACCGACCCGAGCACAGGAACGTGATGACGCGATACGGCACGACGCGATGAGGGATCGCGACCTCAACACGGAGCTCCGCAAGGCCCGCCGCGCGTTCGGCTTCCCTCCGGTGTCCCGCGCCCGCGCCGATGGCCTGCTCGCAGTCGGCGGTGACCTCAGTCCCGAGCGGCTGCTGGTGGCGTACGCGAACGGCATTTTCCCCTGGCCGTCCTCGACCGACGACAAGATTCCGTGGTTCTGCCCGACCCCACGAGCCGTCCTCGTCCCCGGCCGGATCCGGCTCGGCCGTACCCTACGCAGAACGGCCCGCCGCGCCCCTTTCGCCATCACCTTCGACAGAGCGTTCCCCCAGGTCATCACGGCATGCGCCGAACTCCGCCGCGCATCCGGCACCTGGATCACCCCCGAGATGACCCAGGCCTACATCCACCTGCACAGGTTGGGCTTCGCCCATTCCGTGGAGGCCTGGCGCGAAGACACCTTGGTCGGCGGCGTCTACGGCGTCTCGCTGGGCTCCGCGTTCTTCGGTGAGTCCATGTTCCGCCGCGAGCCGGATGCGTCCAAGCTCGCGCTCCTGGCCCTGCTGGACCAACTTCACCGGTGGAACTTCGCCTTCCTCGACTGCCAACAGATGAGCCCCCACGTCGAACGCCTGGGCGCAGTGGAATGGTCCCTCGACCACTTCCAGTCCCAGCTGGGAACAGCCCTCGAGACCGACACCCGCCAGGGCTCCTGGTCCGCCCCGACCCCGTCGTAGGTCGGCGTCGACCGCCCGGAATTCTTCCCGAAGGCGGCCGGCGCGACCTCAACGCAAGTCCGGCGCCGGTCCGGTCGAGTCCCGAACCACCAGCATGTGGCCGGTGGATCGGCGCCGCGGCCGCGCCGTCGGCGACCGCAGGGCGAGGGCGAGGGCCATTTTCCCCATCTCCGTCATCGGCAGCCGGACGGTGGTGAGGCTCGGCGCCAGATCGGCCGCGACCGAGACATCGTCGAAGCCCACCACCGACATGCGCTCGGGCACCGATACCCGATGGGCGCGCAACGTCGACAGCACGCCGATCGCCATCGCGTCGTTGAGCGCGATGATCGCCGTCGTCGCCGGGTGCTCGCGCAGGATCTGCTCGGTCGCCGTGACCCCGCCGTCCCGGGTGAAGTCGGTCTGCACCACCGGCAGGTCGGACGTGGCCAGCCCGGCCTCGCGCAGCGCCGCCGCGACCCCGGCCATCCGGTCGACGACGGTGTTCAGCCCGGCCGAACCCGAGGCGATCGCTATCCGGCGGTGCCCGAGCGAGAGCAGGTGCCGGCCGACGTCACGCCCGCCGGCCTCGTTGTCCGGCAGCACCGCGTCGACCCCGAGCGTGTGCCGTCCGATCACCGCCACGCGCCCCCCACCACGTACGAAGGCCGACAGCTCTGCTCGGGCCGCCGCCTCGTGCCGCGTGTCGGCGAAGCCCGAGCCCGCCACGATGATGATCCGCACCCGCTGATTGATCAGGTGCCGGATCTGTCGCAGCTCGTGCTCGGGATCCCGCCCGGAGTGGCAGATCTGCACCAGCAGCCCCTGCTCGTCGGCGACCCGGATGACCCCGCCGGCGATCTCGGAGAAGTACGGGTCGTCGACCTGGTGCACCACCAGCCCGACTGTCGAGCTCGCCCCGCCGGCCAGAGTGCGCGCGTACGGGTTGGCGACGTACCCCATCTCCTCGGAGATCTGCCGGATGCGCGCCGCCACCTCCTCGCTCACGCCGTCGCGGCCGGCCAGCGCACGCGAGGCGGTGGCCAGCGAGACGCCGGCGCGTTCGGCGATGTCGACGAGGCGCAGCCGCACACCGGGCTTGGGCATGCGTTAACTCTCCCGTAGTTGTCGCAATCGATGTTTCCGGGGTGTTGCACGTCACGCATCGATCACTTTAGGCTACGTAAGCGCTTGCGCAAGCGCTTACGTCCCGGCGAGGTCCGGCAAGGGAGCTGCGAGCAATGCGTTCACCCGCTAGACGTACGGCTTTGGCCTTGGCGCTCAGCGTCACCCTGGTGCTCACCGCGTGCGGAGGCAACGACGAGGGCAGCGGCAGGAAGTCCGACGCCCCGATCGTCGTGGGCATCTCCCTGCCGCTGACCGGCGACTTCTCCGAGCCCGGCAAGGGCGTCCAGGAGGGGTACGAGGCCTGGGCCAAGATCACGAACGACAAGGGTGGCCTCCTCGGTCGCACGATCGAACTCAAGATCTTGGACGATCAGTCCAACGCGGACCGGGTCGTCGCCGACTACGAGCAACTGCTCGGCAGCGACCGGGTCGACCTGGTCGTCGGCCCGTTCTCGACCCGCCTCGTCGTGCCTTCGGCCCGGGTCGCGCAGGAGTACGGCATGCTCTTCGTCGAGCCCGCCGGCGCGGCGGCCGAGGTCTTCGACCAGGGCTTCAAGAACCTCTTCTACGCGGCCCCCGCGGTCGCCGACGACCACTACAACCACCTCGCCGAATACCTGCTCGCGCTGCCCGAGGGACAGAAACCCGAGAGCGTGGCGTACGCGGCGATGGACGATCCGTTCGCGCAGGGCACGGCATACGGATTGAAGAAGAAGCTCGAGGCCGCCGGGGTCAAGACGGTCGTCGACGAGGTCTACCCGCCCAACACCACCGACTTCGGCAGCATCGCGGCCAAGATCGCGGCGGCCAAGCCCGACATGGTGGTCGGCGGTTCGCAGTACCAGGACGGCGTCAACCTGATCGTGGCCCTGCAACAGCTCAACTACCAGCCGAAACTGGCCGCGTTCTCGACCGCCCCGACGAGCCCCGAGTTCGCCGCGGCGATCGGCAACAAGACCGAGGGCATCCTCTCGCCCACGGGCTACAGCCAGGAGGCGCCGTACGCGTCCAACAAGGAGTTCGTCGAGAAGTTCACGGCCCGGTTCGGCAAGGCGCCCGAGGAGGACCAGGCCAACGGCTACACGACCGGCCAGGTCGTCGCCGCCGCGGTCGGGGCTGCCGGCTGCGCCGAACAGGGCGCGTGCCAGCAGAAGCTGATCGACTGGCTGCACGGCAACACCGTCGAGACGGTGGTCGGCCCGCTGAAGTGGGACGCTACCGGCAAACCCCAGGGTGCCCACATGATCCAGCAATGGGTCGGCAACGACATCAAGATCGTGCTCCCGGCCGACGCCAAGGAGGCCGAGCTGGTCTACCCGAAACCGGCCTGGTGATCAGCCGATGCTGCTGTTGCAGAGCATCATCCTCGGTCTGCTCCTCGGCGGGTTGTACGCCCTGCTCGCCGCGGGGCTGACCCTCTACTTCGGCATCATGCGTGTGGTGATGATCGCCCACTCGGCGTTCCTCGTCCTGGCCGCGTACCTGGCCTGGTGGACCAACTCCCGGCTGGGCGTCGACCCGCTGCTGTCGATGGTGGTGACCGTGCCGCTCTTCTTCGCCGCGGGAGTGCTGCTGCAACGCGGGCTGCTGTCCCGGCTGCGCCCGGCCACGCTGACCATGATGTCGGTGCTGATCACGTTCGCGATCGCCCTCGTCATCGAAGGGCTCCTCGGGTACGCCTTCAGCGGCACCCAGAGGCGCATCCAGCTCGGCTACGGCACGGCGAGCTTCGACCTCTTCGGCGCACGGGTCGCGGTCGTCAAGCTGATCGCGTTCGGGTTGGCGGCGGTGTCGCTGGCCGCCCTGTACGTGTTGATGAGACACACACAGTTCGGCTGGGCGCTGCGCGCGACCATTCAGCATCGGGACGCGGCCCGGCTGGTCGGCATCGACACCGAACGGACGGCCGGCTTCGGCTTCGGGCTGGGGCTGGCCACCGCCGCGGTGGGCGGCACGGCGCTGGCGCTCGATACCACCATCTATCCGTCCCTGCACTGGCACTGGATCGGCCCGCTGATGGCGATCATCGTGGTCGGCGGTCTGGGCAGCGTTCCCGGCGCGGCGGCGGCCGCACTGCTGCTCGGCCTCGCGCAGAGCCTGCTGCAGATCCCGATGGGCGCCACCTGGGCACAGACCGTGTTCTACGTGGCGCTCTTCGCCACCCTGGCCGTACGGCCGCAGGGATTCTTCGGAGGCCGCCTTGCCCAACGCTTCTGACGGTCTGCGAACGTCCGACAGGTGGCTGCCGCTGGGAGGCGCCGGTCTTCTGGTCGTGGCGATCCTGGTGTTCCCGAGCCTCGCCCCCAACCCGTACATCTTGAGTACCGGCGTCATCGTGCTCAACTGGGCCGTCCTGGCGACGAGTTGGAACTTCGTCGGCGGCTTCACCGGCTACCTCTCGCTCGGCCACGGCGCCCTGGCCGGACTGGGTGGGTACGCCACCGGCCTGCTCGTCGCCAAGGCCGACCTGCCGAGCTTCGTGGCCCTCGTCGTCGCGGCCCTGCTCGTCGCCGCGCTGGCGATCCCGATCGGGTTCGCCGCGTTGCGCGTTCGTGGCGCTTCGTTCGTCATCGTCTCGATCGCGCTCGTACTCATCCTGCTGCTGGTTTTCCAGAGCTGGTCGTCGCTGACCGGCGGCTCGCGCGGTTTGGTCGTGCCCCGCCCGTTCCCGGGCATGCTGCGGCCCGAGCACCACCGTGTCTTCTTCTTCCTGTTCGGGGGACTGCTGCTGCTCGCGTTGCTGACGTGGTGGTTGCTCGACCGTTCCCGCTTCGGGATGGGGCTCAAGGCGATCCGCGAGGACGAGGACAAGGCCGAATCCCTGGGGACACCCACGTTCGCGTACAAACTGACCGTCTTTGTCGTTTCGGCCGCCTTCACGGCGCTGGCCGGCGGGCTCTACGCGCTCTGGTTCGGCGATCTCGACCCGGTCTTCCAGTTCTCCGTGCTCACCGGTTCGTACATCGTGCTCATGGCGTTGCTCGGCGGCGTGCGCAATCTGTTCGGTCCACTGCTCGGGGCGCTCATCGTCGGCATCGCGCTCGAGTACTTCAAGGTGCAGTTCGGCAATTCGCCACTGCACCTGGTCACCACCGGTCTGCTGCTCGGCCTAGTCGTGATGGTCATGCCCGACGGCGTGATCCCGTCGCTGGTGAGCGTCGTGCGGCGGTTGCGCGGGCGTGAGCAGAGCTCGATCCGCGAGTTGTCCGCCGCCGACCTGGCCGAACGCCGCCGGCGCGAGCGTGCGGAGGCCCGTTCGTGACGTTGCGAACGAACAAACTGCGCAAGGCGTTCGGGGGAGTGGTCGCGCTCGACGGCGTCGACGTGGAGTTCCGGCCCGGCAAGGTGAACGCGTTGATCGGCCCGAACGGCAGCGGCAAGACCACGTTCTTCAACTGCGTGACCGGCATGATCAAACCCGATACCGGCCAGATCCTGTACGGGGGGAAGGACCTCACGGGCCGGGCGCCACATGTCGTGGCGCGCGCCGGTGTCGGGCGTACGTTCCAGCTCTGTCGGGTCTTTCCGCGCATGACGGCCGTCGAGAACGTGCTCGCAGCTGTGCGTCCTGGCGGTTTGCTGCACGGTTTGCGCGGCGCGCACCGACGAACCGAGACCGAACGCGCACACAGGTGGCTCACCCGCCTCGGAATCGAGCATCTCGCCGACGCGGAGGCGCGCACCTTGTCCTGGGGACAGCAGAAGCTGCTCGAACTGGCCGGTGTGCTGATGGCCGAGCCGCGGACGATTCTGCTCGACGAGCCCGCCGGTGGCGTCAACCCGGCCCTGCTCGACCGCATCGGCGCGCTCGTGCGCGAACTGAACGCCGAAGGCCGCACGTTTGTGATCGTCGAGCACAACATGGACCTGGTGATGAGCATCAGCGATCACATCGTGGTGTTCGACCGTGGGCGGCCCATCGCGGCCGGACCGCCGGCGCTGATCCGCGCCGACGAGCGAGTGCTGGGGGCCTACCTTGGTGTCTGAGATCGAACTCGTCGACGTCCAGGCCGGCTACGGACGGGCCGCGCCCGTGCTACGCGGCTTCAGCGTCGCGGTCCCGGCCGGTTCGGTGGTCTGCCTGGTCGGCCCGAACGGCGCCGGCAAGTCGACGGTGCTCAAGGTGGCGAGCGGGCTGCTCGGTCCGCGCTCGGGCCGGGTCCTGGTCGGCGGCCGGGACCTGACCGGGCAGGGACCGCGGCAGATGCTCGCCGCCGGGGTGGCGCTGGTCCTGCAGGGCCACAGCGTGTTCCGTGAGATGACCGTCGAGGAGAACGTGCTTCTCGGCGGCTACACGCTCACCGACAAAGCCGAACGCGCAGAACGTGCGGCGTTCGTGAAGGAATTGTTCCCCGTCGTGCGCGAGCGTTGGCGCTCGCTGGCCGGTTTGCTCTCGGGTGGACAGCAGAAGCAGGTCGAATTCGCGCGTTCGCTCATGGTCGACCCCAGGGTCGTGCTGCTCGACGAGCCGTCGATGGGCCTCGACCCGAAAGCCACCAGCACCATCTTCGAGCAGGTCGCACGGATGCGGGACGCCGGGACCGCCGTGCTGCTGGTGGAGCAGAACGCCCGGCGCGCGCTGCGGACCGCCGACCTGGGGTACGTGCTCGACCTCGGGCGCGTCCACCACTCCGGGTCGGCGGCCGAACTGCTGGCCGACCCCCAGCTCGGGGAGCTCTATCTGGGCGGCCGCCCCGCCGAACAGCCACCCGTCACCAGCCGAACGCTCGGCGGCGTTCCTGCCGAGAGGCCCCCTGTCACCTAGCAGCTGAGAGGTGCCCCATGCGAAGAACTGGACGCGTCGCCGTCGCTGTCGCCGCGATCCTCGCGGCCACTGCTGCCCCGTCGCCCGTCTCGGCCGGCGGAGAACCCGGCCGCCGCGACGTCCACCCGTCCCTGCGGCCCAGCCTGATCGCCTACTACGACTTCGACCATCCGATGCGCGGCGACCCCGCGCTCGAGCAGGACCAGGGCCGATCGAGCACCGAGATCGAACTGGTCAACGGCGGGGCCGCCATGCGGGTCGCCGACCGCGCCTATCCCGGGGGTGGGCGCGTTCTCCAGACCCGGCAGGTCAACCCGGGCGGCACCGGGAACGACGACTGGAAGGCCGGCGTCTACTCGGCGAGCGGGGTGCGCACCTTGCGCGCGTTCAACGCCGTCGAGGGCACCACCGTGCTGGGCTGGTTCAAGCGGCACATGGACGGCCCGGCCGCCGGCTTCAACGCGATCGGCCTCGCCGGGGTGCTGACGGGGGACTCCGACGGGCACGGCGTGCGCGCTCTGCTCGAACTGATCGACGTCAGCGGTGAGCTCAAACTGGTCGCGCTCGGCCGACGCATCGACGGCGGTAACTCACAGACGTTCGCCGCCACCGAGGACTGGCGCACGCTGCTGCCCAAGGACAAGTGGGTGCATCTGACCGCCACGTTCGATTTCACCGAGGGCACGATGGCGCTCTACCGCAACGGCACGGCGGTGCCCGGCTCGTACACCCGCAACGACGACCCCTGGCAGATCAACGGCCCCGGACCGCACGTGACGACCGCGACCGATCCGCGTGGCATCAAGATCGGCGGGAGCTTCCCGCAGAACACGCTCGAACGCAATCCGTGCGACTGCCGCATGGACGCGCTGATGTTCCTCGACCGCTCGCTCTCCCCCCGCGAGGTCGCGAACCAGTACCGCACCATGACCCGCTCCTGAACACCACAGCCGCGTTCCTCCACAGCCGCGTTCCTCCACAGCCGTCCTCGTCCGAGGAGTCCCCATGCGAAAACTCGCCCTTGCCGCCGTCGGCGCGGTGCTCTTGTCCACATTGGTAGGTGTGCCGGCATACGCCGCTGAGCCTGCCCCGGTCGACGACCCGGTCCCCACCGAACCGGTCACCTCCGCGCTCGGCCTGGTGCTCACCGAGTACGCGCAGTTCCCCAAGAGCGAGACCAACCCGCCCCTGGTCGATCAGCGGCTCAACCGTGTCGCCCGGATCAACACGATCATGGAGGTGCCGGACGACTCCGGCCGGCGCGCGGTGCCCGACCTCAACGGCAACCTCTACCTTGTGCGGAACGGCGTTCCCCACGTCTACCTGGACGTCGCGGCCACCTTCGCCCCGCAGTTCTTCTCGGGTCGCGGGCTCGGTCAGGGCTTCGGGTACGTGGCGTTCCACCCCGACTTCAAGCGCAACGGCCTGTTCTACACGATCCACACCGAGCAGGCGTCGCAGACCACAGCGGTGCCCGACTACCGCCAGACCAACGTGCTCTTCCACGGCGTCGTCAACGAGTGGACGGCGATGGACCCGGCCGCGGAGACGTTCTCCGGCACCCACCGGGAGCTGCTGCGGGTCGGTTTCGGCGGCCAGGTCCACGGCATCCAGGAAATCAACTTCAACCCCACGGCACGACGGGGCAGCGCCGACTACGGCAAGCTCTATCTGGCTGTGGGCGACGGCGGTCAGGGTGTGAACAACACCGATCCACAGAACCTGGCCCTCCCGCACGGCAAGCTCCTGCGCATCGACCCGGCCGGAACGGACTCACCCAACGGCAAGTACGGCATTCCGGCGAGCAACCCGTTCGTCGGGCGGGCCGGGGCGGCGGGGGAGATCTACGCGTACGGGTTCCGCGACCCGCACCGGTTCAGCTGGGATCGGGCCACCGGCAAGCTGTATCTCGGGCACATCGGGGAGCACGCCATCGAGGCCATCTACGAGGTGCGCGCCGGGGACAACTTCGGCTGGAGCGAGCGCGAAGGTGCGTTCGTCTTCGACAAGACACCGGCCACGCCGTGCGACCGGCTCTTCCCGCTGCCGGCCGAGGACAGCGGCTATGTGTATCCCGTAGCGGCGTACGACCACAACCCGGCACCGGGCTGGAACTGCACCTCGGACGTGGGCGTCGCGGTCGCGGGTGGCTTCGTCTACCGCGGCAAGGACGTGCCGGCGTTGCGCGGCAAGTACGTCTTCGGCGACCTGGTGGACGGGCGGGTGCTCGTCACCGAGGCTCGCGAGATGCGGCGCGGTCACGCACCGGCGACTATCCACAGGCTCAACCTCTTCACGCCGGCGGGCATCCCCGTACGCATGCAGGATCTCTCGGCTCCGGGCACGCCGGGCGATCCGAACCGCGTCGACCTGCGGTTCGGCACCGACGCGCGGGGCGAGCTCTACATCATCGCGAAGGCCAACGGCAAGATCTGGAAGGTCACCGGGACCAGGACGTACGCGAGTGCGCCCGCCGGTCCGGTTCGGGTGAGCCCGGCGCCGCACGCGTCGAACTGGGCGCCGGTCACCCCGGCCAAGTGGCAGTTCAGCGGCGGGCAGGTCATTCTCGCCGAAGCGGGGAGTGCGCGGCCCGGTCCGCGGCGGCCTTTCGAGTACGCGGTATTGACCGCCGGGCCGGTGTGGAAGTCGGTGGACATCAGGGTGCAGGTGCGGCTCGACGAACCGGTGTCCTTGACGAACCGGGATGTGATCATCGTGTTCGGCTACAAGTCGGACACGGAGTTCTACTACGCGCATCTTTCGACGGACAACACGATCTACCCGCACAATGGCATTTTCAAGGTGAACAATGCCGACCGGGAGAGAATCGACTATCAGTGGAACGGGCGGTCGCGCGGGGCGAATCCGGCCGTGGTGGACGAGCGGTGGCACGACGTGCGGGTGAAGCACCTACCCGCCACCGGGGAGATCGCGGTGTACGTCGACGGGTCGAAGAATCCGTTGATGACCGCGCGAGACACGACGTTCTCGTCGGGACGGGTCGGCTTCGGCTCGTTCGACAACCGCGGCCGGCTCCGCAATCTGAGCGTCACGGGCACGCCTGCGCTCTGACGTACGGTCTCCGTCCGTTCGACTGTGCGAAGGGCCGGCGTTCCCTGATGGGGGCGGCGGCCCGTTCGTGATTGTTCGGCCACTCCTGTCGGTGCCGGTCAGATCGTGCCGGCTGCCGGCTGCCGGCTGCCGGGCTGTTGGGCTGTTGGGCTCCAGGTGGCGGCCCCGCCAGGTTGCGGGGAACCGGGCCAGGGCGGCACCGGCGATCAGGCATGCTCCGGCGGACGATTTCGTACGCATCTCAATTCCTTCCGGGACTTCGTCAGGACCCGGTCAGCTCAACACGGGAATGCGCGTTGCGCGCTCACTTATCGGCATTTCGGAGCGCACTTATCAGGAACCGGAAAAGGATCTCCAAGTTCTCCGAATGGTGCTTTGGTGAGCGGGTGGACAGGGTGCCGGGCGAGCCTCCACGGCAAAATAAGAAGTGCGCGTGTCATTATAAGACGTGCGCGTGCCATTGTTAATTCGGGCCCTCGTCCCCGTACCCAATTTCTGTGTTGAAGTCCTCGGCGGACCACGGTTTCCGATTTTCGCTGCGCGGGTATGCGGCCCGTGGAACAGATGTGTCGGCCGGTTCGAGTAGCGGTGCGTCGCGGTCGCTGCCGGTGACGTGTCGCTCGTGCGCGGGGGGAAGAGGGTCCGGGATGGCCTGGATGGATGAGGTGCGCGAGCGGGCGAGGGCCAGGCTCGAGCAGGCACGCCAGGGAGTGGGGGCTCCGCCGTTCCCCGGGGATGTGCTCGCCGGCCGGGCCGCCACCCCGGTCGTGATGGTCGACTCGTCGCGGCGGGACGACGACGGCCTGCCCAACGGGATCCGGGTGGCCGGTGCCTGGTGCTGGCGGATCATCCTGTTCTTCGCCGTCGGCTGGGTCCTGATCCGGGTGTTCTCCCGGCTCGACGTGGTGCTCATCCCCGTCATCGTCGCCGTGCTGCTGGCCGCCCTCTTCCAGCCCGCGGCCGCGTGGCTTCGCCGCCGTGGCATGGGCCGCACGCTGGCGTCGACGGTCGTCGAAGTGGGCGCGCTGATCATCGTGCTGGGCGGCCTGAGCCTCATCGTCAACACGGTGGTCGGCCAGGTCGACACGCTGAGCTCTCAGGTCGGCGACGGTGTCCGGGAGGTACAGGACTGGCTGGTCAGCGGCCCCCTGCACTTGTCGCGGGACGAGATCAGCAACGCGATCGCCCAGGCCCAGAAGTCGATCACCGCGAACCGCGGCGCGCTCACCTCGGGCGCCGTGACCACCGCGGCGACGGTGGGCGAGGTGGGTGCGGGCTTCTTCCTCACCCTGTTCTCCCTCTTCTTCTTCCTGCGGGACGGCGACAACATCTGGCGCTTCCTGTGCCGCCTACTGCCGCAATCCGCCCGGGTGCCGGTCGCCCGCGCCGGGCACTACTCCTGGCACACCTTGACGGCGTATGTGCACGCCACGGTCCTGGTCGCCTTCGTGGACGCGATCGGCATCGGTATCGGTTTGATCGCCTTGCGCGTTCCGCTCGCTCTGCCGCTGGCCGCGCTCGTGTTCCTGGGAGCTTTCATCCCGGTGGTGGGCGCCACCCTCAGCGGCGCGGTGGCCTGCCTGGTCGCTTTGGTGACGGTGGGTCCGGTGCGGGCTCTGATCCTGCTCGGCGTGGTCATCGCTGTGCAACAGCTCGAGGGCCACGTCCTGCAGCCGCTCATCATGGGCCGCGCGGTGGCCTTGCACCCGTTGGCGATCGTCCTGGCGATCGCGTCCGGCATCATCCTGGCCGGCATCGTCGGCGGTCTGATCGCCGTCCCCCTGCTGGCCGTCCTCAACACTGCGGTCCGCTACCTCTCCGCCCATCCCCAGGGCGAACCCACCCCGGACCGCGAATCACCCGGCACAACCCCGGCGGACGACGACGAATCCACCGCCTCGGCGCCGCCTCCCGGCCCGGATTCACCCCCGCCGGCCAGCAGCAGCTTGGCGAAGCCGGCGTAGCCCAAGCCTTGGAACCGCACGGCTGTGGACGGCGGTGCCGCCGCATCGCCGTCCACAGCCGTTCTGCTTGTCCACAGCCGTTCTGCTTGTCCACAGCCGTTCTGTTCGGCCCCGGCCAGTCGTCCCGTTCGCGGTTGGGGAGGATCGTGCCTTCTGGCGGAGAATGCGGAATGTGCCTCAGCGTGATCTTGTGACCCATAGCCTCGGACTCGGGACCGTACCGGGGAGCATGCCCTTCCACATCCATCACTATTGAAGATCTTCGATATAAGCCTTAGGTTCTCCCTCACGGGGATCGATGGCCTGACCGGGGGCCGTGTCCTCGCCGGACTACGAGCCGGATCGACGAGGAGGAAACCTTGGACACGCAACCGCGCCCGTCGGCGGTCAGCCGGCGCCGCATGCTGACCATCGCGCTGGGCGGAGCGGCCACCGTCGCCCTTCCCGCCCCGGCTTGGGGTGCGACCGGGCAGCGTCCCGGCGCCGCGCTGCCACCGGCGCTGACCGGACACGACATCGACGTGGCCAAGCTGGTCTCGGCACGGCGAGCCCTCGAGCACCTCAAGGTGCTGTCGATCGGCATCGGGCCGCGCATCGGCGGAACCAGATCCGAGCGGGTCGCCGCCGGCTACATCGGGGGAGTGCTCGACAAGCTCGGGTACGACGTGGAGCTCCAGCCGTTCCCGGTGGCCGACAAGTTTCTCGCCCGGCTCAGCTCGCCCCGGGGCCTGCCCACCGACCTGAACTGGCAGGTCGGCGCCTCACCGCACGCGGCGCTGGACACCAAGGTCCGCGGCGACGCGCTCGATGCGGGCCTGGGCGGTGAGGCCGACTACCCGGCCGACGTCACGGGCAAGATCTTGCTCATCGACTATGTCGCCGCCACGCGCGAACTGGTCGTTGCCACGGCTGTCGCGCGCAAGGCGGCCGCCGTCATCTTCCTCCCGGCCGACCTGGTCGAGCCGCGCCGTGCGTCGGCGTTCAGCCCGCAGCTTCCCGGGTTCGCCGAGGCACCCGTACCCATTCCGATCGTGGGCGTTGCCCAAGCGCAGAAGTACCGGCTGCGTGCTCTGCTCGCCGCGCGCCGGCTGACGTTGTCCCTGTCGACCACGGCGCACCGCAATCTGACGTCGCACAACGTGCTCGCCGACACGCCGCGCCGCCGGGGCACCCCGGCTGACGGCCCGGTCGTCATGGTGAGCGCGCACTACGACACGGTCATCGGTGCACCCGGTGCGAACGATGACGGCTCCGGCACCGTACTGGCTCTGGAGCTTGCCCGAGTTCTGCGCAAGCTACCCACAAACGCGCAGTTGCGCTTCGCCCTGTGGGGTTCGGAGGAGCAGGGACTGATTGGTTCGCGCTATTACGTGGCCCAGCTGCCGCAGCCCGAGCGCGACCGCATCCGGGCCGTCTTCCAGAACGACATGGTCGCGACGAGCTGGGACCCGGCCACGCGCTACTGGCTGCTCTCCTTCGACGGCTTGGCCAACCGGGCCACCGACGAGGTCACCGCTGCCGCGACCCGCCTGGGCTACCAGCCGCGTCTCTCGCCGGTCACCCTGCGCGGATCGAGCGACCACCAGTCGTTCCAGGAGGTCGGCATCGCCTCGGCGAACTTCTCCTGGCGCGGCGAGGCGTCTCCGGCGTTGCTGGAACCGCCCTACCACAGCCCCGAGGACACCATCGCCAAGAACATCAGCCTCGAGCGCCTGCAGGTTTCCCTCGAACTGATCGGCTCCGCCGCCTACGCCGCCGCCATCGCCTAACGAGCGCCGCACTCGAGGTTCGATCGGACGATCGCCGCCGTGGCGCGGGCCGCCGTGCGGTGGATGCGAGAACCCGTCCGACGATGGAGGGCCCACCACCTTGAGCTGGGGTCAGTCGGAGGCCTGCCGTGGACGGTCGGCTTGTGTCAGGGCTTTCGGGCGACCGCTGCGAACTCGTCGGTCTCGCGCAGTTCGTCGGCGGTCGCGCCCGGCCAGGGGCGCCAGCGGGCGCAGGGCACCAGCCCCGGCGGCACGAGCTCGAGACCGTCCAGGAAGCGGGCCAGTTCGTCGGGGTGGCGCAGGTGGTAGGGGAGCGGCGCGTTCGCGTTCCACATCGCGATCGCGGCCTCGAAAGCGGCACCGTCGAGGACGTTGGTGCCGTCGGCGGTGACCAGGTAGCTGCCGGCGGGCAGTGGGAACATCAGACTGTGTACCACCGTCACCGCCTCGTCGAGGTCGGGGATGTGGCCGAGGATGTTCGTCAGGATCAGGGCGACGGGGCTGTCGAAGTCCAGGCCCGACGAGGCGATGATCGAGCCAGGTTCGCGCAGGTCGGCGTCGAGGTAGACGGCCTCGCCGGCCAGCACCTCGTGGGCGTGGTCCAGCACGAGCGGGTCGTTGTCGACGTAGACGACCTGGGCGCGGGGGGTGACGGCGCGGACGATCTGGTGGGTGTGTTCGGCCGAGGGGATGCCGGTACCGACGTCGAGGAACTGGCGTACGCCTACTTCGGCGGCCAGGAACGTCACGGCGCGTTTGAGGAAGGCGCGGGAGCTGCGGGCGACGGTCACGATGTCGGGATAGAGCCTCGCGAACTCGTCGCCCGCCGCCCGGTCCGCGGCGAAGTTGTCGGTGCCGCCGAGCCAGTGGTTCCAGACTCGGGCGGAATGGGGGACGCCGGTGTCGAGCTGGGTCATGTCGTTCAGTCTAGTTAGGACGGAGCCGTCGAGGGGTCACTCCGGGACAGACTTCAACGGGTCACTCCGGGACAGACTTCAGCATGGTGCGGTGCCGGGCTTCGGCGTACGCGGCCGGCTCCTTCTCGATCCGGGCGCCCTCGGGCTCGAGGACAACGACGGAGGGAGCTGAGCGGGCTGCAGGCGGAGCCACTGGTGACGCCGCCCGCGCTGGGTGCGAGGCGAGCAGCGAGGCGTCCCCGTCCGGGTCGTGAATGGACCGGCTAAGCGCGCATCACGGTGGCGATGGGGATGCCGGCAGCTCGCAGGGCGGGAATGAAGCCGCCCAGAACACCGGCGATGATCCCCGCGATGATGCCGGCGACGCCCGCCTCCCACGGGAACTGGACGTCCCGCAGGATCGGCTGGGTGTTGCCGACCACCATCGTCACCGCCTTCAACCCGGCCACGCTGACCCCGATCGCCACGGCGGCGGTGAACAGGCCGGTCAACAGCGTCTCGGACAGGACGATGCCGGCCAACAGCATGCGCGGCGTGCCGACCGCCCGGCGCAGGGCGAACTCCTCGACGCGTTCGCCGACCGTGGCCAGGCCGACGTTGAGGATGCCGGCCACGCCGATCAGCAGGACCAGCCCGGCCATCGCGAAGAAGACCAGGCGCATCAGGGTGAGCTGCTTCTCCTGCTCCTTGCGGGACTCGACCGTGGAGACGGACGCCTCGCTGCCGAGCGCCTTGAGCTTCTTGGTGACGACCCGCTCGACCGGAGAACCGGGGCTCATCATCAGGCGCAGCTCGCCGCCGGTGTTCGGGTCGGCCAGCTTCGAGGTGGGCAGCCAGGTGGTGAGCTCGTCCAGGCGTACGTAGGCCCGGGGTTGATATTCGCCGTCGTCGACCACGCCGACGAACTGGGGAGTGATGTTGGCGGTCGCGCCACCGACGCGCATCTCGGCCGGCACGTGGTAGCGGTTGAACGCCTTCGCCGCCTCGCGGTTGAGCACCAGGTGGGGCGCCAGCGACGGCACGTTGGTGAAGTCGAGCCAGTGGCCCGCCTCCTGACGGAACGGCCGGAACTGGCGTACGTCACCGGTGAGCGCGGTCAGCCGCACCTCGACCGCCTGCCCGGGCGGACCGCCCACCGGCGTACAGCCGTTCTCGTCGCAGTTCATCGCGGGACCCCAGTTCTCGTCGATCGGGGAACCGCCCGGATTGACCGGCTGCACGCCGGGCTCGCCGATGATGCCCTGCACGCCGAGCATCGCCACCGAATCGGCGCGGCCGCGCACGGCGGCGGCGACCAAGTCGGCCGCCTCCTGCTGCGGGGGGATCTCCATCATCCGCGTGCCGTCGTACCCGGCGGTGAGTTCGAGGTCGGCCAGCAGCGCGCGTTCGGCGATGCTGGCGCCGGCCTGCACGACGACGACGGCCAGCACACCGAGGAACAGGCTGATCATCGAGAGCAGGGTGCGCAGCTTGCGGGCGCGGATGCCCTGGATGCCGATGATCATCGAGGACCGGAACCGGCCGGAGAGCCGCCTCATCGCACCCTCACCCGCTCGGTCAGCACGCCGCCGACGAGGTCGTGGATGCGACCCATCCGGGCGGCGTGGTCCCGGTCGTGCGTCACCAGGATCAGGCCGCAGCCGCGCTCGGTCGTCGCCAGCAGGGCGTCGATCACGAGTGCGCCCGTCTCGGTGTCGAGCGCCCCGGTCGGCTCGTCGGCGAGCAACACCCGAGGATTGCGTACGAGGGCCCGCGCGATGGCCACCCGCTGCTGCTCACCACCGGACATGCGCGTCGGCCGGTTCCGGGCCAGGTGCGCGATGCCGACCTGGTCGAGTGCCTCCAGCACCCGGGCCCGGCGCTGCCGCCGTGGCAGCCAGCCCTGGCCGTTGACCAGGGCCATCGCCACGTTCTGGGCCGAGGTCAGGTGCTTGAGCAGGAAGAACCGCTGGAACACGAAGCCGAAGTGTGAGCTGCGCAGCTTGGCCGCGTGCCGCTCGGACAGCCGGGCGATCTCCTGCCCGTCGAGCCGGTAGCTGCCCGAGTCGGCCCGGTCGAACAGGCCGATGACGCTGAGCAGCGTGCTCTTGCCCGAACCGGAGCGGCCGACGATCGCCACGCTCTGCCCGGAGTCGACCCGCAGATCGACCCCGTCCAGGATCGTCCGGGGCTCCTTCTGTCCCTTGAGGACCTTGGTGACGCCGGAGATCTCGATCAGCGCCGTCATCCCGGGACTCCCTTGCCGCCGGGGTTCTCGGCGCCGGGCGCCGCGGTGGGCAGGTCGGGCCCGGGTACGGCGATCGTCTCGTCGCCCTTGAGGCCCGACTTGATCTGGACGACCTTGCCGTCGGTGAGGCCGAGCACCACGTCGACGGTCTGGCGCTGCTGGTCCGGGCCGACGACGTCGACCTTGCCCCTGCCCTGGACGCCGGCGACCGCCTCGACCGGCAGCACCAGCACCTTCGTCGCCTTCGACGTGACCACCTGCAGGGTAACCGCGGCGCCGTTGATCAGCTTGACGCTGGGCGGCGGGACGCAGACCAGCCGCATGCCGGTCGCCTCGGAGCCGTCACTGCCGCCCGGCTCGCCCTCGGGCGGCGGCTGCACCGGCGGCGCGGCCGACCCACCCGGAGGGGCCGGGGTCGGGTTGACGGGCGGGGGCGGCTCGGGGATCGTCCCGGCGGGCAGCGCGGCGATCGTGCCGAGCGCGGTGCAGGCGAACGGGCCGGGCCCGTTCTTGATCTGCGCGCGTACGTCGGTGACGGCACCCGAGATCCGGTACGCCTGGGCGCTGTCGATGTCGGCCACGATCCCGTACCCGGAATGCTTGGCCGAGATGACCGGCATGCCCGCCGTCACGTCGGAGCGGTCGTCCATCAGCTGGCCGGCCAGGATCGAGTCCTTCGGGATCATCACCTTGCGCGGGTCGCCGTTGTCGTCCCAGACGGTCGCCACCCACTTGGGCTTGGGAGCCGGCGCGGTGCCCGGTTTCTTGTCGAGATAGCGCAACTCCCCGTCGACCGGGGCGACGATGCCGAAGACCGGGTTGATGGCGACTGCGCCGGCCAGGCTGATCTGGTTGCTGAGGTTCTGTCGCGTCGGCTTGACCGTGGTGAGCACCGTGCCGCGCGCCTCCAGCCCGGGCGTCGTCGGCGCACCGCCGGACGAGTCACACCCGCAGAGAGCCGCGGCGATCAACGCCGCCGCACCCACGCCCGTCACTCTGCGTGTGTCCACTAGTACCCCTTCGCCGGTCATCCGAGGACGGCTGGGCAAGACCCAGCGCGGCAGAGGGTACAGCGATCAGGCAAGCCCCGTTCCTTACCGGTCCTGCGTTCCGTCGGCGGTCTCGGCCGGCAGTGTGAAGATCAGGCCGGCGCCCTCCGTGTAGTCCGTATCCAGCCTGATCGTGCCGCCGTGGTATTCGACGATCTTCTTGCTGATCGCGAGCCCGATTCCGGTGCCGGTGTAGACGTCGCGCGGGTGCAGCCGCTGGAAGATGACGAAGATCTTGTCGGCGAACTCGGAGTCGATGCCGATGCCGTTGTCGCGCACCGTGAACGTCCACAGCTCGCCGTCGAGTTCCGCGGTGATCGTGACCTGCGGCGGGGTTCCCGGGCGGTGGAACTTGAGGGCGTTCCCGATCAGGTTCTGCCAGAGTTGGGTCAGCAGGGTGGCGTCGCCCGGCACCACCGGTAGCGGCAGCGGCGGCTGGGACACGGTGGCGCCGGTCTCCTCGATCCGCATCGCCAGTGAGTCGAGCACCCGGTCGAGGACCGTCTCGAGATCGATCGAGGAGCGGTCGGCGTGCAGCCGCCCGATCCGCGAGAAGGCCAGCAGGTCGTTGATGAGCTGCTGCATGCGGGTGGCGCCGTCGACCGCGAAGGCGATGTACTGCTGGGCGCGATCGTCCAACGAATCCGCGTACCGTCGCTGCAGCATCTGGCAGAACGAGGCGACCTTGCGCAGCGGCTCCTGCAGGTCGTGCGAGGCGACGTACGCGAACTGCTCCAAGTCGGTGTTGGAACGGTGCAGCTCAGCGGCTTGGAGCCGGCTCTCCTCGAGGCTGCCGACCAGCCGGCGGCGCATCGCCTCGACGTCCGCGCTCAGCCGGGCCAGGTCAGCCGGGCCGCCGGGGGTCAGTTCGTGGTCGAAGTCGCCGTCCGCGACCCGGCGCACCGCCGCGCCGAGCTGCGTCAGGGGCCTCAGGACGACGACCCTGAGCAGTACCGCGATCAGGCCGATCAGCAGCAGCAACGCGACCACGAGCCACAGGAACACGGTGTTGCGCACCGAGCGGCTGTGCTCCAGATCGGCCCGGCCGGCGTCGCGCAGCACCTGGAGACGGTGGTCGAGATCGTCCAGGGGAGCGCGGACGGCGTCGAACGAGGCCTTGCTGCCGGTGACCAGCGGGGCCGGCACCGAGGCCTGCGCGCGTGCGGTGATCAGCGGGTTCGCGGTGCGTTCGCGCCATTCGCGCATCTGCCCGACGACGACGTCGAGTTCGGCGAGCGGTTCGCCGGGCAGCAGCGACCGGATCCGCGCGACGAGTTGCTGCTCGCCGGCGACTCCGGCGGCGTACGGCTCCAGGAACTGAGTGTCGCCGCTGAGCAGATAGCCCCGTACGCCCGTCTCCTGATCGACGACGGCGGCGGTGAGCTCGGCGGCGGCGGTGCGGGCGGGCGCGATGTGATCGTTGAGCCGGTTCGACACCTCCGTCGTGCGGGCGAGCAGCTCGGCGCCGACGAAGGTCGCCACCCCGATCAGCAGCACCATCGCGGCCAGCACCGACGCGAACCAATGCTGGCTGGTCAAGCGCCCGGGGAACGCGGGGCGGCGGACGATGTCGATCACAGGGAGCACGGTACGCGAGGGCACATCGACTGAGAATGATCGTTTGGCTCCGCCGGATGCGGGGGAAGCAGAGGAGGGTCAGAATCGTCCGATTCGAGGAGATGTGATGAGTGCTGTGACCGATCCCGCCACCGTGACCGTGTGCCTGCGGACCGGCGCCGGTTTCTCCCAGGGCGACCAGATCTGGATCGCCGAGCAATTCGTCACGCTCGACGCGCGACTGGCCGCCTTCCACGCCGACTCCACCGAGCTCGAGGTGTCCGTGAAGGATCGGGCTGCGCGCGGCCAGAAGGTCACGCTGGAGTGCTGGATCGCCGGCCGCCAGAAGATCGTCACCACCTCGTCCGAGGAGGACCTGCACGCGGCGCTCAACGACGTGCGCGACGACATGCGCCGCAAGCTGAACGACTCCAAGACCAAGCAGGAGCCGCGCCACAACCGGCACCTGCGCGAGCACGTCGAACCCGAGTCGACGGAGTTGGAACCCGTCGATTAGTGGAGAGGGGTCTTCAGGCGCTGGGCACGGTGAGCCGCCATGCGCACCGGGTCGTCGGCGCGCGCGTCATCCGGCCGGCTCCTCGATCGAGCGGCCGGGGGGCGGCACGGCCAGGCCCAGGTGATCGCGGAGCGTCGGGCCCGAATATTCCGTCCGGAAGACGCCTCGCTCCTGCAGCAGGGGCACCACCGTGTCGGCGAACTCGTCGAGACCGCCCGGAGTCACGTGCGGGACCAGGATGAAGCCGTCGCTCGCGTCCTGCTGTACCAGGTCGTTCAGGGACTCGGCGATCGTCGTCGGGGAACCGATGAACGTCTGCCGGCCGGTCACCTCGATGATCAGGTCGCGGATGGAGAGCTTCTCGGCGGCCGCCTTCTCGCGCCACTCCCGCGCGGTCGCCAGCGGATCCCGATACATGCGGACGCTCGCCCGGCCGCGCGCGATGTGCTGCTCCGACATGTCAGGGTCGACCGACGGCAACGGCCCCTCCGGGTCGTACGCGGAAAGGTCCCGGTTCCACAACTGCTCGAGGAACTTGATCGCGGTGGCCGGGCTGACCTGCTGCCGCCGCACCTCGCGCGCCCGCTCCCGCGCGTCGGCGTCGCTGTCGCCGAGCACGAAGGTGGCTGCCGGCAGCACCAGCAACTCCTCGGGCTGCCGCCCGTAGCGGGCCAGCCGTCCTTTCACGTCGGAGTAGAACTTCTGGCCCTCGGCCAGTGTGCTGTGCCGGCTGAAGATGGCGTCGGCCGTCGCCGCGGCGAACTCGCGGCCCGCGTCCGAGTCGCCGGCCTGCAGGATGACGGGCCGGCCCTGCGGGCTGCGTGGCACGTTGAACCGGCCGCTGATCTCGAAGTGCTGGTCGGCGTGCCGGAACGAGCCGGCCTCGGTGGCGCCCAGGAAGACGCCCCGAGCCTGGTCAGCGACGATCGCGTCCGGCGGCCACGAGTCGAAGAGCTCCTGGGCCGTCGCGAGGAACTGGGCCGCGCGCGAGTAGCGGTCACCCTCCGCGAGGAAGCCGCCGCGTCGGAAGTTCTCCCCGGTGAACCCGTCCCACGAGGTGACCACGTTCCAGGCGGCCCGCCCGTCCGAGAGGTGATCGAGCGAGGCGAACTGCCGGGCCACCTCGTACGGCTCGTTGAACGTCGAATTGATCGTCCCGGCCAGCCCGAGGTGCGTCGTCACGGCGGCCAGCGCCGCGAGCACGGTGAACGTGTCGGGCCGGCCCACCACGTCCAGGTCGTAGATCCGGCCGCCCTGTTCGCGCAGCCGCAGACCCTCGGCGAGGAAGAAGAAGTCGAACTTGGCCCGTTCCGCCGTCCGGGCCAGCTTGACGAACGACTCGAACTCGATGTGGCTGCCCGCCGACGGGTCGCTCCACACGGTGGTGTTGTTGACGCCGGGGAAATGCGCGGCGAGATGGATCTGCTTAGGCAACGCGGGCTCCTTCGGCGTAGCGGTTCGCGGGCCGTTCCAGGCCGAGCAGGCCGCGCAGGGTGGACGCCTCGTAATCGGTGCGGAACACACCACGGGACTGCAGTTCCGGGACGAGACCGCGGGTGATGCCCCGCAGGTCGGTGGGCACGCGGCCGGGGCGCAGCCGGAACCCGGTCAGCCCGGCCTCCTGCCACCCGAGCAGCTGGTCGGCGAGCTGGGCGGGCGTGCCGGAGAAGATGGCGGCGTCCGACGTGAACGGCTCGAAGGCGTACCCGGGTGAGGTCGGTTCGAGGAAGACCACCAGGTCGCCGAAGACGTGCCGCAGCGGCACCCGCGGGACGATCCGGCGGACGTCCTCGGCGGAGAAGGGCGTCACGTACACGACGTCGGCGGCGAGCGTCGCGAACCGGTACGGGATCTCGGCGTGGGCGAGGGCGGTGACGACCGGCTGTCCCTGTGGCGGCCGTGGCGTGATCGACGGACCCTTGACCGAGAAGTACTTGCCGTCGAAGTCGATGTAGTGCAGCTTCTCGCGGTCGATGAACCGGCCGGTGGTGGCGTCGCGGATCTCCGCGTCGTCCTCCCAGCTGTCCCAGAGCCGCCGCACCACCTCGACGTAGTCGGCCGCCTCGTCGAAGAGCGCTTGGACGGAGGAATCGTCGAGCCGGCCGGAGATCGTGCGCCGTCCGAAGTGCTCGGCCTCGGACGCCTTGCTCGAGACCTGCACCCGCCACCCGGCGCGTCCGTTGGACACGTAGTCGAGCGTCGCGATCGCCTTGGCGATGTGGAACGGCTCGGTGTGCGTGACGGTCGCCGTCGGTACGAGCCCGACGGTGCGGGTCACCGGCGCGACCCGCGAGGCGATGAGCACCGCGTCGAGCCGTCCGCTGACCTCGCCGACCGAGGAGGATTGCAGGCCGAGCGAGTCCTCGATGGTGACGAAGTCGAGCTTGCCCGCCTCGGCCTCGTGCACGAGGTCGACCCAGTAGCGGGCGGTGAACAACTCCTCCGGTCGCGCGTCGGCGAGGCGCCAGGCCTCCGGATGCCAGCCCGCGCCGTCCAGCGCGACGGCCAGGTGCAGGTTCGTCATGGTCACTTCCCTTCGATGGGCAGGCTGGGCGGCCAAGGGCTTGATGGAGATGACGCTAGGTGCGCGACGGCATAGCCCTCAAGTCCTATCAGATGTATATATTTAACGAACTCGTGAATGCCTCCACCCCTTGCTTATATCCTAGTTTAGCTATAGGAAAAAGGGCGGACGTTCCTCCGGAGGTGGAGATGCTTCGCCGTTCCCTGTTCATCCTCGACCGGTTGCCCCCTCAGCGTGTCCCGCCACCTGTGCTCGGAGGAACGAAATGACCGTGCCGCTGTCCATCCTGGACCTCGCTCCTCTGGTCTCCGGCGGCACCGTCGGCGACGCCCTGCGCCGGACGCTCGACCTCGCCCGGAGGGCCGAGCAGTTCGGCTACCACCGCTACTGGGTGGCCGAGCACCACCTCACCTCCGGCGTGGCCAGTTCTCAGCCGGCGCTGCTCCTCGGGCAGATCGCCGCGGTCACCGACCGCATCCGGCTGGGGTCGGGCGCGCTGCAGACCGGGTTCCTCACCCCGCTCGCCGCGCTGGAGCAGTTCGGCCTGCTCGACGCGCTGCATCCCGGCCGCTTCGACCTCGGGCTCGGCCGTTCGGCCCAGCGCCGCGAGTCCACCCGGGGCGAAGCGCCACCGGCGGCACCCCCCGCCGAGGCCCGCATCGTCGACGGGCTGCTCATCCCCAAGCACTTCGACTTCACGCCGCTCATGCGCTCGGCCCGGGCGGCGCTCTACGGCAAGCTGCTCAAGCAGCCCAACGCCGAGGCGCTCGACCTGGACCAGGTGGTCGACGACATCGAGACGCTGATCGCCGGCCCGTACACCGACGGCCAGGGCAACGAGGCCCGCGCGATCCCCGGCGAGAACGCCGATCTGGAGCTCTGGATCCTCGGCAGCAGCGGTGGGGAGAGCGCCCGGGTGGCCGGGGCGCGCGGCTTGCCGTTCGCCGCGAACTACCACGTGGCCCCGGCGAAGGTGCTCGAGGCGGTCGAGGCCTACCGCTCGGCGTTCAAGCCGTCGAAGACTCTGTCCGAGCCGCACGTGATGGTCTCGGCCGACGTGGTGGTGGCCGAGGACGACGCGACCGCCCGGCGGCTCGCCACCCCGTACGGCCGCTGGGTGCACAGCATCCGCGCCGAGGGCGGGGCCATCCCGTACCCGAGCGAGGCGGAGGTGGCGGCCCGGCCGTTGACCGACGAGGAGCGCGAACTGGTTGCCGACCGACTCGACACGCATTTCGTCGGCACCCCACAGGCAGTGATCGAGCGGCTGGAGACTTTGCGGCGCGTGACGGAAGCCGACGAACTGCTGGTCACCACGATCACCCACGATCATGCCGACCGGGTGCGCTCGTTCGAACTGCTGGCCAAGCACTGGCCGGGCTGACCCGCTGGGTCGCGCTCACGCCCGTCGACCGCACGCACCGGGGTGGTGCTCGCCAACCTCGGCTAAACGCCCGCCTTGCGGTCCCGGAAGGCGATCATGTTCATCCGGTTGCCGCAGCGGACGGTGCAGAAGCGCTTCGAGCCGTTGCGGGACAGGTCGAGGACCAGGCCGTCGCAGTCGTCGGCCGCGCAGACGCGCAGCCGGCTCATCTCGTTCATCCGGATCACGTCGGCGAGTGCCAGCGCCACCTCGGCCCGGAGCCGCTCGGCGAACGGCGCGTCGGGGGCGGTCGCGTGCAGGTGCCAGTCGAGCGCGTCGTGGCGTGCCAGGAACGGCAGGGCCCTCGCCTCGCGCAGCATCCGGTTCACGATCTCGACCGCCTCATCGCGCTCCAGACCCCACACCTGCCGGAGCAGCGCGCGGGTGGCCCGTACGTCGCGGAGTTCGGCCTGATCCTGGTCGATGCGGCCGGTGAAGGAGAATCGGGCCAGCAGCTCGGCCAGTTGCTCGACCGTGGCCAGCTCGTCGTCGCCGGTGCGGGAGCTGCCCGGCTCGGTGTTGGCCAGCGCCACCACGAAATCCAGTGACTCCACCGTGTCAGGGGCAAAAAGCAATTTGACTCCTCACGAAGACCGGCCTAGCGTCAGGGGCATTGATAACTTAGACCATGACAGCGTACGTCGGGGGCAGCGATGAGGTTTTCACCCAAGCACGTCGGCCTGGCCGCGATGGTCCTCTCCGCGGTCTCGTTCGGCACGTCCGGAGCGTTCATCAAGCCGCTCCTGGAGGCCGGCTGGTCGCCCGCCGCCGCCGTGACCGTGCGCGCCCTCATCGGCGGCGTCGTGCTCCTGCCCTTCGTGCTGGTCGCGCTGCGCGGCCGCTGGCCGGCCCTGTGGCGTGCCCGGTGGCGGGTGCTCGGCATGGGCCTGGTCGCCGTCGCCTTCACCCAGTTCGCCTACTTCGCCGCGATCGCCCGCATCCCGGTGTCGACGGCGTTGCTGATCGAATACCTGGCGCCGCTCCTGCTGGTCCTGTGGGCCTGGGCGACCACCCGGCGCATGCCCCGGCCGACGGTCCTGCTCGGCTCGGCCCTTGCCGTCGCCGGCCTGGTCCTGGTGATCGGCCCCGGCGCGCTGCAGGCGGTCGACCCGCTCGGCCTGGCCCTTGCCTTCGCCGCCGCGATCGGCTGCGCGGTCTACTTCGTCGTCGCGGCCCGCCCGGCCGACGGCCTCCCGCCCGTGGCGCTGGCCGGCTCCGGTCTGCTGCTGGGCGGTCTGGCCCTGGCCGCCGTCGGCCTGACCGGCGTGCTCCCGTTCGAGACGGTCGGCCGCAGCGTCCCGATGCTCGGCGGCACCGCCCCCTGGTGGATCCCGCTCGGCGTCGTCGCCGTCGCGGGCACGGCCGTCGCGTACGCCACCGGGATCGCCGGATCGGCCCGTCTGGGTTCCCGCCTGGCGTCGTTCCTGGGCCTGCTCGAGGTCGTCTTCGCCTCGATCTTCGCCTGGCTGGTCCTCGGCGAGTCCTTGACCCTGCCGCAGCTCTTCGGCGGCGCGCTGATCCTGGTCGGCATCGCCTCGATCCCCGCCGAGCAGCCGGCCGAACCGGTCGTCGCCGTGGAACCGCGCGAACCCGCCATCCGCTGACGGAGGACAGGAGGATTCAGACGAACGGCCCGGCCTGCGGAGGATGCCTGCCCTGACATTCTCAGGGTGAAGTCCGGGTATGACCTGATGGTTGCCGGGACGGAGCCTTGGCAGGCTGAGAGCGTGTTAGCCGACCTGATGAACGCCGCAAGCGCCTTCGTCGACTGGCTGTCCACTCTCGACCGGTGGACGGTCCTCGTCTTCACGTTCCTCGCCGCCGCCGTCGAGATGACCTTCCTGGCCGGCCTGCTCGTGCCCGGCGAGTCCGTGGTCATGCTGGCCGGTTCGCTCCCCGAGGACCCCGCGGGTTTCGCCGCCGTCCTGGCCGTGGGCACCGCGGGCGCCCTGGCCGGCCAGATGTTCGGTTACGGGGTGGGCCGCGCTTTCGGCACGCGCCTGCGCGGCACGCGCCTGGGCCGCCGCATCGGCCCCGAACGCTTCGACCGTGCCGAAACCTACCTCCGCGAACGCGGCGCCCCAGCCCTGGTCGCAGTCCGCTTCGTCGCCGTGGTCCACGCCGTGGTCCCGATCGTCGCCGGCGTGGTACGCATGCCGTTCGGCCGCTTCGTCCTCTGGTCCACCCTCGGCACAGCCCTCTGGGTGGCCGCCTTCGCGAGCGTCGGCCTGATCACCGCCGGCGCCGACGCCACCGGCGGCCTGGGCCTGCTCCTGACCGCGATCGGCGCCACCTGCCTCGGCGGCATTCCCTTCCTGGCCCGCCGCCTGCGCCGCCCCGCCCCCGCCTGCGCCTCCTGACACTGGCGGAAATCGGGCCGTCGTCGTGATGTCACCACGACATCAGGGACGTAGGGGCCTCGGGTGAGGGTGTCGGTGATCTGGTCGCTGATCTGGCGTTCGTGGCCCTTGAGTACCGTCGACGTCGGTGTGGTCGAAGGTCGGCTCGGTCAGCTCATGTGACGGTCGAACCAGTCGAGGATGCGCTCGGGGTTCTGGGCGAAGTGGCGGTAGCCGTCCCAACGGCGGGTGCTGCCCTCGATCCAGAACAGATCCTTTTCCACGGGGATGTTGTCGTAGATCGCTTGGACGTCGTCCGGCCGGGTGAGTAGATCATCGCGTACCTGGTAGAGCAGTGTGGGGACGTTGACGCTGCGGGCCGGCTCGACCGGCGACATGTCGTCGAGCCGGAACCCGGTGTGGAGCCGGACCTGCTGCTCCAGCTTGTCGATGTACCGTGCCGGGATGCCTGCCGCGGCCAGCGACTGTTCAATGGTGACCCGTGGCGACAGCGGCTGCGGTGCGACCAGGGCTCGGACGTTGTCGAACGCGGCCGGCTCTGCCCGCATGGCGAACATGGTGGCGTTGGCGCCCACGCATCGGCTGAACAGGCCGAGGGTCATGGTGCTGAGATCGGTCCGGCTGCGGACGTATGTCAAGGAGCCGAGCACGTCGCGAGCCTCGTAGACGCCGGCGGAGATGACGCCGCCGTTGGCCGCGCCGCTCTCACCGAGATTACGCAGGTCGTAGGCAAGGACATGATATCCGGCATCGTGCAGGATCTGGTAATCCGGGATGAAGTCGACTTCGTTGTCGTTTCCGGTCGACGCCCATATCGACTTCCACGGCTCGAGGTGCGCCGGCAGGCCCGAACGGCTGAACCACAGCGGGTGGTTGGCGATGATCAGCTTGTTGGAGCCCGGGGCGGGGATGTACCAGCCCTCCAGCGGTACACCGTCCCGGGAGGGGAAGGTGATCTCGTGGAAGTCGAGTCCCGCCTCCGCCGGGCTGTGCCATACCGGGGAGCGCAGCGTGGCGCCGAAGGCCGCGGCGTAGCCGCCGATGAACTGCTCGGTCGGGTCCGCTGTCGCAGCGACGGTCATGTGAGTATCTGTCATCCGAACGACTGTCCGTGACGGCGCCGGACGCTGGAAGGCCGAGCGGTTCATGGAGGTCGCGACCATAGGAGTCGCACACCTACCCGGACCCGTGGTCGGCGCACCTAACCTTGGAGGATGCAGGAGGGTAATCCGCTCGGCAACTTTCTCCGCGCCCGTCGTGAGCACACCGGTCCGGACAGTGTCGGCCTGCCGCCCACTGGCCGTCGGCGGGTGCCGGGCCTGCGCCGCGACGAGGTGGCAGTTCTCGCCGGTGTGAGCACCGATTACTACGTGCGCCTCGAACAAGGCCGTGAACGGAACCCGTCGGCTGAAGTGATCAACACCCTGGCGCGGGTCTTCCGCCTGGACGCCGATGCCCTGGCGCACCTGCGCAGGCTCGCCCGACCGCAGCACTCCTCCATAGAATCCGACCGCGTCGGCCCGGGCCTGGTCACCCTGATGAAGCGGTGGCACGACACGCCGGCGATCGTGCAGAACCGGTACGGCGACGTGCTCGCTTGCACCGCTCTGGCGCTGGCCATCCATCCGAGCCTGGTCCACGACCGGAATCTCGTACGGCTGCTGTTTCTTGATCCCGCGGAGCAGGCGCTCTTCCCCGACTGGGCAGACCAGGCCCGGCAGGCGGTGGCATGGTTGCGGGCCGACGCCGACCCCGGCAGCTCTCGGCTCGCGGCGCTGGTGGGCGAGCTGAGTCTGAAAAGCCCGGCCTTCGCTCGGCTTTGGGCTCGACACGACGTACGCGTCAAGTCCCGAGGGCTCAAACGGTTCGCGCATCCAGTTGTGGGCACGTTTACCGTCGACTTCGAAACCTTCCAGGTCAGTGGGCAGACCGGACAGTCACTGACCATCTACCACGCGGCGCCGGGAACGAGCGACGCCGATGCGCTTACCCTGCTCGCCGGCCACGCGGCAACTCCGTCCGCCGATCGGGCCGACACGCCACTTGATGTCATCGTCGTCGATCGCGTGTCGTGAGTTCAGCCGCAACACGTTGGAGCAGTTCTCGTCCGGCAAGCTGCGTATTCAGGATCTCGGCTGCCATCGGGTGGCCCACCGGATATTGGGGACCGCCGGCGACGGACGCGGCTGCCTCATCGAGCACGTCGGCGTCGCCGCGACGCCGACGGCCTCCATCGCCGCAAGTAGTTGCGCTCTCGCCTCGACATCGTCCTGCTTCATCTCGAACGGCGTGGTTGCCGCGGCCCCGAGCCCCTCAGCGACCATTCGACGCTCGTCCATCTTGCTAGTCCGCCCATCCTGGTATCTCCATCAGTGATCAACCGCCTCCACGGGCGGCGTGCGCCAGACGCGGGGACCGAACGGTGCGACTTCGGGTCGGAATCGGTTGAGTGGGCCGGGTCGCCCTCTACCCTGGTGCGGTGAGCCAGTACTCGATGTCAGCCCAGGATGTGGTCGTGCTCTGGGAGCGGCTCGTCGCCCAGGGCGTGGATGCGTGCGTCGGTGGTGGGTGGGGTGTGGACGCGCTGCTGCAGGAGCAGACCCGAGAACATTCGGATCTTGACGTGTGGGCGCCGGCTGCGCACCTCGAGCGGTTGTTCGTCACGTTCGCCCAGGCCGGGGTCGACCGGATCTTTCCGTGGCCCGGTGATCGGCCGTGGAACTTCGTGCTGCAGGACGGCGTGCGGTTGCGGGTGGACTTGCACCTGTATGAGGACTTGGGAGACGGATCCCTGCATTACGGATCCGTGGTCGACGGCGGACCTTTCCCGGCCGAGGCGCTTGCCGGCCGCGGTACGGTCGCCGGGTCGCGGTGCGGTGCGAATCGGCCGAGTGGGCGGTGCGCTGGCATACGGGCTACCCGGCGCGGGCGGTCGACCGCCACGATGTGACCCTGCTGTGCCGGCGGTTCGGAATCGCTGTGCCTGAGGGCTTCGAGCCGCTGGAAGAGGCGTCCACGGGTCGCTAATGGTGGGCAACACGGCGAGGAACGGCAGCCAGGTGCGGGTGGGGCTGATCAGGAGCCGGGCGAGGACGCTCCGCGGCGCATGGTGGGAAGTCGGGAGGCTCGGACGGTGGCTCGGCGGTGGCCGATCACCTGGCCCCGGTCGCTCACTTCCAGGCCCTCCACGTCGTACCAGAGGTCGTTGTCGTGGCTCGTCGGGGCGCCGGCCAGAACTCTGTCTATGCGCAGGCGTAGCGGGCCGGTGCCGTAGCGGTAGTCCTCCTCGGCGAAGGTCCACGTGGTGCCCGCGGGTCTGTCGTCGATGGTCATCTCACCTCGCGGGGCCGGGCGGCCCTCGGCCGCGCTGGTGCTAGATCGAGAAAGTGGAACGCTTGTGTCCATCCTGAGCGGTGTAGTGCATCTGCACAAGACCGTCTGCACGTGCAAGTGCGCTTGCATGAGCGATTAATGGCCGATTGTCTTAGGTGTCGTCCGACGAATGCACCGGCGAATCGCCCTCGGCGGTATCCGTAAGTAATCGCCCGGTCGCTCGTTGCCACACCCAGCCGGCCGGAACCTCGCGGCCGGCGAGGACGTACTCGGCGACGACGCGGTTCGTCATCGTGTCGAGCAGCAGGCGTCGGGCCCCCTTGCGTCCCACGAGCAGGATCTGGTCGCCCACCCTCAGCTTCACGTCGTCGGCCGGGCCCAGCGTGGTCTCGCCGTCGCGCAGCAGCATCAGTGCGACGGTGTCCAGGCGCCGGTCCCGGTCGCGGGGGTAGCGCAACAGGTCGCCGAGCGCGATGCCGTCCCGCAGCCAGGGCTGGAGCGCCGGCGCCTCGGCGGTGGTCAGCGTCGCCTTCCACAGTGTGCCCAGCCGGGACCCGCAGTGCGCCCGCATGCGGTCCAGCGTCTCCTCGGCCCAGTCGTTGCCCAGTTCCGGCATCTCCTGCAGGAAACGCCACAGCATCGGCGTACTCAATCGGGCGTAGATCTCCCGGGCGGCCAGCTCGGCCGGCACCAGCAGCCAGTCGATCTCCATCGCCGCGAAGAGGGGGGCGTTCTGCGGGCGGTTCTGGCGCGCGCCGATGAACAGCGACGGGCCCTCCTTGCGGGCCGTGGCAACCAGGGACAGGTTCGTGGCGTCGTTGTCGGTGCCGGCCACGAAGCCCTCGGCACCGGCCAGATCGGCCCGGGCCAGGATCGCCG